>Ga0182741_1004943_pt1 | contig 12705 bp, 9 predicted proteins | sample eDN5th37CBELigOP_FD_128874 | JGI IMG/M metagenome (GOLD analysis project Ga0182741, IMG submission 128874) | Enriched Organic Plus compost microbial communities from Emeryville, California, USA - eDNA 5th pass 37_C BE-Lig OP (version 2) (version 2) ...
AAAACAATAGAAGTCTTGATACAGGTAAATACGTCGTATGAAGAAAGTAAATTCGGAGTGAATCCCGATCGTGCTAGTGAATTGGTAGCACAGGTTTCGCAGTTAAATACATTGAAAATAAAAGGGTTAATGACGATTGGTCTGTTTAGTGCTGAGGCGGAAAAAGTCCGTAGATGTTTCCGGTTGCTCAAAACAATCCAGCAACAAATCATTGCACAGAAAATCCCCGATGTAGCGATGGAAGAGTTGTCAATGGGCATGAGCGGCGATTTGGAAACCGCCATAGCAGAGGGGGCCACTATCGTCAGGGTAGGTACCGCTATCTTCGGACAACGCATTTATCCGGATAGTTATTATTGGAATGAAACCCATTCACGGTAAAAGTTTAAATTGCAAAAAATATTCTTTATATGATAACACGAAAACTCGCACTTCTTCTTATCGTTGCTTTTATCTCTTGCAAAAAAGATGAACCCCGGCCCGTATTCAGGATCGATGGGTTGACCACAGAAAACTATCCGAAGGTAGATGGATCCACATCTACACAACCGCTGCATTATTTAGTGGCAGCAGAATTATTGGGAGGGCGATACACCTGGCAGCAACAACTTTATTTAGATGGCACATGGGCCATCCTTCCGAATTTTGACGATATTCCAAGAGAGTTTTTCGTTGAGCGCATAAAAACCTCCCAAACCCACAACTCCATCATTAACTTGATCGATAAAGAGGCGGATCTTATCTTTTCTGCCCGGAAGATGTCCGACGATGAAAAGGCCCATGCTGCTAAGGCCGGAGTTACCATTATTGAAACGCCTATTGCGCTTGATGCGTTTATCTTTATTGCCAATCCCCAAAATCCGATCAGCTCGTTGACAACCAAACAGATCCAGGACATCTACATGGGGAATGTCACAAACTGGCAGGAGGTAGGTGGAGAAAATGAGGCTATTATACCGTTCGTAAGGAATCGGAATTCGGGCAGCCAGGAGCTGATGGAATCACTGGTGATGAATGGGTTGGACATGCCTAAATGGGAGGAGGAAATGCTGGGCTCCATGATGTTGGTATTCAATAGGGTCCGGTTTGAACCGAACAGCTTATGTTATACGGTGTATTACTATAAAGAGCAAATTGTCCGTGACCGCACGCTCGTAAAGACTTTAGCAGTAGACGGTGTAACTCCAACTGAAAAAACGATCTCCAACGGCAGTTATCCGCTTGTGGCTGAAGTGTATGCGTGTATCCGGAGCGATCTGGATCCGGATGCCATGGCACACAAACTTTATAAATACCTGCAAACGGAGGAGGGGAAAAAGTTAATTGCATTGAGTGGCTATATTCCCATCTGATTCTTGAACCGTGCAACCCGATTGCAAAGTTAATTTGGATGGACCATTTTTGTGATATCTTTCGGTTGCTTTTGAATGGATTGATTACTTTTGCAGCGTTGTGAAAACGATACGGTTCATATTTGGCTCTGTATTACTGGTATTAGCCATGCTGCCCTGTGCGGATAGCTATGCTAAAACCGCGGTTCATACCCATGAATCGAACGGTTCACATGCACACGAAAACCAACGTGCGACCGGAGACCTTTGCAGCCCCTTCTGCACATGCGGTTGCTGCAGCACCCCCGTTGTTATCAAGTTTTCATGGCATTACGGTGCGATCGGTCCGGCTCCATTGTCCGAGTGGCAGTACCCTATTTACCGTTTTACCTTTACCCCTTCATTTATCCATAACATCTGGCAACCGCCCAAGATTAATGCATAACAACTGATTTTCCAGATCCGGGGAGTCCTGCTCTGTATCTTCGATACGGGTGTAGGTAAGCTGCCTGTGATCGGCTTTTTTCCCGTTGCAGATGGGAAACGAACAGATTAAGTGGTTTGCATTAATCAAAACAAACGTGTTCGATTCAATTATAAAATTCAGCATAAAAAATAAGGCCATTGTTGGCCTGATGACCCTGTTACTTATTGTATGGGGTGTTTGGAGTGCCTCGAAACTACCCATTGACGCGGTACCGGACATCACCAACAATCAGGTACAGATCATCACGGTCTGCCCGACCTTGGCGGGACAGGAAGTGGAGCAATTGGTAACATTCCCTATTGAGCTCGCCATCGCCAATGTGCCGGGTATCGAAGAGACGCGGAGTATCTCCCGTTTCGGGCTTTCCGTGATCACCGCTATATTCAATGAAGGCGTGGACATTTATTTTGCTCGGCAGCTCATCAACGAACGGCTGCAGGGGGCTGCAGAGCAGATCCCTGCCGGGATCGGAACGCCTGAACTCGCTCCGGTAAGTACCGGCTTGGGTGAAGTTTACCAGTATATCCTTCACCCCAAACCGGGCAGCGAGGGTAAGTACGACGCCAAGGAACTGCGCACGATGCAGGACTGGATTGTGCGCCGGCAGCTCAGCGGCACACCGGGAGTGGCTGAGATTAACAGCTTCGGTGGCGAACTCAAACAGTATGAAGTGGCCATCAATCCCAACCGCTTGCGGGCGATGGGTGTATCGGTCACCGATCTCTTCAATGCCCTTGAGACGAACAACCAGAATACCGGCGGGGCCTATATCGACAAGAAGCCCAATGCCTATTTCATCCGGGGTATCGGCTTGGTGACCTCGCTGGATGATGTCAGGAAAATCGCGGTGAGGAACATTCCGGGGAGTGTTCCTGTATTCGTCCGGGATGTGGCGGAGGTACGCTTCGGCAGTGCGGTACGCTACGGCGCACTGACCTACAACGGCGAAGTGGATGCGGTGGGCGGTGTGGTGATGATGCTCAAGGGCGAAAACAGCAATGAGGTGGTCAAGCGGGTGAAGGAAAAAATCCCTATCATCCAGCAATCCCTGCCCGATGATGTGGTGATCGAACCCTATTTGGACCGCACCGAACTGGTGAGCAGGGCCATCCGTACGGTGGAAAAAAACCTGATCGAAGGCGCACTGATCGTGATCTTTGTGCTGGTGCTTTTCCTGGGTAACCTGCGGGCGGGCCTTATTGTGGCGTCCGCCATCCCGTTGTCCATGCTTTTCGCACTTGGCATGATGCGGGTATTCGGGGTGAGCGCGAACCTGATGAGCCTCGGGGCGATCGACTTCGGGCTGATCGTGGACGGGGCGGTCATCGTTGTAGAGGCGACGCTGCATCATCTGGGCCTACGCAAATCGACCAAAAGGCTTACGCAAGCGGAGATGGATGAGGAGGTCCATGTATCGGCCTCCAAGATCCGGACCAGTGCGGCATTTGGGGAGATCATCATCCTGATCGTGTATATCCCGATCCTCACGCTAGTCGGCGTGGAAGGCAAGATGTTCACCCCGATGGCCCAAACCGTGAGTTTTGCCATCTTCGGGGCGCTCATCCTTTCGATGACCTACATCCCGATGATGTCGGCCCTATTCCTTTCCAAAAAACCGATGAACAAAGCATCCTTTTCTAATCGGGTGATGGCGTGGCTGCAACGTAAGTACCAGCCGCTGCTGCAGAAGGCTATCCGATTGAAATATAGCGTAATCACTATCACCGTGGTTCTGTTTGCCATCAGCCTATGGGTGTTTCGTGGCATGGGCGGAGAGTTCATCCCGCAGTTGCAGGAGGGCGACTTTGCTTTTCACTGCATCCTGCCGCAGGGAAGCTCCCTGGAGCAGAGCATCGAAACCTCCATGCAGGCCTCCCGTATCTTACGGTCGTTTGACGAGGTGAAAATGGTGGTGGGCAAGACTGGCGCCGCTGAGGTGCCTACTGACCCCATGCCCCCCGAGGCGACCGACATGATGGTGATCCTGAAGCCGAAGGATGAATGGAAGACGAAACGCTCGTACGATGAACTGGGCGATGCCATGATGGAGGCACTGGAAGTGATTCCGGGTGTGTTTTTCGAAAAAAACCAACCGATCCAGATGCGGTTTAACGAATTGATGACAGGCATCCGTCAGGATGTAGCCGTCAAGATATTCGGCGAAAATATGGATACCCTCACTGCATATGCCGAGCGGGTAGGCCGGGTCATACAGACGGTCAACGGTGCCACCGCTCCCTCGGTAGAACGGGTAGGCGGACTGCCGCAGATCAACGTGGAATATGACCGTACGAGGCTGGCTGGTTATGGCTTGGATGTGGAAGCGGTCAACGACGTGCTAAGCACCGCCTTTGCAGGCAAGGCCGCGGGTCTGGTTTTTGAAGATGAACGGCGTTTTGACCTGGTGGTGCGGCTGGACAGCGTACACCGTGCGGATATCGACGATGTGAATAACCTGATGGTGTCGACTCCTTCGGGAACGCAGATTCCGCTTTCGCAATTGGCCGATATCCGCTATGAACTCGGCCCGGCCCAAATCAGCCGCGAGCAGGGCCAGCGCCGAATTGTGGTGGGTTTCAACGTATCGGGCAGGGATGTAGAGAGCGTCGTGGAAGAAATCCAATCCAAGCTTGACCAACAAGTCAAGCTGCCTTCCGGCTATTACTTTACCTATGGGGGGCAGTTCGAGAACCTGCGTGAGGCCAGCGGGCGACTGATGGTAGCCGTGCCGGCATCTTTGCTATTGATCTTTATGTTACTCTATTTTACATTCGGATCCTTCAAGCAGGCGATCCTGATCTTCACGGCCATCCCGATGAGCGCGATTGGAGGGGTGTTTGCCCTAGTGCTGCGGGATATGCCCTTCAGTATCAGCGCCGGGATCGGTTTTATTGCGCTGTTCGGCGTGGCAGTGCTCAACGGCATCGTCCTGATCGGCACGTTCAACCAATTGGCGAAGGAAGGGGTCACAGATGTTGTACAGCGGGTGATGGAAGGCACTCAAACCCGCCTGCGGCCGGTGCTGATGACCGCCACGGTAGCCAGCCTGGGTTTCCTGCCAATGGCGATCGGTACCGGTGCGGGAGCCGAGGTGCAGAAACCCCTGGCAACGGTCGTCATTGGTGGCCTGGTAACAGCCACTTTCCTGACACTGTTTGTATTGCCTTTGCTCTATTTGTTATTCAACAGTAAAATACGTATGCACATGAAACCATCCACTGCGATACTTGCTGTTTTTGTCCTGTTTGGACTGGGCGGCACGGCACAGGCGCAGGAACGCATCAACGTAACAGCGGCTGTGGACACCGCCCTGAAAAACAACCGGGGCCTAGCGGTGAACCGCTCGGAGATCGATCAGGCGGGATTTGCCGTCAGGACCGCGGCCGATATCCCCAAGACGGGCATCTTTGCCGAGAACGAAGATTTCAGGCCGTCCGATCAGGTCGGTATCCTCAAGGTGGGCGTATCACAGGACCTTCCCTGGCCGGGGCTGTACGCGGCACGCAGGGCGTATTTCCGCGAGCAATTCAAATACCACGAGCTGAATACGGCTGCGCTCAACGCGGCGATCACCCGTGATGTCCGTTCGGCCTATTATGAACTTTGGTACCTGCAGGACAAGCTGGCACTGCTTGATCGCCTTGACAGTATCTACACGGCCACGTATGAGGCAACCCGCCTCCGGGTGGAAACCGGCGATGCGCCGGGCCTCGACAGGATTGCCGCGGAAGCAAAAATGAAGGAACTCCGGGCAATGAAGGAACAGAATGCCAAGGATATACAGGTGCAACAGCAGCAGCTAATGATGCTTTTGGATGTCAACAGGTGGCTGCTTCCCGTGGCCGAACAGCTGGAGAAGCTACCGGTATCGGCAAAGGGCATGGATGCTTCCCATCCACTGATAGCGCTCCAGGAACAGAACGTCAACATTGCTTCGGCAGATGTCAGGGTGCAGAAACAGCGCATGATGCCCGACTTTTCAGGCCGGTTTTTCTCCCAGCGGCTATGGGGAGTCAAGGATCCCTTTACCGGTTTTTCGGTGACGGCAGCCTTTCCCATTTTCGGCGCAGGTGCCTACCGGAACAGGATACGCGAAGCCGATGCGGGGATGAAAGCCGCGGAAGCACAGCTTTCCTATGAGGTCCAACAGCTGGAAACCCAACGGAACACTGTGGTAGCCGAAATCCAGCGAAGCGAGTCCATGGTCCGATTTTACGAAACGACCGGCCTTGCGCAGGCGGATGAAATTATCGCTGCCGCCACCCTGAGCTACAATGCGGGGGAAATCGGCTTCGCCGAACTCAGCCAGTTTATCAGCCAGGCGGTGGGCATCCGCAACAGCTATCTGGATGCACTTAACCAGTATAACCAATCGGTTATCCGGTACAACTATTTGAATAACAATTAATATAAAGATAAGAAGATAATGAAACGGATTATTTTAGCAGGAGTAGCCTTGGCAGGCTTGCTGTTTTTTCTTGCCTGCGGGGGTGGTCATTCAGCGGATGATGGGGATGGCCACGGTGCATCCGGGGAACATGGCGAAGAGGGCCACGAGGAAGGTGGGGCAACGATCGCGGTGCTCAATGCGGAGCAGCTCAAGGCAGTCGGCGTACAGATCGGAGCGATCGAGCGCCGGAAGATCGATGCTTCCATCACAGTGGTAGGGAGGCTCGAAGTACCCAATTTCAGCAAAGCCAACGCCACCTCGCTCTATGGGGGGGGCATCCAGCGCCTGTTGGTACAGGTGGGCAGTGTGGTCAAAAAGGGGCAGGTGATCGCAACAATCGCCGACCCGAAGTTCGTCCAGCTTCAGGAAGAATACCTGACCCTGGAAAGCCGGATCACCTTTGCCTCGCAGGAGCAGAAACGGCAGCAGGAACTGAACGCGGGAAATGCAGGTGCACTACGGAATCTTCAGAATGCCGAGGCGGAGCTCAATGCATTACAGACCCGACGGGCATCCCTGAAACAGCAACTGCAACTGATGGGACTCGATCCCGCCGGTCTGAACAAGGGCAACCTGCAGGCATCTCTTCCGGTAAAAAGTCCCATTGAAGGCACGGTAAGCAACGTATTTGCCAAGGTGGGCAGTTATGTGGATGTTTCCTCGCCCGTAGCGGAGATCGTTAACAATGCCGATATCCATGCGGATTTGAATGTGTTTGAAAAAGATCTTCCATCTGTCAGGATTGGGCAGACTGTAAATTTTTCGTTGACCAATAACCCCGGTCGCCTCTATGAGGCGGAGGTGTTCAGCATCGGAGCTGCTTTCGAGGGTGAGGGAAAATCCGTACCGGTGCATTGTACCATCAAAGGCGACAAGACTGGTTTGATTGACGGTATGGACATCAATGGCCAGATCCGTCATGAAGATGTGGCGACCTTGGCCGTACCGAATGACGCCATTGTGGAGGCAGACGGTAACTATTACATCTTCGTCGTTACGGATAAAGAACCGGAAGAAGATGGGAATGTGCGCAGCCACGGGGATGAAGAGGAAGGCAGCATAAATTTCGAAAGGATAGCGGTGGCCAAAGGGGAAACCAGCCTGGGTTATACGGCCATCACACCGGTCATGGAATTACCCGCTGGGACAAAAATTGCAGTGAAGGGAGCCTTTTTCATCAATGCCAAACTGAACAATACGGACGGACATAATCATTAAAGATCGGGCTGCATCCAGAATCATGTGCAGGGGTTTGCCGGAATCAACAATTTCGGCAAAACCTCTTTCTGCATTGTTGTGTGGTAACCTTTTGTTTTACAACGGCCTGAACATTATATAGGTGTCCACAAAACCAAGCTCTTTGTGTCTAAATCCTTTTGGGGTTTTGCCGATTATTTCAAACCCTAATTTTTTCCAAAGGCTTACGGCGGCCTCGTTTGTACTCACTACAATGTTGAATTGGATTCCAAGAAATCTTTTTTCTTTGGCAAAAGAGATGGAATGCTCGCAAAGCAGTTTGCCCGTTCCCCGGCCATGATATTTCGGGTTTACCATGTAACTGCAATTGGCTATGTGGCTGCCTAAATCAATCTGATTGGGTTTAATGATGTAAGTTCCCACTATTTAGAGGACCTTTCGGCAGTGAAGATTGTGGGTGAACGTTATACCACCGGCTATCCCACAACGAAGTAGAAAAAACAAATTGTTTGTGTAATTTAGGCATATTAAAAAATCACATAAGTGACTGACAGTTCGATTTTCTTAATATGCAACAAAAGTAGAGATATCCGTGTAAATTTGTACGCTGTTCATCACTTTAGACAACAAACACAAGCCGACAGTGAATTATCAGACATATCCGCCCAAAAAAGACCTGAGTTCGGTGATTAAATGCTATTGGACTTTAGAAGTACCTCCCGAATATAGTTCAGAAAGACAGAGAATAATCCCTGATGGCTGTATTGAAATGGCTTTTATTCTCGGAGATGACATCAAACGGTTTACCTCTGAAACGGATTTTATTTTACAACCTCGTTCAATGGTACTCGGACAGACAATGGAACCTTTTTATATTCAGCCAATGGGTTATGTCAATACTTTTGCCGTCCGTTTTTACCCTTATGGTTTTGCAAACTTTATAAGTACGCCAATCAGGAACTTGGTAAACAAAGAAACGCCTATTGCTCAGCTTTTTGGAGAAGTAACCGCAAATGAATTGGAGCAAAGGATCATCAATGCAACGGATATACAACAGCGGATAGGGATAATCGAAACGTTTTTTTTGAACAAACTCAATGAAAAATCTACAATTGACAACATTGTACAATCAACAATGGACACACTCTTTTCAACCGGTGGAAGTGCTACAATCCATTCAATTCTCAAAGAAGACCTATCAAAACGCAGGCAGCTTGAAAGAAAATTTTTAAAGCAAATCGGGATTAGTCCTAAACAGTTGGGCAAAGTTATCCGACTGCAAACCGCTTTAAAGCTGTTGCTGCATAAAAAAGACGAAACTTTAACACGAATTGCTTACCAAAGCGAATATTACGACCAAAACCATTTTATCAAAGACTTCAAAGAATTTACCGGCACGACACCTAAGGAATTTTTGACAGACGCGCAAATGGCTCTATCCTCGCTTTTTTATACAGAAGACTAAGGTGTCGCATTTTTACTATTTCGGAAATTTCAAACATTCTAATTTTATCCCACAACATAAAAAAGTATAAGATTATGGGTAATTTAATTTCAATCGTAGAAATTCCGACGACTGACTTCGCAAGAGCAGTAGGGTTTTACCAAACCATTTTAAAGGTCAGTATCGAAGTAGTTGAGATGGACGGAACGCAAATGGGTGTTTTGCCAGGTGATGACGAAACCGTACATGTCGTTTTAGTAAAAGGCGATGACTACAAACCGACAACCGATGGAGCCGTCGTTTATCTGAATGCAGGAAATGATTTGCAACCCATGCTTGACAAAGTAGAGGAAAATGGCGGACAAATAATCCAACCTAAAACTGAAATTAGCCCTGAAATGGGATGGTTTGCACTTTTTGTTGATACAGAAGGAAATAAATTGGGGCTGCATTCAACTCATTAAAGGTTGCAAAGCAGACTATTGTCGGCAAGCGTTATACCACCGGTGATTCCACAGCCAAGTAAATCAGAAGATTTTTTTTAATTTTATACACGATTAATGACAAAAGCGTTGTCAACCCGGAGGTTTGGTGGAAAAGTAGCCCCATCGTCGCCAACATGAAACAACTTATTGACCGCATAAAGAAAGTCGAACACGGATTTAAGCATATTATTGAAGTGGGCGATAGTATGTTGGGCGACAAAGCAGAAAATCATTTTGATCTGGCCAAAGGCTTTCTGTCGGACCAAAGTTACCAGATGCGAATGTTGGGCACTTATCTTTTAGGACAGCTTTCGATTAAAAATCCAGCAGCCTTCAAACTTCTTGAAACAACGGTTGCAGCGGATCAGAATTGGCGGGTTCAGGAGATGTTGGCGAAAGCGTTTGATTACTATTGTAAAACAATAGGCTACGAAAAAAGCCTGCCTACTATCAAAAAATGGCTGTCAAATAAAAATCCCAATGTAAAAAGAGCGGTTATCGAAGGATTACGAATCTGGACCAGTCGCCCTTATTTTAAAGAAAATCCAACAGTTGCCATAAATCTAATCGGTGAACATAAGGAAGATGAAAGTGAATATTTGAGAAAATCCGTTGGGAATTCGTTGAGAGACATTCGAAAAAAGAACAGGGAGTTAGTTGATCGCGAGACATCGGGTTGGAATACAACGAACCCTAAAATCAAATTTGTAAAAAAGCTTATCGAGAAGTGATGCTGAATGCTCCATATGTTGTGGCACTGTAAATCCATGTAAAAATACGGGGTAGTGTTTTACAAACCGTTTGGATTTGAGTTGGCGGTTGTATATTACAGGAAGAATAAAAATAGAGAGAAGTGAATATTCATTTTATACAACACGAAATTTTTGAAGCACCCGGTGCTTATTTGGAATGGGCAAGGGAAAGAAAGCATAACAGTATATTTTCAAAAGTGTATGAAAATCAACCGTTGCCTGAAACGGTAGACAACATTGATTTGCTGATTGTAATGGGTGGACCACAAAGTCCTCATACCACAAAAGAAGATTGCCCTCATTTTGACGCGAAAGCTGAAATAGCCTTAATACAGAAAGCAATACATGCAAACAAAGCCGTTGTGGGAGTTTGTTTGGGCTCACAACTCATCGGTGAAGCATTTGGGGCAAATTTTGAACACAGTCCGGAAAAAGAAATCGGCGTTTTCCCTATACGGCTTACAGAGGATGGCTTAATGGACAAAAAAATAAATCATTTCGGTTCAAGCTTACCTGTCGGACATTGGCACAACGATATGCCGGGACTTACCCCGCAAAGCAAGGTTTTGGCGACAAGCATAGGTTGTCCAAGACAGATCGTAGCATACAGTAACCTGGTCTATGGTTTTCAGTGCCATATGGAGTTTACACCCGAAGTGGTAGCCTTGCTTATTGCAGAGGAATTAGATTTTTTAACCAACAACACGATACATCGGTATGTACAGAAACCCGATGAAATCCGGAATCACGATTTCAGGGAGATGAATGAAATGCTGTTTCAGTTCCTTGATAAACTTGCAACTGAATATTTATGTTGTCAATGAATGACACCCCGTATTTTAATTCAAACTTCGATATTCATTGGGCGTCATCCCCATCCGCTGCTTGAATAGACGGGTGAAATGCTGTTGGTATTTGAACCCTAACTGGTTGGCAATTTCATTGATGGATTTGGCCGAGTCGAACAGCCCTATTTTTGCTTCCTCGATTAGTTTGGACTGGATATAATCCAACGCCGTATTGCCGGTTTCCTTTTTGATCAGGTCGCCGAAGTAATTGGGTGAAAGGTGCAATTGCGTTGCACACCAGGTTACGCTGGGCAAGCCCATTCGCTGTGCCTTATCAGATTTGAAGTAATCGTTCAGTAGGTTTTCAAACTTCGTCAACACATCTTTGTTGACATGGGTGCGTGTGATAAACTGGCGGTCGTAAAACCGCATGCAGTAATTGAGCAGCAGCTCGATATTGGATACAATCAGTGTTTTGCTGTGTTTGTCAATGTTCTGCTCGATTTCGGAAGAAATCTTCACGAGGCATTCCACAATGGTTTTCCGTTCCTTTTTAGACAGGTGCAAAGCTTCGTTTACCTCATATGAGAAGAATGAATAATCCTTAATGGTTTTTGCCAGTTGCGTTCCGGCAATCAAATCGGAATGGAACAGCAGGCCGTATCCCGAGGGATTTTCGTTTACACTGTGGTTGTCAATTCCGTACACTTGACCGGGAGATACAAAAACCAGTGTCCCGTCCTCATAATCATAAGGCTGGTTTCCGTAGGTTATATCTCCGCATTTGGTGTCTTTCAGGAATACGGCGTAAATTCCCATGTACCGCCTGAAATTGCGCACAAAAGGAAGTGTGCTGAAATTGACCACACTGACCAACGGGTGCAGCGTATCAACTCCTGCATAATCATTATAATTCTTTACGGTATCTATTCGGTCAAATTGTTCCATGACATCAGCTTTTACAATGCAAATTTAGCAAACCTAATCCTTGCATGAAAAGACGACCGCAAAATCAGTAAAAGTGGTAAATAAATCTGTATTCTGTATAAATATTCATACAGAGATACTTACGAAATTTGTGGCGTATGAATTGGGGTAGGGAATACCTCGTTTTTAAAATCATTAATTGGCTTGCCAACTAAACAAGAATGAACAATATTACCGATATTTTTGAACGACTAAGAAACGGAGAAACCATTCCGTCTGTAGATCCGCAGGCGTATAAATTGAGGGAAGCTTCGTATGCCACGAAAAAGTTGCTTGTGCAGATGAACAATGCTGCTGACCCTGCAGAAATCAGAAACCTGTTGAGCCAAATTACGGATAGCAAAATCGACGAAAGCGTCGCGGTATTTACGCCCTTGCATATCAATTATGGGAAACATACCAAAATTGGCAAAAACGTATTCATCAACTTTGACTGTGTTTTCCTGGACTTGGGAGGCATTACCATCGAAGATGACGTAATGTTGGCTCCCCGGGTCAGCTTATTGTCGGAGGGTCATCCCGTTTCACCCGAAGACAGGCACGCGCTTAGGGTAGGTCCTATCCACATCAAAAAGAATGCATGGATCGGAGCCGGTGCTATGATATTACCGGGTGTGACGATTGGTGAAAATACGGTCGTTGCCGCAGGTGCGGTGGTTTCAAAAGACATTCCCGCTAATACAATCGTGGGCGGCATCCCCGCTAAGATGATTAAAAATATTGAACAATAATTATGAAAAAGCTGATTCACATCCTGGTGTTCGTTTTTGCCTCTTTGCAGGGC
>Ga0182741_1004945_pt1 | contig 12704 bp, 13 predicted proteins | sample eDN5th37CBELigOP_FD_128874 | JGI IMG/M metagenome (GOLD analysis project Ga0182741, IMG submission 128874) | Enriched Organic Plus compost microbial communities from Emeryville, California, USA - eDNA 5th pass 37_C BE-Lig OP (version 2) (version 2) ...
CGAGGACTGCCATGCTCTCTTGGAGGTCCTCGCCTCTCCTCTCCCCGGCGGTGACATCTGCGCCATGGCCTACCTCCTGGGATCGGCCCGCAAGACACTGCTGCGGATCTGGGCGGAGCACAGTCCCTTCGAGATGAAGGACGCACTCAAGAAGCGTGGCTACCGCTGGAACGACGGCACGGATGGTCGGCCAAAGTCATGGTTCGCCGAGATCACGGAGGATGCGTACGAGACGGAGCTGGCCTTCCTGCGACAGGAGATCTACCGCCGGGACGTCGAGCCGTTCACCGAGCGGATTACGGCCTTCGAGCGGTTCCGGGCCGCTCCGTAGTCCGGCCCTCGCATCACGAAGGTATTCGTGATCCCGGGGAGGTAGAATCGATCTCACACGGCCTCCCCCTGGCGCCCTCACGATCCTCCCGGCATCACTCCTATCGGTCGCGAGCCGGCAAGATCCTCGAAGTCCAGCTCGTCTCTGTCATATCCACATGGCCGACCTGACGAAGCGCTTAATGGCTCCTTGGCAATTCTGATGATCCCTAACAGGGTCGTCCCATGACGATTCTTGCCTATGCTGGTGCTGCGGTCGCCAAGATTGCGGGCTGCTTCTCGTTTTGGGCGTGGTTGCGCCTGGATAAATCGATTTGGTGGCTCATCCCGGGCGCTGCCTCGCTCGCCCTGTTCGCCTCCCTACTGACGCTCGTCGACAGCGATGCGGCCGGGCGAGCCTATGCTGCCTACGGAGGCGTGTACATCATCGCCTTCCTGCTCTGGCTCTGGGCTGTCGAGGGTGTGCGCCCGGACCGTTGGGATGTCACGGGCGCGGTGGTCTGCTGCCTTGGGGCAGCCATCATCCTGCTAGGGCCTCGGACCACCTGAGGGCGAGAACGGCCGGGCGGCTTGTGCTCTTTGCTCTCCCATCCTATCTCCAGAGCAGCCTCAGGGTCCGGGCCCCTCTGGCGAGCGGATCGCCGCTCGTGATTTCGGACGTCCTCATGCAACGCGAATGCGACCGGGAGTTCCGCTCATGCGCTTCATTGCTTTCCAGACCGCCCCTCCTTCCGCCCGTTCCGGTAGGGTGCTGACCACCCTGATCAGATTGGCGCTTCTGGCCGCGGCATTGATCGTCCTGCTGATGGTGGTGCTCATCGGCTTTTTCGTGGTGCTCCCCGTAATGCTGTTCGGCGGGCTCGCATCGTACTTCTACCTTCGGCATCGTATTCGACGGACACGGCAGCACGCGCAGGACGACGTGATCGATGCGGAAAACACGATCATCAACCGCCGATAGAGTGCGTAGCTGCGGCTACCCCAGCGAGAGAAGGACCACGGCCGGATAGCGGGTCGCCATGGCCACTGCTACCAGTCTGAGGAACATCGAAAACGGCGCGTGACGGTTCGCACAGGTTTCCCGCCACCGATGGTGCGGCCCGATGCCTGTGGCTAACACTTGCAACATCGGCTCCGCCGCTGCTGTTACGGCAGCCACCTCGGCGACAGGCGGGGCTCATCTGGCCCACGCTCGTCTCAGTCACACGTGACGAGCGCGCTGATCGCATTGGCGGCATCGGCCAGATCGGGCGGCGAGAGCCGTGTCGTTGCAGGTCGTGTCTCGAAATCCACCCTGTTGCTCTCGAGGAATGTCGCGACGGCCGAGGACTTAATGGCGAAGTTGACGTTCTGCGGGACGTCGCCGATCGCGACCACTGCCTTGAGCGCATTGAGCTTTGCGGTCACCACGCCGACGAGATTGCCGCTCTCGTCGAGCAAGGGGCCGCCGCTGTTCCCGGGCTGCACGGGGGTCGAGATCTGAAGGAAGCGGGTGTCGTCACCGATCCCGGCCAGGGCGGTGACGTTTCCGAGCGTGAAGTTGCCGGAACTCGCCAGGACGCTGGTCAAGGGAAACCCGAACGCGGCCACCGCCTCGCCCAGGCGGACGCCGCTCCGGATCGTAGCAACCTTGTCGACCGCCTGATCCACTGCCAGCAGGGCGAGATCGTTAGTCGTATTGCGGGCCATGATCCTTGCCGGCAGACTGGCGGCATTGACTGGCTTGACCTGGACGGCCGTACAGCCCTCGACGACATGGTTGTTCGTCACGAGGTGACCCTGCCGCGTCACAAAGTGACCCGTTCACGAGGAGCTTCGCCGGTCTTCCTTGGGCGGCACGTTCGACGCAATAGGACCAAGAGCTGGATTGTCGACGAACTCGTCGAGAGCCTTGAGGACTAGACCAGGGACGAAATCAACCAGAGCGATCGGCTGCTGACTTTGTCAAGAAGATGATCGATGAAGTGCCCGTCGAAATTGGCTACAATCCCTTCCTCGCGCCGACCTTCACTGCCCAGCCCGGCTTTGAGCCAGTGTTTGCAGCTCGGTTCGTGATCTTCTCTCATAATAGGCGGGCATATGTCGTCCCCTAGCCAGGATGGCGACTGGCGCTCTCCGACAAACGACGAAGTCCAGGTTGGGATTCCCAGCGGCTCCTTCACGTAAGGGTAAGAGGGCATCAGAATTAGACCAACGACAAACGTCTGCGAACCGCCCAGTTCCAGGGTGGCCGGCGGAGTCGGCAGCTGCGCGGGCAGAACCCTGTAGGTCACCGGGAATCACCGCGCGAAGCACTGTGTATCCGGAGCCGTTCCAAGACAGTAATCAGTGTTGAAATCAAGACATGGCAGAGGCCGTTCGAAGAAGCCAGGAGAGTGGAGCGTGCGGCCTCTGTCAAAACCTGAAGTGCCAGCAATTCGCCATGATGTGAAACAAGTTACGTATGCTCGATTCAAATGTCTGAGTATCCCTTTTGAAGCTCAAGATTTTCGATTCAGCTCCCATTTCGGCGTGGCAGAAATGTTATGCCAAGCGAATAGTGGTGATCCTGCCGTCGAACGCCGCTTGCGCGCCGAAGCGGTCGCGCGGACCATTTCCTGAGCCATGGCCCCAAACCATTGGAGAAGGACGATGATACGCACAAGAACCATCAGCTATGACTTTTCCCTGCTCCTCGACTCCATCGAAGAGGCTGATCAAGTCGAGATCGAAGCCGTCGTCGATGATTGGCTCAACCTGTTCACGAGCGAGACCCCGTGGCGTCGTGCGCATGCTCTCCAGACAGTGCTCAACACGCCGGACAGGGATACGCTCACCAGCGCATTCGAATCGGTGCTGCAGGACGATGCGTGGGAGTATTGGAATGCTGGCCTCGAGGCTATCTGTCTCAAATGGCTGTCGAACCCGCTGAACCTAAGCAGGCTCAAGGGCGACGCTGCCACCGAAGTGAGTTCTGTCATGGAAGCTCTTCGGACCAAGGCCACTTCCCTGGATGGTGCCTGCATGACGGCCCTTTGGCATGAGCTGTCGTTTGAGACTCGACAGACGATCGGCGTGCAGGCATCCGAGGACAAGGTCAGCTCGCCGGAGCGCGCGCAGATCCGGGAGGATCTGTTTGACCTTCTCAGCGGCCTGACCCAGGATTATCGCAAGCGCATGAACGACCACGTCAAGACCTATGAGGAAAAACAAGTCGTCCTGATTGAGCAGGGCACCAAGATCGTCCGCGCCCGAGGCTGTGACCTGTCCGATGCCGCTGAGAATCTTCTGCTCTTCGGAGAGCCTATATACCGACTGGAATTGGTCCCCCGCGAAACCGAAGGTCGCTGTGTCTATCACGCCTTCCATGTGCCGGAGTGCCTGCATTTCGAACGCAGGGACGCCCATCTGGTCGAGCGCTGGGGTGTGTACGAAGGCAGCTACACGATTGTCGAGGCCATAGCCGCTTGATGCGCTTAAGAACGCGCAGGCAGACCTGGATCGGAAATAATTTCCGATCCAGGCTACAAGTCACTTTTGTGCAAGCGGCAACCCCATTTCCTGAGCAGGACGGCGGAATACGCCCATTTGGCTGTGCAACTTGGTTTGGAATCTCAGGCTCGTTGGCGGCTTCGAGCTGGATGAGATTGGTGCTCAGGATCCCGGCCCGCGGCCCACGCATGTGCGGCAAGACCCACTGCAGGCATCGAAAGCTCTCGTGCGGCCCATGGGGTTGCAGGCAGCAGTGGTTTAGGACCTCGGTGCGCTGCCCGAGCGGCCACCTTTGTCCTTTCTCCCAATCAGCCGGCCTGCCGGATCCTCCGAGGACGGCGCCAATCCTGTGAGCCTTGAAGAAGCTGAACTTCTTAGCTACTTGTCGGGCATTGCGTCCCCGTCGCCTCGGGTAACCAAGGGGTTGTGAGGAACGACAGGCCTGGGAGCATTGCCCCTCCTCCACCGTGTCCATGTACGTCAGTGCCAGCAAAGGCCTCGAGATCTTCGAGCACATCCCAGAGAGCGATACCAGCGCGGCGGGCGGCTTGCTCCAGTGGCTCCGCAAAGTCGTTTCCTGGCTCTGTCGCGCAGAAGAGCGTACCGCAAAGCCGCACTCTTTCGGCCATTGTCGATGATGTCGCAATCCTCCGTTCATCCGATCCGGCGCCAGCTGTTCCGGCCTGGCGGGGTCAGGACCGCACTGAAATTGACTTACTCGCCCTCAAGAGCGATCCCGATTTCCGGTAATGAAAGAGCGCGAACCTACATGCCTTCCGATTCTTAATGCCCTATACGGAATGTCGAGATGGGTGAGGCTCCGCCGCATCGTCTCCGCCCGACCAGCCGGTGGATCTTCTGCGACAAGGTGGCGCCGCTCAGCTCGTGTACAATGTCAGCCGTCAGGATCGCAGCGACGGGAGGCCGATATTCAAGCGTCAGAACGAATCGTGCGATGTCCGCCACAGGATCTGCGACGTCATGGCGAGCGAGACTTCCGCCACGCCAGCCACGTGGCTGTCATAAACCTGCACAGTGGTGGCCAAGAACAACGCGAGAGTAAGGCCATCGTCCTCGTTGCCGCTTCTAACTGACCCCGGGCGAGGTCATGGTGGGGATTTCCGGCCTGCAGCTTCTCCAAGACCATCCTAACACGCGTCCGATTGGACCTTTGCACATACGTCAAGTCAAGTCTGCATCTCATACCCTCCCTGTTCTTGGAAGCTGGACCTATCGGATCCGGAAGATGCGCCGGCCGCTACAATTCGCTCAGGTCATGGGCAGGATTGAAGCCTGTAAGGTTGCGAAATGCGGTTGGCTTCCAGCAGCGATCCTCACGTTAAATGCAAACAGGGACTTTGATCGCTGATCAGGACAGTACTGGGAACACGCCTATCGTGAACTCATTTCGTGCCCCCGCTTGAGGAAGGGTCAGGCTGCCGTTGAAACCTTGTGGGTCTTAAGCTGGAGCTGAGATGGATCTTGGCTGAGGCTCGCCTCGTTGCGGTAGGATGATGTCCGCACGCCGACCTTATCCTCTGATCACCTTGATGAGGAATGGGCATCTGGGCCTGCGCCCACACCGTCCCAGATCCTTCACAGGGACATACAGCATGGCCGATCCCACGTACCTCACCTCTCTTCCATAAAATCACGTAAGCGAGAACCAAGGATGCAAAGGATTCAGTGCTCTTGAACACGTTCCCCGGCGTGAGTTCAGCCCGGCCCAAGTCTTGATCCAGCGAATTAGAGGGCTTGGACTCGGCAAGGACACCGAAGTTTTCCATGAATCTTCGATCGTTGCTGGTCAGGTCGTCACTGAGGATTCCAGAACCGCCCTTATACCACTGGATTTTCCGGCAGCGCACCTCGCCAGAGACCGTCAGGAGCGCCGCGTAGAGAATGCACCAATCGGCACCAAGCTGGTCAGTATCGATGAAAAGGCACCGCGGGAGAACGCGCTGGCCGAACGGCACTGCCCCAGGATTAAGGTCGAGGTAGGCCAGCCCGTTCTGCTTCGCTACGATGTGACCTGCTGCCGCATCTCTTCTGAAACTGATCCACCGTTGAGGTCACCAATGTCCCCTTCGCTCAAGCGCCCAACCCTGGGTAGCCGGTCGCTCAAAACAACGAAGGGGCTACAAGTCCGTGCAATACGAGCTAGGACACCACTCTGGGAGGGAATTTCAGAAAACTCTTTTGGGCAACCTAAGCGAGATTGGCATCCATCTCCGCAAGATACCGAACCGCCTGATGGCCTTCTTGAAGGGACGCTTTGTGGGGTGCTATCTCCTGGGCAGCGATCCAGCCAAATCGGGCCCAGCTGTTCAAGAGAGCATGCATCTGGAGAGGATACCCGTTTGCATATTCTTCGATCCACGTCTGGATGTCTGTACTCCGCGTTCGAGGATCTGTGCCCCGACTGATATTTGCCGATCACGTTCTAACGAAACTCGGCCTTGCTGTTCTATCCTCACCCTCAATCGCCGAACCGGACGGACCAGTCCCAAGGGGACGTCTCATCCGCGACGCGGACCGAGTACCAGCCGTCGCTATCGGCATAGATTGCATCATGCTGCCCCTTGGTGTGGTAGACAGCCGGATCCAGCGCGAAGAGATGCTTTTGCCCTCGGATGAAGCTGCGGGCTCTGACGAGGTGGCTACCAGCGACGGTTGCCTCGGTGCCCTCGAGGAATTCCCCCTTGGGCTTTCCGCGCTCCTTCACCAGTAGGACGTCCCCTTGGCAAAGGCCTGCTTCGAGCTTTCGGTCGGTGACACCCCACATCCAACGCTGTGCACCCCGAACGCCTGAATTCGGGTTTGCGCTGGCTGCCTTGATCGCCGCACGAACGCTCTGCGCGGAAACAGGGTGACGAAACGCAGCTCTGGTGATCTCGTTGAAGCCGACCACGACGTAGTCTTTCCGCACATTCATGAAACCGTGGCGGTAGCGGCGGAAGGCATGGCGGTCCTGGATAACGGCAACATCCTGGACCTCATCGTATCCGTACAGATCCAGATTCAGCGCATCTCCGCGCTGCTTAGTATCGAAGGCGACGAATGTTTCGGGAAGTGCCGTCTTGTAGCGGCTGATGATGGCCTCTGGCTCAATCCTTGAGCCGTCAGCGCCTTCCAAGGCCGTGATCTCGTCATAGCCTCCCCGAGTCGCCATCAGTGTGCCGATGGACGATCCGGTTACGGTACTTTCAATGTGCATCTTGTAGTCTCCTCGAGGCTCTTGAGTGGACCTTGCTTTGTCGGCCATCCCATGATGATGAGCTCAAGAAAAAAGTTCCAGCAAGTCGTCTCGATGATTTTCTTAATAGGCATTAGTTTAACATTACTCCTGCAAGCAAAATTGGATTCTCTCCATCAACATTCGTGTTACAATTAACGCATCGCCTTTCTCGTAAACTGATTATTCAGCCACGCCGCACCAGAAAAACCTTAAGGACCGCACTATCTGCTTGATTACAAGCGCCTTTCGACAGACGATAATCATGTCTCGGCCGAGAGCCGCCGGCGATATGGGGCCGTTTCGTTTCATCCTTGGGGAGTTAGAATATGTCCAAACAGACGATATTTCAGGGCCTGCCTACACTGCTCAAGATCCCCCTCTGGGAGCTGGTACCGCTCCCGCACAGGTCTGGTGGCACGCTGGGCGGGTATGCCTCTAAAACCCGATGCACTTGACCCGCTGGATATCGCGATTGAACAAATGTAAGCTCTGCTTCTGGGCTAAGCCTTTGATGACCTCGAAGCAGCCTGGGTCACACCCGACTTTGTGGATTTCGAGCACAGTACCTCAGTCAATGTGGAGTGCCTTGTCTTCCGGGCTGAGAACGTAGACACGAACCCTTTCACAGCTTGGGAAAAGAATAAAGAGATTGACGTTAAAGAAAATCCATACGTCCAGCCGATGCTCCCTGATGAACTCACTGTCAAGCGGCACCTTTTAACACCCTTGTCTCAACGCTCCCCCTCTGGCGCCAGTAGGCGCCAGTTGTAGAGTAGGCGACTGACTATGACTGCTGTTGGCTCTTAGGGCCGGAGAGCACCCACATCCAGCTGAATACCGTGCCGACATCTCGGGCAATAATGTCGTCGAGACGATAAATCCTGCTCAGCAACGCCAGTTCTCCCTTGGCAGATTCAAGAAAATCCATCATCCAGCGATGAGACGACAAGTGGCGGACTACGGCTTTGAATACTGAAACAACGAGCGCGGATGATGGAGACCGGCAAGCGAAGCACCTTCGCCTCCTTCGCGACCGCGTCAGGCGGATTGGCAAGAAGACCTCTTCCGACGTCTTCGAGTTGGGCGCAGCCCTTGAGGAGGCGGCGGGCTTGTTGCGGGGCCGCTTTGGTGTCTGGGTTGAGCACGAATGCGAGATCGATCCGCGTACCGCCCACGGCTACCGACGCGCGCATGCCCGCCTGGAGCAGCATAAGAGCCTTTTCGTCGAGAAGCGGGTTCTCCCGACCGTCATCATCAAGCTGGCCGGCGCTGAGGATGACGTTCGTAGTGCGGCGATGCACTTGATCCAATCTGGGCGGCGCCTCCAAGTGAAGGACGTCCAGTCCCTCATTAAACACGGGCCGCTGTCAGCTGGCATCTTAGCTAAGCCCTCACGAGGAAAGTCCCCGCTTAAGCGCTTGATCGCCGATGTCGCCGCCTCGGTTGAAGCCCAGTTAGAAACGCTGGTGTCCCAGCTCGATCGGCAAGAGGCCAACCGCCGCAAGTCGGGCAAAGCCTTGCGGCAGGAGGCGGCCACACTCGCCGCAGGCCTTACAGGTCTGCTCGATCTCTTGCCTCAAGGCAAAACCGGCACAGTTGACCCTTGGATCCGCCTGAAGGATGCCTTGGCGCACTTCAGCGCTGTTTCTGTTGCGCGGAATGCACCATCGGCAGCCGACACCGTGCTGTCCGCCTATCACGAGCTGTATCCGAAGGTTGCAGCGCCGAGCCAAAGTGTTGGATTAAAGGAGACCAGTCCCGCTGCTCCAGCCGTCAGCTTGACCATTCCCAAAGGAAACAGCTCTGCCGATCAATCTCTGACGGCGCTCGAAGTGTGTGCAGGTGCAGGTGGTCAAGCCATCGGCATTGAGAGATCTGGGTTCAGACATGCCGCCCTCGTCGAGCGGGATCCAGGCGCGTGCAAGACATTGCGAGCGAACTTTCCGGGCGCGAATGTCATTGAGCAGGATCTGCGGATATTCGACGCTACTCCCTTTCATGGCGTCGATCTTCTGTGCGGCGGTGTTCCCTGCCAACCTTTTTCTCAAGCCGGGAAGATGAGGGGCTCTGGGGACGACCGCGACCTATTCATGGCAGCAATCCGTATCATTGAGCAGACCCGGCCTCGTGCGATCCTGCTTGAGAATGTCAAAGGTGTGCTCTACGAGCGATTCGATGCCTACCGCCTTGACATTCTCGCGCAGCTCAAGCGCTTTGGCTACGACGCCCAGTGGCAGACCTTGAATGCGGCCCATTTCGGCGTGCCCCAATCGCGCGTGCGATCCTTCCTCGTCGGGTTCAGAGACAAAGTCATGCAGCGCTTTGTATGGCCGATGCCCGATCCGCACTATGTAGAGAATCCGTGGACGATATCTGCCGCGCTGTACGACATGGCCGCAGCCCGCGACTGGAAAGGCATCGAGAAATGGGCCGAGAAGGCGCATGCGCTTGCCCCGACTATCATCGGTGGAAGTGCACGCAAGCAGGGCATGGATCTCGGTCAGCGTAACGCCCAACTCGCTTGGGAGGATAAAGGCGTCAACGGAAAGGCAATCGCGAAACTTGCTCCAGGACCGGACGACACTGCCGAGAACGTGACGCTCACGCTTTCCATGCTGGCCTGGCTCCAGAACTTTCCAGCCCAATGGCAGTTCCAGGGCTCAAGGCAGGCCGTCTTTCGGCAAATTGCGAACGCACTTCCACCGACCGTTGCCCTGCATCTGGGCTGCGCCATTCGCTCGGCGCTGACGGACACTGTTATTGATCCAAAACAGGTGTTGCGGCGCTACCACCGGCGTTCGATTTATGGATCTCCGCTCATTCATGTCCAGCCCGTTGTAAACGCCAAGCAAGACGCAACCACCGTCCCGTCGAAATCGGTTCGACAGATCAAACTGCCTCCGTTGACGGAATTGATGCGTCGTAGCCCACCCAAGGAACCGGACGGCTTTGCGCGAGATCCCTGACGGGTTGCCACTTAGCTCTCTCGCATCAAGAGCCGACTTGGGCACCCGAAGCTTTGAGCCGGCTCTCTCCATCGGCGGTTTGAGCCATGCACCGTCATTGCTGATCCTTCTGTTACCACGAACAGGAGGAAGATATGAGGTTTCTCACCAAGATTCTCACGATAATCCGGACAGCTGTCCAATCGGCTCTGTCTGTCGCGTGGCACTGGTGTGCAAGAACTGGCAAGTGGGTCGCAGAAGTCGCTCGTGTCACGACGTCCCTTCCTGAGTCTTTGATCGGTAGCCTTTTCGGCAGCGCGCCGGCCCTTCCTGCTCCAGAACCCAATTCGGAGAGTGCGGATGCTGACAAGAACGCGCTCGACACTCTGGCCGATCGTCGCCGCAAGATCGACATTCAAAATCAGGTGATGCGGCGTTCCGATCCGGTCGGCGAAATCGTTCACGCCTATGCGTCCGCGTCGGAGGATGAGCGGCTGGATATGGATCTCGATGTGCTCCCAGAGCACGTGCGGGTCTGGATTCTGACGCGTTCGGAAGTCGACCTGAAGCGGCTCGCCGCAGCAGGACCGGTGAAATGCGGCCTCATTGCGGCCGGCAAGCGGTCCGGTATCGTTGGGATCGAGCCTCCAGACGCTGATCGGCCGATCTTACCCAATCCCGTTGTGAGGAGGCTCGATACGAATGAGTTCTTTGCCCGGATTGCAAGGGCGAAGGGCGCTCACAAAAGACCCCAGACACATTGAACCGTCGTGAGTACGAAGACCTGGCAAAGCCTAGGCCCCCAGCCCTGTTGGCCTTGCTCTAGCGCGCAACGGCTTTCAATGTATCCGTCCGCAGCTTGAGGGCTCGCCGCAACCGAGCGACTTCCTCCTCGAGTTCGCCAACACGGTTGATCGCGGCCACGGCAATGTGGGACATCTGTCGAGCATCATCACGGGCCGAAGCCAACGCTACAGCCCAGGCTTCCTGGTTGCGAACCTGGTGGGTTTTAGCAACCGCGCGCCCGGCATTCATGAGCATGTCGGTCATTCCGTAAGCCAGCATTCCGGCAAAGGCATTCGGGTGCATTGTCATGAGAACCTCCGCAATTGGACGGGTCCATGAGCTCGTCTCCGAGTGGCGTCAAGGATTCCCGCGATGATATCCCCAGGGATTCTGCAGTGATTTCAATGAGGCACGCCTGACGCGCCATCATCAACTTCCGTACGGGTCATTGCGAATTCTGACGAAACCGTTCACTGCTTCCAATCTGAAGTTACCCAGGCATTCTGATTTCGAGCCGCCCATGGTTCTGGAGTGAAGTCGTCCGCCTGAGTGCCGCTATTCAGGTTGGTGATGAATGGTGGTTGAGAGAATGACGTGGGTCATGCACCCCGTTCAGTGGAACGGGTCTCGCGCAGACCCTCACCTATCCGATTAATGCGATAGGCGGTGTACGCAACCTGGTTGAGGATGGCATCAGCTAAATAGGTCGCAAAAGATTCTGCAATAGCTTTTTTGCCAGAATTGTTTGGATGTCATGCCAGCCTTGTGACGTGCCTGTTGCGGCGTCAGCATTAGAATCCAGGCCTCAGCATCAGCGGCTCGATCGTCAATGGACGCGGCCTATTGGTTGGCTGCGATCAGGGGCTTGGCAATTCGGCGGGTGATCGGCACGACCGCCTGGGTGCCCTTAAGCGCTAGGTCGCCCGCAGAAGCGGAAGCAGCCGCAGCACCGTCCAATCGAGGCACAGGAGCTGATTGCCCCTGCGCCAGCCGGCCTTCAGACGTCAGGTGGCCCCTTTTTCTGCGGCAGATGAGCCGCTCGCTGGACTGTAGACATAAGGCGGCCGCTTCCAGCGATAGCTCGCCTCGCGCAGCCGGCGCCACGGCGTCCGCGTGCTGACGGCGATGCCTTTCGCGGCCAGATCGTGCGCCAGCAGAGGCACCCACCAGTTGGTGGCTTGGTAGCCGCAGCAGCGGGGATCGCGCACCAGGCCACCACCAGCCGCTACGGAGTGAGTCTTCGGTAACGGCGGGGCGCCTATTGCGTGGTCGGCAGCCGACTACACTAATCCTTATGACGCGAGCACTTAAGGCTTATTGGGACCGTCAAACATCTTACACAATCACTAAGCTTTTTACCGGTCCTTGTCCCACCTATTTTGGGCTTCCTTGCCCTTACCTTTCTTGTTCTGGGAGGGGAATGATAAGCGAGATTATCTATCTCAAGATGATCACTCGCGAGAAGCTGAGGCAGGGACCAGAGGCTCAGTTTGTGTTTGGTGACAACATGGCTCACCGGGGCTTGGCGGCCAAGCTCGGGAAATGCGCGGTGAACCGAATGCCATCGGCATCGTGATCAAACGCAGCCCGTCGATGGATGAAAGGGCGTTTCTCTCAGACCGCAACCTGGGTGAATGCCAAGCTGCGCTAGACGACCTCCAGCGGGTGCGTGATGTCATCTGTGATGGGCTGACGATCTATGCGCCCATGGATGGGATCGGGACCGGGTTGGCTCAACTCCCGTAGAGAGCGCCCAAGCTCTATCGGGCGATTTATAGTTGCTTTGACGCTTACTCAGCCGGCCCTTGCACCTAGAGCGGGTTCGACTTAGGTGAACTCGTATCCGCAGTTGCTGAGGTAGTTCTGGCACTCCTCGGCGGGGAAGCGATCGAGCAGTTCTCCGATGGTCGTCCAGAGCGCCTCCTTGGTACGAG
>Ga0182741_1004947_pt1 | contig 12700 bp, 7 predicted proteins | sample eDN5th37CBELigOP_FD_128874 | JGI IMG/M metagenome (GOLD analysis project Ga0182741, IMG submission 128874) | Enriched Organic Plus compost microbial communities from Emeryville, California, USA - eDNA 5th pass 37_C BE-Lig OP (version 2) (version 2) ...
AGGAACACCATGCGCTTCACGCGATTGGTGAGCAGTGGCGACGCCACCAATGCAATCAGGGCTCCCATGGAATGCGCCAGGATGGAATAGGGGGGCTTGCAGTCGGGCAGCACCACGTCGTGGAAGAACTGGTCGAGGTCGCGGACGTAGGCCTCGAAACTGGTGATATGGCCCGCTACTGACTTCCGCAGGATGCGGTCGGAACCGCCCTGGCCGCGCCAGTCCAAGGTGACGCTGCCGAAGCCCAACTTTTCGAGGTCGCCCATCGTCTCGAAATATTTCTCGATCGATTCGTTGCGGCCCTGGAGCAGCACTGCAGTTCCGTGAGGTCCATGGCTGAAGGTGCGGGCATAACGGATCGAGAAGCCGTCTTTCGCCGTCATGAATCCGGAAGTGACGCCCTCCGGGATCGGATTTCCTTCAGTAGCGTGCAGTGACATGAATGCGGGGACCTCCTGAACCGGGCACCATTCTCTCCCAACCGGGTTAGAAAAAGCAAAATCTTTCAGAGGGTCACGAAAAAGAGTGTTGGGGATGGCCCCCGGCCATCCCCACGTCTCCGGGGCATCTGGAAGGGACAGGACAGCAGCCCCGAAGCGATGTGGAAAGACTAGCTTTCGCCGGATGAATGGAAGCCGAAGGAGGCGTTCATCCTGCCTTCATCTTGAGCCATAGAGAGGATCTTGAAAGGTGAGGATGGCATTCCCAAATGTTTGCTGCGGCAGCCACGATGGGGCCGCGGTCATGGAAAGAATGCCCATAAGGGGTTCTTGGAATGATCAACGCAACTGTTGCTCACAGGAGAACAAACCATGCGTCACATAGATTTTTCCCCTCTCTACAGGTCAACCGTAGGCTTCGACCGGCTTTTCTCTTTGCTGGACGGCCGCACCGCGTTTGACACGACCCAGTCTTATCCGCCCTACAATATTGAGCGGACTGGCGAAGATTCCTATCGCATCTCGATGGCGGTTGCCGGCTTCTCCGAGGACGACATCTCGATTGAAGCGCATCGCAATGTCCTGAGCATCAAGGGCAGCAAGTCTGAGGAGCAGGAAGGCGATGACAGCGCCGAGATCCTGTATCGTGGTATCGCTTCGCGCAGCTTCGAGCGACGCTTCCAGCTCGCCGATCATGTTGAAGTGAAGGGCGCCACGCTCAAGGACGGTCTGCTTCACATCGATCTGGTGCGCAACGTGCCGGAGGATCAGAAGCCCCGCCGTATCGAGATTACCCGAGCCGGCAGCGGCACCAAGCAGATTGAGGCGACGACGGTCAACTAACCGACGGATTGCCAGAGTACTGAGTGGATGGCGGCGCTTTTGCGCCGCCATTTGCATTTGTGGATGTTACTTGTCCAGCAGCTGACGGATGGTGGCGATATCTTCCTTTGTTGTCGCGAATGAGGTCACGAAGCGGAAGAGTTCCTCGTCGGCTTCAAGCGTGAGGTCAGCCGGAGGGTTCCAGGAGTAGAAGTTTACGCCTGCCTGCTCCAGCCGTGCAGCAACATTCTTGCGGATGACGGGAAAAACCTCATTCGCATCTGGTGACCATCCAAGACGCGCATTCGGGGACGACTGGAACACCTGCGCCAGTTCCTGTGCCATCGTATTGGAATGGCGGGCAGTGTTGAGCCAGAGATCATCGCGCAGATAGGCGTCGAACTGGGCGGCAATAAAGCGGGTCTTCGAAAAGAGCTGCGCGGATCGCTTCCTTATATATGGCATGTCGCGCGCTTTGGCCGGATCCATCACGACGATTGCCTCGGCGCACCAGCAACCGTTTTTCGTGCCGCCGAAGGACACGATATCCACACCGCGCTTCCACGTCATTTGCGCAGGCGTCGTGCCAAGCGACACGAGCGCATTGGCGAAGCGTGCGCCATCCATGTGCAGAGGCAGGCCGTGTGCCTTTGCTGTGACAGAAATCGCCTCGATCTCGTCCAGTGAATAGACCGTGCCGATCTCTGTCGACTGTGTGATGGAGACAGCCATTGGCTGTCCATGGTGGATAAACTCGGCAGGGAACAGGCGGATTGCGCGGTCGAGGCTCTCGGGGTTCATGCGGCCCAGCGGGCCTTCGACGCCGTAGAGTCGGGCACCGGCGGTGAGGAACTCCACCGCGCCACCTTCATCTTCGATCATGTGCGCTTTTTCATGGGCGAGGATCACGCCGCCAGGCCTGTTGAGCAGGGCCATTGAAAGAGAGTTGGCGGACGTACCCGTCGCAACGAAGAAGACGGCAACTTCACGTTCGAAAATCTCGTTGAACCGCTGTTCAACCTGACGGTCGAGGGCGCTTGTGCCATATGCGGACGCAAACCCGGCAGCATGCTGCGTCAAGGCTTCGCAGATCGCCGGATGGGCTCCGGCCCAGTTGTCTGATGAAAAGTTCATTGGCAGTCCTCTGAAATGGTGCCCCAATTTGCTCCCTGGAGCCGAGGATGCAAGCGTGTTTCATGCAGAGCAGCTTTCGGTCTGATGCATGAGCGCATTGAGCATCAAAGTTACTGTCATCGACCGTAACTTGTAATTTTGTTGCGGGACGGGTTTCACTTTTTTGTAGAACCGTCTTGTGCGTCCGAAAAAATTCTGTCAAAGATGCCCACCAAATAGGACAGCACTGCTGTCTTATTTTCCGCTGCGCGCGGATATGGTTGGCAAACGCTGTTTGCGACTCATGCAACCCAGAATGCATGGGTCGGGTAGCGCATGAGAATTGCTCTGATGCGCAACCTCGGAAAGAGCTGTACCATCTGTGTGGTTACGTGCTTTTTCGCATTTAGTGAAATGAGACCACTTGAAAGGCCGGAGCGAACAGACAGTTCTCCGGGAAGGTGACCTGACCCCTAGTGAAAACGGGGCCAAACGTGGAGTGTAAAGAGATGACGGAGCAGAGAATTTCTGCAGGAATTGTGTCCGCTGCCAGCCTGCCGGGCGCCGTCTCCAAACGCACTTCCGAAACCCAGGGCCTTCCGGACCGACAAGGCCTCTATGATCCGCGAAACGAGCGAGACGCCTGCGGCGTCGGCTTCATTGCGCAGATGAAGAACGTCAAGAGCTTCCAGATCGTCCAGGACGGTCTGGCGATGCTCGAAAATCTCACGCATCGCGGTGCTGTTGGCGCTGACCCGCTCATGGGTGACGGCGCTGGCGTCATGATCCAGATCCCGGACCGCCTCTATCGCGAAGAGATGGCAAGGCAGGGCGTAGAGCTGCCGGCAGCTGGCCAGTACGCTGTCGCGCACTTCTTCATGCCGCAGTCGGCGGAAAGCCGTGAGTTCGTAACTCAGATCATTCACGAGGCCAGCGCTTCCGAAGGCTTCACGGTTCTCGGAATTCGCGACGTTCCGGTCGACAACTCCTCGCTGTCCAAGGCGCCGGACATCGCCGCGTCCGAGCCTTATCATCAGCAGATTTTCTTCAATCGCCCGGAAGGTTACACCGACGAGCAGTATGAGCGTCGTCTCTATATCCTGCGCAAGGTGATTTCCGGTCGTCTCTATGCCCACCATGGCAACCGTGACGTGGGCGCATACTGCGTGTCCATGTCCTCGCGGACGATCGTCTACAAGGGCATGTTCCTCGCCTATCAGGTCGGCTCCTACTACAAGGATCTGCGTGATCCGCGCATCGAGTCCGCGCTGATCCTCGTCCATCAGCGTTTCTCCACCAATACCTTCCCGTCGTGGAAGCTCGCGCACCCGTACCGCATGGTTGCGCACAACGGTGAGATCAACACGCTGCGCGGCAACGTCAACTGGATGGCTGCTCGCCAGGCGTCGGTGGACTCCGAGCTGTTCGGCACCGACATCTCCAAGCTCTGGCCGATCTCCTACGAAGGCCAGTCCGACACCGCCTGCTTCGACAACGCGCTCGAGTTCCTCTACCAGGGTGGGTACAGTCTCGCGCATGCGATGATGATGCTGATCCCGGAAGCCTGGGCCGGCAACAAGCTCATGGATGACGACCGCAAGGCCTTCTATGAGTATCATGCTGCGCTCATGGAGCCGTGGGATGGTCCTGCTGCCGTCGCCTTCACCGATGGCCGCCAGATCGGCGCTACGCTGGACCGTAACGGTCTGCGTCCGGCACGCTATGTCGTCACCGATGACGACCGCGTGATCCTGGCTTCGGAAGCTGGTGCTTTCACTGTTCCGGAAGAGAAGATCGTCAAAAAGTGGCGTTTGCAGCCGGGCCGCATGCTGCTCATCGACCTTGAGCAGGGCCGCATCATCTCTGACGAAGAGGTGAAGTCCGGCATTGCGAAGAAGCACCCCTATCGCAAGTGGCTCGACAACACCCAGCTGATCCTTGAGGATCTGAAGCCGGTTGAGGCTCGTGCACTGCGCAAAGACGTCTCGCTGCTCGATCGTCAGCAGGCCTTTGGCTACACCCAGGAAGACCTGAAGATCCTGATGGCGCCGATGGCGACCACTGGCCAGGAAGCTGTTGGTTCCATGGGAACCGACACGCCGATCGCGGCCATGTCGGACAAGCCGAAGATCCTCTACAATTACTTCAAGCAGAACTTCGCACAGGTCACCAACCCGCCGATCGACCCAATCCGCGAAGAGTTGGTGATGAGCCTTGTGTCGTTCATCGGTCCGCGTCCGAACATCTTTGACCTTGTCGGCAATTCCCGCCGCAAGCGTCTGGAAGTGCGCCAGCCGATCCTGACCAACGCTGATCTGGAAAAGATCCGTTCGATTGGTCACACCGAAGAACGCTTTGACACCAAGACCATCGACATCACCTACTCGGCCAACGAAGGCGCCGAGGGCATGGAAGCTGCCATCGAGCGCATCTGCGAGCGGGCCGAGGCTGCCGTTGCCGGTGGCTATAACATCATCATCCTGTCTGACCGCCAGATCGGACCGGACCGCATCGACATCCCGACGCTGCTGGCGACGGCTGCTGTCCACCATCACCTGATCCGCAAGGGTCTGCGTACATCGGTGGGCCTGGTCGTTGAATCCGGTGAGCCGCGCGAAGTGCACCACTTCTGCTGCCTGGCGGGCTACGGCGCGGAGGCGATCAACCCGTATCTCGCTTTCGATACGCTGATCGACATGCACCGCAAGGGTGAATTCCCGGCGGAAGTCAGCGAGGAAGAGGTTGTCACCCGCTACATCAAGTCGATCGGCAAGGGCATCCTCAAGGTCATGTCCAAGATGGGCATCTCGACCTACCAGTCCTACTGTGGCGCGCAGATCTTCGATGCTGTCGGCCTGCGTTCGGACTTCGTCGAGAAGTACTTCACCGGCACGGCAACCAGCATCGAAGGTGTTGGCCTCGAGGAAATCTCCCGGGAGACCGTTGAGCGTCACACCCGCGCATTCGGCAACGATCCGCTGCTGAAGACTGCTCTCGACGTCGGTGGTGACTACCAGTACCGCCAGCGCGGTGAAGACCATGCCTGGACCCCGGATGCAGTGGCGACGCTGCAGCATGCGGTGCGCCGCAAGTCCTGGTCGACCTTCAAGGAATTCTCCAGCATCGTCGACGGCGAAAGCGCGAAGAAGAAGACCATCCGCAGCCTCTTCAGCATCAAGCTTGCCGAAGAGACGGGTCGCAAGCCTGTTCCGATCGAGGAAGTCGAGCCGGCTTCCGAAATCGTGAAGCGCTTCTCCACCGGTGCGATGTCCTTCGGCTCGATCAGCCGCGAGGCCCACACGACGCTCGCCCGCGCCATGAACGCGATCGGCGGCAAGTCGAACACGGGTGAGGGCGGTGAGGAGCCGGATCGCTTCACGCCGCTGCCTGACGGTTCGCCCAATCCAGAGCGTTCTGCCATAAAGCAGGTGGCCAGCGGTCGCTTCGGTGTGACGGCAGAATACCTTGTCAACTCCGACATGATGCAGATCAAGGTCGCTCAGGGTGCGAAGCCCGGTGAAGGCGGTCAGCTCCCCGGCCACAAGGTCGATGCGACCATCGCGAAGACCCGTCACTCCACGCCGGGCGTTGGCCTTATCTCGCCGCCCCCGCACCACGACATCTACTCGATCGAAGACCTTGCTCAGCTGATCTTCGACCTGAAGAACGTCAACCCGGCAGCTGACGTCTCCGTCAAGCTGGTGGCTGAAGTGGGTGTTGGCACCGTTGCGGCTGGTGTTGCCAAGGCTCGCGCCGACCACATCACCATCTCCGGCTACGACGGCGGTACGGGCGCTTCGCCGCTCACCTCGCTAAAGCATGCCGGCAGCCCGTGGGAAATCGGCCTTGCCGAAACCCACCAGACGCTGGTGCTGAACGGTCTGCGCAGCCGCATCGCGCTTCAGGTGGACGGTGGTCTGCGTACGGGTCGCGACGTCGTCATCGGCGCGCTGCTCGGTGCGGATGAGTTCGGGTTCTCGACTGCTCCGCTGATCGCGGCCGGCTGTATCATGATGCGCAAGTGCCATCTGAACACCTGCCCGGTTGGTGTCGCGACCCAGGATCCGGTTCTGCGCAAGCGCTTCAAGGGTACGCCTGAGCACGTCATCAACTACTTCTTCTACGTTGCTGAAGAAGTGCGCCAGATTCTGGCGGAGATGGGCTATCGGAACCTGGACGAGATCATCGGCCAATCCGACCTCCTCGAGAAGCGTACGCTGATCGAGCACTGGAAGGCTCGCGGCCTCGACTTCGAGCGCGTCTTCTACAAGCCGGAGGCTGAAGCCAACGAGATCCGCTGGACCGAGCGTCAGGAGCATCCAATTGTGGATGTGCTGGACCGCAAGCTGATCGCTGCTGCCCAACCTGCTCTGGAGAAGAAGGAGCCGGTGACGATCGATATTGACATCCACAACACCGACCGTTCGGCTGGTGCGATGCTGTCGGGTGAGGTTGCCAAGCGCTTCGGCCACAAGGGTCTGCCGGACGACACCATCCAGGTGAAGTTCACCGGCACGGCTGGTCAATCCTTTGGTGCCTTCCTGGCTCGCGGCGTGTCCTTCGAGCTGCAGGGCGACGGCAACGACTATGTCGGCAAGGGTCTGTCCGGTGGCCGCATCGTGATCCGTCCGCCTGAAAACTCGAAGGTCGTGCCGGAAGACTCGATCATCGTCGGCAACACCGTTCTCTACGGTGCGATCGAGGGTGAGTGCTACTTCCGCGGTGTTGCAGGCGAGCGCTTCGCAGTTCGTAACTCGGGTGCCGTCGCTGTTGTCGAAGGCGTGGGTGACCACGGCTGCGAATACATGACAGGCGGCCTCGTGGTGATCCTCGGCAAGACCGGCCGCAACTTCGCGGCAGGTATGTCCGGAGGCGTGGCCTACGTCCTCGACGAGGAAGGCGATTTCGCCAAGCGCTGCAACATGGCCATGGTTGACCTCGAGCCGGTTCCGGAAGAGGACGACATTCTCGAGAAACTGCACCACCATGGTGGCGACCTTGCCCACATGGGCCGGGTGGACGTGTCCGGTGACATGACTCGCCACGATGAGGAGCGGTTGGCTCATCTGATCTCGAACCACTATCGGTTCACCGGATCAGAGCGGGCACGGACCATTCTGGACAACTGGCCTGAATACCGTGCCAAGTTCCGCAAGGTGATGCCGGTTGAGTACCGCCGCGCGCTCGAAGAGATGGAACGCAACCGTCAGGCTGGCAAAGCCGCCTGAAGCTGATGTAACGTCGGGCCGTCTTTAAAACGGACGGCCCATCATCGAAGCGAGATTTTCCCCCGGAGTTCGGCAAAACGAATTCCGAAGGTGCCCCGGCCAGAAGGTTCTGGGGAGCGAGGAACGGATATGGGTAAGGTTACAGGTTTTCTCGAGATCGACCGGCAGGAGAACAAGTATCAGCCGGCTGCGGATCGCATCAGGCATTTCCGCGAATTCGTCCTGCCAATGTCGGAGCAGGAAGTCACCAAGCAGGCGGCACGCTGCATGGACTGCGGCATCCCCTTCTGCCACGGCCCGACAGGTTGCCCGGTTCACAACCAGATCCCGGACTGGAACGATCTAGTCTACCAGGGCGACTGGGAAGAAGCGATCCGCAACCTTCACACGACCAACAACTTCCCGGAATGGACCGGCCGCGTCTGCCCGGCTCCGTGTGAAGAGGCTTGCACGCTGAACCTGGAAGACATGCCTGTCACGATCAAGAGCATCGAGCAGGCGATCGGCGACAAGGCCTTTGAACTTGGCTACATGAAGCCGGTTCCGGCTGCCGTGAAGACCGACAAACGCATTGCCATCATCGGCTCGGGCCCGTCCGGCATGGCGGCCGCACAGCAGCTTGCTCGTGCCGGCCACGAGGTTCATGTCTACGAGCGCGAGAGCAAGCCAGGTGGGCTGATGCGCTACGGCATCCCGGACTTCAAGATCGAGAAGATACACGTCGACCGTCGTGTTGCCCAGCTGGAAGGGGAGGGCGTCACGTTCCACTGCGGCGTGAACGTCGGTATCGACAAACCAGTTGCGGAGCTCCTGGCTGAGTATGATGCAGTGCTTTACTGCGGTGGCTCCGAGAAGCCGCGTCCCGCGGGGATCCCCGGCGTAGAGCTGCATGGCGTCTATGACGCAATGCCCTACCTGGTGCAGCAGAACCGTCGCAACGGCCGCGAGAACATCGAGTCGGTCGCCTGGGCGTCCGAGCCGATCACGGCCTCGGGTCAGCACGTCGTCGTTGTTGGCGGCGGTGACACAGCGTCTGACTGCGTCGGCACGGCCTTCCGTCAGGGTGCGGTTCGGGTTACTCAGCTCGACATTCGTCCGCGTCCACCGGAGAAGGAAGACAAGCTCACCGTGTGGCCCTACTGGGCGACCAAGATGCGCACGTCCTCCAGCCAGGCCGAAGGCGCACAGCGCGAATTCCAGGTCGCTACCCTTGAGTTCGTTGGCGAGAACGGCAAGCTCACGGGCGTGAAGTGCTGCCAGGTTGACGAAAGCCGCAAGCCGATCGCTGGCACGGAGTTCATCATCAAGGCCGATCTCGCCTTCATCGCAATCGGTTTCGCTGGACCAACCCCGACCGGCGTACTGTCGGAGCTGGAAGGCAAGCTCGACATCACCGTCGACCGCCGCAACTCCACCAACGTGGTTGCAAACGACCGTGATTACCGCACCAACATCGACAAGCTGTTTGCTGCCGGTGACGTGCGCCGTGGTCAGTCGCTCGTCGTCTGGGCGATCCGTGAAGGGCGTCAGGCTGCCCATGCGATTGATGAGTTCCTGATGGGCAGCAGCCTGCTGCCGCGCTGATCAGATACTGAGATTATGTGAGACTATTGAGGGGCCGGAGCGTCAGCGCTGCCGGCCTCGTCCTTTTTCGGCTTGGCCAGCAGGAGATAATCCGCGCGTCCGGGCTGCGGCTTGAACAGGCTGGATGGCGGCTGCGGTGTCGGCTGCTCGGCGCCAAGCAGCGCACCGTTGGTGCTGAGGTCTGGTCCGGAAAGCGAAATGGGCGCGGTTCGGGTCAAGTCCTTCGGGGCGGGGGCAGGTTCGACCACCGGCAGCTCACCCCCGGGCAGCGCGACGGTTTCCGGCGTTACGGAAGGCAGTGCCGCTGGTCCGAGGATCTGGTTCAGCGGCTTTTCCAGGTAGAAGGCGATCTTGCGCCGCGCTTCGCGGGTGAGGTTGATGCCGTCGCTGGAGCGCAGCCGGACCGGCTGGCCGTTCATGTCCGGGCCGGTCGCAGTAAACGCTCCGTTCTCGTCCACGAACCCGTCCCAGATGTCGATGAATGTTCCACCCGCAGCTTCTGCTGCGGTCTTCTGGATGTCGTTGAAGGCCAACATGTCCGATGTCATCGACGGTGACTTGAAGGGTGGAAGGCCCACCCACAGAAACGGGCGGTTGCTCTTCTTCAGTTCTTCCGCGAACCGGTTGACGCGTCGCGTGTACTCGGCGGTCCACTGTTCGGTCTGCGGACGCAGCGTCTCACCATTGGCAGACATCTGCTGACGGTCATTGGACCCGATCATCACGACGATGGCGGCGGGATCCACCTCGGCAATGATCGGTCCGATCGCCGTGTTCCAGTCGTAGTAATCGTTGCGGACGAAACCCGAGGAGCCGTTGCTGCGGTCTTCAATGCGGGTTCCGGGCGACATCTCGTAGGCTGCAGAGAGACCACCAGCCACACCGCCGGCGAGGAAGTCGCCGACAACGAGCACGGTCTTTGCATTGGGGAGTTTCTCGACCGCCGGGCTCGGCGCGGGTGCCGGAGCAGCCTGCCGGGAACGGTTTGGCTGCGGCTGCTGTCTCTTGCGCTGGGGCGATCTCTGCTGCGGAACCCGTTGCGGTTCCACGGCGGGGGGAGGGGTCCGCCGCCCGAACAGGCGTTCGAAGAAGTTCTGGCGGCGTACGACTTCCTGAGCGGAAGCCGGCGTAAAGCCGGCTGCTACGGGGGAGAGGCACAGAGCAACAGCCACAACCGCCATGGTCTTCTTGAAAGATGATCCGGTCAGGCGGTGTGTTGTGGCCATTACTTGATCCTTACTGTCCTCTCAGCCGGCGCAGGACGTCCTTGGAAGGGTGGCCGTCCGGAGCGACACCGACCCGCTGCTGGAACGCCCGGATGGCATCGCGTGAACCGGAGCCGATCTTTCCGTCCACCGGTCCGCTATAGTAGCCGAGAGCCCCAAGGCGCTGCTGCAGTTCCTGCGTCTCCGTGAAAGATAGACGTTCGAACGGACGGTTCCAGTCCCGAACAAGGCCGCCATGGCCGGCGATGGCATCCGCCAGAAGGCCAACAGCCAGCGCGTAGGTGTCGGCGTTGTTGTAGCGCTTCAGAACGAAGAAATTTTTGGTCATGAGGAAGGCAGGACCAGCGCGGCCGTCCGGCACTTTCAGCTCGGCGTTGTCAGAACCGCGCGGGAACGGCTTGCCATTGGCGCGGACCACGCCGATCGAAGCCCATTTGCTGAGCGGCATCGAGCCGGAAGGGAACTTGCGGCCTTCCGGCAGGATAACCTCGTAGCCCCAGGTCTCACCGGACCGCCAGCCGTTCTTGCGCAGCAGATTTGCAGCCGTGGCGAGCGCATCCGGAACCGAGTTCCAGATGTCGCGGCGGCCATCGCGATCCATGTCCACGGCGTAGGCCTGATAGCTGGTCGGGATGAACTGGGTGTGGCCCATGGCGCCAGCCCAGGATCCGGACAGGTGGCCAACATCGATGTCGCCGGTCTGAAGGATTTTGAGTGCCGCAAGCAGCTGTGTCCGGGCGAACTTCGCCCGCTTGGCGTCTGCATAGGCGAGAGTGGCAAGCGAGCGCGGAACGCTGCGCATCACGCGCTCATTCTTGAGAATTTCGCCGTAGTTCGACTCCATGGACCAGATCGCTAGCAGAATGTAGCGGCTCACGCCAAACTGGCTCTCAATTCGGTCGAGCCAAGGCTTCAGCTGCTGGGCCATGTAGCGGCCTGTGGCGACAGTGTGTTCGTTGACCCGGTTATCGAAATATTCCCAGGGTGCCGCGCGGAATTCGGGCTGGTAGCGGGCCTTTTCCAGAACTTCCGGATCGGGTGCGGTTACACCGCGAAAGGCCCGGTCATAGGTGGTGGCCGAGATGCCATTCTGAAGTGCTACCTGACGGAACTCGGCAATCCAGCGCTGGAATCCTGCGTCGGCAAAGGCATGAGTTGTACCGGCGGCAATCAGAATAGCGGCGAGGGAAAGCTTGCATGCTGTGAGGGCTTTGCGGGCTCTCTGGGCAAACATCACTACCTCCATGACAAACAAGCCACCTTCATCGCCGATTGCGGTATAGAAATAGTTTACCATATAAGCCGCACGAACAAATTGACGTCTTTTTTACAACTAGGTTGGATCAGAAGTGACCCTGAGCGCTTTTCTAGGTCACTCAGGTGTTCTTGTGAGGGGTATTGAATGAAGAAGATCCGCAAGGCTGTGTTTCCCGTGGCGGGGTTGGGAACGCGCTTTCTGCCAGCAACCAAGGCATTGCCGAAGGAAATGCTGACGGTCGTGGACAGACCCGTAATCCAGTATGTTGTCGATGAGGCCCGTGAAGCTGGCATCGAGCACTTCATCTTTGTGACGGGACGTAACAAAACCGCCATTGAAGACCATTTCGACGTTCAGGTGGAGCTGTATGAAACACTCCAGCGCCGCGGCAAGACCGCGATCCTTGAGCAGCTGGAGGCCATGCAGCCGAAGCCGGGTCAGACCAGCTTCACGCGTCAGCAGGTGCCGCTTGGTCTCGGCCATGCGGTCTGGTGCGCCCGCGAACTGGTCGCTGACGAGCCCTTTGCGCTACTGCTCCCCGACATGATCATGCAGTCCGAGCCTGGCTGCCTCAAGGAGATGGTGCAGCTCTACGAGGATACCGGCGGCAACGTCCTGGCAGTCGAGCAGTGCGATCCTTCCGAAACCTACAAGTACGGTATTGTCGGCAAGGGCGAAGACTCACACACCGGTTTCCGGATCACTTCAATGGTGGAAAAGCCGAAGCCGGAGGATGCGCCGTCGAATTTCTACATCGCCGGACGCTACATCCTGCAGCCGGAGATCTTCGAACTTCTCGAGCATCAGGAAAAGGGTGCCGGCGACGAGATCCAGCTAACGGACGCCATGCTGCGTCTGCACAAGGACCAGCCGTTCTATGCCCACATTTTCCGCGGCAACACCTATGACTGCGGCTCACCGGAAGGATTCGTTCTGGCAAACCTCGCCTTCTCGCTTCAGAACGACGAGATGCGTCCGCACATCGAACGCGCCCTGCGCGACATGATCGGCAGGATCTGATGTGATGCA
>Ga0182741_1004948_pt1 | contig 12700 bp, 4 predicted proteins | sample eDN5th37CBELigOP_FD_128874 | JGI IMG/M metagenome (GOLD analysis project Ga0182741, IMG submission 128874) | Enriched Organic Plus compost microbial communities from Emeryville, California, USA - eDNA 5th pass 37_C BE-Lig OP (version 2) (version 2) ...
CGCTACTGATGACATGGGTCCGGAAAACTCAAGCGGCCGTCGTACTCTCTTGAAACCACTAGCTCCATGTGCCGGACTCAGAGGCTTGAGCGGTGGAGACCCATGTTTTGCAGGTCCTTGAGCAATGCTTTGAGGCTCTTGCTTCTTAGATAGCGTTGCGCGCAGCTTCGAGGACAGGCTCACAGGGAGCGCAGACCTTCTAAAGAGGCCTTCAATTCCTGATTCATCAGAGCCTCCGGATCCTGACTCCTCGTTAAAGGCCAAATCTTGGAGTGGGTCGTCCGCGAGTGGTTCACCGGTTGCTAACGACTGTAAAGCGTCGACAACACGAGAATTGAGACGAAGCGAAATGTCCCACGAATTCGGGTCCATGCCACCTGGGCGCTGGGGTAATACGCCCAACGCGCTGTTCAGTACCCAATTGCTCTCATCGTCACGAGCGGTGCTCACATGCGAAGAAGAAGCCATGACTGCATGAGTGAGCCTTCTCAGCGGTGTACGTGAAATGCCAAGACGGGTATATGCTGCCGCACCCGCAATCGCAGCTGTAAGAGTATAGGAAGTTAGCATGGTCTCGAGCCAAATTTCTACCTTGCTCAGTTGCTGTTCAATGAACTTTGATTGCTCTTCTGGAACAGCGTTGGATGCAGACTTTTCTTGGAGCAACATATCTCGAAGGTCTCGAATTCTCCAAATTAAGCTTACACGGTCGGATGATCTAAAGCACTTGTTCACACGAAGACGCAGTGGGCCCTCAGTGTCTGAGGGGCGAACTGCACGTCCTGGTAAGTGCTGTGCTGCGGTAAACAGAGTCGCAGCATCGGCACCGACCGAACGGATAATAAACTCGACCGTTTCAGCGCTTAGCCAGAGCTCTTCCCGAGCAGAGAGTCGCTGAATAGAGCAAGTGACCCCAGATCGGAGTGCGGCCTCCTTAGCCTGTGGTCCCCAAAGCAGCTCCATTGTATCTGGCAGCATTCTCTCGCTAGGAGAGGTTGGCAGGCCGGACATCGCATGCCCAGACCCAGAGGCTGGCCCCAAGTCGGTCACATGATCAAGGCCTTCGGTATATTCAGATTTGCCAGACAGTGAATTACCTGGGAGCTCTTGGCCTTTGATCGTCGACCCTGAACTAGTTCCCTTATACATGAGAGATGGGGTTGTAGCAGCTAACCTCTCGAGCTGTGGATGCAGTGATGCTCGCACTACGATATGGGCTATGTTCTCGTTACCAGCCGGTGACGTAAGTGGCGAGTCATTGATCGGGACCGTCGAGTCTGCGGCGACTTTTTCGCGATCGTCTGCTGAGGGCTGTCTCTCCTGCTTATCCTTGCTTCTGTCTTTTTCCTTCTTCAACCGGCGTTCGTACTCAAGCAGGGCGTTTGCGACGTCTTCGGCCAGAGGGAGCACGAACGAACCGAGTTGGAGTTGAACGTAAATTGCATGAGGATCTGGTCTGTATCCAGTAGGAAGAAGCTTTAACGGCTTCGTGCGTGATGAACGCTGCCTGGATAAATTCCCGCACCACTCATCGAGGAAGTCAGACTCCTCAGCCAAAGGGTCTCGGCCCATGAACGGTGCCGGCGCAGCAGCGATGGGTCCATTGAGAGAGAAGAGAGGGAGGCTGTGCACTACCGCACGACCTTTACTCGGCTGAGAAGCTGAGATAGAATGACTTCCATTAGCTGAAGGTGTGAGACGAAGGCAAAGGGTATCTCCTGGCAAGAGACCAGGCATTAGGAACGCGGGCACAAGCACATCGGGGAGATTGGGATCGTTGTGGAGAAGCAGACGAGTTTCGTAATGCAGTCGGGGGCGACTCGCCAGCCGAGTGCGGGGAACACAAAGCGGGTTAGTCGGAGTGTTTGCTGTCGGAGGTGTCAATGGCGAAGCCATGCTCTGGCGGGATGTCATGTAGTAAGCCAGGTTTGCATGAGCATGAGGTGGATATTGCTTCTGGCCGGGTTCGATTCCAGAACCTCCATGAGCATAATACTTTTGAAGGATCGCTCGCATCTCAGCCGTGAGTCGAGCTGACTGAGAGCCCGAGGTACTCAACGAACTCTGGCTACCCGCAAGGTCGGAAGTTTGAGACACAGCAAGGCCCAGACCAAAGTTCATCATTTGCTGTTGTTTAGCTTGTCTGTCGAGGCCGCTCGTGCTAGAGATGTCTTTCTCAGTAGATGGACGAACAGATATTGGTGTTGTACGTTTCAGCTGAGAAGTTCCTCCAAAAACACCTCGAGAAGTGTTCCAGCCTCGTGAACTCGAGACCTTGGATACCGGTGCAAGCAGGGGCTTAGTTGTAGCTTTTCCAGAGGTTGTTCCTGTAGCTGGTGCATGCGATGTCTTGGTGTCTGTCGTCTCTTCGGTTGATGACGCGTTAGCTCCACTTTGCGGGCCAGTGTTTTCGTGTTGCTCCCCCGCCGCTTTGTCTGTCGTTGATGTCTCACTTGCTGAAGCCTTCGCACTCAATTCAGACTGTGTTGTGCTTCCCGTAGTTGTGGTGTTTGTTCCACGCTGCTGCTGCTGCTGGGTCTGTGTGGCATTGGTCACCGATACCGCCTCTTCTTTGGTCGAAGTTGAACTCGAACTCCCTGCCTCTTGCGAACTTGCAGTAGACGAAGGCGACGAACCTGTCGGTGGTCTCCGAAACGTAGACAATCTGTTGCCTCCGAACACAGAGCCGCCAAAAGCTGACCTGGGCTTTGGTTTCGCCGCGTTTGCGGCTGCTGAAGTTGTCTCAGTGTTTGTTTCACCCCCTGTGTTCGTCGCCTTCTGGTCTGTGGATTGTCCCTCCACTGCTGGTGGCGAGTTCGTCTCGAGTGTGGTTTCCAGTTCAGAACTCGACACATCCTGAGTTTCCGCTGCTTTCACGGCCAAAGCACCTGAATCATGACTCTCACTCACAGCGGAGCCGTGGTATAGCCGTGTAACCGTCTCAGGTGAGGTGCCTGAGAGCGCTTGTGTGTTCGGTGTGGAAAGCTTCGATTCTTCCTCGGTCTGATTCGTTACCGATACTTGCGCTGCGTGATCGGCATGTGCCTCGACGGGCGTGGAACGGTCACCTACGCCGTTCTCGGTCTTCTCATTCTGTGTTCTCCGCAGGGCGGCGCGGTTACCAAATACAGTCCCTCCCCCAAAGATGGATCGGTTCCTGTTGCGGGTGAACGGGGCGGCCTTTCGGGTGTCATCAGGCTTCTTTCCGTCCTCACCGGGGCGCGAGTCGCTGCTGCTCATCGCGGCAAGCGGAAACCCGGCGCACAGGTGCGACCTCGCCCCTGTGTGATCTGTATATCGCGGCCAAGCGCGCGGGTTGACTTGGGCTCTCGGGACACCGGTGATCAGGACCGATTTGCGGTGGAATCCGTGCTTCAGGTGGAAATCTACCCACCAGTAATGAACGTGAGCAAGTATTCAAGGGTAAACTATGTGTTTTCTGTGCAGCCCCTATGCTCACAGGCGAGATATTCCAAATAAACCAGTTTTCTGGCCAGATTTCCGAATTGGATAAATCACGTGAGTGGGTGGGGGTGTGTTGGAAAAAACACTCGAAATCAATAGTTCCTCCCACGTCATGTCGAGTCCCAACGCATCTACTGCGAAAGATGGCGCCAAGAAGCTCTCCTTTGCCCTCAATAACCCGTCACTCAAGAAGCGCCCCACGCGTGCACTCGAGATCCACGAGAAGACGGAGGAGCCACGGCGGCTCGCTGTAGCTGCGCTTACCAAAGACGTCGTAGAGCAGTTGGACAAGGACAAACTGGATGTGGTCATCCCTGTCATGCCCAACCGGACCATCAAGCGAAAGGAGACCAAGCCTGAATCCCAGACAGCAGCCGAATCCGATACGCCACGCGAGGCTAGCTCGAACAGTAACCCGCAGATCGATGGATGCACTACTTCCTCGCTGTCTGCCGCAGGTGCTGAGACAAAAGTAGCTGCAGTATCAGAGGAAAAGTCGCTCGAGGAACGTGCGAGAGAACTTATTCTCAAAGAGAGCCAGGCATTTCTTGAGGGCAAGAGCAAGGACGACGATGAGGAGCGAAAGGCAAGGGAGAGCAGTCTGACGATTGCCGCGGCACGTGATACCACAGCCGGAAGTCTGGCTCGCACCGGAACGGGAGGAAAAGCTCCAGCATCCGTGCCAAAGGATGGCGAAGAAGAGCTTGCTGACGTGTATATCGGTCACGATCCAACCGAGAACGACTACAAGAAGGTCTCCGTGGATGACTTTGGATATGCAATGTTGCGCGGTATGGGTTGGAAGCCTGATGACCAGCAGAAGTCACGCAATGTGACGGTGAAAGAGCCGAAGAGCAACCTGGGTCGTTTTGGTTTAGGACTGAGTCCTGAGGATGCGGCTTTGAAGGAAGCACTTGGTCTGACGAAAAGGCGAGGTGGTGGTGGTGCCGCAGCGAATGAGAGCGAGCTGGGCGTGAAACGGGTGCGCGAATCAGAGTCTGCACCGTCACAGTCAGCGGGACACGAGTCACAGAACAAGTCACAATCCAACTCATCTCGTTCTGCCTTCTCAGGTCACTCGGAAATGAGCGCGAGTGGTAGCTCTAGCTCATCTTCTACGCAAACACGAGGCTCTTCACGTACCCCCCTTTCGATGAGCATCGCGAAGGGATTGCGTGTGAGGATCGTCGATAAATATCTTGGAAATGGCAAGTATTATTGTGTCAAAGGTACAATAGTTCATATTAGCAAGTCCCAAGCAGGACGAGTTTACGTTGAGGTGGACTCAGACGATAGACGTAGCAATCGCTCGAGTCGGCCAGAGGAAGTCGAAATCGATGACATCGATCGTCAGTTGGAAACCATCGTCCCTAGTGTGGGAGGACGCGTTCTTATTCTCAGTGGCCAGTATCGTGATGAACGCGCCACAGTCGTTGACAAGGATCGAGATAGATCCCTAGTCGACGTGGAGTTAGAGAATTCAGCCCGAACGCTTGTTCGGAAGTTGTCTTTCGATGATGTATGCGAGTATCCTCGTTCAAGGTGACATGCTGGCTTCGTTAGCACTGTACATACAGGTTTGGCCTGAGGTCGAGGTATGCTGAGCTCATGATTGCAAGGAGGGATTTCCCGGGATTCCCGAGTTGGCTTTGTATTGAATCAAGCGCATAAAAGCTCGAGTTGTTTGTCCCATCATGTTCTCGACGCAAGCTAAAGTAGACCCTCGCCATGATGATCTTGCAGCCCATCACACTTCATTCCCCCAATCATCTCCCCGCCTTGAACATTTTCGATTTTCCCTATTTCGAGGTCGGACACGTTTCCCGCAAGCACACCAAACACACGAATAGGTTGCGCAGATACGTTAAGACCGATGCCTTGCGAGCGATTTTGCAATTAAAATTGCGAGAAAGCGCTCGCTTCATATGCTTATCGGTGCGAATGATACCTTCAGAGCCGTTGAACCTGAGAGTATGCATACCAGTCGTGTGTATCCTTCATCAAGGTGTCTAAGCCACGACATATATAATCTCTCCAGGGCATACAAAGCACGTTTGCCTTCACTCTATACTAAAAATGGCTGCCGATCACTCCAACGATTTCGCGGCATACAGCCTGCCACATTCCTGAATTCCCAGCACGCAAATCGCTTCAGGTCGGTTTTTGACCCATGGCTGCATTGTTTTCAAGCCAACGCGCTCCAATTAACTCTATCGTGGTGCGACATATTACTTCGCACTGGATGACGAGAGGCCAGGTGGGATATACCAGCGTTGTATCTAGTTTCCCGTAAGCTGCGACATCACCGGACACTGGCTTGTGGCGAGCTTGGTTGGTTGCACTCGGACCTAGCCTATGCGGACGGGCCGACAATCGTGGAGGACAATGAAACTACGTGCCGCACTGTCAAACAGCGCACGGGCTACAGAGCCAGGGAGAAAGGGAGTGAAAACTTGTATTTTCGGACGCAAAAACTCACTTTTCAGTGTGCATGAATACTGGGTATAGACGTGAGTGCCTGCTCGTGACAATGTATTAGTCGCGTATATCCTTCTTGTTGAAACGGCTTCCGCGCATTGATATCCTTCGGCACTAACTCTACCCCTGCGATCTCGCCTCCATACCATTCCCCTAGTGAACACCTCTCACCCCGCGGCGCACGTAGCACGGCTCCCCGCGGCGCACGTAGCACGGCTCCCAGCGGCGACATGGACGATCCCCGGCCACAGCGGGGTGCAACGTTGCCCATAAGCCCCCGCGGAAGCCTCAACTCCCCCGAAGTCGGTGTGCATCCTGGCGACCTAAGGCTGAACGTGGGGCCGGAAGCACCCCTCTCAGCTGAGCAACCCGAGGAGAGTAGAGAGTTCGAGCCAGGCAAGTCGTTCCGGTGGCCCTGGTGGAAGGTATTAATTGCGGGTCAGATGGTGTCGATTATGCTTACCGGCACGGGCGTCTTTTCCCAACTGCTCACTCTCCGCGGGTGCTATATTCCCACTCTACAAACCTTTCCTGTGTACATTCTGCTGACCTTCTACCTCGTGCGGCTGTACTGCCTGCGACTCAAGCATAAGCAAAAGAGCATCGACGTAGACAGTGACCGCTCACCTCTCACCGCTGACGTTGCACACGCTGCACATGGAGATGTCGGCGAGGCTGCAGGCATGTCCGTTGGCAAGGGTCACCATGCTTCGGTCAACACATCAACCACGTCGTTGTCATCGTCGTCATCATCATTGTCGTCTGCATCGGCTTTGTCATCGAGTCGTGTTGCTCGCCAGCTCTCGCCGTTTGAAGTCGCACCCAAGCCACCACTGCTGACTCGCATTCGCGAGGCGTTCCAACTAGTCAAGCCACGGTATACGTCATGGTATCTCTACCTACTCATCTCGATTTGCGATGTAGAGGGCAATTACTTTGTCGTAAAGGCGTACCAGTACACGACAATTGCGTCTGTGCAGTTGCTGGACTCTTTTAATCTTCTCTGTGTGCTCATCCTGGCGCGATTCGTGCTCAAAACCAAGTTCCTGACCAGCCAACTCATAGGAGCAGTGCTGTGCATCCTCGGTGTGTCACTCTGCGTGCTCAGTGATATGTTTGCCAACCCGGACAAAGAACGTGAAAGCAATAGCGGAAGCACAACCCGGAAAATTGTGGGTGATATGTTTGTCCTCATCTCATGTGTGGCCTACGCCTGTTCGAACGTTGCGCAGGACTATATGGTCAAGAAGAATGAGAAAAAGGTTTTGGACGAGCTCGAGCAAGACAACAACCACCGCAACTCTCAACTGGACGTTACAGAGGGTGGCCAGGAGCCATCGCGACTCGTAGAGGCGATGGAACAATTGCAGACCGGTGCGGGCAATATGCCTTCACAAACCTTACCCGGCGCAGTGGATTCACATGTTACAGAGCCCACTGCGTCCATCTTAGCAGAGCCCAAGACACAAATTGAAGCGCAACCCCAACTTTCCAGTTCTTGTCATTCAATGCCCCTGAGCTCGAGCAGCACGTCATCACCTCTTGTAGCAAGTGACCAGCCGCCTCAAGGAGAGGAGCTCGACCAAGAGGTTGTGTTGGACAAAATCCTGGATCAGCGCTGGGAGTTTATCGGATATCTTGGTTTGTTTGGATCACTACTCTCCATGGTTCAGGGTGGATTGTTAGAGCGCAAACAGTTTGCCAAAACGGACTTTAACGACTATAAGACAGATTTGTACTTGCTGGGCTTCTCATGCTGCCAGTTTGTAATTTATTCAAGTGTTCCTGTGCTGTTACTGCGTGGTGACAGTGTTGTTATGAATCTAAACTTTTTGACTGCCGACTTCTTTGGATTGATCGCGGCCGTCGCGTTGTTCCATAACAAGCTGCACGGACTGTACTTTGGAGCGTTTGTTCTGTGCGTCATCGGCCTGTTGACGTATAACTTAGCGGGGTCAAATATCTCACCAGTTTCCCTCATCAAATCGCTATTGGGCTGTCCCGTCCGCCAAACTCGATCCCGTTCATCCTCTTCATCGTCACAAGACTCGGAAGGTGCAGATGAGGTGACGTTTCGTGAGAATATCATCACCCAGTACATCACCAGACCAGGCAGTCTCAGTGACTCAGACAATCTCACCTCAGACGGTGAACCACGACTAGGCAGTCCTGCCAGGTGGCGCCAGGGTCGTGGCGAGTCAGGACAGCTTGGAAACCTGGCTGCGGCGGCGGCCGCTGCAGCGAGTGGGCAGTTCGTGACCCATGGTGTTACTGGTATTTTGCGCGAACAGCCTGAATCCCGTTAGTATCAACTATATGTTTCATTGTATGTCACCATTCCTTTGAGTGTATATTCGTGTGGCGCTGCACTGCCTCAAGTGCCCTTCTTACAATAATTTCAACGAATACAGTTAACAGCCTCATTCACACCCTCACCCACACTCACACCCACAACAATAGGTTGTCCATGAGCAGTGTAACACAGACGCTTCGCAACGTCTACGAAGCTTGAGTATGTGTGTATTCATTAGTATGCTAGCCAGTTCTAAAGTACTAAAGGGACATTACAACCCATTTAGGATCGCCTCCATAAGATCTTCATCAGCGGCATCCAAATTCGATCCGTAACAACTCTGAGCTGGCTTTGATGACCCCGATACCGGCTTTGTAGTTGTCATAGCAGGAGTCGATTTAAGATTTGTGGTTGCTGTTGTGGGGGAACTAGATGAGAGTGGACCAGAGTTCAATGATAATCCCACACTTCCGGTATTAAACATTGCTCTTGGCGCGGCTGTGAGAGTAATTGGGTTGGCAGATGATACCAGGGTTGCGGTTCCCCCACCATGGTCGCCTGAACTTGTAGCACTGCTCTGCGGCGCATTCGTGGCGCTATTCTTGGGCTTGATGAGATCATCCAAGTCATCATCCCAAGAGGCGACGTCGAGGTTATCGTCGGCTTTAGTAGATGCAGGAGCTTTTGCTCCGCTTTGACTGAAAGGGGTAGGGGAAGTGCTAGTCATAACCAGATTGCTACCCGACTTGGTAGTTGGGACTCCTGTACTGCTTGTCTGGGCCGCGGGTGCAAAGGGGCCTGACCCCGACTTGGGATTTGTAGGAGAGGTGGATTTGCTAGGCTGCACGAGGTCCAGCAACTCCAACTGCGACAATAAATCATCAGCACTGGACGTTTCTCGCTGAGCAGCAGGCGGGGGAGGAGCAGTCGAGAATGATCCTTGCCGCATTTCAGCTTGCCTTGCTCTCCGCTTGGCCTCGTCCTCATCACGGGTTTCATCATCATCATCATCATTTAATATACTATCGACCAAGTTTGCCAGGCGGGCAACGCTGCCACGCCGTGAGGCATCGGGATATGCACCTCCCGGACCAGTTGTTATTGTAGGAGTCCCGGAGCTTCCTGAATTTCGAGCGCCCTTGAAGGTAGCACCGTTCGCTCCAGTGGGATTCGAGAGATCGACACCAAAGCTGTTGGGCAATACTGACCCTCCGAATGCAATGGATACTGTAGGTGTCGATGAAGATCCGAACATTTTCGTGGCAGAAGACGGCATTGGAAGGGTCAGAAGTTCTTCAGGTCGCTCTGCAAGGTCCTTTGGGGGAATTTTGGGCAGGTTGATCGCAGCGCACATTCTTGTGCACACATGTCGCAACAAAAACGCACGAATGCCAGTGTATCCCAAATTTCCAACACCGAACACGCCCGATTGCAGGGTGTGAACTTGCGGATCGGTGTAGATTCCACCAACACCTTGGATATCACAAATGAGAATCTGCTTCTGTGAAGCGTAGTAGGTAAAGTGTGAAAATGCATTTGCGGTATCGATAACATCCTGTAAACTCGGTCCATCCTCAGTTCCAGAGGCCATTGTTGCTGCCGCTGCGGCACCCATTCCGGTAATGGAAGGACTTGAGCTTCCCCCGGCGACTTCATCCACGTCCCGCAAGAGATCCAGCACATTACTAGATCCGCTTTGGGCGCCTCCTTGCGCTTGACCTTGTACCTGACCTGCCTGCTGTTGACCACCCTCGGTACTCACTGCACCGACGTTGTTGTTATGCTTCTGGAACTCACCCTTGATATACAGTTCGCAGCCAGCGTACGGGCGACCTGCTCGCTCCACGAATTCCACAACAAATGCCTCAACGAAGTACACTGGAATCGGCGGATTCCGCAGATTAAACTGCTCCGCCCACTTGGACGCGTACACCTGAGCTTCGACATCGTGCAGATAGAGCTGCTTAGGGGTCTCGGCATCCATTGCGAACTTACAGACGTAAAGTTTGGATCCATCGACATCGTTACTCCCGGTCTTGATCAGTCGCGCCCGGTATGCCTTACGGAACGCGCCCTGGGCGAAGGGCCGAGGCTCCAGCGCGATCTCACCAGCAGTCTTGGTCCATTTTTCACCGTCGTACGTGTGGATGAGCACGCGCTCGAAAGGCAGGAATGTGATTTCCGTCATGGTAGTGAGTCAGTCTACTAGCTGGTGCCCACACCTGTGTTCTCTGCCTCCGGCTTCCCCACAAACACGCCGATGTGGGGCTGAGGGTTCTGGAAGATGAACAGTTGGGGGTAGAATTCCGAGTCAAACCGTGTGCGCGATGGAATGTGAAACGTGAAATCTGGATCCGAACAGAATGCTCAGTCGAAATGAATAATTTTCTCGTAGACTTCAACCCCTTATCCCGCTATTTGGGTATGGTATCAAAGTGAATCAAAATTCAAATTCCAATACACGTTCCGCGCTCGTTCAGCGGATGTAGTGCGACCCTCGCCGTAGTACCAAAGGAGCATGACTCACCAACTAGGAGACATAACATATCACTGCCTCACACCTGGAGCCGTCATGGAACCCCTCCAGGCACATTCCCGGACCACGCTCATATGACTCGAAATCGGGCTTTTCGGAGACAACGACAGGGTTTTTCAAGGCAGGTGACAGATTCCGACTGAGTGCGCAGAGTACTCGTCCTTCAGGGGCTAACTGCGCGTTCTTTTGGTCAAAACCACCGCGCACTGAGCTGGAAAACGCCCGGAAAGGGCTGGGGCAAAAAAGCGTGAAAAAGTACATGGTTTGTGGCAGTGGATATTGAGTGAGTTAGTGTCGGATCTGACCGCATAATTCCCTTATCCAGCTCTGAATGTACTTGTTACCTTCAATTTTATTCTTGCAAACTCATCATATCTCGAGAAAATCGACCTGTGAACTTTTACGCTTCCGCGAAATCTCAATATAGACACGCATCTACTAGGCCGAGCCCTAGTACCACGCGAATCGACAGACTGGATAGACTTGCGCGTGCTGGGCGCACACTTATCGCACCTCAGATCCTGCTCGCGATCGCACACAACTAGACTTATCCTGGGCGGGTCAGGCATGTCGGAGAGCCAACCCCACGCGCCCTCTTTGGGCGCGGATTCCACGATAGATGACATGGGCTTCATTGTTCTGCCCAAGTTGACGTATCGGATCCTGGGTCCTGCATCTCCTAGCACATCCTCACAGCCCAGAACTTCGCCGAAGCTCGCGTTGACGACCTCGGCAGAGGACGTGTTCCTGCTGCCTCGTGCGTTGCACCTGCATTTGATACTGGACGTGACACCATTTCTGACACGGAGCGTGGGAAGTCTCGTGGTTCAACAGGGTCAAGCTGTGGCGGGTGGCAAAACCCCTCCAGCGACTTCATTCCTTGAGTTGGTCTCGTCGAAGCTCCAGACCTTTGTAGGGAAGCTCTTGCTCAGCAAAGTACTCGCGTCACGACGGCCGCAACAGGAGGGCTATGGGCTTCGTGCACAACTGCCACACCTCTACCTCTCCGTGTCGGCGTTCGTAGCGATGCGACAGGGCAGGCGGCCGCCTCAAGTTTGGATTCAGTCTCTGCCTCTTGGTCCCCTGCCGCTCCTACCAGAACCTGCGACAAATGAAGAGTCCCTGGCACTGAACAGCTACATTACTGGTTTGCTAGCGTCTGTCCGGGCACGCAATGAGGGATTCATTGCGCCGTCTGTTCCTATCCGTGCAGGGCGCTTGCAACGCTCCAGGTCGGAGGCATCTCAATCGACCGCTCCCCTTTTGCGAGAGCGAAGCCAGCTCTCGGGTTTTGCTCGTAACCAGAATTTCCCTATGATGGAGGGTGCAGGGGCATTGCCGCAGCACGATACTGACATTGATGACGATGACTCCGTAGCACAAAGTCTTTACTCACCGCAGCCATCCATGGAGCATTCGAGTGAACATGTCGAGCGGAATAACAGTGCCTCCATCTCGTCAAGTCATTTTCGTTTCGACGAACAATCCCAATCTGGGCTAGACCAATATGTACTGCATGTCGCCTCCGCTCTAACTCGTCTCGATGCAGGTTTCCGTGCGCTACAGGCACTCCTCCAAGAGGATCTCAGGCAAGAGACCATTTTGGGAGGAGAGGATATGAGGGAAGCAGAGGGAATTGTACAAGGTGAATTAGCGTCGTCAGCGCTGCCGAATGGACTCGACAGAGCTGGAGTGGGACAGATTGACGCGACCTTCACTTCGGATGCTTACGCAGCTGGTGTCGCTTCATCTGGTGCATCACACAGTACATCACCTGCTCTAAGTAAGGATTCGACTGATCCAAATCTTACCGTTCTCGCAACAACCATGAGCGATCCCGATCGAACCTATACCCCAATTGTGACACATGCCATCACACTCGCCGTGCGTGCTCAACATGCAAACGATCTACGCGTTCGAAGGGCGAC
>Ga0182741_1004952_pt1 | contig 12696 bp, 4 predicted proteins | sample eDN5th37CBELigOP_FD_128874 | JGI IMG/M metagenome (GOLD analysis project Ga0182741, IMG submission 128874) | Enriched Organic Plus compost microbial communities from Emeryville, California, USA - eDNA 5th pass 37_C BE-Lig OP (version 2) (version 2) ...
AGGACCTTGTGGACCGCGGTCACCTTGAGGACCTTGCTCACCGGCAGGACCGATCTTACCGCGTGGACCCTTAGGACCTTGTCGACCCTTGAGACCCTGGGGACCCTTAGGACCTTGAGGACCAACGGGACCAGGAAGACCAACGGGACCGACATCACCAATGGGACCCTTAGGACCTTGAGGGCCTTGAGGACCTTCGTTACCAGGACGACCACGTCGACCACGAGGACCGCGTGGACCCTGAGGACCCATCTTACCCATAGGACCAGTGGTACCCTTAAGACCTGCAGGACCTTGAGGACCAGCGGGACCAGGCGGGCCGACAGGACCCTGGAGACCCTCCGGACCCGGCGGACCCTTGTAACCTGCAGGACCTGGTGGACCTGGTGGACCAGGATCACCGCGAGGACCAACGGGACCTTGAGGACCTTGAGGACCAGGCGTCTGAGTGTGGTTGTAGACAACCTTGGCCTTCTCAAGCAAGGCCTTCTCCTGGAGAATCAAGAGCTTGTTCTGTTGACGGAGGCGAGCGATGGACTCACGGAGGGTTCGGACGGAGACCTCACCAACGTCGTCTTCAACGAAGATAGCAACTGCACCAGGAGTGTAGACTTCCTCGTAGACGTTCTTGATTTGGTGGCAGTTGCCCTTCGCGTTGGGTCGCTGGAGGTAGATGGAACGGAACTGCTGGTTATCAACCGCCCAGTCGCACTGGTCTGCGTCATACTTGAACTTCTTAGCAACGAGACCGTAGGCGAAACCGTAGCACACCATACCGTTGTTGACACCCCAAAGCATCTCTGCAGGCATGCGGCAGTCACCCTTGACGCAGCGAACTGCGACGGGCATGAAGACGTCGGTGTCAGCGCAGTCACGACCCTCAGATTCGGGACGGATCAAGTCCTTGGTACCAACGGGCGAGAAGCGAACAACGTAGTCGTAATCACGGAGGGAGTTACCACCAATGTCATCAGAACCAGTCCATGCAATGTAGACGTTGCGAGCCTTGCGGATGCGCTCGAGCTGTGCGAGGGTAAGATCCTCCTTGAGCTGACCACGAGGAGCATGAGCAACGAGGTCGACGTTACCAACAACACGACTGAAAGCAAGACCGTCCGAGAGAATGAGGTTGTTACCATCAACGAACTCACCAGTAACGGTGTAGGGGCGGAAGCCAGGCTTGCTCGAGAGGAAGCGGAGCTCGACGCGCCAACCCTTGGTGGTCTCGACCAAGCGACCGTAACCGCTTCGCTCCTTGTTGCGACCCTGACCAACGAGTGTGAGCTCGCAACCATTCTGCTCAATAAGCCAGTTGCGACGCTTGTTGTCGTTGTACTCACCGAAGATGATAGGGTGAACCTTGGGGCACACAGGGATCGGGGGAGGAGCAGGGAGCTCGTCGTAAGCGGGGTTCTTCCAGAACGAGCAGTGTGCACCGTTACCGAACTGGGTGTTGAAGTACTGCTTAGCCGGAGGCGAAGCTGAGTCGGAACCACAGGCCTCGTACATGCCAAGAGCCCAATCGTATCGGAGCATGGAACCGCGGAGGTTGTAGCAGCGGGAACCGACGAAGCTGCCCTCAGTGTCGTAGATGGCGTAGCAGTTGGAACCGTGCTGAGCGCCGAAGAGGAAGTGACGACCATCGAAGGCGAACGAGTGAGAGTTCTCGCTGGCAGAGGGCTTTGCAATCCATGCATCGGTTTGGAACATGAAGTTGCGCGTTACGGTGAAGGTAGCACCGTTGACGACGGTCATGACGCGAGTGTCGCGGTCAAAGATATACAGGTCGGCCTCGTCCGAGCTCATGTACACGTTCTTCATTGGGAGAGGGATGTGAACCTGAACCCACTCAAGTCCTGCGGCGGGGCTTTCGGGCTTACCCTCAGCGACCCAGATGGAGTTGTCGCTCCAGCGCCAGTACACGAGGCGGTTACGAGCGTTGAGGTAGAGGAGAACGGACTCGTTACCGTTGTCATCCACACCACCGGGGAAGGGAGGGCCATTGATGGTGCCGTAGTCCTCACCAAGAGTGGTGTTCATAAGGCCGGTACCCCACACCTGAAGTGAGTCCCATCGGCCGTAGCAGCAACCGCGGCCGTAGAAGTACTTCCCGTCAGATGCGACCTGCACAGAGATTTCCCATCCCAGACGGAATGAGAACTCCGCATTATCGCGATAAGCGAAGAAGGGGTCTAGAGTGAAGGTGTTCGAGGAGAGGAACCGAACAATACATGGATTAGATGGTGACAAGCGGGCCCTGCGCGTACAATACATGCGTTTACACACTCGAGTCTCGAGAGAACCGGGGGTGGCACTAACTTTGCAACGATTCTCTCATCTGAGCAGTTCCATAGCTGGGCCACATGGTGTGTAGAATGACACATGGGGAGCCCAAGAATCGAATGCTACGCTCCGTTGCTCGATGTCACTCCTGTCTCCCGAGACTGCCCTGCCAGAGCGATGCCCTGTCGTGCCCTCTGGATCGAGAGCAAGGGCGAAACTTAGAGGCCAACTTAGCGCTTCGGGTTGGATGTGCTACGTACTGACTGCGTCCTGCAAACCAAGTTCTGTGGTTAGCTCGGTTGCCATCGCTGGCACCGTTGCTAAGAGCACCACAAGAGCCACCAGACCGAAAACGAGGTGACTTTTCATGGTTTCGAAGAACTAAGGCTGTTGCAAGCCTAAATTTGAGATAAAAGCAGTGGGTGGAGTGTAATGCAATTAGTTGAGATGACTACACCACAGCATTGGCTATAAAATCATATAAGTGTCATATACCAGCACTCGCCCATTGAGGCGTAATCTCCTCACAAACTTGCCCGATTCTTGCACTTTTTTCCCCTCCTCTGGTCCTACCTCTTGCCCCAGCTTGAAGATTCAGTCAGGCTGGGGCTTCGAGTGGGCGTCGGATTTGGAACTTTTTTGGAACCTGGTTCGAGAAGGTTCCAAAAATTCAAATTCAAAGACAAAAGGTACGAGAAAATTTGGAACTTTACCTCCGAAAGTTCCAAATGAAGCGAAATTTTGGAACTTTTTTGGAACCCGTTTGGAACGTTCCAGCCATCTGCCAGGAAACTGGGGCAAGCTGGAAAAACTTGAGCCAGACTGAGCTGGGCAAGGGTAGGGGGGAAACAAGATTGAAGAGAGCAAGTTTTTTGAGACGATTTTATGCGACACGCGGGTGTGCCATCGTTTGCTAAAACACATGTTTGTGGAGTTCACGTGTGTGACTACATATTGCTTCTAATTTGCACTTCAGACACAATCTGCTCTACTCGCTTTTCCTCTTCAAAAGTTCCTCATTCCCGACTTGGATTGCATCTGCCCATCTTTCTAGTGCCAATCCCACTGGCTCATCTCACTCATGTATTTGAGAAGGGTGCTCCAAACATTGGCGCTGGTCGTTTTGGCCTCGGCCGTGGTTTCAGCCTCTCAGGCGTCCACATCCACTGCCGTTGCGGTCCAGGGCGTGACAAGTACGTCTCAGATTCTCTCATCGAACTCTTTCACACAGGTTTTACGTTATCAGGCGAAGGTTGAGGCTGATATCAGGTGCAAAGCCGGAAATTACCCCTGGAGGTGCATCAGTCGCAACGATTTGTACCCCCATTCACGGCGCGACGTGGCATCAAAGCCAGCCCCAAAGTTGAAAATCTGGCCATGGAACAAGCCAAGAGATGGTAATTTCGACACCACACGTTCCCCGTGGTTGACCGGCTGGTTCCAGAACAAACAGGAACCGATACAGCACCACCTGATGTACAGTTTTCACCCACCTTGAGCGGATGTGCATGCCCTTCTCGTCCCTGGTCTTTGCCGAATCTAACCCCAACTCCCCACTTCCTGCCTCCTCCCTACCTTCACTTTAGACCCGTGGTATGCTTACCGGAATACCGCGGCTTTCTCGTTCCGCATGGGTTACGAGATCTCCGTCATGACGGCCTCCGATGGCAAGTACTGGTACGGCCGTGGTTGCTGCTACGGCGTCAACTACGAGCTTCAGATCTGGGGAACTGGCCACTTCGGTACAGTCCGTGGTCGCAGCTATGGTACAGTGAATGCTCCCCCTGTTGGCTGGGATAGCGGTGCTGAGTCAGTCCTCATCTACCTCCCTGCCCACAACCGTCTCGTTTACTGGAAATGGAACTCACCCACTCTATACTGGGCTGAGGGTCGTCCCAGTGGCTTGAAGCTCGAGTGGGTTGAAGTCAATGGTGGTGAGAACAATCTCCCATTGAGCACCGGTGCTTCGTCGCTCTCGAACGATCATCAGGATCTCTACATCTTCAACTACAACACTCGTGCGATGACCATCGTTGACGGTGACTCCTTCAAGGTCAAGCGTGTCTTCTTCTTCGACCGCACTGACAACATCGTCGCTCCCTCGCACAACGAGAACCTCCACACCTTCGCCTATGATGGTAACTACTTCCTCATGGGTGCAAGCCACTCGGGTAACTGCTACTCGATCTACAACGGTCGACTTGGCACTCCCCAGGAGGGTCAGTACGTGGGTGTCCGCTGCTACAACATCCGCGGTTCCATGCTCCACTACGACTGGACCTTCGGTCTCTACGGTTCATGCGGTACTGATGCTGCAGCACCTCCCGCATTCACCTACTTCAACTCGGGCTTCGGTAACGGTGCTCACTGCACTTACTGGGGTAACCCATCCTACTCGGAGAAGCCCGTGCCCAACGCCCGACCCGCCTGCACCAACCCTCCCAACGTGTTCGGTCGCTACGAGGATAACAAGAAGCGCCGCTGGGTTGTTCAGCAGAACGGTTGCGAGGTCTTCATGAAGTCCGGTGTAACCTCGTCGTGGATGTACATGACTCAGAAGGACGGTGAGTGGATTGTTGAGAGCGCCAAGTTCGCCGTCACCGATGAGCGTGACCCCAAGTACCCTCACTTCCGTACCAAGGTCAAGTTCGACGGTGTCGGCAATATTGAGTTCGAGTCCGGCCTTACTTTGGAGAAGATGGCTTCCACTCTCAAGCACTACATCTCTGCTCCTAACGGTCGCCTCCCACGTGAGCTTGGTATCCGTGACCTTCTTCGTCTCTCCGACGCTCAGCACATTGTCATCGGTTGGTCTACCAACTCCACCCCCTCGGCAGATGGCACCAACATCAACGACTTCGAGAACGTTATTGAGATCCCTGCGTACACCTTCAGCGTTCCTCAGCGACCTCTCTCAGATGATGCCTACGAGTGCGACAACCGCGCTGTTTTCACTCCAGTGCCAGTGAAGTGCCTCAAGGGTCAGTGTGACATGCCCTCGATGATGTACTGGGGTACCTCGTACGGTCGCGTCTGCTACGGTAACGCTATTGGTCTCATTGCACCCTCAGCTGCTAAGGAGAAGACTAAGTGCGATTGGGCAAACGAATCCTCCCTCGATGCTCGTGCTCTCTACATTGAGCGCCCTGGTTCCAACATGAACTGCCACACCTCGCGCAACGTTCATGGTCACACCTTCGTCCCCAAGATGATCTCCATTTTCCTTCGTGAGTACACTGGTAAGGACCTGACCGACAACATGGCCTCCATCGTTTCACGTGTTAAGGTCGCTACCACTGAGCTCGAGGTTCAGGCCGAGGATATGGATCAGCGTCTTAGTGACATCCTCGCTAAGCCTCTCCGCCAGGGTCCACCTGGTCCTGCTGGTCCTCGAGGTCCCGCTGGTCCCCCCGGTCGCCAAGGTCCTCGTGGTCCTACCGGTGACCAAGGTCCTCGCGGTCCTCAAGGTCCTGAGGGTCCTGCTGGTGAGGTTGGTCCTCAAGGTCTTCAGGGCTTCATGGGTCCTCCTGGTTCCGAAGGTCCCGAAGGTCCTCCAGGTGATCCAGGTCTTCCTGGTAAGCCTGGTGAGAAGGGTGATGATGGTCCCGCTGGTCCCGCTGGTCCTCCAGGTGACAAGGGTCCTCAGGGTCCTCGCGGTGATCCTGGTGAACCCGGTCCTCGTGGTCCACCTGGTCGACGTGGCCGTGATGGTGAGGTCGGTGACCAAGGTCCTCAAGGTCCTCAGGGTCAGCCCGGTCAGCCTGGTCGTAAGGGTCCTCAAGGTCCTCAAGGTCCTCAAGGTCCTCGTGGTCCACGTGGTCCAGAGGGTGCCCAAGGTCCTCCCGGCGACCCAGGTGACCGTGGTGCTCAGGGTCCCGCAGGTCCTCAGGGCAAGCAGGGTCCTCAGGGCCGTCCTGGTGAGGATGGTCCTATGGGTCCTCCTGGCCCTGCTGGTCCTCAAGGTCCTATGGGCCTCAAGGGTCCTCAAGGTCCTCAGGGTCCTCAGGGTCTGGTCGGTGACGTTGGTGAACCCGGTGACGAAGGTCCTATCGGTCTTCCTGGCTCGTCCAAGACTAACATCGTTGCTCCTCCTGGTGAGAAGGGTCCACGCGGTGAAGCCGGTGATCCAGGTGACCAGGGTGAGCCTGGTGAACCTGGCGAACCCGGTAACGTCGGTCCCGAGGGTCCTGAAGGTGAGCGCGGCCCAGACGGCGCTCCCACTCCTACCATTCAGCCCATCATCATCTAAATTCGTCAAACGAACGGAACTCACAGTAGGTGAAAGAATGGGTCACTGGCAAGCTAGACCGGCGTGCCTTAATAATGATGTTAATGGTCGTCGGTATCGATTGCGCAAAGCGTCGTACTAGCTGATAGTGTAGACGCTTGAATGACTTTTTATATGATGTATGTACAGTGAATGGTAGTTGCCCGACACAATCGGTACACGTACGCAGGCTAGAAGAAATAACGATCACATTCTTACGTGTGCTGACATTGTTTAGAGCCTGGAAGGAAACCTTGAGAAGCGCGATATGGAACTTCCGATACGCGCGCGCACGACCACAGCAGATGTTCCATAATTCAAACAAAGCACATTTTCCGCAGGTAGCTTCAGGTCAACGCCTTCTCTCTTCGAGATGGGCGCCCTGGAGTGGGCTTTGCAAAAACACCAAGGAGTAAAATACAAACCTGCCTCCTGTTGTCAATTTAACACCATTTGTAGCATCGTCGTAGATTCTGACCAAAGTAGTTGCGTGGGTGTATCAGAAACCTTAGATGTCAGCAGTACAACTAGTGAACTCTGGCACCGCATCTGTCTAAGCTGACTGGTAATGCGTGCAGACGTGATGATGTAACAGCAGTAGCACTATGACGATCCAAGCGGGAGCAGAAATGTACACTGGGCTTTACTACAGTTATTAATATACAAAAGGAGGACTAGTCCTTGTGTGAGATTGCAATGAGCGGACTTTTGTGCTCGATGGCGAGAGGGAGATTGTTGTCGCAGTTCAACACGTCTGACCTACGACTTTGTGGTATCCTTGCTGCAATTGATGGTATTCAGCTGTGTGATGAAGCTTACGCAGGTGGTCTTCCAGCATTTGTAGCACGGCTGGTGTATCCTCCAATCCACGCCGTACATTCCACGTAAAGAGTTTCTTCTGTGCGTTGTAGTAGTCTTCCACTGGTTTGGCCTGATTTGCGTAGACTTGCAACCTTGTTTTTACAACATCGTGTGTATCATCTTCGCGCTTGACAAGCGGGCTTTGGCACTAGATTGTTAGAGTATGGGATAGAGCGTTGGAGGATCAGTTTTTCGGGATTCTTCAACAATGATAAGTTCATCATTTCGAGCCGCCAAAATACATGCAGATGTCACACGTGAAAGTCACCCTACACAATCGTAATACTCTGAGAGGGATACAATCGGATACATATCGCTTGAACATGCACAAGTCCAACCGAATTCAGAGCGGAACTAAGGATCGTTCCCTCGTCTAGTCACTCAGTAAGCAGACAAGTTCGATTGACCGTCCTAACCGGTTCTACGTACCACATCACAGACATTATCTACGCGAGGTAGTAACGCAGGCATGTAAATGCCGTCTTCATCGACATGTTCGAGGTTGTAACCTGCGTTACATTTGCTGCAAGTGCGGCGCGCGAGTGCTTTTCGAATGATGATGTCTTCTCGAAGCGAGATATTCAATGCAGTCGTGATTGGGAGAATGCCATTGGCCTTGTCTTGAGTGAGCGCATCAAAGGCTTGGGCCTGTGAGAGTTTCCGTGGGAAGCCGTCAAGAATGTACCCATTCACAACGTCATCCTGAGCCAGTCGGACTTTGAGCAAATCGAAGATGATTCCATCGTTCACTAGTCCACCTTGTTTCGTGATGCTATGCACCTCCTGGCCGACGGGTGTGTTCAGGGCAATCTCCTTGCGAAGCAGATCGCCAGTCGAGATAACAGGCACGCTGAAGTAGTGTCCAATGTACTTTGCGTAGCTGCCTTTCCCTGCACCGGGCGCTCCAAGCAGTACTAGTCGGAGTCCCTTGACGTTGGAATGACCTATGGAACTCAGCGAGGGGGGCTGGTAGTGCTTTCCCGCTCGCAGCATGATACCTGTGAAGCGATTCATTGTTGTTTCGCGCAATCTTGAATGATCTCAACTCAAGCCTCCTCGAGTTGTAGACACTAGACAGATTTTGTTACAAGTTTTGGTTTGGTTCAGAATGATTCGTGTGTGTGGGGATGACCCTAGCAGTGGACCTGCGGCTAGCACGCACTAGATACACGGTCGCATGTTATATGCGATCAGTTGCCGTAATTCTGACTCAAGCTGGCTACATATTCCACTGGAAAGCGGAGGTCACGCAGTGGAGCAGTAGTCGACTGAGGGATATTTCGTCACCCCGGGTACAAAACTGGTGGATGGTTTTAGTTCTCGTGTCTTCGGACTTGTTTTTCGCACTGACTGAAACACGGTCTTGGAGTAAGCTCCGTCTGTGTTTCCTACTCGATTCTGGTCTAGTTGGAGTTCGTGACCTAGAATCTGAAGTTTGGTCTGGCCTGGAGATCCACGCGCCAGTCCCACTTGCTGCGGGTTTTTATCTCACAGAACAAGCTTGGATTACACACAGTGCGCAGTCGCTGATATCGTTGCATACGCAAAGATGGTGTTCTACGTGATTGGTCTCGGCCTTGGCGATGCTAAAGACATCACCGTGCGCGGCCTTGAAATCGTCAAGCGTGCCAAGCGCGTCTATCTCGAAGCCTACACCGCGATCCTCTCGAGCCATCTCGATGTACGACCACTAGAGGAGTTCTATGGCCGTGAGGTGATCCTTGCCACTCGTACCATGGTTGAGCAACAAAGCGACCTGCTTTTTGAGGGCGCAAAAGAGGAAGATGTCGCATTTTTGGTCGTCGGTGATCCCCTCGCCGCTACAACTCATCACGACTTGATTACTCGCGCCCACGAGCTGGGCATTGCTACCCGAGTCGTACACAACGCTTCGATCATGAATGCTGTCGCAGCCTGTGGATTGTACCTCTATACATTTGGTCAAACGGTCTCAATTCCATTCTTTGACGAGAAGTGGCGCCCCATGTCTTTCTATCACAAAATAGCCACCAATATGAATAATGACATGCACACTCTGTGCCTTTTAGATATCAAGGTGAAGGAGCAATCCAGAGAGAACATTGCACGTGGCCTTGAGATCTATGAGCCGCCTCGTTATATGACAATTAACCAGGCCCTTGAACAGCTCCTGGAGGCCGAAGCTGAGTTCAAGCTCGGTATCTGCACAGAGTCGTCATGGGCAATCGGTTTAGCCCGTATCGGTCACGACGATCAGGTCATCTTCTCCGGCACAGTCGCGGAGTTGCTGAAGGTTGATTTCGGAGGTCCACTTCACTCGCTCGTGCTGCCATCGAAGAAGCTGAATTCGTTTGAAGACATCATGATCTTCAAGAATCACTGGGACGTCGAGCATCGTGAACAACGACTCAAGAAATTTTTAGCAGAGAAAGAGGCAGCGATGCTCCGTGAATTTGAGGCGCAGCAAGCCGAACGCCGTGAGCGAGAGCGGCGTGCTAAAGAGGCGTTTGCCAAGCGCCAAGCTAAGCTCGCAGCGCAGAAGGGAGCTGCTGCTGGCCTCAGAGGTCGACTAGGACTGTCGAGTCTGTCGAGTCTGTCGAGGCGACCAGAGTCAACAGACTCCTCCGATTCTACGGATACGAGCGAAACGGATGGCGAAGGACATGAATATGATTCGTCAAGCGAGGCAGCAGGCAATGACAAGTAAGGGGGGGCAGATAACTGGGAAAAGGGTCCTAGTGTATTCCAGGCTTCTCAACTTATTGACGAAGCGCTCAAACAGAATCCTGTATAGAATTCTGACACAAATGCGTGGGTTCGTTTTGTGTGAACAGCGTGATAGCAAATACAAGTAGTGTTATGCGAATGCGAACAATAAACTAACAAAGGAAGCGTCAATCGCGCTAAGAAGTAGGGGAGGAAGGGGGTTTTAAGAGATTTGTGGGAACAATGATAGCCTTGCTAAAGGAGCTGTGGCCCATAGAAGGCCGATGCAAAACTGAGCGAAAGGGGGACTGTTGCTTGGGGAATTCGTGTGGTAAACGAGCATAGGCAGGGCTGCACTGAGGATGTAGTCAAGGTTACATAAAGGGATCTTCATAAAGACTGTCGCATGATTTTATAGTGACAGTCAATACAATGAGTCTGGAGGTCTATAGAGATACATTACGTGCCCTGGGATTTTGCGTTGGAAGCATTTGGTAGCCTTGGAAAAAGGCCATGATTTGTGGCATCTGAGAAAATAGAGGATGGGGTCGCTCATCCTCATCTTCATCACCCTCGGGTTCAACTGGATCGAGCTCGAATTGCAATTCATGCTCGGCCTTGAGTTGATGCAATTCACGGGCATACTGCCGATACTCATGGCTCTTCTTTCCGTCTGCAATTTGCAGATAGCGGAGAAGAACCTTCAGCCGTTTGTAGATCGGAAACGCTCCAGTAATAGAACTATACCTGCTTCCGAGCACATTCGACGGCTTGCAGAGCTCGTAGCATGCCAGTGCCTCGACAAAGAGACAACGCATTTTTCTTGCAACGACGACTGTTTCTCGCCACAGTACTGTGGCTTGATCGATGTCTCCCTCGACTTGGCGGATGCATGCTTTCAAATACATCAGATAAGGCACAGCGAACGGGAACGCAGCGGCTGCTCGGTTAAAGGCGGCAAGAAGAAGGCCTCTAACTCCGACAGGATCGGCCGACAATGGTTCAAGCACTGTTCCACCATCTGCTTGAACCTGCCATTCGGGTCCCAAATAAGCAGCAGGATTCGAAAACTGAAAGTGGTTCGAATCCATGGCCGCCGAGCGTGAATGATGGTGCTGTTGTGACTGCTGGTGCTGCTGTGGCTGTTGCAACTGCTGTGGCTGTTCTTGCGATTGTCCATGCTGATGCTGATTGTGGTGATGGTGATGATGATGGTGATGATGGTGATGGTGACTGTGATTGTGATTGTCTTTGTGATGGTGATGATGATGGTGATGGCTGTGATGACTATGGTGATGATGGTGCCCTGCGTTTACAGGTCCGGCAGGGAGGCCGAGGTCTAAGACCATGCGAGCCTTTGCTGGAACTTTCATGATCGTACCAAGCGAGGGCATTCTCAGCATCTGTGCTTGGAAGAACGACAAATCATGATCAGCTGGAGTGAGCGCAGACGGGGACGTGCCAACGTGATCTTTACTTCGACCTGGCCCGAAATTCATGCGCTGCTGTTCACTCGGAGTAGGAATAGCTTTCGGTTGGGCAAGAGCCTGCAGTAACTTGGGCTTCTCCTGCCGATCTGTAGAGGGATCAGTTGCACTCGGATTTCCACCAATTGAGTTTGTGGTACTATGCCTTGGACGCATAACTCTGGCTCGCTCCCAATGCTGCTCCTCAAGCTTGATGATCTCGTTCTGCCAGGACCTGATGAACAGAAGAGCGATACAAAAACCTGCGAAAATAGTCGATGAGTTGAGGGCCGCGGGGGTCCATTGCGCGATCGTTGAAGCAAGCCGTGTACTCTGCTTGTACTGGTTCTTTTGCAGGAACTCATTCAATATCTTAACACCGACCAGAAATTCAACCCTCCCAGGTATCTGCAACTCGTCCCAGCGAGAAACTGCCTTCGCCACGTCATCTGCCACACCTTTACTCGGGCCTCGTAACCAGAGCCGCGCTACAGCACGCAGATAAAGGGCCAATCCACCCGTTCGAGAATCAATGTCTACCACACAGCTTCTGTCAATGTGATCTAGAGTGCGTACTGCAGTCTGGAACTTGCCCATATGTAGCAATGCCACAACGTGATGGCATGCGGCTTCTCGCAGCATCAGACGATCATCCAACAGCTCCGCGCAGCTCTGCGCTGTGGACAAGAGGGTTCGTGCTCTTGGAAAGTTACCGAGCGCAAGTTGTGACTGACCGATCAGGAGCGTGGACTGTGCGAGATCAGTGAGCTTCAGCCGTGCCAGCCTCAACGCTGAAGGTGGAAGCGGCGCGACCAATCCATTCGGATGATCTTGATGTGGCAGGCTGCCATTCACGTTGTCTTTCTGTGCGAATGATGTAGACTGCGTCCGGCGACTTGATGATTCCGACAAGCCCTCACTACGGCCAGGTGCTTCATCAGGTTCGCTCTCCATGTTCAGCCGTCCTGGCAGGTGGCGTACGGACTCTTCATCATCATCACCATCAACATCATCCAAAGTGTGCTCATCAGATCCACTCAGCGTGACCGAGTGTGAGCTAGAAACGGAGCTATGTGACGAATTGCGTCCATACGCCGCAGCCTGAGAGCCTAACAACGCCTCTCTATGCGCTGA
>Ga0182741_1004957_pt1 | contig 12688 bp, 16 predicted proteins | sample eDN5th37CBELigOP_FD_128874 | JGI IMG/M metagenome (GOLD analysis project Ga0182741, IMG submission 128874) | Enriched Organic Plus compost microbial communities from Emeryville, California, USA - eDNA 5th pass 37_C BE-Lig OP (version 2) (version 2) ...
CGCCGGCCAGACGATCAACCGGCTCTGCGGCTCCGGACTGCAGGCGGTCAACAGCGCGCAGCAGGCGATCGCGGCAGAGGCAGGCGACGTCTTCGTTGCGGGCGGTGTCGAGTCGATGAGTCGAGCGCCGTACGTGATGCTGAAGCCGGAGGAAGGCTTCGCACGTGGCACGCCGGCCGTCGCCGATACTGTGCTCGGCTGGCGCTTCCCGAACCCTGCCTTCCCTCCCAACTACACGATCGCGCTCGGTGAAACGGCGGAGGTGGTGGCCGAGCGATGCGGCGTCACGCGCGAAGCACAGGACGAGTTCGCGCTGCGCAGTCAGCAGAAGGCCGCGGCTGCCATGGAGTCATGCCGCTTTGCGGACGAGCTGACGCCCGTCGAGATCGCACAGCGCCGCGGCGACCCGATCCTCGTGGACCGGGACGAGCATCCGCGGCCCGATACCACACTCGAGGCACTCGCGAAGCTGCGGCCCGTGTTCCGGAAGGACGGTACGGTAACCGCCGGTAATTCGTCGGGGTTGAACGATGGTGCAGCGGCATTGTTGGTGGTGAGTGAGGGCACGACGAGATCACTGGGGCTCGAGCCTCGCGCGCGCATCGTGGCTACTGCCGTAGCCGGTGTGGAGCCGGACGAAATGGGGCTCGGACCCGTGCCCGCTACGCGGAAGGCGTTGAAGCGGGCGGGCCTTCGTGCGGCCGACCTGAAACTCGTCGAGATCAACGAGGCGTTTGCTGCGCAGTCGATTCCCTGCATGCAGCAGCTCGACCTCGATCCCGAAATCGTGAACGTCAACGGCGGCGCAATCGCGCTGGGCCATCCCCTTGGCGCATCCGGAGCGCGCATCCTGACCACACTCGTGCACGAGCTGCGCAGGCGCGGCGGCGGGTACGGCGTGGCGACGATGTGCATCGGGGTCGGCCAGGGCATTGCGACCGTCGTGGAGGTCTACTGATGCCTGAGACAACACAGGCTACACAACGGATCGTGGTCGATCGCGAGGGTGCGATCGCCTGGATCCGGATCAACCGGCCCGAGCGCCTGAACGCATTCGTTGGCGACATGCGGGACCGGCTCGATGCCGCGCTCGAATGGCTCGAGCTGGACAGCGAGATCCGCTGCATCGTGATCACCGGCGCGGGACGCGCGTTCTCCACCGGTGGCGATGTCGCCTACATGCAGGAGCTGATCGACAAGGGAGACGCGGAGTCGTTCGAGGGGCTGGTGCGCATCGGTGCGGCGATCGTGCGCCGCATCGATTCGATGACCAAGCCCGTGATCGCGGCGATCAACGGGCCCGCTGCGGGCGCCGGTGCATGCCTCGCCCTTGCGTGCGACATCCGCATCGCGAGCGAGACGGCATCGCTGGGCTTCACCTTCACGCGCGTCGGTCTCCACCCCGACTGGGGCGGCACCTACTTTCTCACGAAGCTTGCCGGCCTCGCCGTAGCTACCGAAGCCGTCTTCACGGGCGGTCTGATGAACGCCGAGCGCTGCGAGCGGCTCGGGCTGTTCAACCGTGTCGTCCCCGGCGATCAGCTCGAGAACACGGCCCGCAGCATGGCCGGTCAGATCGCGTCGCAACCTGCAGGCGTAATCGCCGACGCCAAGCGTACGCTGCGCGCCTCCCTGCACCGTTCGCTCCCGGACATCCTCGACATGGAGGTGGACGCCCAGCTGCGCGCGTTCCACTCGCCTGATTTCCGCGAAGGCATCACCGCATTCATCGAGAAGCGGGCACCGCGCTTCAACCGCGAGAACGGCCATCACGGATGAGCGGACACGTCGTCGTCATCGGTGCGGGCACCATGGGTCACGGCATCGCCCAGGTCACGGCGATGGCCGGCTACGACGTCGCACTCGTCGATACGTCCGCCGACCTGGCGCGGCGCGGCATCGAGCGCATCACGGCCAACCTCGACGAGGGTGTTCGTCGCGGCAAGCTGGACGAGGCACAGCGTGAAGCCACGCTCGCTCGCATCCGACCGTTCACTTCCGTCGCCGAAGCCGCACCGGACGCGTTCCTCGCCGTCGAGGCAGTGCCGGAGCGGCTGGACCTGAAAACTGCCGTATTCGCTGAGCTCGAGCACCACGCCGCTCCCGATACGATCTTCGCGAGCAACACCTCGAGCCTCAGCATCACGACGCTGCAGCGGGCGACTGCGCGGCCGGAGCAGGTCGTCGGCATGCACTTCTTCAATCCCGTGCACATCAACCGCCTGCTCGAGCTCGTGCGCGGCAGGGATACATCGCAGGAGACCATGGATGCGGCTGTCGCGTTTGCCGGACGGATCGGCAAGGACGCGATCGTCGTGAACGACTCGCCCGGCTTTGCCACATCGCGTCTCGGTGTTCTGCTCGGCCTGGAAGCGATCCGCATGGTGGAGGGCGGGGTTGCCAGCCCGGCCGACATCGACAAGGCGATGGAGCTCGGCTACCGCCACCCGATGGGACCGCTGCGGCTGACCGACCTGGTCGGTCTCGACGTCCGGCTCGACATCGCGCGCTACCTGCACACCGAGCTGAAGAGTGACGCCTACCGGCCGCCGGCCCTCCTCGAGCAGATGGTCGCGGAGGGGCGTCTGGGGAAGAAGAGCGGCCGCGGCTTCTACGACTGGAGTGGGTCATGACGGCAGCGGCGTCGAGCAGCGAGCGGCGTCCCGACGAGGCGTTGGAGGTCGAAACACTGCTGGTCTCGATCGCGGATGCGGTCGCGACGATCGTCATCAACCGCCCTGAAAAGCGCAACGCGCTCAATGCAGCGGTCCGGCGCGAGATCGTCGAGGTCCTGGATGCGCTCCGCGCACGCGAGGACGTGCGTGTGATCGTGTTCACCGGCGCCGGTGACCGCGCGTTCGTCGCGGGCGCGGACATCGGCGAATTCGCGGAACGCACGCCCGTGGAGCAGCGGGCGGTGATGGAGGGACGTCGCGTCTTCGACGAGGTAGCCGCATGCCCGAAGCCCACCATCGCCATGATCAACGGCTACGCGTTCGGCGGCGGCTGCGAGCTGGCGCTGGCGTGTGATATCCGCATCGCGGCACGCTCGGCGAAGCTGGGCCAGCCGGAAATCCGCCTGGGCATTCTGCCGGGCGGCGGCGGCACGCAGCGCCTGCCGCGCCTGATCGGCGCCGGCCGGGCGCTCCGCATGATTCTGAGCGGTGAGGCGATTAGCGCGGAGGAGGCCGAGCGTATCGGGCTGGTCGACGAGGTCGTCGACGATGACAGGCTGCACGAGGCGGTCACGTCCCTCGCACGGCAGATTGCCGCCCACTCACCGCTCACGCTCCGGCTTGCGAAGGATGCGGTGCGCGCGGCGTTCGAGACCCCGCTGAGTGCGGGGCTCGCACTCGAGCGTGAGCTGTTCATCACCGCGTTCAGCAGTGCGGACCGTGAGGAAGGCGTGCGCGCGTTCCTCGAGAAGCGGGCCGCTGAATTCAAGGGACGGTGAAGACGAATGGCAAAGAACCCGTTCGGCGATGAGCCCGAACCCAGGCGGATCAATCCGTTCGGCGAAGAGGAGTCGCTCGAGCCGGTCCAGGATGCTGCGCAGCGTGTGCAGAATGCCGCACGGAAGATCCGGCTGCTGCGCTCGCAGATCGGCGCGGAGGGGCTGAGCCCTTCGGGAACGCGCGAGCTGCTCGATCAGTTCGGCTCGGCCATGGACATCATCGCAGCCGCATTGCGGGAGATCGATAGGAAGTTGAAGTAGTCAAACGCACGCCGGACCACGCCTCCTCCCAGGAGAGCCGCGAATGACGCACCGTACTGCAGTTCGCCTCGGCATCGGCACCTTCGCACTGTACACGTTCGTGGTCCACTGGCCCGGCGTGCTTCCCTTCTCCGGACCACGACCGCTGGTTCTCGGGCTGCCGTTGAACTTCTTCTGGGTCGTCCTCTGGATCGTGCTCGGTCTCCTGGTGCTGCTGCTCATGGAGTCCACACGTCGGCGGGAGGACGGCTGATGGAGGCGTGGCAGATCGTCACCGGCGTCGTCGGAGTGTACCTGGCCGCGGCGCTCGCGGTCGGGCTTCTCGCGGGACGACGCGTCACGCATGGTGTTGCGGGTTACGTAGCTGCGGACCGGCAGTTCGGGCTGCTCTCGATGTACTTCGTGGTCGGCGGGACTGTGTTCAGCGCGTTTGCGTTCCTGGGTGGTCCGGGCTGGGCCTACTCCCGCGGTGTCGCCGCACTCTACATCCTGAGCTACGGCGTTCTCGGCATTCTGCCGTGGTACTTCCTTGGTCCGCGCGCGGCGGCGCTCGGCCGAAGCCACGGCTACGTCACGCAGGCGCAGCTCGTGACGGGCCGCTTCCCGAGCCGGCTGCTGTCTGTTCTGTTCGCGCTTCTCACGATCGCCGCGTTCGTTCCGTACATCATGCTGCAGATGAGCGGTGCGGGCATCGTGTTCAACGCAGTGACCGCCGGCTACGTCCCCTTCTGGCTCGGGGCTGCACTCGCGTACGGTGTGGTCGTGATCTACGTGCTGTTCGGCGGCGTCAGCGCGGTCGGGTGGACGAACGTGTTCCAGGGCGTCGTGATGATGGCCGCCGCATGGATACTCGGCATCTACATTCCGAACCTGCTGTACGGCGGGGTCGGCCCGATGTTCGAGCGGATCATGACAGAGCGTCCGGAGCTGCTGACGCTCCCCGGCCTGGACGCGGCCGGTCAGCCATGGAGCTGGGGCGCCTACAGCAGCACGCTGCTGTCGTCCGCGATCGGTCTTGCGATCTGGCCGCACCTCTTCATGAAGGCATTCACTGCCAGGAGCGACGCGACGATCCGTCGAACCGTCGTGCTGTTCCCGACGTTCCAGCTCTTCCTCGTGCCGCTGCTCCTCGTGGGGTTCGCCGGGGTGCTCTTCCACACCGCACCGCCGAGCGCCGACTTCATCCTGCCGCACATGATCCTGGAGACCGGGATGCCGGCGCTCGTCGTCGGGCTCTTCTGTGCGGGTGCGCTCGCGGCGTCCATGTCTACTGGCGACGCTCTGCTGCACGGTGCCGCCTCCATTGCGATCGAGGACGGCATCGCGCCGTTCGCGCGGATCGAGGAGCGACGGCGGCGCTTCCTGATGCAGCTGCTCGTGCTGTCGATCGGCGGGCTCGCGTACTGGCTCGCAGTCATAGAGCAGCGCTCACTCGTGTGGCTGCTCGTATCGGCGTACGGCATCATCGATCAGCTCGCACCGCCCGTGTACGCCGCGATCTACTGGAAGCGCGCCACCACCCGCGGGGTGCTGGCCGGGCTCATTGGCGGCAGCGTCGTGTCCATCTTCTTCTTCCTGAACCCGGCGCTCCGTCCGTGGGACATCCACGAGGGCATTCTCGGCCTGATCGTCAACGTCGCGCTTCTCGTCAACGTGAGCCGACTCGACCGGCGCCGCGCTGCGGCGGGCTGGACCCCCGTCGAGTCCAGCGCGCATGCCACCGTGGAACCTGTCTCCTGAGTCGCCGGTCGCGGACTCCGAATTGCCCTTTCTCTGCCCGGCACATCGACCCGAGCATGATGAGGCAGCATGGACGTCCAACCGCAACGGGAGCGACCGCGCGCATTCCACCCGCATTTCCTCGACAACCCGCCGCCGGCACGCGGCGCCCCGGGCTGGGACACCGGCCCGGAGCGTCGGATCGATGACGGCCGGACACTCGCACGTGCGCTCGCCTGGTTCAGCATAGGACTGGGCGCCCTCGAGATCTTCGGTGCCCGTCACCTCGCCCGCTTCCTCGGTGTGGACGAGCGCCACACCACGCTCATCCGCGCCTATGGCGTGCGCGAGGTTCTGACCGGCATCAGCATCATGCGCGACCGCACGCCGACGATCGGCGTCTGGAGTCGCGTGGCCGGCGATGCACTCGATCTCGCCACACTCGGGATGGCCTTCCGCCGCGATGAGCCGGATCCGCGGGGGATCGCGATCGCCGCCCTCGCGGTCGCAGGCGCCACGGCGCTCGACATCACCTCCGCCCTGCAGCTGGCGCGTACCGAGGCAAGGCTGCGTGGAAACGGCCGACCGCACGCAAATGGACGAGCAACCTCGGGCGAGCGCCTCGCGCCGCGCTTCGGAGAATCGGAATGAAAGCGCTGACGTGGCACGGTCGGTCCGACGTGCGCTGCGAAACGGTGCCGGATCCCGGGATCGTCGACCCGACGGACGCGATCGTGCGCATCACGTCGACCGCGATCTGTGGCTCGGATCTCCACCTGTATGACGGCTTCAATCCGTTCATGGAGAAGGGGGACGTGCTCGGGCATGAGCCGATGGGCATCGTCGAGGAGGTCGGTCCCGGCGTGAAGCGGCTGCGCCCCGGCGACCGGGTCGTGATCCCGTTCACGATCTCCTGCGGCAGCTGCTGGGCGTGCAGGGACGGCCTCTATTCCGTCTGCCAGACAACGAACCGGAACGCGGAGCTCGCGCAGAAGCTGATGGGTCATACGACCGCGGGTCTGTTCGGCTACTCGCACCTCACGGGTGGATTTGCGGGGGCGCAGGCGCAGTACCTCCGCGTACCCTACGCCGACGTCGGTCCGATCCGCATCGACTCCGACCTGCGCGACGAACAGGTGCTCTTCCTTTCCGACATCTTCCCTACGGGATGGATGGCTGCGGAAAACGCCGGGATACAGCCCGGTGACACGGTGGCGGTGTGGGGCGCGGGCCCGGTCGGCCAGTTCACGATCCAGTCGGCCTGGATGCTGGGCGCCGGTCGCGTCATCGCAATCGATCGCGTGCCGGAGCGCCTCGCCATGGCCCGCAGCGCCGGACGCGCCGAGACGATCGACATCCGTGAGGCATCCGTGTACGACACTCTGCAGGAGATCACCCGGGGGCGCGGACCCGATCGATGCATCGATGCGGTCGGTCTGGAGGCGCACAGCGTCGGCAGCATCGACGCCGTCTACGACAAGGTCAAGACGATGCTGTTCATGGAAACCGACCGCGCGCACGTGCTGCGTGAAGCGATCTACTGCTGCCGCCCCGGCGGCACGGTGTCGATCCCGGGCGTCTATCTCGGTTTCGTGGACAAGGTCCCGCTCGGCTCACTCATGAACAAGGGACTGACACTGAAGACCGGACAGACACACGTGCAGCGCTACCTCGAGCCGCTGCTGCAGCGCATCGAGGAGGGCGACATCGATCCGTCCTTAGTCGTGACGCACACGGTGCCGATCGACGCGGGGCCGGACATGTACCGCACCTTCCGCGCGAAGGAGGACAGCTGCATCAAGGTGGTGTTGAAGCCGTGGGAGTGAGCCAGAACCTGACCGCAGCATCGGCACCAGGGCTCGACAGCACAGGGTGAGACCGCGCCGGAACGCGCTGGACGGCACCCGCGAGGCCACGCCGACGACGCAGGCTACGCGGGTTCGCGACGTTCCTGCGATGGCGCAAGCACGGATTCGCTGACCGCTGCATCCTCCTCCGCGGCGCTCTCGCGCTCGATGGGCGGCGTACGGTGCACGAGCCGCGCGAGCAGGATGCGCTCGGCTCGGACGTCGTTGCCGAGCTGTACCATCAGGCGCACGAGGTCACCCCCACCCCAGAGCACCACGGCGAGCACCAGCGTGCGCGCAAGCTCGCCGAGTATCGCCGGTAGCTGGACCGCGCCGTGATAGCGGAGATCGGCAACGAACTGCCCGATCACTGCCACGAAGAGGAACACGGCCGCCGCCTTGAACAGCGTGCCGACCCAGCGCAGCGCGGTATACGGCTCGATGTCGGTCGCACGCACCCTGCCCACCTGCTCCTCGCGCGTGCGCTCGTACTCCGCCATGCTCCGCCTCCGCTCGTTCATGAGTTCGCGCGGCCAGGTTGCAAGGGGAGGGCCAGCCCCGGCCTCCCCGGGGACGGCAGTACAGCGCTATATGCAGTAAGCACGATGCGATGCTCCTCCGCGAGCGATCAGGCACGAGCGTCCGCTGCCGGCGCCCGCATGCCCACGAAAAAACGCCTCGTCCGCGCGGGACGAGGCGTTCATCATTGCAACAGACGCAACCCGTCAGGCAACCGGATAGACCGAGACCTGCGTCCGCTTGCGGTCGTAGCGCTCGAACTTCACCACTCCGTCGATCAGCGCGAAGAGCGTGTCGTCGCGACCCTTGCCGACGTTGCGACCCGGGTGGAACTTCGTGCCGCGCTGCCGCACCAGGATGTTGCCCGCCGCGACCTGCTCGCCACCATAGCGCTTTACGCCGAGGTACTGCGGATTCGAATCGCGGCCGTTGCGGCTGGAGCCGACTCCCTTCTTGTGTGCCATGCTGCTCCCTCCCTCAGCCGACCTTGATCTCGCCGATGCGGACCTCGGTGAACTTCTGCCGATGGCCCTGCTTGCGACGGTAGTTCTTCCGGCGCTTCCACTTGAAGATGATGACCTTCTTGTCCTTGCCGTGACGCACGACATCGCCCGTCACGGTGGCGTTGGCCACGGTCGGCGTACCGACCGTCGTGCCGTCCTCCGTGCTCGCGAGGAGGACCTCGTCGAAGGTCACCGTATCGCCGACGTCCGCGCTCAGCGCGGGCACACGCACGGTCATGCCTGGCTCGGCGCGGAACTGCTTGTCGCCGCTACGAATAATCGCGTACATGGTCGATCCCATTGATGGTCGCTACAGACTGGGAAATATGCCGGGATCAGACGGGATCGTCAAGGCGGGGCAGCCGGAGAGAATTGGCCTGCCGAGCCTGGGCCGGGGGCGCGGGCGGCTCCAGCAGGGTAGAATCCCCCGCGATCTCCTTTCGCAGCCAGGCCCGCGCAAGGATCCAGTCGCGCTGCACAGTCTTGAGCGACACCCCCAGTACCGCGGCAGTCTCCTCGAGGGTCAGACCGGCGAAGAAGCGCTGCTCGACCACGCGAGCTGCGCGCTCGTTCGCCGCCACCAGGCGCTCGAGGGCCTGGTCGAGGGCAACGAGCTCCTCACCGGCCTCGTCCGTGAGGAACGCGCCTTCGTCGAGTGTGATCGCCCGCTGCCCGCCGCCCCGCTTGATCCGGTTGCGACTCCGCGCGTGATCGATGAACGCGGCGCATGGCCTGCGCCGCGATGGCGAAGAAATGCCTCCGATCGGCGGGTTCCAGCTGCTCGCGCTGGTTCAGTCGGAGAAACGCTTCGTGGACGAGCGCGGTTGCGTTCAGCGTGTGCGCAGAGCGCCCATTGCGAAGCTGGGAACGGGCAAGGGCACGCAGCTCGTCGCAAACGAGCGGGAGGACCCGAGCCAGCGCCTGTGGATCGCCATCCCGAAGTCGGTGCAGCCAGGTCGTGACGGTCGTGTCGGAAGCGGCAGCCTCGGACATACTCAGCCACGTTAGGTGCGGAGAGTGGCGCAGTGCAATCCTGTCGGCCTCCTCACGATCTCGAAACGACTTTAAAGACACATCGTTAACCTCTTGCAATCGTTGGTCTTACCTGTCGGTATCGAGGCTGGGTCGAGGGCTTGCCAGGCGTGCGGTAAGCAACGCGGCCTCCGATGCCCTGCCTCGGTCCCTCAGGAACTGTGCGTAGCGCGTGACGACGGCTTCGAGTCCTGGATGACCGAAGGGCAGTGCCGTCTCGCGCACGGCGAGCGTCCGGGGAAGGCCTCTTCCGCGGCCTCATCCTCCCCCTCCGCTGCGTAGACCTGGGCGAGCGCGAGCAGCGGCTCCGAGCTCGTCACGTGATCGCTTCCGAGTCGTCGCTCGAGCGCAGCGAGCGCGTCCTGGAGCACCGGTCGGGCTTCGTCCGAAGCCCGAGGCGGAGGAGCACGATGCCGAGGTTCGTGCGCGTCGATGCCGTGTGCTCGTGATCCGCGGCAAGTGCCTGCTCGCGTATCGCCAGGGCGCGCTGCAGCATGGCGGGCGCGCTGTCCAGATCCACGTCCATGTATGCGACGCCGAGGTTGTTCAGGGTTTCGGCGATGTCGGGATGGCCGGGATCCAGGCGGCTTCGCGGATCCCGAGCCCTCGCCGGTGCGTCGCGATTGCCTCCTCGACCTGGCCGGACAGTCGTTGAGTGAGCGCAAGGTTGTTGAGCGTGTTCGCAGCGACGACGTTGTCGCTGCCGTACTCCCTTTCCATGATCGCGACCGCCAGTCGGCGTCATCGCGTGCAGCAGCGTGTCGGCAGTGGCGCCGTCGGCTTCCGCGGTGTCGTCCAGGAGCTTCGCGATGCCGAAGTCGAGCAGCTTAACGGTCCCCTCACCCGTGACCAGGATGTTCGAAGGCTTCAGGTCCCGGTGGACGACGAGGTTCTGATGCGCGTAGTGAACGGCGCTGCACACCCGCTGGAGCAGGCGAAGGCGGTCTTCGATCGAGAGGCGCTCGCGATCGCAGTGCTCGGTGATGGGCAGCCCGGTCACGTGCTCCACGGCGAGCCATGGCGTGCCATCGCTGGTGACGCCGCCGTCCAGGAGCCGCGCGATGCCGTCATGCTGCAGCGACGCGAGGATCTGCCGCTCCGCCCGGAACCGGCGGACGAGGTCGGGCGTGACGAATGCGCCGCGAACGAGCGGTCAAGCCTGCAGCAACCCTACCGCGGGCCCGTCGCGTCCCTCCCGATCACGGTGCTCGCGGCGCGGCGCCCGTTCAGCCCAGCGCGTACTTGTTGGTGACGTCAGCGTCCGCGGGGCCGGCGAGGAGCCGGAACTCGTCCTGGCGCATCAGCGGATCGTCGCGAAGGTCGATGTCCAGGGACGTCGCCTTCTCCATCTTGCGAAGGAGGTCCGGCTCGTCCTCGAGGATGTGAAGCGCGACGTGCGGGTGCACGCGGATCGTGACCTTCTTCTCGTTGCGCTGGACGGCGAGGCGCCGGACGGCGCGCTCGATCCGGCGGACGACGGTCTCCGGTCTGAAGACACGGCCAGAGCCGCCGCAGGCGGGACAGGGCTCGGTCAGGGACTGCCACAGTGACGGTCTGACGCGCTGGCGTGTCATCTCGACGAGGCCGAGCTCCGAGATCTGGAATGCGCGGGTCCGCGCGCGGTCGCGACCGAGGTGCGTCCGCAGCTCCTGCATCACGCGATCCTGGTTCGCCCGCGACTCCATGTCGATGAAGTCGCAGACGACGATACCGCCAACGTCGCGCAGCCGGAGCTGACGCGCGATCTCGCGGGCGGCGTCCAGGTTGGTGCGCAGGATCGTCTTCTCGGGGTCCTTCTTGCCGGTGTAGCGGCCCGTGTTCACATCGATCGAGACGAGCGCTTCCGTCGGCTCGATGATGATGTAGCCGCCGGACGGCAGGTCGACCCGGCGCTGGAAGGCCTCGCGGATCGCGTCCTCGATGCCGTACTTGTCGAAGAGCGGGACGGGATCGACGTAGTGCTGCACGCGGGTGAGCAGGTCGGGCGCAACCCCCTCGAGGTACTTCGTGATCTCGGCGTACAGCTCCTTCGAATCGACGATCAGGGCGTCCACGCGATCGGTGAACAGGTCCCGGATGATCCCGGATGTGAGCTTGGCCTCACGGTGGATCAGCGCCGGCGCGCGCGCGCCCTTCGACTTCTTCTGGATCTTCTTCCAGGTCTCGTTCAGCGTGCGGAACTCGCGCTCGAAGACCTCTTTCGTCAGCTCTTCACCCGCCGTACGGATGATGACCCCGGCGTCGTCCGGAATGGTCTCCTTGGCGATCGCACGCAGCCGCGCCCGCTCCTCGCGATCCTCGATCTTGCGACTGACGCCGACATGCTTGCTGCCCGGCATGTAGACGAGGAAGCGGCCGGGCAGCGAGATGTGTGTCGTGACGCGGGGACCCTTCGTGCCGATCGGTTCCTTGGACACCTGGACGAGCAGACGCTCGCCCTTCGAGACCAGCTCGTTGATCGGCGGAAACTTGCGGTTGCGATCGTCGCCGTTCTCGTCGTCCTCGCCGGACGGATCCTTGGCGATGTCGGACACGTGGAGGAAGGCGGCCTTCTCGGTACCGATGTCGACGAATGCGGCCTGGATGCCTGGCAGAACGGCCTGCACCACCCCCAGGTAGACGTCGCCGACCATGCGCTCGGCATCGGGCCGGTCGACCATCAGTTCAACGAGAATGTCGTCTTCGAGAATGGCGACGCGCGTTTCCAGCAGCGTCGAGGAGATGAGGATCTCTCGTTTCATGTGGTTGTCCCCGCGGCGGCCGGCTCGAGCGAGGCGGTGACGTCGCGGAGTATGCTCCTGGCAATGACCATTCGTTGCACCTCGCTCGTACCCTCGCCGATCTCGCAGATCTTGGCGTCGCGCATCATGCGCTCGACCGGGTACTCGGAGGTGTAGCCCCTGGCGCCCATGAGCTGGACCGCGCGCGTGGTCGCGCGCATCGCGAGCTCGGACGCGAACAGCTTTGCGAAGGCGGCCTCGCGCGTGAACGGCTGGTTGTGCTCCTTCAGCCACGCCGCGTGGTACACGAGGTGACGCGCGGCAGCGATCTCGGTCGCCATATCGGCGAGGGAGAACTGCACGGCCTGCGCGTCGGCCAGCCTCCGTCCGTCCTGCTCCTCGCGGCTCGCGTAGCGCAGCGCCTGTTCGTACGCGCCCTGCGCGAGTCCCAGCGAGAGAGCACCGATGCCGATGCGGCCGGCATCGAGTGTCTTCATGAAGTTGATGAAGCCCTGCCCCTCCTCACCGAGGCGCTGCTCGGCGGGTACCGGGGCATCCTCCAGGATGAGCTCGCGCGTGTCCGAGGCGCGCCAGCCCATCTTGTCCTCCTTCTTGCCCGCCCGGACGCCGGGC
>Ga0182741_1004965_pt1 | contig 12673 bp, 8 predicted proteins | sample eDN5th37CBELigOP_FD_128874 | JGI IMG/M metagenome (GOLD analysis project Ga0182741, IMG submission 128874) | Enriched Organic Plus compost microbial communities from Emeryville, California, USA - eDNA 5th pass 37_C BE-Lig OP (version 2) (version 2) ...
CCCGGTCGAAAACTCCAAGACCGGCAAACCGCACATCGTCTACCTGTCCACCCAGGCGCAGACGCTGTTCAAGGAACTCAAGCCGCTGGCCAGCAGCAGCAACTGGGTGCTGCCAGGGCGTGGCACTCTGGCCAAGCCCTTCGCCAACAATGCGCTGAACCAGGCGCTGAAGGTGTCATTGCAGGGGCAGGAGATCCCCGCCCTCACCATCCATGACCTGCGGCGCACCGCATCGACGCTGCTGCACGAGCAGGGCTGGCCTTCGGATGTGGTGGAAAAGGCGCTGAACCACACCATCGGCGGTGTGCGCGGTGTCTACAACCGGGCCGAGTACGCCGAACAGCGGCGTGAGATGTTGCAGGCGTGGGCGGATTACGTCGACAGGCTGGCACCGTCGGGGAATCTGGTGATCGGTGTCGCTTCGGCTTGAGGGCGGCCCTTTCCTTTTCCGGGTAGGGCCGTTGTCCCTTGGGGGCCATTCCCTTGTCCCTTCCATTTCCGGCCAGCGTGCTTGACCACCAATGATTATCAGGCACTGATATGATTGTGACCTGACATGTCATTGGATCGGAAACCATGAAGCGCTGCATTGTCGGTATCCGACGACCGGATAGCCCGCCCCCGAAAAAGAGCGAGATGCCCAGCATCTGGTTCCCCTCTCTGGCGTCGCTGGCTGCCGTGCTTTCCGACGACAACCGCCGCCTGTTACGCCTGATCCACGACAAGCAACCCAAGTCCCTGACCGAACTGGCCGAACTCAGCGGGCGCAAGGTGCCGAACCTGTCGCGCACGCTGCGCTTGATGGCGGACTATGGCCTAGTGTCGCTGCAACGCAATGTCCGGGATGTGCAGCCGACTGCGCTAGCGACCGAATTTTTGGTCGTGCTGGATTGATGGCTATGAATACGAGAGGGAATGCAATGGCACGGATGTGGATGGTGCGAGGCGAAGGCGGAAGCTTGTATGACGCCTTTCGAGAACGCGGCGTAGCTGCCGTGGGCTGGAATCAATTGGCAGCCCATGCCAAACCCGGTGTCGGACGCAAGCAGCTAATCGCCCTGTACCAGTCCGCCGAGCCTCAGGCAAAACAAGGCACGGTGGTATCGGGTGCATCGCAAGTCTGGCGTTTCGTTAACGACATCCAGGATGGAGACTGGGTCATCACCTATTCGCCAGCCAATCGCCTGTACTCGATCGGCAAGATCACAGGACCAGCTGAACATCACCCGGAGTGGGCCGAGCAAGGCATGCCACTGGCCCGCAAGGTGCAGTGGCAAACGCAGGAATTGCCACGCGACAGCTTGGGTACCAGCACAAAGAACAGCCTGGGTTCGACCCTGACCCTGTTCGAGGTGCCATCCAGCGCGGCAGCCGAAGTGCTGGCGGCGCTGAAGGGTAAACCGGCGCCAGCCGTGGAAGATGAAGCCGAGGAAGTCATCGCCGATCCATTGGCCGATATCGAATCCCAGGCGCTGGAGCGCATCAAGGATCGGGTCAACGAACTCGACTGGGACGACATGCAGCAGTTGGTCGCCGGCATCCTGCGCGCCATGGGCTACAAGACCCAAGTTTCACCACCTGGCTCAGACCGGGGCAAGGACATCGTCGCATCGCCCGACGGCTTCGGCTTCGAACACCCGCGCATCGTCGTGGAGGTCAAGCACCGCAAAGGGCAGATGGGCAGTCAGGAAATGCGCAGCTTCCTCGGCGGCCGCCACAAGGATGATCGTGGGTTGTACGTCAGTACCGGCGGCTTCACCAAGGACGCCCAGTACGAAGCAGATCGGGCATCCATCCCGCTGGCCATGTGGACGCTGGACCATGTGGTGCGCGCCCTGATCGAGCACTACGACGCTACCGACGCCGAAACTAAACGAATCGTGCCGTTGAAGCGGCTGTACTGGCCTGCCTGATGCCAGAGGAATAGCAAGTGACTTCCACAGAACAACAGATCGAACAATTCATCGGCACATTGGTTTCCCTTGGCGGCAGCGCGGGCAATCAGCACCTGCTCGAAGCGCTGGGCTGGCAGGACAGCATCTACCAACGTGTCAAGCAGCAACTGATCGACGACGGCCGCATCCGCCCTGGGCGCGGGCGCGGCGGCTCGGTTGCCTTGGCCGAGAGCGTTTCGTCTTTGCCCAAACCCGTCACCGAACCATCAGCGGCCATCAAGCGGCAAGCCAACGAGGCCCGCAAGGAAGACAGGCATGACGCAACACGGAACAAAGACATGAGACCCATCGAACAACAGTTTTTCAACGACCTGGAAAGAAAACTTTGGACCGCTGCAGACAAACTGCGCTCCAACCTCGACGCCGCCGTGTACAAGCACGTTGTGCTCGGGTTGATCTTCCTCAAGTACGTCTCCGATGCTTTCGAAGAACGCCAGCGGGAACTGCGCGAACAGTTCACCAACCCGGATCATGACTACTACATGGACCCGGAAGAATACGGCGGCGCAGGCACTCAAGAGTACGAGGAAAACATCGCCGCCGAGCTGGAAGTGCGCGACTACTACACCGAGAAGAACGTGTTCTGGGTGCCGGTAGAAGCCCGTTGGCAAACCCTGCGCGACTGCGCGCAACTGCCGCCCAAGGCGGCGTTGCCGTGGAACAAGCCCGGTAAGGACGAACCCGAGGAAATGCGTTCGGTCGGCTGGCTGATCGACAACGCCATGGAAGCCGTCGAGCGCGAGAACGCACGCCTGAAGAACGTGCTCAACAAGGACTTCGCCCGTGTGCAGCTCGACTCCAGCAAGCTGGCCGGGTTGATCAGCCACTTCTCGGATACCGATTTCAGTGCCAAGGAATACAAGGGCCAGCCGCTGGACCTGAAGTCCAAGGACATCCTCGGCCACGTCTACGAATACTTCCTCGGCCAGTTCGCCCTGGCCGAAGGCAAGAAGGGCGGCCAGTACTACACGCCCAAGAGCATCGTCACCCTGATCGTGGAAATGCTCCAGCCGTTCAAGGGCCGCGTCTACGACCCGGCCATGGGCTCCGGCGGCTTCTTCGTACAGAGCGAGGAATTCATCGAACAGCACGGCGGCAAGGCCGCCAATGGCAAGAGTGGGCAGATCAGCGTCTACGGGCAGGAGAGCAACCCCACCACCTGGCGGCTGGCCGCCATGAACATGGCCATCCGCGGCATCGACTTCAACTTCGGCAGCGGTCCGGCCGACACCCTGCTCAACGACCTGCACCCGGACCTGCGCGCCGATTTCGTCATGGCCAACCCGCCCTTCAACATGAAGGAATGGTGGAACGAAAAGCTGGCCGCCGACCCGCGCTGGATCGCCGGCACGCCGCCGCAGGGCAACGCCAACTTCGCCTGGTTGCAGCACATGCTCTGGCACCTGGCGCCCACCGGCAGCATGGCCCTGCTGCTGGCCAACGGTTCGATGAGTTCCAACACCAACAACGAAGGCGAAATCCGAAAGCGGCTGGTCGAGGACGACTACGTCGAGTGCATGGTCGCGCTGCCCGGCCAGTTGTTCACCAACACCCAGATTCCGGCCTGCATCTGGTTCCTGACCCGCGACAAGCAGAACGGCTTTGCGCTGGACAAGAAGAAACGCGACCGGCGTGGTGAATTCCTGTTCATCGACGCCCGCCAGATGGGTTACATGAAAGACCGCGTGCTGCGTGACTTCACGGTGGAAGACATTCAGAAGATCGCCGATACCTTCCATGCCTGGCAGCAGGGCGAGGGGTACGAGGATGTGCCGGGCTTTTGCTATTCGGCCAAGCTGGAAGATGTGCGCAAGCATGAGCATGTGCTGACGCCGGGACGCTATGTGGGCGCGTCGGGGCAGGAGGAAGACGGCGAACCCTTTGCCGAGAAGATGCAGCGGTTGACAGCACAATTGGCGCAGCAGTTTGCGGAAAGTGCCAAGCTGGAAGTAGAGATCAAGAAGAATCTGGCGGGGTTGGGATATGGCCTCTAAATGGGTGGAAGTGCCACTAGAACAACTCAAAGCTCAGATCAAGAGTGCCTTCGCCATGGGGCCTTTTGGCTCAAAGATTAAGGCAGAGAACTTCACAACTGTTGGAGTTCCTGTAATCAAGGGCGGCAATCTCAATGCGACCTACTTAGATGAGTCGGATTTCGATTTTTTGACCCAAGAGAAAGCTGACGAACTGGAATCCGCTAAGGCTCGTAGGCTGGATATTGTAATTACGCATCGAGGTACTCTCGGTCAAGTCGGTTTAATCCCAGAGGACTCAAAATATGAAGAGTATGTCGTCTCTCAGAGTCAGCTCAAAATGTCCTTTGATATCAAACGAGTTGATCCATATTTCGTCTACTACTTCCTGAAATCACCGCTCGGACAATCACGGCTTCTATCCAATGTCTCCCAGGTGGGTGTTCCTGCCATAGCACAGGCTCTAACGTCTGTTCGAGCCATTGAAATCCCGATCCCAGAAGATCGTTCGGAGCAAACGCATATTTCGAGCGTTTTACGCAGTCTAGACGACAAAATAGACCTCAACCGCCGTATCAACCAAACTCTCGAAGCCATGGCGCAAGCCATCTTCAAATCCTGGTTTGTCGATTTCGACCCGGTCAAGGCCAAGATCGCCGCCATCGGACAGGGCGAAGACCCGCTGCGCGCCGCCATGCGCGCCATCAGCGGCAAAACCGACGCCGAACTCGACCAGATGCCCCGCGAACACCACGACCAACTCGCCACCACCGCCGCGCTGTTTCCCGATGCCATGGAAGAGTCAGAGTTGGGGGAGATTCCAAAGGGGTGGAACTCTGTTCCATTTGGTTGCTTGCTTTCGCACACTATTGGCGGCGATTGGGGGACAGAAGCACCGGATACCGTGAATGACACGCGTGTTGCAATCATTCGCGGCACCGACATCCCAGACTTAGATCAAGCTCAAATAAGCCGAGTGCCCATTCGATATACGAATAAAAAAAAGCTCGCCACGCGACGCCTACAAGTTGGCGATATTGTTTTGGAGGTTTCAGGTGGCAGCAAAGATCAGCCTACAGGCAGATCATTTCATATGACTGCCAACGCGCTGCGAGAGTTTGATTGTCCAGTCGAGCCTGCCAGCTTTTGCCGACTTTTGAGGCCTGTCAGCCTTGAGGTCGGCGTAGTACTTAGTTTGCATCTGTCCTGCATATATCAACAAGGAAAGACTTGGGAGTATCAGAATCAGAGTACCGGGATTGCCAATTTTCAAACGTCCCATTTCCTTGATGCCGAGCTGGTAGTTGTCCCCCCGAATTCGGTCTTAGAAGTCTTCTTTGGAATGATTAGTCCGATTCTGGAGCGGAGGCATGATGCACAAGGGCGGAAACTGGCTCTAACGCGTGACACGCTTCTTCCTAAACTTATGTCTGGAGAACTTCCTGTTTCGTGCCAACTTAATGAGGATGCTCAATGACTCAACAAGAGAGCCCCCTCCCAGAAGAACAACGCACAGACTATTTCGAGAGAATTCCGGTTTGGAGAAATGGTGAAAAGTGCTTTGAAGTCATGGCTGACGAGCGCAGCGGTCGTATCCCGGTAACACGCTTAGAGTCTTGGCGAAATTACACTGAGCTACTAGAAAGCCCGTTCTTTAATCGTTCTGGCGTACAACTGATTTTTCGTGGGCAACGCCGCTCTGATTGGAGCCTTATGCCTACATTAGGTCGCCTATCTGCCAATGGGATAGTTACTAAGAAATTGGCTGAAGCCCAGCTTGAACGATTCAAGAGAGCGATTCGTGGGCGACTAAGCGATAACAGTCTTGTAGATGAAAATGACGAGCTTTGGTCCATTGGTCAGCATCACGGGCTGATGACGCCTTTGTTGGACTGGACGTACTCTCCTTATGTTGCTTTGTTTTTTGCTTTTGCAAAGGCCGACAGCAAGGATGAAGAGGAAAACCCCTACCGAGTTGTCTATGTGCTTAACAAAAGTTTCATTCTAGAAAATGAGGGTGAAACAGGCATCCGACTTTGGGAACCGCGCAAAGATAGCTATGGGAGATTGGTTAATCAGGCCGGACTGTTCACCTTCTCCCCTGACGATGCCACGATAGAAAACAAGCTGGCGAATGTTTTAGCCGACGACAAGGCTTTTGAGGATGAGGAACTGCGCTCTGCAGCAGAAGAGGATCAGCCCGATTTATTGGCTCGATACATCTGCAAGATCTATATCCGTAACGAAGAACGTGATGCTTGCTTGCGCCATCTGCGGCGGATGAACGTGCATCATGCCAGCCTCTTTCCCGATCTGATCGGCGCATCTGATTATTGCAATATCGCAACCGCCGAAGCGGAGGAGGAGGCCAGCCTTGCACAGGCAGCAGAGCGTGAGCGCTCGATGGCTACTCAAGTTGTTCAAGTGCCCCCTGTTCCATCTATGGGCGTTGTGGAGGCTCCCATCATTGATTCGGAGCAAACGTCTTTCAGCATTGAGGCCATCTTGCGTGCTCATCCTGACGCGCAGCAAGTGGAACCAGGGCGTATCGCGTTGATTGCCAGCGAGCTGTCCCGCGACATTTCCAAACACCAGGTTGTAGATTGGGACAAGCGCGAAGACGCTCAGGCTCGAATGCGTAACGTTATCCGAGTCACGTTGCGGAAGAACGGCTATCCCTCGCAACTACGTGATGACGTAGTCGAGCAAATCATGAATGCGGCGAAGCAGCAGGCAGCGGAGGGGAAATGATTACTGAACAACAGCTTGAAGACCTCTGCATTGGGTGGTTCGGGGCTCTCGGGTGGGCGTACACACAGGGCCCGGAAATTGCACCCGATGGAGACCAACCTGCCCGCTCTGACTATCGTCAGACTGTATTGCGCGAACGCCTGTTGGTTGCGCTCACCCGCATCAACCCGCACATCCCCGCTGCGACGCTGGAGCAGGCGGCACACGAGCTTCTGACGGTCAGCGAGCCGCTGCTGATCGCACGCAACCGTCGCGTGCATCGCTTACTGCTGGCTGGTATTCCGGTTGAGTTTTCAGTGGGCGACGAGAAACGCAGCGATCTGGTCAATCTCATCGACTTCGCCAACCCACGCAACAATGACTTCCTGCTGGTTAGCCAATTCACCGTGGCCGGCACCAAGCAGCCGCGCCGTCCCGATCTGGTGGCCTTCGTCAACGGCCTGCCGTTGACAGTGATCGAGCTGAAGAACCCCGCCAACGAGCAGACCGACATCTGGGATGCCTTCAACCAGATACAGACCTACAAGGAAGAGATTGGCGACCTGTTCAACACCAACGTGGCCGTGGTGGTCAGCGACGGCTTCACGGCACGGCTAGGTTCGCTCACGGCGAACCAGGAGCGCATGCAGCCCTGGCGGGCGATCGCCAATGAAGACGACCGGCCGCTGCTGGAGTTCGAACTGGAAACGTTGGTGCGCGGTTTCTTCGAGCCTGCGCTGTTTCTCGACTATGTGCGCCACTTCGTGTTGTTCGAGCAGGACGCCGACCAGATCATCAAGAAGATCGCCGGTTACCACCAGTTCCATGCGGTGCGCGAAGCGGTGAAAGCCACGGTGATCGCCGCCAGCAATCCGAACAAAGGCATGCTGGAAGTGCAGGAGCCGCGTGCCACCTATGGCAAGGAGGTGCAGCCCGGCAGCCGCAAGGCCGGTGTGGTGTGGCATACGCAAGGCTCGGGCAAGAGCATTACCATGGCCTGCTACGCGGGCAAGCTGTTGCAGCAGCCGGAGATGAAGAACCCGACGCTGGTGGTGGTGACCGACCGCAACGATTTGGACGGGCAATTGTTCGGCACCTTCTGCGCCGCCGAAGACCTGCTGCGGCAGACGCCTGTGCAAGCCGGCAGCCGCGAGGAACTTCGCGAGATGCTGGCCTCGCGTGAGGCGGGCGGCATCATCTTCACCACGGTGCAGAAGTTCGCCCTGCTGGACGATGAAGAGCAGCACCCGCTGTTGTCGGATCGCAGCAATATCGTGGTGATCTCCGACGAGGCGCACCGCAGCCAGTACGGTATGAAAGGGCGGCTGGACACCAAGACCGGCAAGTACGTGTTCGGCTATGCCAAGCACATGCGCGATGCGCTGGCCAACGCCACCTTCATCGGCTTTACCGGCACGCCGATTGCGCTGGAAGACAAGGACACGCGGGCGGTGTTCGGCGACTACGTCAGCATCTACGACATCCAGGATGCGGTGGACGATGGCGCCACGGTACCGATCTTCTACGAAAGCCGCTTGGCCAAGCTGAACGTGAACCAGGCCGAGATCGACGCACTCAATGCCCAGGTGGATGAGGTCATCGAGGACGAGGAAGACCTCACCGCCCGCGAGAAGACCAAGAGCGACTGGGCTGCATTGACCAAGCTGGTGGGCGCACAACCGCGTCTGGAACAGGTGGCGGCCGATCTGGTGCAGCACTTTGAGACGCGCACCGCCACGCTGGAAGGCAAGGCGATGATCGTGTGCATGAGCCGCGACATTTGCGCCGAGCTGTACAACGCCATCGTCGCCCTGCGCCCGGACTGGCACGATGGCGACCCGGAAAAGGGCGCGATCAAGGTGGTGATGACCGGCTCGGCTGCGGACAAGCCCTTGCTGCAGCCGCACCTGTACAGCCAGCAGGTGAAGAGACGCCTGGAAAAGCGCTTCAAGGACCCGGCGGACCCGTTGAAGCTGGTGATCGTGCGCGACATGTGGCTGACCGGCTTCGACGCGCCCTGCTGCCACACCATGTATGTAGACAAGCCCATGAAGGGCCACAACCTGATGCAGGCCATTGCCCGCGTCAACCGGGTGTTCCGCAACAAGCCAGGTGGCCTGGTGGTGGATTACATCGGCATCGCCAACGAGCTGAAGGCAGCGCTCAAGACCTACACCGAATCCAAGGGCAAGGGCGACCCGGCGCACAACGCGGCCGAGGCCCTGGCGGTGCTGCTGGAGAAGCTGGACATCGTGCGCGGGCTAATGCACGGCTTCGATTACAGCGGGTTCGAGACCAATGCGATGAAGCTGCTGGTGCCGGTGGCCAACCACATACTGGGGCTGAAGGACGGCAAGCAGCGCTTCCTCGATGCCATGCTGGCCGTGAGCAAGGCGTTTTCCCTGTGCAGCACGCTGGACGAAGCTGCCGCCCTGCGCACGGAGATTGCCTTCTTCGCCGCCGTCAAGGCCGCCATCGTCAAGTTCACCACGGTGGACCGCAAGCGTTCCGACGCGGACAAGAACAGCGCGCTCAAGCAGATCCTGAACAATGCAATCGTGGCAGATGGGGTGGCGGATATCTTCGCCCTGGCGGGCCTGGACAAGCCCAACATCGGCCTGTTGTCGGAAGAATTCCTGGAAGACGTGCGACAGATGAAGAGCCGCAACCTGGCGGTGGAACTGCTCGAAAAGCTGTTGCGTGACGAGATCAAGGCGCGGGCGCGTAACAACGTAGTGCAGGAGAAGAAGTACGGCGACCGCCTGCTGGAAACCTTGCGCAAGTACCACAACCGAGCGGTGGAGACGGCACAGGTCATCGAGGAGTTGATCCAGATGGCCAAGGACTTCCAGGCAGCGCTGGAGCGTGAAGCAGCGCTGGGGCTGAATCCGGACGAGATCGCCTTCTACGATGCGCTGGCCAACAATGAAAGCGCCGTGCGGGAGTTGGGCGACGATACCTTGAAGAAGATCGCCGTCGAGATCACCGAGAAACTGCGCAACAGTACCACGGTGGATTGGCAGGTACGTGAGAGCGTGCGGGCGAAGTTGCGGATTCTGGTGCGGCGCACTCTGAAGAAGTGGAAGTATCCACCAGTGGGTGAGGATGCCGCCATCGAACTGGTGCTGAAGCAGGCGGAATCCCTGTCGAACGCTTGGTCGAAGTGATTGGCGTAGGCGGAGGAGAAACGATGACCCAATCAGACTTGAGCCAGCGACTGGACAACCTGATCGCCACCTGGGAAAACGAGGTGGTGGAATTCAAGCAGGCCGGCAACGACTACAGTACCGACGACATCGGCAAATATTTCTCTGCGCTGGCAAACGAAGCCAACCTGCGCGGCACCGATGGCGGTTGGCTGGTGTTCGGCGTGAACAACAAAAACCGTCGCGTGGTCGGCACGGACTATCGCCCACAATCCGAGCGCCTGCACTCGCTGAAGATGCAGATTGCCGAAAATGCGGAGCCTCGCATCACCTTCCGCGAAATCCATGAACTGGCCCACGCCAATGGTCGCGTGCTGATATTTGAAATCCCTGCTGCCCCGCAAGGTATCCCGATTGCCTGGAAGGGCCACTACTATGCCCGCGCTGGTGAAAGCCTGACATCGCTAGGCTTGGACAAACTAGATGACATCCGCCGCCAAACGCTCGCTCAAGATTGGACGGCCCAGGTGGTTCCTGGCGCCACGCTGGATGATCTGGATGACGCCGCAGTACAAAAAGCGCGTGAGTCTTTTGCGCAGAAATATGCCAACCGCTTCCAGCCTGGTGAAGTAGAAGGCTGGTCGCTGGCAACCTTTCTTGACCGTGCCCGCGTCACGCAGAACGGCCAAATCACACGTGCCGCACTGCTGTTGCTCGGCAAGGCGGAATCGTCTTTTCGCCTGTCTCCCTATCCGGCGCAACTGACCTGGAAGCTGGAAGGCCAGGAGCGGGCCTACGAACACTTCGGGCCGCCATTTCTGCTAAGTACGACACGACTCTACCGACGCATTCGCAACATTCAGCTTCGGTTGCTGCCGCAAGACGAGCTGTTGCCTATCGAGGTCTCGAAATACGACCAGAAAATCGTGCTGGAGGCCCTGCACAATTGCCTTGCCCATCAGGACTACACCCGCAATGGGCGCGTGGTGGTGACAGAGTTGCCGGACAGGCTGGTGTTCGAGAATGAAGGCAGCTTCTTCGAGGGACAGCCCGACGAATACATCCAGGGCGACAAGACACCACGCCGATACCGTAATCCAGCTTTGGCCCAGGCAATGGTCGAACTAAACATGATCGACACGATGGGCTATGGCATTCACTCCATTTATACGGGGCAGGCAAGACGCTACTTCCCATTGCCGGACTACGACCTGAGTGAGCCCGGTGCCGTCAAGCTCACGATCTATGGTGGCGTCGTGGATCCGGCCTATAGTCGTCTGCTGATCCAGAACACTGATTTACCATTGGCGGATGTGCTGGCACTGGATCGTGTGCAGAAAAAGTTGCCTATTCCGGACGAAGCCGCCGCACGTTTGCGACGCAACAGGCTGATCGAAGGGCGCAAACCCAACTTCCACGTATCAGCCGCCGTAGCCGAGGCAACTGCAAACAAGGCCGATTACATCCGCACCCGGGCGCAAGATGACGAGTTCTACGCCAAACTGCTGACCGACTATCTAGAGAAGTTTGGTCAAGCGAACCGTGCCGAGATCAACAAGTTGCTCATGGTCAAATTGAGCGATGCCCTGGATGACAAGCAGAAGTACAACAAGATCAGCAGCCTGCTGACCAGGCTGCGCCGCCATGGGGTGATCGTGAACACCGGCTCAGACACGGCTCCTTGCTGGCGGCTGACAGAGAGAGTTGCAGAGAGAAATTAGAGAACCGCAAAGAGAATCCGATTAAATTCATGAAAAATCAATAGGTTATACGATTACTCGGCGCTCGGAAGTCCGGATCTTTGCAGAGAGGTATGAGAGGCCTGGGGATGTTGGAGGCCAATCTCAAGTACCCAGATAGATCGACGTCACTTTCAGTCTTTCATGCCCGAGTTCTCGGCTGATCTGCTGTCGGGCGTGCTGGTCAATCGTTCGTTGGCTTGCGCTGAACAGGGCTTTAGTTGGCCCACCCGCCGCCGGAGCTTTCCAGCCTGTGAGTGCCTCATACCGCATCTGCGCATACCGATGCCGCAGCCCGTGCATGTTGCTCAGACCTGCTGCCTTGCACTGGCCGTCATAGACGTGCCGTTGCTGGATGTAGATCTTGTGCGCCGGGATAAGCGAGCCCAAGCCAGTCAGCTGCTGTGCTTCGTCCAGTACTACACGCTGCTCCGGCGTAGTGATCGGTACTGTCCGGTCACGTCCGCCCTTGGCCCATGAGCCTTTGATGGCGATGTGGTCGCCGCGGTCGGCATAGCGGGGTTGGAGCTTAATGGACTCCTCCCGCCGCAGGCCAAAGGCCGCTTGCAGACGTAGGCTCATACGGACGTGTGGATCGGTGATTTTGTTCAGCCCATCGCCCAGTTCCTTGGCCTTGCTCTCGTTAGTCACATAGCGGCGCTCAGGGATGCCCAGCTTGGTGTTGTCCGCAGGCAGGATGCCTGCCTTGCCGACCTTCTCGGCCCACCAGCGCAGGTGTGCTATGCGGTTCTTGATCGTGCCAGCCGACAGGCCTTCGGCTTGCCAGCGCTGCAACAAGGCTTCGACGTGCTTGCCCTTGAGTGAGGTGGCCCGCATCTGGCGGAAGCCCGCCTCGCGCAGTTGGCGGGCGACCAGGCTCAGTGATCGCTGCCGGTCGGCCTGGGTGGCGTGGCTGCCGTCGCGGTTGCGCAGGCAAAGCTGGCGCAGGGTATGGGTCAGGTCGTCCATCGCGGTGTTGTTCCATCGGTTGTCAGGGCTGAGAACCAAACGGTCAGTGTTTTTGCCAACTCGCCAAGGCGAGATCCCCGAAGGGCAAGGGCCAGGTGCTCAGTTCACCTGTGGCCTCGAATGAGGCGTCCGCCTTGCTTCCTGTGGGAAGGCCGGGCGGA
>Ga0182741_1004971_pt1 | contig 12656 bp, 7 predicted proteins | sample eDN5th37CBELigOP_FD_128874 | JGI IMG/M metagenome (GOLD analysis project Ga0182741, IMG submission 128874) | Enriched Organic Plus compost microbial communities from Emeryville, California, USA - eDNA 5th pass 37_C BE-Lig OP (version 2) (version 2) ...
GACGAGGAGATCGGCGCGGCCGATCAGCTCCGCCGAGGCAAGCAACGGTAACTTACCCGTCGCGTCAACCACCCCTTGCGCACCCGCAGCGCGGACTATATGTCGCGCCGCGTCCGCGTCGTCGGCGCTGCCGACGATGGCCAGCCTGCAGCGCGGAGCCAGCCGCGCCGCGAGCTCCGGGTAGTAGGGCCAGCGCTTGGTGCCCCACACGCTCCCCGGCGCCAGCGCCACCAGCGGGCGGCCCTCGCCCTCCGGTCCGAGCAGCTCCGCGACGGCCCTGCGTTCCGGCTCGCCCGGGTAGAGGCGGGGCGGCGGCATCTCGTGCCCGGAAGTCGCGGCTCCGGGGTTCGCCAGGCGCCAGAGCCGCTCGGCGTGGTGCGCGCTCCGATCGTACGGGATGCGCGTGGTGTAGAGGAGGCGCGCCGGCGAGCCATCGAAACCCACGCGCCGGCGGAAGCCGGCGAGGAGAGCGAGCGACGCACTGCGCACGGAGCCCTGCGCGAGGTATGCGACGCGCCCGCCGGATGAGTGCTCTCCGGCTCCGGCCATCGCGTGGCGGTCGATGGTTCGCGCGAGCCGCAGCAGGCCGCTCAATCCGGAGTCGCGCCCCCGCTTGTCGTAGACGAAGACCTCCCGGATGCATGGATCGTTGGCCAGGAGGCCGGAGACGGGTGGCGTGACCACCACGTCCACCGGACCCCGTTTCGCCAACTCGGCGATGAGCGGGGTGGTGAGAACCGCATCGCCCAGGAAGGAAGTCTGTATGACGAGCGAGGATCCGCTCATTCGACCTGGAGCACCGCCAGGAACGCCTCCTGCGGTATCTCCACCGATCCCACCTGCTTCATCCGCTTCTTCCCCTCCTTCTGCTTCTCGAGGAGCTTGCGCTTGCGGGTGATGTCGCCGCCGTAGCACTTGGCCAGCACGTTCTTGCGGAGCGGCTTCACCGTGGTGCGCGCGATGATCTTGGTGCCGATGGCGGCCTGGATCACCACCTCGAAGAGCTGGCGCGGGATGAGCTCCTTGAGCTTGTCGGCCACCTTGCGCCCCCACTCGTACGCCTTGTCGCGGTGGATGATCACCGAGAAGGCGTCCACCGGATCGCCGTTGATGAGCATGTCGAGCTTCACCAGGGCGCTGGCGCGGTAGTCGAGCATCTCGTAGTCGAGACTCGCGTAGCCTCGGCTCACGGTCTTGAGCTTGTCGTAGAAGTCGAGGATGATCTCGGCGAGCGGGAACTCCCAGTCGAACTCCACGCGGCTCGCGTCCACGTAGCTCATGTCCTTGTAGACGCCGCGCCGCTCGGTGCCGAGCGTCATGATGGCGCCGATGTACTCGGCGGGCGCCACGATGCGCGCTTTCACGAAGGGCTCTTCCACGTGATCGGTGACCGAGCCGTGCGGCATGCGCGAGGGGTTCTCGATCAGCTCGCGCGTGCCGTCGGTGAGATACACGTGGTACTTCACGTTGGGGACGGTGGTGACGAGATCGAGATCGAACTCGCGCTCGAGACGCTCCTGGACGATCTCCATGTGCAGGAGTCCCAGGAAGCCGCAGCGGAAGCCGAAGCCGAGCGCGGTCGATGTCTCGGGCTCATACTGCAGCGATGCGTCGTTGAGGCGCAGCCGCTCGAGCGCGTCGCGCAGATCGGGGTAGCGGCTGGGGTCCGTGGGGTAGATCCCGGCGAAGACCATCGGATGGATGTCCTGGTAGCCGGGGAGCGCCTCGGCCGCGCGGTCGTCGGCGTCGAAGACGGTGTCGCCCACGCGCGTCTCCTGCACGTGGCGAACGTTGGCCACCACGTAGCCCACCTCGCCTGGTCCGAGCGATGGCGCTTTCACCTCGCGCAGCTCGCGGTATCCCACCTCGCTCACTTCGTAGACGTTGTCGCTGGCGCCGAAGGTGATCTTCATGTCGGGACGGATGCTGCCGTCCACCACGCGTACCGAGGGGATCGCGCCGCGATAGCGATCGTAGTACGAGTCGAAGATGAGCGCGCGCAGCGGCGCGTCGGGGTTGCCCTCGGGCGGCCGGATGCGCGCCACGACCGCCTCGAGGAGCTCGGGGACGCCGGTCCCCTCCTTGGCGCTGACGGCGAGGATCTCCTCGGGCGTGGAGCCGAGGAGGTCGATGAGCTCCTGGCGCCGGCGCTCGGGTTCGGCGCCGGGGAGGTCTATCTTGTTGAGGACCGGGATGATGTCCAGTCCGGCGTCGAGCGCGAGGAAGAGGTTCGAGAGCGTCTGCGCCTGGATCCCCTGGGATGCGTCGACCACGAGGATCGCTCCCTCGCAGGCGGCGAGGGAGCGCGAGACCTCGTAGGTGAAGTCGACGTGTCCGGGCGTATCGATGAGATTGAACTCGTAGCCGCGTCCGTCGCGGGCGCGGTAGGACATGCGTACCGCGTTGAGCTTTATCGTTATACCGCGCTCACGCTCGAGGTCGAGCGTGTCGAGCACCTGCGCCTTCATCGAGCGCTTCTCGAGCATTCCGGTGCTTTCGATGAGCCGGTCGGCCAGGGTGGACTTCCCGTGGTCGATGTGGGCGACGATGCAGAAGTTGCGTATGTGGTCGAGCTTCAAACGGCGGACTCGGGTGGTGGTTTATCGCGGTAAACCATGAAATATAAGTGTGTACGGAGTCGTTCCGCCGTTGCGAGAATAATCCCGATAGGACTTGTCGGATATTGGACCATACTATACATTCGGCTCGGTTGAGAATCGTTATTAGTTGATATTCAGTCTCAATTATAAGAAGCCGATGACTGACCGTTCCACCCGCCGCGGCCAGCCCGAGGATCCGGGCCAGCTTTCGCGCTAGAGCAGCGAGCGTCGTGCGCCCTGGCCAACTCCTGCTCGTCCTGGTCCCGCCCTGCCGTAATCGATTTTCCCGGCCCCCGTTGGCGGCGTGGCTGGCGGCACTCGCGGTCCTGGCTGCCGCGCTCCTGGCACCGGCCGCGCTGGCGGCCCAGGGGGTCCGGATAACCGATGTGAGCGGGCGCGCGGTCACCGTACCGCGCAAGCCGCAGCGCATCCTGATCGACGACGGCCGTTACCTGGTGGCGCTCTCGCTCATCAGCTCCGACCCCGCGAGCCTCCTCGCCGGTTGGCCGCACGACATCCAGCGCATCGGCACGCGCACTTACGAAGCCTACCGGGCGCGCTTCCCACGGCTCGATTCGCTGCCGCGCACCTCGAGCTCCGCCGGTTCGTTCTCCGTGGAGCAGGCGCTCGCGGTGCGCCCCGATGTGGCGGTGCTCACGCTCGGGCGCGGCCCTTCGGCCGAGCAGCTCCGCCAGCTCGATGCCGCGGGCGTGCCGGTGGTGTTCATCGACTTCTTCTCGCACCCGCTCCGCAACATGGAGCCGAGCCTCCGCATCCTGGGGCAGCTCACGGGGAACGAGGCGCGGGCGGCGGAGTTCATCGCGTTCCGGCGCGCGCACATGGAGAGCATCACCCGGCGCCTCGCCGCGAACGCCGGCGTGAAGCGTCCGGACGTGTTCATCGAAGCGCACGCCGGCATGTCGCAGGACTGCTGCAACTCGCCGGGGAAGGGGAACATCGGCGACTACGTGACGCTCGTGGGCGGCCACAACATCGGTGCCGACGTGCTCCCCGGCACCTACGGCCGCGTCAACGTCGAGTACGTGATCGCGCGCGACCCAGCGATCTACATAGCGACCGGCGGCCCGCATCTCGAGAAGGGCGGCGGGCTCGTGCTCGGCCGCGGCTACACACCGGCGAGCGCGAAGGCGTCGCTGGCGGCGGTGACGCGGCGTCCGGGGATCGAGCTCCTCTCCGCTGTATCGCGCGGCGATGTGCACGGTCTCTCGCACCAGCTCCTCAACTCGCCGCTCGACATACTGGCCGTGGAAGCGCTGGCGAAGTGGATCCACCCGCGGCTCTTCCACGATCTGGATCCGTCGCGGACGCTCGCGACGATCGACTCGAAGTTCCTGGCCGTCCCTCTCGGAGGGACGTACTGGATTGACCTGCGCTGATGCGCACAACCACATAGAGAGGAGACTTCCGATGCGATCCCGCCACTGCAGCCGAACCCTGTCGAGGGCAGGAGCCCCGCCGACTGCGCTCCGTGCGGTTCTCGCGACGTTCGCCACGCTCGCTTTCGTGCCCGCCGTCATCCTCCCGTCGTCGCCGGCGCGGCTCGCGGCGCAGGCTCCTCCGGCGCAGCCCGTACCTCTGGTCGCGCAGAGCTCGCAGCCGATCGCGCCGGGGCTCTACGAGATCGTGGCCAGCCAGGCGCTGAACACGGTGTACGTCGCGAGCGCTGGCTCGCGGGCCAGGCCGGGCGGCGCGATCGTGGCGCTCGATCCGGTGACGCTCGTTGCGCGCGACACCTTCGACCTGTCGAAGGCGCCGCCCTACGGGCTCGCCATCAACGAGCGGACGCGCACTCTCTACACGACCAACACGCGCCACGGCGCCGTCACGGCCGTCGACGCGGTGAGCGGCAAGATCCTCGCGAGCATACGCCCCAAGGATGACTCCAGCGCGCACCTCTTCCGCATCCTGGTGGACGAGGAGACCAACACCGTGTACGCCGCGGTGGCCGCGAAGCCGGGTAAGGTGTGGGTGATAGACGGAGCGAAGAACGAGTTGAAGAAGGTCATCGACGGCGTCGGCGAAACGGCGACGAGCGTCGCGCTCGACCGGCAGGCGCGCAAGCTCTACGTCACGAGCCTCGGCACCAACGAGATCATCACCATCGACCTCGATGGCCTCGAGGTGAGCGGCCGCTTCCCGGCCGGCGGTGAGGGTGCCACGCAGCTCGCTTTCGACCAGGAGACGGGCCGGCTCTTCGTCACCAACCAGAAGACGGGCGACGTGAGCGTGATCGACGCGCGCAGCGGGAAGCTCCTGCGCAAGGTGCCCACCGGTGATGGCGCGCTCGGCATCGGCTACGATCCGGGAGCGAAGCGGCTGTACGTGGCCAACCGCATGGCGGGGATGGTGACGGTGATCGACGCCACGACGTACGAGGTGATCGCCAACGTGAACAGCGGCAGCCGTCCGAACACGGTGGCCGTGGACGCGCGCAACGGCGTGGCTTACGTGACCAACAAGACGAAGAGCGCGGGCCGCGGCGAGCCGCCCATGGTGGATCCCGAAGGCGACACGGTGACGCGGATAAAGTGACGGTTCGCCTGGAGGAGGAGCGCGCGGAGTCGGCCGATCCCATGAGGCTGGAGTGGCACGAGGCCGGCTCCGCCGCCGCGCCGTTCATCGTGGCCGACGACGCCAGCGCGCTGGTCGCGCACGGCGTGCGGCGCGTGCTCCCGGCCACGGAGCGCGCTTCGTTGGGCGCCGCCGCGGCGGCGCTCCTCGCCGAAGCGCGAGGTGGAAATGGTGTGCCGCTCGTGGTGGGCGCGCTCCCCTTCGCGAGCGGGCGGCCGGCGCGTCTCTTTCAACCGTGGAGCGTGCGGCGGCTCGCTCCCGGTGCGCTGGCGCGCGAGCTGGAGGCGCGGGATGCATCGAGCGAGTCTCGCTCTGCATCTGCGCTCGCCTCTGCATCTGCGGGCTCGGATCTGCGCGTGATGGCCGATCCCGCGCGGCGGGAGTACGAGGAGCTGGTGGAAGCCGCATTGGCGCGGCTCGGCAACGGCTCGCGCAGCGCGCTGCGGAAGGTGGTGCTCGCGCGCACGCTCGAGGTGTACCTGCCCGAGCCGGTGGACGTGCGCGCGCTCGTGGCGCGACTGTACGCCGACCGGAGCGCGACGACCTACTGCGTGCCTCTCGATCCGTCTCTCGCCGCGGGATCCACCGGTGCGTCGGGGACCGACGCCAGCTCCGAACCGGATGGCGCGCCGGGCGTGCTGGTGGGAGCGACGCCCGAGTTGCTGGTCGAGAAGCGCGGAGCGCACGTGGTGTCGCGCCCCCTCGCCGGCTCCACCCGCCGCCGTTCCGATGCGCGCGCCGACCGCGCCGCGGCGGGTGCGCTCGCGCGTTCGGCGAAGGATCGGCTGGAGCATGCGCTGGTGGTGGAGCACGTGGCCGACACGCTGGCGCCTCACTGCAGCGAGCTGCGCGTACCGAGCGCGCCGGAGCTCACATCCACGTCGACCATGTGGCATCTCGGCACGACGGTGGAAGGGACGCTGCGCGACGTGGACGTCACCGCGCTCGAGCTGGCAGCAGCGTTGCACCCCACGCCCGCCGTCTGCGGTCTCCCCGGCGACCTGGCAATGGCTACGATCGCGGAGCTGGAGCCATTCGACAGGGGATACTTCGCTGGAACCGTGGGCTGGTGCGACGAGCGCGGCGACGGCCGCTGGCTGGTGGCGATACGCTGCGCGGAGGTAGCAGGGGCGACGGCCCGTCTGTACGCCGGGGCCGGGATCGTGGCCGGCTCGGAGCCCGCGGCGGAGGCGGCGGAGACCGCGGCCAAGTTCGCGACGATGCTGCGCGCGCTGGGGGTGGAGTGGCGGGATCCATGAGCGTGATGGCGCAGCGTTGGCCGGCGGAGTTCGCGGAGCGCTACCGCAGGGCGGGGTACTGGACCGGCGAGACCTTCGGTGCGCTCCTGCGCGCCAGGGCGGAGGCGGTACCGGAGCGCACCGCCGTGGTGGCGGGAGCCACGCGCTGGAGCTACCGCGATCTCGATGCGCGCGCCGACGCTACCGCGGCGGGACTCCTGGCGCTGGGCTTCGCGCCCGGCGACCGCGTGGTGGTGCAGCTACCGAACATCGCCGAGCTCCTGAGCGTGGCGTTCGGGATGTTCCGAGTCGGCATCATCCCGGTGTTCGCGCTCCCCGCCCACAGGAGTGCGGAGGTGACGCACATAGCGGCGAAGTCCGGTGCGAAGGGCTACGTCATCGCCGCCGGAAGCGGAGGGTTCGACTATCGCACGTTGGCCGCAGACGTGATGCGCGGCGTGCCGTCGGTGGAGCGGGTGATCGTGGTGGAGTCGCCGCGGGGCGGCGGCTCGACCGCGGAGAACCACGCCTCCACGTTCGAGGGCCGCGGTTCGTTGGGCGAGGCTCGCACGTCGCTCGTCGGGGGCCATGCTTCGTCCCCGGCGATCGGTACGCGGTTCGCCGCGACTCACGCGTCGCTTGCGGAGGTGGAGGAGCTCGGGGCCGGCGTGCGCGCACGCTCGGCGTCGCGGCTCGACGCGCACCCTGGCGGCTCCGACGTGGCGCTCGTGCAGCTCTCGGGCGGGAGCACCGGACTCCCCAAGCTGATCCCGCGCACGCACGACGACTACCTGTACAGCGTGCGCCGCAGCGCCGAGATCTGCCGGCTGGATGGCTCCACGATCTACATGGGCGCGCTCCCGATCGCGCACAACTTCCCGATGAGCTCACCCGGTGTGCTCGGCGTGATCGAGGCCGGCGGAACGGTGGTGCTGGCGCCGAGCCCCGACCCCGATACCGCGTTCGCGCTCATCGAGGCGGAGCGCGTCACCATCACCGCCGTCGTCCCGCCGCTCGCCATCCTCTGGTTGGAGGCCGCCGCCGGAACGCGCCGCGACCTCTCGAGTCTCGAAGTGCTCCAGGTGGGCGGGGCGAAGCTCACGCCCGAGGTGGCGCGCCGGGTGCGGCCGGTGCTGGGGGCGCGGCTGCAGCAGGTGTTCGGGATGGCGGAAGGATTGGTGAACTATACCGGGCTCGATGACCCCGACGACGTGGTGATCAACACGCAGGGGCGCCCGATGTGTCCGGACGACGAGGTGCTGGTGCTCGACGATCGCGACGAGCCGGTGCCCGACGGCGTGGCCGGCCATCTGCTCACCCGTGGTCCGTACACCATCCGCGCCTATCACGACGAGCCGGAGGCGAACGCCCGCGCCTTCACCCCCGACGGTTTCTACCGCACTGGCGACGTGGTCCGCCGCGTGGCGGGCGGCTATCTGGTGGTGGAAGGGCGCGCCACCGATCGCATCAATCGAGGCGGCGAGAAGATCTCGGCGGAGGAGATCGAGGACCACCTGCTCGCGCACCCGCGCGTGCACGACGCGGCCGTCATCGGTACCACCGACTCGTACATGGGCGAGCGGACGTGCGCCTACGTGATCCCGCGCGGCGACGCGCCGCGTGCGGCGGAGCTGCGTGCGTGGATCCGCGGGCGCGGCCTCGCGGAGTTCAAGGTGCCCGACCAGATCGTGTTCGTGAGCTCGTTTCCGATAACCGGCGTGGGGAAGACGAGTCGCAGAGAGCTGCGCGCGGCTCTGCGTGCGGCGCTGGCCCGGCACGAAGGGGAGTCGATGGGGCAGGCGGCGAGCACGGCATCGGCAGCGTCGACGCCGCCGGATGGGAGGAGCTGACTCGTGGCGCTTCCTTCCATCCAGCCCTACGAGCTCCCCACGGCGCGCGAGCTCCCCGAGCCGCGGGTCCACTGGCGCGCGGTGCGGAAGCGCGCGGCGCTGCTCATCCACGACATGCAGGGGTATTTCGTGGGCGCCTTTCCGAAGGGCGAGGCGCCGATCGCACCGGCGATCGCCAACATCGCCGCTCTGCGGGATCATTGCGCGTGGCTCGGAATCCCGATCGTGTACACCGCGCAGCCGGGGCGGCAGCCGCCGGAAGAGCGCGGGCTGCAACGCCACTTCTGGGGAGCGGGGATGACCACCGCGGCCGACGAGCGTGCTATAGTGACGGAGCTCGCGCCGGCTCCGGGCGATCTGCTCCTGGAGAAGTGGCGCTACAGTGCCTTCCAGCGCTCGGAGCTGGAGACGGTACTGCGCGAGCGCGGGCGAGATCAGCTCCTCATCACGGGGGTATTCGCCCACATCGGCTGCCTCCTCACCGCCGCGGAAGCTTTCATGCGCGATGTGGAGCCCTTCCTCGTGGCCGACGCGATCGCGGACTTCTCGCGCGAGCTGCACGACCACGCCCTCTGCTATGCCGCCGGATGCTGCGCCGTCCCCGTGACCGTGGCGTCGCTGCTGGAGACGCTGTGAGCGCGATACCGACGCTGGAGCAGATGCGTTCCGAAGTGGCGAGGGCGCTGGGAGTGAGCGTCGAGGAGATCGGCGTGGACGACCATCTCCCCGACCTCGGGCTCGACTCCATCCGCGCGATGTTGCTGGCGCGCTCATGGAGCGGCGAGGGCGCGCGGGTGGACTTTGCATCGCTCGCCGAGCGGCCCACGCTGCGCGCGTGGCACGCGCTGATGGCCGGGCCGGATGCGGGTGGGGGCAGCGATGGTTGAAGAGATGGCGGTGCACACGGCACCGCGCGCCATGATCCTCCCGCGTGCCGCGAGCGAGGCGTGGGAAGAGGGGCGTGACGTCCCGCTCCCCGAGGCGCAGTCGGGCATCTGGTACGCCCAGCGGCTGGCGCCCGCGAACCCGATCTTCAACACGGGCCAGTATGCGGAGCTCGTGGGCCAGCTCGATGTGGACGCGTTCCGCTTCGCCGTGGACGAAGCCATGCGCGAAGCCGATGCGCTCGCGGTGCGCGTGGTCGACGCATTGGATGGTCCGCGACTGAGGCGCGCACCGGAGCTCGCGGCACGGCTGGAGGTGGTCGATCTGCGCGGCGAGCCCGACGCCGCGCGTGTGGCGCGCGAGCGCATCCGCGACGACATGCGCACCGCGCGCGATCTCACGCGCGAGGCCGCGGCGACGCAGCAGCTTTTCATAGTGGGGCGGGAGCACCACTTGTGGTATCAGCGCATCCATCATCTCGTGGTGGATGGCTACGGCACCGCGCTGCTCAATGCGCGGATCTGCACGCTGTACGCGTCGCGGGTGTCGTCCGCGCCGGCCGGTGCGCCCTTCGCGCCTTTCGCCAACGTGCTCGGCGCCGAGGCCGAGTATCTGCGCTCGGAGCGCTACCAGACCGACCATGAGTACTGGCTGTCGGAGTACGCGGGGCGGCCCGCCGCGGCCAGCCTGTCGCAGGGGCTGGCGCTGAGCGACCGTACCTTCCGCCGCAGGCGTGCCGTGCTCCCCGCTGCGACGTCGGATGCCATCACCGACCTGGCGGCGCGCGCGGGCGCGGCGTGGCCCGATGCGCTCCTCACGCTGGTGGCGGCGTACGTGTGCCGGCACATCGGCGGTGACGAAGCGGTGCTGGGCGTGCCAGTCATGAATCGTCTCGGATCTCCGGCGGCACGCGTACCGGCGATGGTGATGAACGTCCTCCCGGTGCGCGTACCAGTTGACGAGGATCTCCCCACGCACGAGCTGGTGCGGCGGGTGAGCGCGCGCATGCGCGACGCGCGGAAGCACGGCCGCTTTCGCGGCGAGCAGCTGCGGCGCGAACTCGGTTTGCTGGGCGACCTACGGCGGCTGCACGGCCCGCTCGTGAACATCCTCCCCTTCGATGCCGAGCTCGTGCTCCCCGGCGTGGCCGTCCGCCTGCACACGTTGGGGACCGGGCCGGTGGACGATCTCACGATCAACATCCTCGGCGGTGCGGACGCCGGCTCGCTCCGGCTGGTGGTGGACGCCAACCCGGCGCTCTACGAGATCCGCGCGATCGAGGCGCACACGGCGCGACTCGCCGCGTTCCTCGCCCGTGCGGCCGCCGCGGAGTCGCTCGCCGGAGTGGCGACGCTCACCGGGGCGGAGCGGCGCATGTTGCACGCGGTGAACTCCACGGTGCATGCGGTCGAGGAAACCACGCTAACCGCGCTCGTCGAGCGCACCATGCAGCGCTCGCCCGACTCGATCGCGTTGGTGGCCGATGGGCGGGAGGTGAGTTATGCGAAGCTCGACGCGCTGAGCGCGGCTCAGGCGACCCGGCTCGCGCGCGCCGGTGTGGGGCGCGGCGACGTGGTGGCGGTGGCCGGCCCGCGCTCCATCGAGCTCGTGGTGACACTCATCGCTGTGCTGCGCCGCGGCGCCGCCTACCTGCCCGTGGACCCCACCCACCCGCGCTCGCGAGTGGCGGCGATGTTCGCCTCCTCACCTCCCAGGTTGGTGATAGCCACGCGCGATGCGCGCGCCGCCATTCCTGACGACGTGCGCGTTCTGGAGCTCGCGGATGCGTCGAGACCGCTGACGGATGCGAACGCGCCGCTGACGTACGAAGAAACGCAGTGGACAGGGGCAGACGCGCCGCTGACGTACGAGGATACGGCGCAGGCGGCGAATCGTGATGTGCAGCGAAACGGGGTCGTGTGCGACGATGAGACGGAACCGGATGATGCGGCGTACGTCATCTTCACATCCGGCTCCACCGGAGTTCCCAAGGGCGTGGTGGTGGGTCACCGCGCGATCGTCAATCGCCTCTCGTGGATGCGGGAGCATTACGGGATCGGCGCGGACGACCGGATTCTCCACAAGACTTCCTTCACCTTCGACGTCTCGGTGTGGGAGCTCTTCCTCCCTCTCGTCTCCGGCGCCACCATGGTGCTTGCGCCGCAGGGTGCGGAGAAGGATCCCACCAGGCTCGCCGAGCTGATACGTTCGGAGCGAATCACCACGCTGCACTTCGTGCCGTCGATGCTGGCGCTCTTCCTGGAGGAGCCTGGTGTGCGCGGCCTTGCGCCGCGGCGGGTCTTCTGCAGCGGCGAGGCGCTCGCGCCCGCGTTGCGCGACCGCTTCCACCGGCTGCTCCGCTCCGAGCTGCACAACCTGTACGGCCCCACGGAAGCCGCGGTGGACGTGAGCTACTGGGAGGCATCGCGCGACGATGCATCCGCGCCGGTGCCGATCGGGTGGCCGGTGTGGAACACCGTGCTATGCATCCTGGACGATCGGCTGCGACTCGTCCCGCCGGGCGTGGAGGGAGAGCTGTACATCGGTGGCGTGCAGCTCGCGCACGGCTACGCCGGCCGCGCGGACCTCACCGCCGAGCGCTTCATCTCCGCTCCGGCCGCGCTGCGGGAGACGGGCTTTGCCGGCGCGTCTGGAAGAGCGTATCGGACGGGCGATCGGGCCAGGTGGCGCGACGACGGCGCCATCGAATTCCTCGGGCGCGCGGACGGGCAGGTGAAGATTCGCGGCCAGCGCGTGGAGCTCGAGGAGATCGAAGCCGCGATCGCCGCGGCCGGGGTGGCGGCGCATGCGGCGGTGCTGGTGCGCGAGGATCGGCCGGGCGACCAGAGAGTGGTGGCCTACCTGGTGCCGCCGCGTGGGGGAGATGTACCCGATCTCGCCGCGTTGCGGTCGCGGCTGGCGCACGCGCTCCCCGACTACATGCTCCCATCGGCGTGCGTGGTTCTCGACGCGCTACCCGCGACTTCCAGCGGGAAGGTGGATCGCGGCGCGCTCCCGCCGCCGGGGGCCCGCGCCGCGCGGCGCGGTCGTGCTCCGGTCACGCTCACGGAGCGGCGCGTGGCGGCGCACTTCGCGGCGGAGCTGGGGCTCGCGCCTGGAACCATCGGTGCCGACGACGACTTCTTCGAGCTGGGCGGGCATTCTCTGCTGGCCGCGCGAGTGGTGGCGCGGCTGCGCGAGGGAGGTGCGCCGGGCGTGGAGCTGGCGAGCCTCTTCGCCAACCCCACGGCGGCGCGGCTCGCGGCCTGGCTGGATGAAGGGGGCGCCGCTGCTTCGGGTGAAGCGGCGGCTCTCGGAATGCAGCCCGTGATCCGGCTGGGTGACGACCGCGATGCGCCCGGTGGACCGCCGTCGCGTGCGGCGCTCTTCTGCGTGCACCCCGCCGGCGGGCTCTCCTGGTGCTACGGCACGCTGGCGCGGGCGCTGGGGCCTGGCGTGGCGGTGTACGGTCTGCAGGCGCGCGGACTGGA
>Ga0182741_1004973_pt1 | contig 12653 bp, 4 predicted proteins | sample eDN5th37CBELigOP_FD_128874 | JGI IMG/M metagenome (GOLD analysis project Ga0182741, IMG submission 128874) | Enriched Organic Plus compost microbial communities from Emeryville, California, USA - eDNA 5th pass 37_C BE-Lig OP (version 2) (version 2) ...
TATACGACCGGATCCGCTGGACGTTCGAAAATCTTTCGCTTGGCGGCTATATTGTTGACTGCCCACAGCGGGAACGGATGGGGTACGGTGGTGACGCCCATGCGACCAGCGAAACAGGTATGTTCAATTACCAACTGGGCGCATTTTATACCAAGTGGATGCAAGATTGGCGGGATGTGCAGGGTACGGAACCCATGGTAGGCAACATGTTGGATCCCAATCATGCCCGGAAAGCGGTAACCAGTGGCAGGATATGGAACAACGGTGTGCTCCCACATACGGCCCCCACCTATTGGGGGGGCGGAGGCCCCGCTTGGGGTGGCATCGTGGTGACACTTCCGTGGTTTATGTATCAGCACCACGGGGACAAGCAGGTGCTGGAAACGAATTTCCACCTCATCAGTGAATGGCTCGGTTTCCTGCAGTCCCACACGAAAGACAATCTGCTGCAACGCTTCGGTGGTCAATGGGATTTTTTGGGCGACTGGCTATGGCCGAATGCGACGGCCGAAGGGATGAATAACGATAAGCCAGAGACGTTGTGTCTGAACAATGCGTATTACGTGTTTAACTTACGGACAGCAGCCAAAATTGCACGTGTATTGGGTAAAGTGGCCGAAGCGGACCAATGGGAACAGCAGGCGAGTGCATCGGCGCAGGCCGTACATACACGGTATTTCAATGCCGGAGACGATAGTTATGCAGATGGTTCCATGGCTAACCTTGCTGCGGCACTATTGGCGGAAATACCACCCCCAGCAGTACGTGAACGGGTAATGCAGCGTCTTGAGCGGGAAATCCTGGAGGTGCGGAAAGGGCACATCCATACGGGCATCACCGGAGGAGCCCTGCTGTTTAAGTTACTCCGTGAAGCAGGAAGAAACGATCTGATTTACAGTATGGTGTCACAGACCACGTATCCCAGTTGGGGCTATATGAAAGAGAATGGGGCAACGACGATCTGGGAGATGTGGGAAAAAGACCTGCCAGGACATTCGTTGTTGCATAGTTCATACCTCTATCCGGGCGCATGGTATATCGACGGCCTGGCCGGAATTAAACGGGATCCAGAGGTGCCCGGTTTCCGTCGGTTTATCGTCAGACCCCCCTTGGCCACCGCAACCGATGTGACATGGGCCAGGGCCACGTTTCATTCACCGCAGGGACTTATCGGGTCATACTGGTCGCGTGAAGATGGCAGGCTAAAATTGGAAATAAGTGTACCTCCCAATAGCGTCGCCGTATTAGAATTGCTTCCCAGCGAACAAATTGATCGAACATCGTATGGTTCCATGAAGGAGATACCGGGGCGGGATGGGTTTTTACGGTATGAACTGCAACCGGGACACTACCGGCTAACAAGTCAGCCAGCGGGCCTTTAATTTAAATGCTGCCCCTATACGCGTAACACCCGGTGTTGATCCGGTTTATAGCGATGCCATTCTCCCGAAATCGGCCATGCCGTGGCACGTCCTCATGCGTGTCGGGTCCAAAATGTACATCCGTAATGTCAAAACGTATATGGATGGGTATAATAATAAAAAATAGCTTTGGATCATCCTATTAATAAACAGTTGTAAACAGTATAAAGCAATACATTCATGCGTTTGAAAATCGGCTTATTCGGCATAGGGCTTGACGTTTATTGGGATCAGTTTGAGGGATTAAAGACCCGTTTGCTCGGTTACCTGCAACAGGTACATGGACGCCTGGAAGCCGACGACGTCGACGTCATTAATTTGGGGCTGATTGATACCGTGGATAAAGCCATGGATGCGGGTCACCGTTTCCGGCAGGCAGATGTGGACATCATTTTTCTGTATGTGACCACGTATGCCCTGTCTGCTACGGTGCTTCCGGTTGTACAACGTGCCAAAGTACCGGTCATCGTGCTGAACCTATCGCCTGAAGCTTCCATCGATTATGCTTATTTCAATGGACTGCGTAACAGGCGCGATATGACCGGCGAATGGTTGGCCCATTGTTCGGCTTGTCCGGTACCTGAACTGGCAAATGCTTTTAACCGGTCCGGAATCCGTTTTTATCAGGTAACCGGTTTATTGGACGAAAAGGATGAATGCTGGCAAGAAGTGGCGGATTGGGTATTGGCGGCAAAGGTAGCAAATACAATGGCTCACAACCGGTTGGGAGCCATGGGTACCTACTATTCGGGTATGCTGGATATCTATACGGATATGACCTTGCAGCTGGCTACCTTCGGGGGGCATATCGAACACCTGGAAGTAGACGAGCTTTCCGCACTTCGCAATGAAGTTACACCCGACCAGATCCGGGAACGCGTAGCGAATTTCCAAAAAGCGTTTGATGTGTGGCCGGATTGCAGTCTTTATGAGTTGGAGCGTGCTGCCCGTACCTCCCTGGCGCTCGATCAATTGGTGGCTACTTATCAACTGGGATCACTCGCTTATTACTACAAGGGGCGTGGTGTGCCGGAAAACGAAGATACCATGAGCTCCATTATCCTGGGAAGTACGTATTTGACCGCCCAGGGGATCCCCGTTGCGGGTGAATATGAAATCAAGAATGCCCAGGCGATGAAAATAATGGACAGTTTCGGTGCCGGAGGCTCGTTTACCGAATACTACGCCATGGATTTCGATGACGACGTGGTGTTGATGGGGCACGATGGTCCGGGGCACTTCCGGATTGCAGAGGGGAAAATCAAGGTAAAACCCTTACAGGTATACCACGGCAAGGTTGGCAATGGACTGTCGGTTGAAATGTCGGTCAAGTATGGTCCGGTTACCTTGCTGTCCGTGGTCGAAGATGGCAACGGGAAACTGTTTTTCTTGACGGCAGAGGCGGAATCGGTGCCAGGACCTATTCTGGAGATCGGAAACACAAACAGCCGCTACCGTTTTCCGATCGGTGCCCGCCGGTTTGTGGAAAATTGGAACAGCTACGGCCCGGCACATCACTGCGCCATCGGCACCGGCCACATTGCCCGCAAAATTGAAAAATTGGGGAAACTACTTCAGATAGAAACCGTTAAAATTTGTTGATGGACCATGAAAATGCGCATACATACCAAATGGATGGGCTGTCTGTTGGCCTTAACCGTGGGGTTACTCGGTCAAATTGGCTATGCACAACGGAAGGCAGACATCACCACGATCGCACAGTTAACCGGTACGGTTAAGCAACCGGATCATTCCTTTGGAAGCGCTCCGCTCTGGGTATGGCACACCGATGTCACCGAATCCATCATCGACAGTATGATGCGTGGATTTAAACGCAATGCCTTTGGCGGTGTGTTTATCCATCCCCGTCCGGGGCTGGTCACTCCCTACCTTTCAGCGGAATGGAACCGCCTGTTTACTTACAGTGTGGCCAAGGGGAAAGAACTGGGCTTGGACGTATGGATCTACGACGAAAACTCGTATCCGAGTGGTTTCGCCGGCGGCCATGTACCGGCATCCATGCCGGAGTCCTATAACCAAGGTCAGATGCTCAATTTGACAAAAGCCAAAAAAATCCCCCTGGATACACATGCCTATCTGATCATTCTCCGTCAGACTCCCGATGGATTTATCGATATTTCAGATCAACATAGCCGGTATGCAGACAGCCCCGGAACCTATTATTTATTTAAAAAAGCTTTTTACGGCAAATCTCCCTGGTACGCCGGATTCTCGTATGTGGATCTGTTGCATAAGGGCGTGACGGAGAAATTCATCGAGGTCACCATGAAAGGGTACGAGAAATCCTTTGGAAAAGAGTTTGGCCGTGTCGTGCCGGGTATCTTTACAGACGAGCCCAACATTGAGGTGCAGGGAAGAGACAACATCCGTTGGACGCCCGACCTGTTTGACCGGTTCCGGGAGCGCTGGGGATATGACCTGGTTCCGCATTTGCCTTCGCTCTATGAGGAGGTGGGCGAATGGCGGAAAATCAGGCATAATTATTATCAGGTGCTGCTCCAATTGTTTATTGACCGGTGGTCCAAGCCCTGGCATGCATATACCGAAAAGAAGGGACTGGAATGGACCGGACATTATTGGGAACATGGCTGGCCGAACCCCAACCATGGCGGTGACAACATGGCTATGTATGCGTGGCACCAACGTCCGGCAATTGATATGCTGTTCAATCAGTTTAACGAAGAAAGTCCCAATGCACAATTTGGTAACATCCGGGCCGTTAAGGAACTGGCTAGCGTGGCCAATCAACTGGGCCGGAAGCGTACGTTAAGTGAAACCTATGGAGGTGGGGGATGGGAACTTACCCTGACGGATATGAAACGCCTGGGCGACTGGGAATATGTGCTGGGAGTAAACACACTCAATCAGCACCTGGCCGACATGACACTGGTGGGTGCGCGGAAATACGACTATCCACAGTCCTTCTCTTACCACAATCCCTGGTGGCCTTACTATGCTTCGCAAAATCGCTATTTTGCGCGGTTGTCATTGGCACTATCTGCTGGTAAGCAGGTGAATGACATCTTGGTGATTGAACCGACTACATCGGCTTGGATGTATTCCACATACCAATCCGCAGATCCCCGGAGGGATACCATTGGCTATCGGTTCCAATCGTTTGTCACTACGCTTGAACGGGCACAAGCTGAATACGATCTGGGGTCTGAAAATATTATCAAAGACCACGGTCAGATACGAAACGCCCGTTTTGTGGTGGGCGAACGCGACTACCGTACCGTGGTGATCCCACCGGGTATGGAAAACATCGATCGGATCACGTTTGACTTACTGCTGCAATTTGCGAAGCAGGGAGGCAACATAGTACTTTTTGAATCGATCCGATACATTGATGGCACACCGGCAGCGGCGGAAATCGCACAGCTAAAGAAAGGAAGCGAACTAAAAACCTTCCCACAACTGGATGAGCAGGTAATCCGCGATCATTTTTTACGGGAGGATATCGTATTCAGCAATCAGCAACTCATACAACCGCATCTGTATCACCACAGGCGGATGCTGCAGGATGGACAGTTGCTGTTTCTGGTCAATTCCAGTATGGATGAGGAAAAAGAAGTTGCGGTGGATGTACAGGGCAAGCAGGTGCTTTATGTAGACACTGAAACCGGTGATGTGCTGGATTTCCCAAGCATTGCTTCCGGCGCTTACCAATCGCTACGTTATACCCTTCCCCCGGCAGGGAGTGCGCTATTTCTGATCGCAAACCAGCAAAAGAGCGGATATCCGGCATGGAAGGCCCCGGCGTTGCGGGGACGTGAAATTGCATCCGCACGGAGTGAAGTAAGACGGTTGCAGCCGAATGTATTGACGATCGATTTTTGTGACGTGGCTATCGGAGATACGTTGCTGAAAGACATTCATACCTTTTATGCAGCAGATACGGTATTTAAGCACTACGGATTTGCGGACGGTAATCCCTGGAATACGTCGGTTCAATACCGAGATCAGACGATTCAACGGGATACTTTTGAGCAAGGTACGGGATTTACGGCAAGTTACCATTTCCAGGTAGCCGCCGGAACTGAACTTGCGGGGCTAAGGGCTGCGGTTGAACGGCCGCACCTCTGGCAGGTATCCGTAAACGGTCAGGTGGTTTCGCCACGTCCGAATGAATGGTGGCTGGATCACGATTTTGCGGTATTCGATATCGGTCAATATTGTAAAACCGGGAACAACACCCTGACCATACAGGCCATGCGGATGAGTGTTCATGCCGAAATCGAACCGGTATATATCCTGGGCAATTTTTCACTTCATTCGCTCAACAAAGGTTGGGGCATTTCGCCCGCCGCACCTTTGAAGTTGGGAAGCTGGAAAGACCAAGGGATGCCCTTTTACGGACACGAGGTTGCGTATATCAAGCACTTTGAGGGTAAGAAGGGACAGTCTTATGTGGTGAAACTTGCCGACTGGAAGGGAACCGCCGCTCTCGTGAAGCTGAACGGAAAGCAGGTGGGGCATGTACATTATCCGCCTTATCAGTTGGAGATAAACGAAGGTGTTCAAGATGGACAAAACGAATTGGAAGTCATTGTGGTGGGTAGTCTCAAGAATACGCTGGGGCCGCACCACGGAAATCCGCAGCCCGGTATGGTATCGCCATGGCATTGGCGCAATGCGCACGTGTATCCGGCGGGCAGCGCGTATGATACGTATGACTATGGATTGATCGCAGATTTTGAAATACGGGAAGTTTCTTCACACCCTACACTTCCCGTTAAACTGAATGTAGACAGTAAAGAGATACCGACGGGCATCACAGCGGAACAACTCCGCTTTGGATGGCAACTGGAATCCGTCGAACGGGGTGTCAGGCAGACCGCCTGGCAGATCAAACTGGCGATGTCTGACCAGGCTTTAGAGGGGGAGGATTCCCTGCTGTGGGATTCGGGAAAAGTGCCTTCTGACGAGCAACATTTTATTCCCTATCAGGGTTCTCCGCTGACTTCAGGGAAAATGTACTACTGGAAAGTACGTATCTGGGATCAGGATGGGAAGGTTACTCCCTGGAGTACCGCTGCTTCATTTGTAACCGGCATTCTCCATGCATCCGAATGGGAGGATAGTAAATGGATCGGGTATGAATCTTTGCCGCCGGAACTGAACGTCGTACCCGGCGTGCATGGCAATGGCGACAACCTGGGCGAGAAGGCGGTCAAACGGGCGGTCATTCCCTATTTCCGTAGATCGTTTACCTTAAACAAACCGGTTGCGGAAGCCTATCTCTTCGTTTCTGGTTTGGGGCATTACGAGGCCTCCCTCAACGGGGAAAACATAGGTGACCATTTCCTCGCTCCTGGATGGACAACGTATGAAAAGCGGTGTCTATACAATACCTATTCGGTAAAAGAACAGCTGCGGCAGGGAGAAAATGTGTTGGGGGGTGTGGTGGGTACGGGATTCCGCTATGTCAACCGGGAGCGGTACCGCAAATTGGTCAGGGCGGAGGGATACCCCATGCTCCGCGCAAAACTCCTCATCCGGCATACCGATGGAACGTCCGAAACGATCGGTACGGACGATACCTGGCGCACAGCTCAATCGCCCATCACCTTCAGCAGCATCTACGGTGGGGAAGACTACGATGCTACACGGGAGCAACCGGGGTGGAACATGCCCGGGTTTCCCGCGGCAAATTGGAAAACTGCGCAGGTGGTAGACGGTCCAACGGGGAGCATGGAGCCGGAACGGGATTACCCGCTTAAGGTGATGGAAGTTTTTGAACCAACGCAGATGACCGAAGTAGGTGCGGATTCCCTGCTATACGATTTTGGACAAAATGCCTCTGGCATCATCCGGCTGGCCGTTAAGGGAAAAAAGGGGGATAAAATCCGGATTACCCCGGCCGAAATATTGGATGACAACGGGCTGCCTTATCAGGGAGCTTCCGGTTCGCCCTATTATTTTGAATACATCGTAAAAGGAACCGGCGATGAAAGCTGGCAGCCGCGGTTTACGTACTACGGTTTCCGGTATGCATTGGTGACGGTTGAAAGTGAAGAGAAGTTGGACAGGGATAAAATCCGGCTGACGATGCTGCATACCCGAAACAGCGCGCCGGAAGTAGGGATGTTCAATTGTTCAAATCCGCTTTTCAATCAGATTAATGAATTGATCCGGTGGGGTATACGAAGCAACCTGGCCAGTGTAGCAACCGACTGCCCCCACCGGGAAAAGCTGGGTTGGCTGGAACAGACGCATCTCATCGGCGCGTCCCTCCGGTACAATTACGATTGTTATAACCTTTATAGCAAGATTGTAGATGACATGCTTGAAAGTCAACTGGACAACGGTCTGGTGCCGGATATCGTACCCGAATATGTGCCCTTTGAGGGTGGTTTCCGGGATTCGCCGGAGTGGGGTAGCGCGGCCATCATTATTCCCTGGTATCTGTACCAGTGGTATGGAGACCGCTCGGTACTGGAACGCGCGTATCCGATGATGACACGGTACCTGGCGTACCTCGGAACCAAGGCCGATGGCCACTTGCTTTCGCACGGATTGGGGGATTGGTTTGACCTGGGGCCCGCTGCCCCGGGCGTTTCGCAGCTTACGCCCATTGGGCTGACGGCATCGACAATTTATTATTACGATGCTGCGTTGATGGCCCGGATAGCCGGTCAGTTGGCGCTTAAGGAAGATAGCGCCCGTTATCAGCTGCTGGCAGATCGTATCAGATCTGCATTCAATGCGAAATACTTTGACAAAACACACGCCGTGTATGCAACGGGTAGCCAGACATCGTATGCCATGCCGTTGTACCTGGGGTTGGTAGACAGTGCCCTGAAGCAGCGGGTCGAGCAAAATCTGGTAGACAGCATCGTCAGCAACGGCCGGGCACTGACGGCCGGCGATGTGGGCTATCGTTATCTGCTGCGCGCATTGGAAAACGCGGGAGCCTCTCAGTTGATTTATGAGATGAATAATCGGGACGATGTGCCGGGCTACGGGTACCAGATTCGCCGGGGAGCCACTGCCCTGACCGAATCGTGGGCCGCATTGCGGTTCGTATCCAACAACCACATGATGCTGGGCCATCTTATGGAATGGCTGTATAGCGGGTTACTGGGAATACGGTCGGCAGAGGATGGCTTGGCATTTAAGTCAATAGAGATACGTCCGGCAATCATTGCGGGGTTACCTGCTGCAAGCGGCCGCTACGATTCACCCTATGGCCCCATCGAGGTGGCTTGGAGCCAGTTGGCCGACGAACTGGAAATGAAGGTTTGTATTCCGCCGAATACACAGGCCAGGATTTATGTTCCGCATCGTCAGGGCAGCCAGCCTACGGAGGGGGGCAGGGAGGTTTCGGAAAGCCAGGGTATCGAGTACGCGGGCGAAGAGGGTAATCAGTCGGTTTTCAAGGTAGGATCCGGGACCTATGTGTTTAAAACAGAATGGAACCTGCAATCAAATAAAACACCATATCATGCAGTTCAATAAGCTACTTTTAAAGGTTTGTGGCCTGGCATGCGCAGCTGTGCTAGGCTGGGGATTTACAGCGGTGCCTTCTGACGATCCGATCGATGATTTGAGGAAAGGATTCCTGAATCCGCCTACTACCGCCCGTCCGGGTGTGTATTGGTATTTCATGGACGGCAACCTCTCCAAGGATGCCATGACCAAAGACCTGGAATCGATGAAAGCCGCGGGGATTGAGAGCCTGATTTTTCTGGAAGTCAACGTCGGGGTACCAAGGGGGCACGTCGATTTTCTGAGCGACGAATGGCAGCGTCTGTTTGCTCATGCGGTCAAAGAAGCCGAACGGCTGGGCATAGAAATCACGCTGGGTGTCGGTCCGGGATGGACCGGCAGCGGTGGCCCCTGGGTCAGGCCTGAGCAATCCATGCAGCATTTGGTTGCCAGTACAGTAACCCTTTCCGGTGGTAGCAAACAGCGTGTGTCCCTGCCGGTGCCCCCACCACATAAACCGTACTTTGGCGAGGGGGGCTTCACGCCGGCAATGCGTGAGACATGGAATGCGTTTTACGAGGATGTGGCCGTGTTGGCTTTTCCGACGCCCGCAGACCCCGCGCATGTAGAAGGAATCGATGAGAAATCACTGGTATACCGGGCACCCTTTACCTCATTACCCGGCGTAAAGCCCCATCTGCTGCAAGTGGCAGGTTATGATACTGCTGCCGGTTCGCCGATCCAAAAACGGGAAATTATCGACCTGACCGATCAGGTGGATGCCCAGGGTACGCTTACTTGGGATGTGCCACCGGGAAATTGGACGGTAATGCGATTTGTGGCGCGGAACAATGGTGCAACTACCCGCCCGGCACCCGTTCCGGGATTGGGATTCGAATCGGATAAATTCGACACGGTGGCACTAAACGCACACTTGGACCGCTATGTCGGAACGCTGCTGAAAAAAATAGGGGGAACGAAACCGCATTTGCCGGGAGGTCTGAAACGACTGCACATGGACAGCTGGGAAATGGGGGCACAAAACTGGACGCCCCGGTTCCGGGAAGAATTCCGGAAACGCCGGGGTTACGACCCGTTGCCGTTTTTTCCGGTTTATGCGGGCAATGTCGTGGAAAGTATGGAAACAAGCGAGCGTTTTCTATGGGATCTGCGGCAAACCGCACAGGAGCTTGTCCTTGAAAATCATGCCGGACATATCAAGGCGTATGGACGACGGCATGGGCTCACGTTATCAATTGAGCCCTACGACATGAATCCCACGGCTGATTTGGAGCTGGGAGCAGTGGCCGACGTGCCGATGGCGGAGTTCTGGAGCAGGGGCTTTGGCTTTGATGCGTCTTTTAGCGTCATCGAAGCAACGTCGATTGCGCACGTGAACGGGCAGGCTCGTGTACCTGCAGAGGCGTTTACGGCGCAGAACAACGAAGGGTGGAAGTTGTACCCCGGAAAAATGAAGAACCAGACCGATTGGGCACTGGCCGCAGGGTTGAACCAACTGGTATTTCACACCTTTCAGAATCAGCACCTGCCCGACTCACTCCGCCCGGGAATGACCATGGGACCCTACGGGGTACAATGGAACCGGAACCAAACCTGGTGGCCCATGGTTGGCGCCTACCACCAATACCTGGCACGGGCGCAATTCCTCCTGCAGCAGGGCAATACAGTGGCAGATATCCTGTATTTGGCACCCGAGGGTGCACCTCATGTGTTTCTGCCGCCCGCTTCGGCAATCCTGGGAGATACGATCCCCGATCGCCGGGGCTATAACTTCGATGCCTGTGCACCAAGCCAATTGTATAAAGCAGCGGTAAAAGATCATCGGATAGTTTTCCCGGGAGGAGCTTCCTACCGCATCCTGGTGATGCCGCACATCCATACAATCACTCCTGCCTTGCTGGCAAAGATCGACACATTGGTCCGAGAAGGTGCTGTCGTTGTCGGGTTACCGCCTTCGCAATCGCCCAGCCTATCGGATTATCCGCAATGCGACGAAGCAGTGCGGCAGTTAGCGGGTAAGATGTGGGGTACGTCCGTCATCCCCCAACAGCCCCAACGCCTTGCCTATGGAAAAGGTGCGATCCATTGGGGAGGTGCTCTCAGCCGTGATCTTGACAGGCTATATCCGCGTTACGAGCACGTTGCCGATATTCTGAGCGGAATGGATGTTGTGCCGGATTTTGAATCTGACGGTTCTGTACGGTATACACACCGTCGTGGGCCGGATTGGGATTGTTATTTTGTTGCCAATCGTACGGACAGCCTGATCCAGACAGCGGCCCGGTTCCGCAGTACAAGAGGGGCACCGCAGTTGTGGGATCCTGTATCGGGAACGATGCGTCCGCTGCCGGTCTACACGGTTTCAGAACGTACCACATCGATTCCATTGACGTTTGAGCCGTATCAAAGCTATTTTATTGTTTTCCCGTCCGGACAGGCGGCCGATGATTCGGACAAGCCTACCAATTTTGCGGATTATGAACCCGTATTCCGGTTAGATGGTCCTTGGGAAGTTTCGTTCGATTCCAAATGGGGTGGACCGGCAAATACGAGCTTCGATACGCTGGCTGACTGGACAACCCTGCACAATGAGGGGATTAAGTACTATTCGGGCACAGCCGTCTATCGCAAAACATTTGATCTACCCCAATCGGTAACCGGCAAGAGCCAACTCTGGCTCGACCTCGGTGAGGTCTGTAACATCGCCCGGGTGAAGCTGAACGGAAAGCCGTTGGGCGTGGTATGGACGGCACCGTGGAAGGTTGCGATTGGTGATTTGGTTGAGGACAAACAGAACGTGCTGGAAATTGAAGTGACCAATTTGTGGCCGAACCGCCTGATCGGGGACGAACGGCTGCCGGACGATGGAATAGATCAAAACGGCTGGCCCGATTGGTTGGTGACGGGAAAACCGCGACCGAGCAAACGGTACACGTTTACCACCTACAGGCACTATGGGGCAGATTCACCGCTACTCAGGTCAGGCTTGTTAGGGCCCGTCGTTATTCAACAGGCTAGTTGGTAAGGGACGGTTTGCTGTTGCCATCTACCACATCAAATTTGCCTCTATCACAGGACAGCACAGGTTGCCTTTTTATCCAAAAGGCAGTACTATTGCGGTATACCAGTTATAATAAATTGGAATACCAGCCTCCAACGATGGCGCTGAATAGACTATACAACGAGACAAACATATTGAGTAGGGTTGCAAGCGACGACAAGAAAGCGTCTGCTGAATGGTTTTATACGTATTGTAACCCGATAAGTGCGTTTGTACTGCGACTTATGCAGGATCCTTCCGTCAGTTCAGAAGACTTGATTCTTATTTATTTACATCCGAACCGGCTATTGAATCCTTACATTCGCACAAACAATTGGACTAACAGATATATATGCAAACTTTCATGAACAAAAGACCCGGTTTAGCAGCAGCGGTCGCAGTATTGCTACTGGCTTCGGCCTGCCAAACCGAGAACAAGGAAACAGAACAGGTAACATTGAAGCCCAAAGTGGAGAAAATCAACGTTGCACCGGATTTTGTGGTAGAGCACCTGTACAGCCCATCAGAAAATAAAAAGGGATCCTGGGTAGCAATGACCTTTGACGACAAGGGGCGGATGATTACTTCGGATCAGTATGGGTCGTTGTACCGGATCGATATTCCTGAAATCGGTGCCGATACGCTGACGGCTGAGCCTAAGCGCCTTGCTCTCCCTGGCGATGAATGGAAGGATGATACGACACAGACCAAAGTGGGGA
>Ga0182741_1004979_pt1 | contig 12648 bp, 9 predicted proteins | sample eDN5th37CBELigOP_FD_128874 | JGI IMG/M metagenome (GOLD analysis project Ga0182741, IMG submission 128874) | Enriched Organic Plus compost microbial communities from Emeryville, California, USA - eDNA 5th pass 37_C BE-Lig OP (version 2) (version 2) ...
CCGTCATGCTCGGGTCGCGGCCAGCGGTTCGTGCGGGTGCGCGCGTCGCTCGGGCTCGTCGGCGAGGTGGCAGCGCGAGACGTGTCGCTCGCCGATCCGATAGAGCGGCGGCGGCTCGGCGGCGCAGCGCTCCCAGGCGAAGGGGCAGCGCTCGTGGAAGCGGCACCCGGAAGGCCAGGCGGTGGGCGGCGGCACCGAGCCGGGGATCACCGCGAGCCGCTCGCGCTCGGATCCCACGCGCGGCATCGCGGCCAGGAGACCCTCGGTGTAGGGGTGATGCGGCGAGGAGAAGAGCTCGCGCACCGGCGCCTCTTCCACGATCTGTCCGGCGTACATCACCAGCACGCGCGTGGCCGACTCGGCGATGACCCCGAGGTCGTGCGTGATGAGGAGGATCGACATCCCCATGCGCGCCTGCATCTCCGCGAGCAGCTCGAGAATCTGCGCCTGGATGGTGACGTCGAGAGCGGTGGTGGGCTCGTCGGCGATGAGCAGCGCGGGTTCCATCATGAGCGCCATCGCGATCATCACGCGCTGGCGCAGGCCGCCGGAGAGCTGGTGCGGGTATTCCTTCGCGCGCTCCGACGCGGCGGGCATCCCGACCGTGGCGAGCATCTCCACCGCGCGCTCCCACGCCTCGCGCCGGGACGCGCCCGAGTGTACGCGCGCCACCTCGGCCACCTGGTCGCCCACCGTGAAGACGGGATTGAGCGACGTCATGGGCTCCTGGAAGATCATGGAGATGCGGTTGCCGCGGATCGCGCGCATCTCCCGCTCGGGGAGCGTCATGAGATCGCGCCCCTCGAACTCGATGACGCTCCCCGGCTCGATCGCGCCGGGGCGATCGATCAGGCGGAGGATGGACAACGATGTCACCGACTTGCCGCAGCCCGATTCACCCACCACGCCCACGGTTTCGTGCGGCATCACGTCGAAGGAGACGCCATCCACGGCGCGAGCGATTCCGGAGGGGGTGTGGAACCAGGTTCGGAGATCCCGGACCGAGAGGAGGGGGGCAGTCATCACCCGTCAAGCTGGCGTGGGTCCAACGCATCGCGCAAGCCATCGCCGATGATGTTGAAGGCCATGACCGTGACGACTATCGCGAGCCCGGGGAAGAGCGATACCCACCACACCGTGGCGATCTGGCTCACGCCGTCCTGGATCATGTTTCCCCAGCTCGGTACCGGGGGGCGGACGCCGATTCCCAGATACGACAGTCCCGCCTCGATGATGATCACGTTGGCGATCCCCAGCGTGGCCGCCACGACCACCGGCGAGAGCACGTTGGGGAGGATGTGCCTGAGGATGATGTCGCGGTCGCGCGCGCCGAGGGCGCGGGCGGCCGTCACCATGTCGCGCTCCTTGAGCGAGAGCACTTCGGCGCGCACCAGGCGGCTCACGCCGAACCAGCCGGTGAAGCCGAGCACCAGGATGAGCGCCGCCATCGGTACCGCGCCCCAGAGGACGAGGAGCGTGATGAGGAGAAGGATGCGCGGGATGGAGAGAGCGGCGTCGATGATGCGCATCATGATCGCGTCCACCCGCCCGCCGTAGTACCCCGCAGCCGCGCCGTAGAGCGTGCCCACCGTGGCGGAGAGGAGGATCGCCAGGAGCGCGATGGAGAGCGAGACGCGCGCGCCGTAGAGGAGCCGGCTGAACACGTCGCGGCTGGCGAAGTCGGTGCCCAGAAGATGTGCGAACGACGGGGGGAGATTCTTGAGGGCGACTATGTCGGGCGTGGCGCTGGGCGAATAGGGAACGAGCCAAGGTGCGAGCGCGGCCACCACGCACGCCGCCACCACGAGCCGGAGCGCCGCGGTCGCCGCACGGTTGCGGTGGAAGCGGGCGAGCGCGTGGCGCCACGGTCCGGCGCTCTCGCCGGTTTCCCCTCCCGCGCGTCCGAGCCAGGCGCAGAGCGCCAGAGTGATGGCGGCGGCCGCCGCCCATGCCGCGACGCGGACCACGTTCACTATTCGAGGCGCACGCGCGGGTCGGCCCACGCGTAGAGAAAGTCGGCGATCAGATTGCCGAGCACCACGAGCACGCTCGTCACGATCACCACGGCGGTGAGGAGCGGATAGTCGCGCGTGGAGATAGCGTTAACGGTGAGCGTCCCCATCCCCGGCCAGGAGAACACGGACTCCACGAACACCGACCCGCCGAGGAGGGCGGGGAGCGCCAGGCCGAGGAGCGTGATCACCGGGAGGAGTGCGTTGCGCAGCGAGTGCCGCCACACCACCGAGCGCTCATCGAGTCCCTTCGCGCGCGCGGTGCGCGTGAAATCCGCGCGCGCGACTTCGAGGAGCGCCGACCGCTGGAAGCGCGCCACCGCCGCGGTGACGAGGAGCGCCAGCGTCGCGGCGGGGAGCACGAGGTGCCAGAGCCGGTCGCCCGCGCGCGCCCACGGACCCATCGAGCCGTACATCACCGGGTCGAACATCCCCGACGCCGGGAAGAGCCGCAGCCAGTAGGCGAACACCAGGAGCATCATCAGCGCGAGCCAGAAGTCCGGCATGGAATAGAAAAAGAGCGACCCCACGCTCAATCCCCAGTCCACCGGCTTTCCCTTCCGCCGCGCCTGCACCACGCCGATCACTATCCCCGCGCTGAACGCGACCGCGATCGCCACGCCCATGAGGAGGAGCGTGTTGGGGAGCGCTTCGGCGAGCACCGCGCTCACCGGCTGGTGGTGCGGGAACGAGAACCCGAAGCCGCCACCCGCCACGCTCGCCAGGTAGTGCACGTACTGCTGGTGCAGCGGGAGGTCCAGCCCCAGCCGGTGGACCCAGTACTCACGCACCGCCGGCGGCGTGAGCGGATCGGTGAGCGTGGCGCTCACCGGGTCGCCCGGAGCCGCGTGCAGCAGGAGGAAGGTGAGCGTGGCCACGAGCCACACTATCACCACTCCCTGCGCGACGCGGCGGAGCAGGAGGACGATCACTCGTCAGCGGCGAGCTCGCGCGAGAGGCCCACCCGGTCGCGCGCTATACGCTCCTCCCGGGGGATGTACCAGTCCCTGAGGTTGAGCCACCACCCGTTCGCCTGCATACCGGAGGGGTGGATGCGTTGCTGCATCGCCGCGTAGCTCAGCGGCTCGAAGAGCCAGATCGCGGGCGCATCGTCGGCCAGGAGCTGATACGCCTGCCGGTAGTAGGCGGCGGCTCCATCCGGATCCATCTGCGATGCCGCGCTGTCCACCAGGGCGTCGAAGCGCGCGCTCTCGTACGAGCCGTAGTTGCTCCCCTCCTTCACCGCTGCTCTGCTCCAGAGCTGCCGGATGGTGCTCGGCACGCCGTCCGACGACATGGCGTTCATCGAAGCATCGAAGCGCTTCGACTCCTGCCTGCTCCCGTGCGTGGGCGGGTCCAACTGCTCGATCTCGGCGCGCACGCCCACCTTCCGGAACATCTCCTGCATGATCACCGCCGCGCGCGTGCGCGGGGTGCTCGAGCTCGGAACGATGATGGTGAAGCGGAGCTGCTGGCCGCCCTTCTCGCGCCAGCCGTCGCCATTCGCGTCGCGCCAGCCGGCGGCATCGAGCAGCGCGGCCGCGCTGTCCGGATCGTAGGGGATCTGCCGGATGGTCGAGTCGTAGGTGCTCAGCGCCTCGGTGAAGGGGCCCACCGCAGGGACGGCGAGCGTGTCGTACACGCTGCGCACGAGCTGCACGCGGTCTATGGCCATGGTGAGCGCGCGGCGCACGTTCCGATCGCCGAAGATCGGGTGCGGCAGCTTCGGGTTCTTCGGATCGCGCTCGTTGAAGAGCAGGAAGCCGTAGATCAGCGACGGGTAGCGCACGGCCTTGAGCTCCGGATGCTTCGTGAGCGGCTCGAAGTCGCCGGGGCGCATGTATTCCAGGATGTCGGCGTCGCCCGAGAGGAGGCGCATGAACGCCGCGTTGTAGTCGGGCGCGATGCTCCAGATCACGCGGTCGAGGTGCGGGCGGCCGAGATGGTATTTCGTGTTGGCCTCCAGCTCTATCACCTGCCGCGGTACCCAGCGCACGAAGCGGAACGGCCCGCTCCCCACGGGATCGCGCGCGAAACCGGAGCTGGCCAGCCCTTTCCTGTCGACGCTCGATAGGAGGTGCTCGGGGAGGATGCGCATCTGGAAGGCCGCGGTGGCGAACTGCTCGGGCGATCGGCGCGAGAACCAGAAGACGGCGGTGAGCGAGTCGCGCACCGTCACGGAATCGATCTCCTCGAGGAGCGGTGCCACCGGGGAGCCCACCGCAGAGTCGGTGTAAACATCGTACGTGAACGCCACATCCGCGGCGCGCACCGGCGGGCCGTCCTGCCACCTCGCCATGGAGTCGATTCGGAAGGCGATCGAGAGCGAGTCGGGGCTCCAGCTCCACGAGCGCGCCAGGCGCCCCTCCCACCCGGCGTCGCCGATCATGTTCAGCTCGGGCCCCGGATCCGCGAGATGCTCGAAGATCTGCGCCTCCACCTGCGCGCTCGTGACGTTGATCGTGAGCGGTGGAAAGAGGATCGTCGCGTCGCTGCCGCTCGAGATGATGAGGGTGCCGCCGTCCGCCGTGCCGCGCGCAGAGGGGGCATCTTTCCGGCAGGCCGTCGCGACGGCGGCAACGAGGGTGAGGATCAGGGGTGCTGAGACGCGCATCTCACTCGGGGAATGCGGGGTTCGGAAGGTCGTGGGGATCCACGGTCGGTTCGTGCGACTGCATGACTGCGGTGTGGGGCGCGAGCCGTCAGCGACGCCAGGTCCACTCGGGGTCGCGGTATCGCGCGCTCGCACGGCGTGCGTCGCGCTCGAGGAGCGAGTCCGGCTCCAGCCGTTCCGCATCCGGAAGAGCGCTGGAGAGCGCGGCGGCCACCTCGTCGAAGCTCGGCACGCGGCCTAGCAGCTCGTGCAGGGTGGCGGCCGACGGCGGAGCCGCCGCGGGCGTCACGAGAAGCGTGCTCGCCAGAAGCTGATCGTCGTCCACGAGCACGGAGCCGTGCTGCAGTAATGCGCCGTCCTCTCTCACCTGCGCGCTCCCCACGAGCTTCCTCCCCCTGGCCACTATCTCGCCTTTCGATGGCAGCACGAAGCAGGGCAGGATCCCCGGCTTCGGTGTCGCACCGCGCGGGTCCGCCTCGCTCGCATCCACGCCGAGGAGGCGCAACCCATGTATGAGTAGACGATTGATGGCTCCGTAGGATTCGCGGAGCGAACCCGCCAGGGAAACGGGTGCAGTGACGCTGTAGGTGACCTCGTGATGATGCAGCACCGCCCTCCCGCCCGTGGGGCGCCGCACGAAGTCTATCCCGCGCTCGCTCGCTCCTTCGACGTCGTACATATGACGTGCGACCTGATTTCGTCCCAGCGAGAGCGTGGGACGCGACCAGCCGTAAACTCGCAGAACGGCCTCGTCCACCCGCGTGGCGCGCAGCATGAGCGCCTCGTCGAGCGCCATGTTCGACGCCCCGTCGAGCGGGGCGGAGATCAGGACGCGCCAGCGGATGCCGGAGAAGGCGTCCGCCAGCGGCTCCTGAAGTGCGAGCGCCGTGGAGGCGGGATGGGCAGGATTGGGAGGGAGCGACACCTGGTGTGATCCGGAGGATGCTTCCCGCAGCCGCATCGCGCGCTGCGATCGAAGGATAGCCGCGGTGCGACGCACGCGGCAAGGAGTGCGGCGGACGCGCCGCGCGGGGCAATGGAATTTCCTCTCGCGGAATTACAGATTTCGGTGCGCGGCACCAGCTCAGCTCCGTTCGGACGCCAGCCGTGAAACGGAAGCGTCCACCTGCTCTGCGCATCAGCAGACAGCGCCCCACTCCACCGCGGATACCCGTGGCACGAACACGGTTCTCGAGGAAGCATATGACCACCATGACCACCCCCACGTCCGTCGCCGGCTCGGACAGCTTCGTGACTCGCCATGTGGGACCGACCGAGAGCGAAGTCGCCGAGATGCTCGCAGCGCTCGGCTTCGATACCCTGGACGATCTCGTGGCCGCCACGATCCCCGCGGGCATCCGGATGAAGGGGCGGCTGGCGCTCGGCGAAGGGTTGACCGAGGCGGAGGCGCTTCGCGAATTCCGCGCGGTCGCGGCCAGGAACGAGGTGTACCGCTCCTACATCGGGATGGGCTACTACGGCTGCATCGTCCCCCCGGTGATCCAGCGGAACATTCTGGAAAACCCCGCCTGGTACACCGCCTACACGCCCTACCAGGCGGAGATCGCCCAGGGCCGTCTCGAGGCGCTGCTCAATTACCAGACGATGGTCATCGATCTCACCGGCCTCCCGGTGGCCAACGCCTCGCTCCTGGATGAGGCGACCGCGGCCGCCGAGGCGATGTCGCTGAGCTACAACGTGAAGGGCGGTGAGGGGAAGGAGACCTTCTTCGTCTCGGAGCAGTGCCACCCGCAGACCATCGACGTGGTCCGCACCCGCGCGCGCGCGCGCGGCTTCGAGGTGGTGGTGGGCGATCACGAGAGCTTCGAGTTCGGACCGAACGTGTTCGGCGTGCTCGTGCAGTATCCCGCGAGCGACGGCGCCGTGCACGACTACCGTGACTTCACCGAGCGCGCGCACGCGGCCGATGCCCTGGTCACGGTGGCCGCCGACATCCTCGCGCTCGCGCTCCTCGCGCCCCCCGGCGAGTGGGGCGCCGACATCGCCGTCGGGAGCACGCAGCGCTTCGGAGTGCCGATGGGCTACGGCGGCCCGCACGCCGCGTACTTCGCCACGCGCGACGAGTTCAAGCGCCAGATACCCGGCCGCATCATAGGCGTCTCGCGCGACGCCGAGGGGCGCCCCGCGCTCCGCATGGCGCTGCAGACGCGCGAGCAGCACATCCGCCGCGAGAAGGCTACGAGCAACGTGTGCACCGCGCAGGTGCTCCTCGCGGTCATGGCGAGCATGTACGCCGTGTGGCACGGCTCCGAAGGGGTCGGGCGGATCGCCTCGCGCGTGCACGACATGACGAGCGGCCTCGCCGAGGGGCTGCGGCGGCTGGGCCACGAGATCGCGCACGACGTCTTCTTCGACACGATTCGCGTGGAGCTCGGCGATCGTGGTACCGGAGAAGTGGTTCGCAACGCGCTCGAGAAGCAGATCAACCTCCGCGTGATCGGCGACTCGGCCGTGGGGATATCGCTCGGCGAAGACGCTACCCTCGAAGACCTGGACGACCTCTTCGCGGTCTTCAACGGCGGGAAGCGCGCCGATCTCGACGCGGCCGAGCTCGTGGCCGGTGCCGCCTCTTCGGCCGGCTTCGACGAGCGCTTCGCGCGGCGCAGCGCGTACCTCACGCATCCGGTCTTCAACACCTACCACTCCGAGACCGAGATGCTCCGCTACATGCGGAAGCTGGAGTCGCGCGACCTCTCGCTCGTGCATTCCATGATCCCGCTCGGCTCGTGCACCATGAAGCTCAACGCCACGGCCGAGATGTTCCCGATCACCTGGCCCGAGATCGGCGAGATGCACCCCTTCGCGCCCGCGGATCAGGCGCAGGGGTACGAGATCCTCTTCGACCGGCTGGGGAAGGCGCTGGCGGAGATCACCGGATTCGCCGCGGTGTCGATGCAGCCCAACGCCGGCTCACAGGGCGAGTTCGCCGGGCTCCTGGTCGTCCGGGGCTACCATGAATCACGCGGCGATACGCATCGCGACGTCTGCCTCATCCCGCAGTCGGCGCACGGTACCAACCCGGCGAGCGCGGTGATGGCGGGATTGCGGGTGGTCGTGGTGCGCACCGACGAGAACGGGAACATCGATGTGGCGGACCTGCGCGCCAAGGCGGAGGAGCACCGCGACAGGCTGGCCGCGCTGATGGTGACGTATCCCTCCACGCACGGCGTCTTCGAGGAGGCGATCCGGGAGATCTGCGAGATCGTTCACGCGAACGGCGGTCAGGTCTACATGGACGGCGCGAACATGAACGCGATGGTCGGCCTCTGCCGCCCGGGCGACTTCGGCGCCGACGTCTGCCACCTGAACCTCCACAAGACCTTCTGCATCCCGCACGGCGGTGGCGGACCGGGGATGGGGCCGATCGGCGTGGCCGAGCATCTGGTACCGTTCCTCCCCGGCCATGTGGTAGTGGATCTGGGTGGCGAGCGGGGGGGAGCCGTATCGGCCGGGCCGTGGGGGAGCGCCAGCATCCTTCCCATCTCGTACATGTACATCCGTATGATGGGTGGCGAGGGTCTGACCACGGCGTCGAAGGTCGCGATCCTCAACGCCAACTACATCGCGCACCGGCTCGCACCGAGCTATCCGGTACTCTACCGCGGCGCGCAGGGCACCGTGGCGCACGAGTGCATCATCGACCCGCGCGCCTTCAAGACGTCGGCCGGAGTGGATGTGGAGGACATTGCCAAGCGGCTGATGGACTACGGCTTCCACGCTCCCACGGTGTCGTTCCCCGTGGCCGGCACGCTGATGATCGAGCCCACCGAGAGCGAGTCGAAGGCCGAGCTGGATCGCTTCTGCCAGGCGCTGATCCAGATCCGCGAGGAGATCAGGGAGATCGAGGAGGGGACGCTGGACCGGAAGGACAACCCTCTGCAGAACGCGCCGCACACCCAGCGCCGCGTGATCTCCGACTCGTGGGCGCATCCGTACTCGCGCGAGCGCGCGGCTTTCCCGGCTCCCTGGACGCTCGACTCGAAGTTCTGGCCCTCGGTATCCCGCGTGGAGAGCGCCTTCGGCGACCGAAACCTGGTCTGCGCCTGTCCGCCGGTGGAGGCCTACGAGTGAAGCAGTAGGAAGCGGACGGCGGAGATGGAGAAACAGACAACGGCTCGCGGGAGTGAGAACCCTACTCCCGCGAGCCGTTGTCTGTTTTTGGCTGCTTGCCGGTCTCCCGTCTACTCCCCCACGTGCTTCCCGTACTCCTCAGGGCCGAGGAGCTGATCCAGCTCGGCGGCGTTCTTGAGGCGGAGGCGAAGCATCCAGCCGTCGCCGTACGGGTCGGTGTTGACGAGACCGGGCTCCTTGTCGAGGCGGGTGTTGATCGCTTCGACTTCGCCCGAGAGGGGGGAGAAGAGCTCCGAGACCGCCTTCACGGCCTCCAGCGTGCCGAAAACGTCCGAGCGGCCGAAACTATCACCCACTTTCGGCAGCTCGACGTACACGACGTCGCCGAGCTCTCCCTGCGCGTAGTCGGTGATGCCGATGACGACGACGTCGGCTTCATCGGTGCGCTTCACGTACTCGTGCTCCTCGGTATAAAGCAGCTCGCTCGGAATATCGGACACGCGCTTCTCCACTCGAGAGGGTCAATGGCGGGCGAAGTTAACCCGGGGGCTGGATGGGTGTCAAGCAATGCTGCATCCTTCGCCGGGCTTCGATCATGGAGGAACGGTGGAGGAGATGCTTCGCGAGACACCGGTTGCCGCTCGCGCGAACGTGGAAGGGCGCGAGTCGCGCGCCGCCAGGCGCGAGGAATGGCGTGGTGCGCTGGGATCGCACTGGCGCGGCATCCTCGCGCTCTACGTGGCGATTGCCTTCGTGCTCGCCGCGCTGATGCCGCTCGATGACATAGACCTGCCCATGCATCTCGCGATCGGCGAATGGATCGCGCGTCATCACGCGGTGCCATTCACCGAGCCGTTCGCCTGGACCCGGATGGGCGACCCGTACTTCGCCTACTCGTGGCTCGCGCAGCTCGGGTCGTACGGGCTCCTCGCTGCCCTCGGACCGCTCGGGCTGCACCTGCTCTACGGCGCCATCGGCGCCGCCGCCGTGCTGGCGATAGCGGCGATGGGACGCTCGGAGGGGTGGCGTCCGTGGCCGACGCTCATCCTGGCCGCCCTCCACTTCGTGGTGCTCACCCGGGTGACGCCGTCGTTGCGGCCGCAGGCGCTGCTCTACGTCTTCGTGCCGCTCGCGTGGGCCGCGGCCGCTACGCTGCGCGGCGGGGGTGAGCGAAGCACGCGCTGGGCGCTGGCCACGCTCTTCGTGGTGAGCGCGCTGGCGGCGGGCTCGCACATCCTCTTCGCCCTCACGGGCGCGCCGGTGTTCGTTCTCGTGCTGGACCCGCCCGCGCGGTGGAGGACCGCGGTGTACGCGGCGGTGGCGGTAGTCGTGGGGTGGCTCTTCTCGCCCTACGCTCTTTCCTGGCTCGATGTGCTCAGGCTCAACTTCGCGCCCAACCCGCTCTTCCGCTTCCCGTCGCCGATCTCGGAGTATCAACCGGGTTTCAACGCAGCGCCGCTGATCGGAGCGTTCCTGGCACTGGTCCCGTGGTTCGCCGCGGGCTCGCCGCACTTCCGTGCCGCAGGCCCGCTCGCCTCGCCCGCCACGCGACGCTGGTGCGCGATGGCGGTGGTGTGGGTGGTGGGACTCATCGCTTTCTCGCGAGTGGAGAAGGCGATCACCATATGGTGGCTGGTGTCGCTCCCGCTCGCGGGCGCTACGCTCTCGCGCATCCCCGATCCGCGTTCGCTCGTGCGCTCGCGCGTGCGCGTCGGCGCGCTCGCGGTGATAGGGCTCCTGCTCTGCGCGGAGCACGCCGTGATGGGCCGCGCGATCCGCGCGCACGAGGGAACCGTGGAGAGCCGCACGCTCCCCGGCCGCTGGGCGGTGGCGGCCGAGCCGCTCGCGTCGTGGCTGGACGCGCACGCCCGGCCCGCGGGACGCGCGCACCTCTTCACGACTTTCAACTTCGGGAGCTATCTCACCTGGCGCCTGCCGGCGTACTCGGCGTCGATCGACTCGCGTACGATCTTCCCGGACTCGGTGGCGCTTCCCGAGGCCTACATCGTCAAGGACCTGGCCGACACCGCGCTCGGACCGTGGCGCTCGGCCGACGTGGCGATCGTTCCCCTCGACTACGCGGTGGCCGTTGCCATCGACCGCTCCCCCGACTGGGTGCGTCTCGCTCGTCCCGACAGCGCCGCAGCGAGGCGGGCGCTGCTCGGCCTCTGGGCGCGACGCGCGTGGTGGGACTCCGTGCGGGTGGAGGGGACGACGGAGGCGGGTATCTAGCGGCCCGACCCCGTCGTTCCCGAAGGCGCGAGGCTGCCGAGGATCGACCAGAGCTGGTCTACCTGGCGCGTGAGGCTCGCGATGTCCGAGTCGTTCTCTATCACGAAGTCGGCGCGGGCGCGTTTCAGCTCGGCGGGCATCTGAGCCGCGATCATCTTCATCGCATCGTCGTGCGAGAGCCCGCGATCGTTCACCAGCCGCTCCAGCCTCACCGAGCGCGGAGCATCCACGAGCACCAGGAAGTCGAATTCGTCGGTGAGCTGACGCTCGAAGAGGAGCGGGATGTCGCATACCACCAGCCGCTCGCCGCTCGCCCGCGCCGCCGCCAGCTCCTCATCGCGAAGCCGGGCGACTTCCGGGTGCACGATCTCGTTCAGCGCTTCCAGCTCCTCGGGGTGGTCGAAGACGATCTCGCGCAGCGCGGCGCGGTCGAGCGCCCCGTTGGCGGAGAGCATCCGGCCGCCCCAGCGCTCCACGATCGCGCGCAGCGCCGGGGTATCCGGTTCCACCGCGCGGCGGGCCAGGACGTCGGCGTCGATTATCAGCGCGCCGCGCTCGGCGAGGAGGCGGGCCACCGTGGACTTTCCGCTGGCGATGTTGCCGGTGAGGCCGACGAGGAGCATCGGCCTCACTCGCGCGACCGTCCGGGGAGCCCGCTTCCGGGACCGCGCTCGGTGCGTGGTGGCCGCTCGTCCCGTTCGCCGCGCTCTCCTCGCTCCCCGCGCGGGAAGCGCTCGCTCCGCTCCCCTCGCCCACCGCGCTCGAAGCGCTCCCCGCGTCCGCTGCGCTCGCCGCGATCGAAGCGGCCGCCCCCGCTCCCCCCGCCCCGTTCTCCGCGGCCGCCACGCTCGCCCCGTTCGCCCCGTGCAGGCCGCTCACCGCGCGGTGGCCGATCGCCCCGCTCGCCACGTGCTGGGCGCTCTGCTCGTCCCTCCCCACCGCGCTCGCCGGCCTCACGTGCCGGTGCGCCCTGGTCCACTCGGGCCATGATACGCCGGCCGCGCAGCATGACGCCGGTGAGGCGCGACGCGATGTCCTGCGCCTGGTCCAGCGGCACCTCCACCAGCGAATGATTCTCGCGCAGCTCCACCTTCCCGATGCGTCCGCCGGGTACGCCGGCCTCGTTGGCTATGGCACCCACGAGATCGCGCGCCGTTATGCCGTCGCGTTCGCCCGCATTCACGAAGAGACGCGTGCTCCGCGGCGACTCGGCCGTGGTCGCTGCGGCGGCCGCGCGCTCCCTGGCGCGCTCGCGCTCGAGGAGCCAGAGCGCCGCGCCGGCGACTTCCGCTCCGTCGTACTCCACGAGGAGCGGTTCGATGGCGAGCAGCTCGCGCGTCGGGACGCCGTCTTCCAGCGCGCGCCGGAGCTCGTCGCGAAGCCGCTCCTCCCTCGCGCGCGCGCCGGCGGCCGCGCCGGTGAGCGTGTACGGCGTGAGCTGCCCCGTGCCGCAGAGCGCCCGGAGCGTGGGCTGCTGGCGCGGGGTGATGAGCGCCACTATCATGGGGCCGCCCTCCGCGAGGTCGCGCAGCACACCGGGGTTGGGCGGCAGCTCGAAGAGGACCACGACCGACGCGCCCGCGACGTCCTCGCCGCGCGTGAGCACGAGCGGCGAGTCGTTCCCGCCGTAGCCCAGCGAGAGGATCAGCGACTCCACGTCCCGCGCGGTCTCGTCCGTGTTCGCATAGACCGCGGAGC
>Ga0182741_1004980_pt1 | contig 12645 bp, 10 predicted proteins | sample eDN5th37CBELigOP_FD_128874 | JGI IMG/M metagenome (GOLD analysis project Ga0182741, IMG submission 128874) | Enriched Organic Plus compost microbial communities from Emeryville, California, USA - eDNA 5th pass 37_C BE-Lig OP (version 2) (version 2) ...
CCTGCTTGGGATTCATCAGGCCATAGGTGCGCTTGGCCACCAGGCCGTCCAGGTCGATGCCGTCGATCAGGTCGACCGGATCGAGCGTATTGCCCTTGGACTTGCTCATCTTCTGGCCGTCGGCATCGCGGATGAGGCCGTGCACGTAGACGTGCTTGAACGGGATCTGGCCAGTCAGGTGCGTGGTCATCATGACCATGCGCGCCACCCAGAAGAAAATGATGTCGAAGCCGGTGACCAGCACGCTGGAGGGCAGGTAGCGGCGCAGGTCGGGCGTGTCTTCGGGCCAGCCCAGCGTGGTGAAGGGCACCAGCGCGGACGAGAACCAGGTGTCCAGCACGTCCGGGTCGCGCGTCAGCGGGCCGGCCACGCCGGCGGCGCGGGCCTGCTCCTGCGCCTCGGCCTCGGAGTGGGCCACGAACACCTGGCCGTCCTCCGAGTACCAGGCCGGGATCTGGTGGCCCCACCACAGTTGGCGCGAGATGCACCAGTCCTGGATGTTGTTGAGCCACTGGTTGTAGATGGTGGTCCAGTTTTCCGGGTAGAACTTGATCCGGCCGTCGGCCACGACGTCGAGCGCCACCTGGGTGATGCTCTTGCCGGGATGCAGCGTGCCGTCGGGGGCCGGCTTGCTCATGGCCACGAACCATTGGTCGGTCAGCATCGGTTCCAGCACCACGCCGGTGCGGTCGCCCTTGGGCTGCATCATCTTGTGCGGCTCGACCCGCACCAGGTAGTTCTGCGCCTCCAGTTCGGCCACCACGGCCTTGCGGGCCTCGTAGCGCTCCATGCCCTGGAACTGCTTGGGGCCGTTCTCGTTGATGTGCGCGTCCAGCGTGAAGATCACGATCATCGGCAGGTCGTGGCGCAGCGCGCAGGCATAGTCGTTGAAATCGTGCGCGCCGGTGATCTTGACGCAGCCCGTGCCGAACTCCGGATCGACGAAATCGTCGGCAATGATGGGGATGTTGCGGTCGCACAGCGGCAGCTCGACCATCTTGCCGACCAGGTGCCGGTAGCGTGGATCGTCGGGATGCACGCACAGCGCGCCGTCGGCCAGCATGGTTTCCGGGCGGGTGGTGGCGATGGTCATGCCGCGCAGGGTGACCGTCTGGCCGTCCTTGTCGACGATGGTCTGCGGGCCGTCGACGAACGGGTAGAGGATATGCCACATGTGGCCATCGACTTCTTCCGACTGGACTTCCAGGTCGGACACGGCCGTCAGCAGCTTGGGATCCCAGTTCACCAGCCGCTTGCCGCGGTAGATCAGGCCCTGCTGGTACAGCCGGACGAAGGTTTCCACCACGCCGCGCGACATGCGCTCGTCCATGGTGAAATATTCGCGCGGCCAGTCCGCCGAGGCGCCCAGCCGGCGCACCTGGCCGGTGATGGTATTGCCCGACTGCTCTTTCCATTCCCAGACTTTCTCGATGAACTTCTCGCGGCCCAGGTCGTGGCGCGAGACGTTCTCCGCATCGAGGCGGCGCTCCACCACGATCTGGGTGGCGATGCCGGCGTGATCGGTGCCCGGGACGAACACGGTGTCGTCGCCACGCATGCGGTGGTAGCGGATGAGGCCGTCCATGATCGTCTGGTTGAACGCATGGCCCATGTGCAGGGTGCCCGTCACATTGGGAGGCGGGAACTGGATGACATACGGCTGGGGGTCGGTCCCCGTTTCTACGTGCCGGCCGGCCTGGAAGTAGCCGCGCTTTTCCCATTCGGCATACCAGTGCGCTTCCAGCTCGGCGGGCTCGAAGCTCTTGGGAAGGTCGGCGATTTCAGTGTCAGGAGGGATCGGTGCGGCGGCTTCAGTCATTACAGGGTTCCGGCAAAACGGGGCCAGGTCGATACTCGGCCAAGCAAACCGTTAATTTTAAGATGTATTGGCGCCTTGACGGCGTGCTAGAATGTCGGGTTACTGTAAACCTTGCAGAAGTGCCTGTTTTTATTGAGGAATTGCGAAAACGGGCGGCAGCCGGAGTCCATCCTCCGGAACCTTCCGAAAGGTGCCAGTCTCGAATCCATGTCCCGGAGCGCGGCGCCGGGGCGGGCTCCGCATGCCGGTTCCGCCCGCGCTTTCGCGCCCCGATCAACCGAAAAACAGTCAAACCCAGTCTGGAGTTCTCATGTCCGTCGAACGTACCCTCTCGATCATCAAGCCCGATGCCGTGGCCAAGAACGTCATCGGCCAGATCGTCGCCCGCTTCGAAAGCGCCGGCCTGAAGGTCATCGCTGCCCGCATGCAGCAATTGTCGCGCGCCGATGCCGAGCGCTTCTATGCCGTGCACAAAGAGCGCCCCTTCTTCAAGGACCTGGTCGACTTCATGGTCTCGGGCCCCGTGTTCGTGCAGGTCCTGGAAGGCGAGGGCGCCATCCAGAAGAACCGCGACCTGATGGGCGCCACCGATCCCAAGAAGGCCGCGCCGGGCACCATCCGCGCCGACTTCGCCGACAGCATCGACGCCAATGCCGTGCACGGCTCCGACGCCGCCGAGACCGCCGCCGTCGAAGTGGCGTTCTTCTTCCCCGAAATCAACATCCACAGCCGTTGATCGGGTAACTTTTCCCACAGCACTCCATGGAAACCGCCGAACGCGTCAATCTGCTGGGCCTCGATGGCGCCGCCCTGTCCGACCTGGTCGGGCAATGGGGCGGCAAGCCGTTTCGCGCCCGCCAGCTGCAGCGCTGGATCCACCAGCGCTGCGCCGACTCGTTCGACGCCATGACCGACCTGGCCCGCGACTTCCGCGGCCAGCTTGCGCAACGCTGCCGCATCGAGGCGCCGCCGGTGAACACCGAGCAGCGCTCCTCCGATGGCACGCGCAAGTGGCTGTTCGACGTGGGCCAGGGCAATGCCATCGAGACCGTCTTCATTCCCGAAGACGACCGCGGCACGCTGTGCGTGTCCAGCCAGGCCGGCTGCGCCGTCAATTGCCGCTTCTGCTCCACGGGCCACCAGGGTTTCAACCGCAATCTCACCACCAGCGAGATCATCGGCCAGCTCTGGTGGGCCAAGCGCGTGCTCGAGGCCGATGCCGGCACGGCGCGGCTGGGCGGCGGGCGCGGCGAAGATACGCGGGTGGTCAGCAACGTGGTCATGATGGGCATGGGCGAGCCGCTGCTCAACTACGACCAGCTCGTGCCGGCCCTGCGCCTCATGCTGGACGACAACGCGTATGGGCTGTCGCGCCGCCGCGTCACGGTGTCCACTTCCGGCGTGGTCCCCATGATGGACCGCCTGGCGCAGGACTGCCCGGTGGCGCTGGCCGTCTCGCTGCATGCGCCCACCGATGGGCTGCGCGACGAACTCGTGCCGCTCAACAAGAAGTACCCGCTGGCCGAACTGCTCGCCGCCTGCGAGCGCTACCTGGCCTTCGCGCCGCGCGACTTCATCACGTTCGAATACTGCATGCTGGACGGCATCAACGATACCGACCAGCACGCCAGGGAACTCATCCAGGTGGCCCGGCAAGTACGCTGCAAGCTCAACCTGATTCCTTTCAACCCGTTTCCGGCCTCGGGCCTGAAGCGTTCGCCGGCCGCCCGCGTCAAGGTCTTCGCCCAGCGCCTGATGGACGCCGGTATCGTCACCACGGTGCGCAAGACCCGCGGCGACGACATCGATGCCGCGTGCGGCCAGCTCGCGGGCGAAGTGCGCGACCGCACCCGCGTCGCCCAGCGCAACGCCGCCCGGACCATTCCCATCGCACAGGTACAGGCATGACGCAGGACCTCGATCCGGCAGTCCCCCGAACCGAATCGCCCGCGGCGGCGCCGTCCGTCGGCCAGGCGCTGCACGCGCTGCGCGTGGCCAAGGGCTGGTCGCTCGACGAAGTCTCCAGCCGCATCAAGTTCTCGGCGCGCCAGATCCAGGCGCTCGAGAGCGAGCAGTGGGCCAAGCTGCCGACCGGCGTTTCGCTGCGCGGCCTGATCCGCAGCTATGCGCGCCTGCTGGACGCCGACGCGCCGGCCATCGTGGCGTCGCTCGAAGCGCGGATCGCCGCCGCGCCGGCGGGCGCCCCGGGGCGCCGCCTGGCGCACACCGTGCCGGTGCCGATTTCTTCGTCGGATGACGACCGCTCCTCCATGCCGTGGGGCTGGCTGCTGGTCATCGCGGCCCTGCTGGCCGTGCTGGTGGCGTATGCTTTCTGGCAGGGCTGGCTGCCCGCCGACTGGCTGCCCTGGTTTTCGCCGCTGAACTCGTAATCCCGGTATACGCATGCAAGAGCCGTCCCCGCCCTGCCAAGATGCCCCGCCGCCCGAAGTGGGCGCCGCGCCGCGCCGGCCGACGCGCGCGGTCGCCGTGAAGTGGGGCGACCGCGTGGTCACCATCGGCGGTCCGGCGCCGGTCGTGGTGCAATCCATGACCAACACCGATACCGCCGATGCCATTGCCACGGCCATCCAGGTCAAGGAGCTGGCCCAGGCCGGTTCCGAGCTCGTGCGCATCACGGTGAACACCCCGGAGGCCGCGCGCGAAGTCATCGCCATACGCGAGCAGCTCGACCGCATGGGCGTGTCGGTGCCGCTGGTCGGCGATTTCCACTACAACGGCCACAAGCTGCTGACCCAGTTTCCCGATTGCGCGCAGGCGCTCTCGAAGTACCGCATCAACCCCGGCAACATGGGCGGAGGCAAGCGCCGCGACGACAATTTCGCCCAGATGATCGAAGTGGCCTGCCGCTACGACAAGCCGGTACGCATCGGCGTCAACTGGGGCAGCCTCGATCACGAACTGATGGCGCGCAAGATGGACGAGAACAGCCGCCGCGCCCAACCCTGGGAAGCCCAGGCGGTGATGCGCGACGCGCTGGTGGTCTCGGCCATCAGCAATGCGCGCCGCGCCGAGGAACTCGGCCTGCGCGGCGATGCCATCATCCTGTCGTGCAAGGTCAGCCACGTGCAGGATCTCATCGCCGTCTATAGCGACCTCTCCGCGCGCTGCGACTACCCGCTGCACCTGGGCCTGACCGAGGCCGGCATGGGCAGCAAGGGCATCGTCGCCTCGACCGCCGCGCTGGCGGTGTTGCTGCAGCAGGGCATCGGCGACACCATTCGCATCTCGCTCACGCCCGAACCCGGCGGGGACCGCGCGCGCGAAGTCATCGTCGCGCAGGAAATCCTCCAGACCATGAACCTGCGCGCCTTTACGCCGATGGTCGTGGCCTGCCCGGGCTGCGGGCGCACCAGCAGCACATTCTTCCAGGAACTGGCCGACAGCATCCAGTCGTACCTGCGGCGCCAGATGCCGGTGTGGCGGACCCGCTACCCCGGGGTCGAGAGCATGAACGTCGCGGTCATGGGCTGTGTGGTCAACGGCCCCGGCGAAAGCCGCCATGCCGATATCGGCATCAGCCTGCCCGGCACCGGCGAGGTGCCGGCCGCGCCCGTGTTCATCGACGGCGAGCGCACGGTCACCCTCAAGGGCGACCGCATTGCCGAAGAGTTCCAGACCATTGTCGAAGACTACGTCGCGCGCCGCTACGGCGCGTCGGCCACTCACTAAAAATAAGGGCTGAGCCGCCAGGCGCGCCGCGTTGCGGGCCATTGCGGCATGATGAAGATGACGCAAGCTTTCCAGAAAGTCGCCGCGATCCGCGGCATGAACGATGTACTCCCGGGTGACGGCGTCCGCTGGGAACGATTCGAACAGATCGTGCGCGACTGGTTGCACAGCTACGGCTACCGCAATGTGCGCACCCCCATTCTCGAGCATACGCGCCTGTTCGCGCGGGGCATCGGCGAGGTCACCGACATCGTCGAAAAAGAGATGTACACCTTCACCGATGCGCTCAATGGCGATTCGCTGACCATGCGGCCCGAAATGACCGCCGGGGTGGTGCGCGCCAGCATCGAGCACAATCTGCTCTACGACCGGCCGCAGCGCGTCTATAGCATCGGCCCGGTGTTCCGCCACGAACGGCCGCAACGCGGGCGCTATCGCCAGTTCCACCAGATCGACGTCGAGGCCCTGGGTTTCGCCGGCCCCGATGTCGACGCCGAGCTCATCGTCATGCTGGCGCGCCTGTGGAAGCTGCTGGGCCTGACCGACGTCCGCCTCGAATTGAATTCGCTGGGCCAGCCGGCCGAGCGCGCGGCCCATCGGGCCGCGCTGATCGAGCACCTCGAGCGCCATCGCGACATTCTCGACGAAGACGGCCTGCGGCGCCTGTACAGCAACCCGCTGCGGGTGTTGGACACCAAGAACCCGGCCATGCAGGCCATGGCCGACAGCGCCCCGCGCCTGTTCGATTTCCTGGGCGACGAATCGCGCGCCCATTTCGACGGCCTGTGCCAGCGCCTGGCGGACGCGGGTATCGAATACCGCCTCAATCCGCGCCTGGTGCGCGGGCTCGACTACTACAACCTGACCGTTTTCGAATGGGTCACCGACCGCCTGGGCGCGCAGGGCACCGTGTGCGGCGGCGGACGCTATGATGGCCTGGTCGAACTGCTGGGCGGCAAGCCGGCCCCGGCGGTGGGGTTCGCCATCGGCATGGAGCGCCTGCTCGATCTCTGGGAACAGAGCGTGCCGTCCACGCCCACGCCCGAATGCGAGGTCTACATCGTGCACCAGGGCGAGGACGCGCAGCGCCTGGCCGCGCGCGTCGGCGAGCAATTGCGCGATGCCGGCCTGGCCGTCATCGTGCATGCGGGCTCGGCGGGCTTCAAGTCGCAGTTCAAGCGGGCCGATGCCAGCGGGGCGCGGGTTGCGGTTATCCTTGGCAGCGATGAAGTGGCCGCCCAGGCCGCCAGCGTCAAGTACCTGCGCGCCGAGCCGGCTGGCGAAGCCGCGCAGCAGCAAGTGCCGCTGGACAGGTTGGCCGACGTTTTGAAATCCAAGGGTTAGCATGGCATACGATCTCGAAGAACAGGAACAACTCGACGCGCTCAAGGCGTGGTGGGCGCGCTACGGCACGCTGGTGCTCACGCTGGCGGCCGCGGTGGCCCTGGCCTGGGGCGGCTGGTGGAGCTGGAAGGCCTACCAGACCCATCGCGCCAACCAGGCCATGGGGTACTTCGAGGCGCTCGAAGACGCCGCCCGCCTGGGTGGGGCCGATGCCGCCGTGCGCATCAAGGCGGCCGCCTCGACGCTGCGCGACGACTATCCTTCCACCGGCTATGCGGCACGCGGCGCCCTGGTGGCGGCGCATGCCCTGAAAGAGCAGGACGATCTCGCCGGCGCGCGTGAACAGCTCGAATGGCTGGCCGCGCAATCCAAGCATCCGGCCCTGCAGCCGGTGGCGCGGGTGCGGCTGGCCGGGCTGCTGCTCGACCAGAAGCAATACGATGCCGCCCTGGCCCAGCTGAACAATCCGCCGGCCGCGTTCGCCGCGCTCTATGCGGACCGCCGCGGCGACATCCTGGCCGCCCAGGGCAAGCATGAAGAGGCCCGCAAGGCCTGGCAGGCCGCGCTCGACGGCCTGGATGCCACCGACCCTTTGCGGCAAGCCGTGCAACTCAAACTGGATGCCCTGAGCGGAGCCTGAACGTATGCGTATCTTCCGTCATGGCCGCGCCTGGCGCGGCGCCGCCCTGGTCGCCGGACTGCTCGCCCTGTCCGGTTGCTCGATGTTTTCCAGCAACGACGACCGCTACGAACCCACGCCGCTGACCGAATACGCACCCGGCATGTCGGTGCGCTCGGTCTGGTCCACCTCCATCGGCAGCGGCTCCGGCCTGGGCTTCGTGCCCGCCGTGGTCAATGACGCGGTCTATGCGGCCACGCCCGACGGCTCGGTGGCCAAGGTCGACCTGGCCAGCGGCAAGGTGCTCTGGAAGGCTTCGGCCGACACCAAGCTGTCGGCCGGCGCGGGCAGCGACGGCACCACCACGGTGGTTGCTTCGCCGCTGGGCGACGTGATCGCTTTCGACGACACCGGCAAGGTCAAATGGAAGGCGCGCGCCACCAGCGACGTCTCGATCGCGCCGGTGGTCGGCTATGGCGTGGCGGTGGTGCGTAGCGGCGACTACCGCATCCAGGCGTTCAATATCGAAACCGGCGAGCGGCTCTGGAGCCTGCAACGGCCGGGGCCCGCGCTGGCGCTGCGCAGCAGCGCGCAGATGGTCATGGCCGAGGGCTTGGTCATCACCGGCCTGCCCGGCGGCAAGCTGCTGGCCATCAACGTCGGCAGCGGCAACGTCCAATGGGAAGGCACGGTCGCCACGCCGCGCGGCGCCAGCGACCTGGAGCGGCTGACCGACGTAGTGGGCGCGCCGCGCATCGCCGGCAGCCTGCTGTGCGCCGTGGCATACCAGGGGCGCATCGTCTGCTTCGATGTCACCCAGGGCGGCCGCCCGATCTGGGCCAAGGATTTCTCCAGCTCCAGCGGCATGACGCTGGACGGCCGGTTCGCCTATGCGGCGGACCAGCACGGCGTCGTCAACGCGTTCGCGCTCGACAGCGGCGCCAATGTCTGGAAGCAGTCCGCGCTCAAGAACCGCAAGCTGACCTCGCCGGCGCTGCTGGGCGAGGCCGTCGGGGTGGGCGACCTGGACGGCTATGTCCATTTCCTGTCGCGCAGCGACGGCCGTCTGCTGGCGCGCCTGTCGGTGGGCGGCGACGCCATCGTCTCGCCTCCGCAGACCACGCAGCGGGGCGTGCTGGTGCAGACCGGCAATGGCAACCTCGTGCTGATCGGCACCAACTGAACCTAACTTCGCAAGCCTCACCGTGTCCTTCAAACCCGTCGTCGCCCTGGTCGGCCGCCCCAATGTGGGCAAGTCGACCCTCTTCAACCGCCTGACGCGCTCGCGGGCGGCGCTGGTGGCCGACTATTCCGGCCTGACGCGCGACCGCCACTACGGCGAGGGCAGGGTGGGCGACACGCCCTTCATCGTCATCGATACCGGCGGCTTCGAGCCGGTGGCCAAGTCCGGCATCCTGCGCGAAATGGCGCGCCAGACCCGCCAGGCCATCGCCGAGGCCGATGTGGTGGTGTTCCTGGTCGACGCCCGGGCCGGCGTCAATGCGCACGACCACGAGATCGCCCAGCTGCTGCGCAAATCGGGCCAGCAGCGGGTCGTGCTGGCGGTCAACAAGGCCGAGGGCATGGGCGTGGGCAGCGCCACTGGCGAATTCCACGAGCTGGGCCTGGGCCAGCCATACCCGATCTCGGCGGCGCACGGCGACGGTATCGTCGATCTCATCGGCCTGGCCTTGCAGGGCCTGGTCGAGCCGGAGCCCGAAGCGCCGGCGGAGGCTGGCGAGGACCTCCCCCCCGACCATTGCATCAAGCTGGCCATCGTCGGCCGGCCCAATGTCGGCAAGTCGACCCTCATCAATACCCTGCTCGGCGAAGACCGCGTCATCGCGTTCGACATGCCGGGCACCACGCGCGATGCCATCGAGATCGACTTCGAGCGCGATGGCCGCAAGTACACCCTGATCGACACCGCCGGCCTGCGCCGCCGCGGCAAGGTGTTCGAGGCGGTCGAGAAATTCTCGGTCATCAAGACACTGCAGGCCATCGAGGCCAGCAATGTCGTGCTGCTGATGCTCGATGCCCAGACCGAAGTGTCGGAACAGGACGCCCACATCGCCGGCTTCGTGCTCGAGACCGGCCGCGCCGTGGTCGTGGCCATCAACAAATGGGACGGCCTGGATACTGACCAGCGCGAGCGCATCGAGCGCGAATTCCATCGCAAGCTGCGGTTCCTGTCGTTCGCGCCCACCCACACCATTTCCGCCCTGAAAGGGCAGGGCATCAAGCCGGTGCTCAAGTCGGTGGTGGCCGCGCATGCCGCCGCGTTCGCCAAGCTGCCCACGCCCAAGCTGACCCGCGCGCTGCAGGCCGCCGTCGAGCAGCAGCCGCCGCCGCGCAAGGGCATCTTCCGGCCGAAGATGCGCTACGCCCACCAGGGCGGGCAGAATCCGCCGTTGATCGTCATCCACGGCAACGCGCTGGACGCCATCCCGGATTCCTACCGCCGCTACCTGGAAACCCGCTTCCGCGATGTCTTCAAGCTGGCCGGTACGCCGCTGCGCATCGAATTCAAGTCGTCGCGCAACCCCTATGCGCAGGAAAACTGATCCATGAGCCGCTACTGGAGTCCCGTGGTCGGGACGCTCAGCCCCTACGTGCCGGGCGAACAGCCGAAGCTGCAGGACCTGGTCAAGCTCAATACCAACGAACATCCGGCCGGCCCGTCGCCCAAGGTGCTGCAGGCCATCCGCAATGCCTGCGACGACAGCCTGAGGCTGTATCCGGACCCGGGCTCCGACCGGCTGCGCCAGGCCATCGCCGCCAATTTCCGCGTGCAGCCGGACCAGGTGTTCGTCGGCAACGGTTCCGACGAGGTCCTGGCGCATGCTTTCCAGGCCCTGCTCAAGCACGACCGGCCGCTGCGTTTCCCTGACATTACCTACAGCTTCTATCCGGTGTACTGCGGGCTGTACCAGATCGCCTACCAGACGGTGCCGCTCACCGGGGAATTCTGTATCGATGTGCAAGACTACCTGCCGGCCGCGGGCGAGGCAGGGGGCATCATTCTGCCCAATCCCAATGCGCCCACCGGCCGCGCGCTGCCGCTGGCCGACATCGAGCGCATCGTCGCCGCCAATCCCGATATCGTCGTGGTGGTCGACGAGGCCTATGTAGATTTCGGGGCCGAATCGGCGGTGGATCTGGTGGCCCGGCATGACAACCTGCTGGTAATCCAGACCCTGTCCAAGTCGCGCTCCCTGGCGGGCCTGCGGGTGGGGTTCGCCATCGGCAGCAGTGTGCTCATCGAGGCCCTGGAGCGGGTCAAGAACAGCTTCAATTCCTACCCCATCGACCGCCTCGCCGAGGCCGGAGCGGTGGCGGCGCTGGAAGACACCGCCTATTTCGAGCGCACGCGGCAGGCCGTCATCGCCACGCGCGCGCGGCTGACCGCCGACCTGCAGGCGCTGGGGTTCGAGGTGCTGCCATCCGCCGCCAATTTCGTCTTCGCCCGCCATCCGCACCACGACGGGGCGGCGCTGGCCGCGGCCCTGCGCGAGCGCAGCATCATCGTGCGCCATTTCCGCCAGGCCCGCATCGACCAGTTCCTGCGCATCACCGTAGGCACCGAGGCGCAGTGCGGGCGCCTGGTCGAGGCGTTGAAAAACATCCTCGCCGGCTGACGACGCGCGGTCTGACACCTTATGAAAGAATTTGCCCCTCTAGGCAAGTGGCACGGGCCGGGAAAACCCTGTAGAGTACATATTTCGGCGTCTGCCACCACTCAAAACAAACAATTGGAGCCTGGCCAATGAGCAATAAAGGGCAAACTCTGCAAGATCCGTTTCTGAACACGCTGCGCAAAGAACATGTCCCCGTGTCCATCTATCTGGTGAACGGCATCAAGCTGCAAGGGCAAATAGAATCTTTCGATCAATACGTGGTGCTGCTGCGCAATACCGTCACGCAAATGGTCTACAAGCATGCCATTTCCACGGTCGTTCCGGCGCGCGCCGTCAATTTCCAGGTGGATGTGCCCGCTGAATAATCGTCACGCTCCGGCTGTACCTTTTCCTGCCCGCCGCACGTTCCGTGTCGGCGGGCATTTTCGCTGTGGCGGGGTGCCTGCATGCGTGCACTGATCATCAGCGTCGATCTCGGCAACCCTGATTTCGCCGCGCATGCCGACGAATTCGCCATGCTGGCGCGCGGCGCGGGCGCCGAGATCGTCGGCACCGTCACGGCGCGCCGCGACCGCCCCGACGCCAAGTTCTTCATCGGCTCGGGCAAAGTCCAGGAAGCCGTCGCCATGGCCGGCGCGCTGCTGGCCGACATCGTCCTGTTCGACCAGCCGCTGTCGCCCGCCCAGCAACGCAACCTCGAGCGCGAGTTCAACCTGCGGGTGGTCGACCGGGTCGCGCTCATCCTGGACATCTTCGCGCTGCGCGCCAAGAGCCACGAGGGCAAGCTGCAAGTCGAGCTGGCGCAATTGCAGCACCTGGTCACCCGCCTGACCCGTCTCTGGACTCACCTGGAGCGCCAGCGCGGCGGTATCGGCATGCGCGGGCCGGGCGAATCGCAGCTCGAAATGGACCGCCGCATGATCGGCGCCAAGGTCAAGGTGCTGCGCGAGCGCCTCGATCGCGTCGAGCGCCAGCGGGTCACCCAGCGCCGCGCCCGTGCGCGGGGCGGGGCGTTGTCGGTTTCGCTGGTGGGCTACACCAATGCCGGCAAATCCACGCTGTTCAATGCGCTGACGCGGGCCGGAGCCTACGCGGCCGACCAGCTCTTCGCCACGCTGGACACCACCACGCGCCGCATCTGGATCGAAGGCACCGGGTCGGTGGTGCTGTCGGACACCGTGGGTTTCATCCGGGACCTGCCCCCCAACCTGATCGCCGCTTTCCGCGCCACCCTCGAGGAAACCATCCACGCCGACGTGTTGTTGCACGTGGTGGATGCCGCCAGCCCGCAGCGCGACGAACAGATCGCCGAGGTCCAGAAGGTGCTGGCCGAGATCGGGGCCGGGTCGATTCCCACCATTCTGGTGCACAACAAGATCGACCGGGCGGGCCTGGCCCCGCGGGTCGAGCGTGACGCCCATGGTACGATTGCGCGAGTATTCGTAAGCGCTACCGAGCGCGCCGGTCTGGATGCGTTGCGCGGGGCAATTGCAGAGATCGGCCAGATTGTGGGAAACAATGCCTCGAATCACCAA
>Ga0182741_1004981_pt1 | contig 12644 bp, 11 predicted proteins | sample eDN5th37CBELigOP_FD_128874 | JGI IMG/M metagenome (GOLD analysis project Ga0182741, IMG submission 128874) | Enriched Organic Plus compost microbial communities from Emeryville, California, USA - eDNA 5th pass 37_C BE-Lig OP (version 2) (version 2) ...
CGAGGATTCTTTAGACGGTTGACTCGAAGGATCACGCGGTGGCCGCTCTACATCCGTCAACGACACGGATGTCGGAGACGATCTCGGCCACCGAGTTACACCACTCTATGGGGCACTACTCCGCGTCCGAACCGTCGTCGACCCCCGCGGACCAGGCGGTACCCGACTACGTGGCGGATGTCGAGTCGACGGTCGAGCAGCTGATGCGCGACAACGCGATCCCCGGTGCGGTGGTTCAGGTCAGCTCCCCCGAACTCGGCGACTGGACCGGGACGTTCGGGGTGGGCGATCTCGACACGGGTGAGCCGATCTCCGCCGACGACCACTTCCGCGTCGGCAGCAACACCAAGACGATGACGGTCACGGCCGTCCTGCAGCTGGCGCAGGAGGGTCTGCTGTCGCTCGACGACCCGATCTCGACGTACATCGAGGGGGTCCCGAACGGCGACGAGATCACCATCGCGCAGCTTGCCGAGATGCGCAGCGGGCTGCCCAGCTACAGCTTCGATCCCGGTCTCAACGCGACGCTGGACGACGACCCGGGCAAGGCGTGGACGCAGGAGGAGCTGCTGGAGATCGCGTTCTCCTATCCGGTGAACTTCGCGCCCGGTGAGAAGTTCGAGTACAGCAACACCAACACGGTCCTGCTGGGGCTGGTCGTGGAGGAGCTGACGGGCAAGCCGATCGCGGAGGTCTTCGAAGAGCGCATCTTCACCCCGCTCGGGCTCGAGGACACCTCGTTCCCGGCGATCGACGACGCGTCGATTCCGGATCCGCACCCGCGGGGCTACATGTTCGGTACCAACGTCTCCACCCTCGAGACCTCCGTGCTGCCCGAGGAGGAACAGGCCGAGGCGGTCGCGGGCACGTTGAAGCCGAACGACCACACCGACGACAACCCGTCCTGGGGCTGGACGGCCGGTGCGGCGATCTCGACCGCCGACGACCTGACCACCTACGTGCAGGCTCTCGTCGACGGTGGCCTGCTCGACGAGCGGATGCAGCAGACCCGGCTCGACAGTATCCAGCCGGTGGGGGCGGCCACCGCCGGTTACGGGCTCGGCATGGCCCAGTTCGGCCCGCTGCTCGGGCACGACGGTCAGCTACCGGGCTTCATGACCTTCATGGGCCACGACCCGGAGACCGACCTGACGATCGTCGTGCTCACCAACCTGTCGGCGGTGCCCTCGGGTGAGGGTTCGGCGCTGACCCTCGTCAAGGGCATCCTGCCGATCTTCTACGGCTCGCAGTACCAGCCGCCGGGCGACCCGGCGCGCGCCCCCGGAACGGAGGCGAGCACGCCGGCGCCCACACCGGGCGGCTGATCCGCTAGACCCGTTTCAGCCCGAGCGAGTCCCGCAGCGTCGTCCCGGGATATTCGGTGCGGAACAGCCCGCGCCGCTGCAACTCCGGGACGACGAGGTCGACGAAGTCGTCGAGCGAGTCGGGATAGGCCGGGCACATGAGGTTGAAGCCGTCGCAGGCACCGGAGGTGAACCACTCCTCGATGCTGTCGGCGACGGATTCGGGGGTGCCGATCATCGTGGCGTGTCCACCGCCCGCCGCGAGATAGCCGAGCAGTTCCCGCAGCGTGGGGCGGCGGGTCTCGATGATCCGCTGCACCGTCGCGTAGCGGCCCTGCGGTCCGGTGAACTCCTCGATGGGTGGCAGGTCGGCGACCGGCGCGTCGAGGTCGTGCCCGGTGTAGTCCTGCCCGGTGAACACGCCGAGCTGGGTGAGGGCCGCGTCGACGTCGAGGAACGCGTCGAGCTCGGCCTTCTTCGCCCACGCCTCCTCCTCGGTGCGCCCGACATAGGTGACGAGGCCGGGCAGGATCGCAACCGAGCCGGGATCGCGTCCCGCGGAGGATATCCGGGCGCGCAGGTCGGTGGCGTAGTCGAGGGCGGCGGACATGTCCCAGGCGACGGAGTAGACCGCCTCGGCGTGCCGCGCGGCGAGGTCGCGGCCCGTCTCCGACGCTCCGGCCTGGAACAGCACCGGACGGCCCTGCGGGCAGCGCGGCACGGTGAGCGGTCCGTCGACGCGGAAATGCTTGCCGCGGTGGTCGATCGGGCGGATCGTCTCGGCGTCGAGATAGCGGCCGCCCTCCCGGTCGACGATCAGGGCACCGTCGTCCCAGGAATCCCACAGAGCGCAGAGCACCTCGATGAATTCCTCTGCGCGCGCGTACCGCTCGGCGTGCGGCGGCAGCGCGTCGAAGCCGTGGTTGCGGGCCTCCTCGTCGAACATCGAGGTGACGATGTTCGCACCGACCCGTCCCCCGCTGATGTGGTCGAGCGAGGCGAGCATCCGCGCCGCGTGGAAGGGCGTGAAGAAACTCGCCGAGACCGTGGTGACCAGGCCGATGCGGGTGGTGGCGCGGGCCATCGCGGACAGCGCGGTGATCGGCTCGAGGAACCAGGTGGTGCCGGCGGTGTACTTCGGGTCGACGCTGTGCCCGTCGGCGAAGAACACCGCGTCGAGGCATCCGCGTTCGGCGGTGCGGGCGAGGTCCTCGAACCAGGCGATGTCGCCGAGCCGTTCGGCGGCCGAATCGGGGTGCCGCCACGCCGAGGAGTGGTGTCCGACGCCGTAGAAGAAGGCGTTGAGGTGCAGGCTGCGGGGTGCGGCCATCAGTTCATCACCAGACCGCCGTCGACCACGAGGTTCTGGCCGGTCACGGCGCGCGACCAGTCGGAGACGAAGAACAGCATCGCCGCGGCGAAGTCCTCGGGGGTGGTCACCTTCCGCAGCGGCGTGGACGAGGCGATGAGGTCGAAGACCGCCTCGGGGGTCGCGGCGGACGCGTCGGTGGTGCGCAGCAGACCGCCGGAGACCATGTTGACGCGGATGCCGTCGGGGCCGAGGTCGGCAGCGAAGGTGCGGGTCAGCGACAGCAGGGCCGCCTTGGCCGCGGTGTAGTCGTGGTACGGGACCACCGGGTTCTGGACGAGGTTGGTGCCGACGTTGACGATGCTGCCGCCCCCGACCTCCCGCATGCCGGGCAGCGCCGCCTGGATGACGTTGAGGGCGCCGGCGATCACGCCGTCGAACTGGGCTCCGAACGCGCCGTAGGCGATCTCGTCGGCCTTGTCGCGGGCGTCGCCGTTGAAGGAGAAGTCCGGCAGGGCGTTGTTGACGACGGCGGTGACCGGGCGTCCGAAGTGCTCGCGGGCCTGCGCGAACAGGGCGTCGACCTGGGCGCGGTCGGTGACGTCGGCCCGGAGCGCGACCGCGCGGTCGGCGCCGATCTTCTCGGCCAGTTCGCGGGCGGCGTCGCCGCTGGTGCGGTAGTCGAGGACCACGGCGGCCCCTTCGTCGGCGAACGCCTGCGCGATGGCGCGGCCGAGTCCGCGGCCGGCGCCGGTGACGAGTACGACCTGGTTCTGCAAGGACATGTTCCGTGCCTTCCCTTCTGTCGGGAAGGGTGCGTGACAGCGACGGACCTCTGGCCCGTTCGCCGGCTCGGCATCCCTTCGCTCGCATGATCGAGATCAGGTTCGACGGGTGTTCTCTCAGCCGTTTCCGGCACCCCGTGTCGAGTCCTGGGCACAGGCGACACCGCGGGGCCGCGGGCATCCGCTACCGGTTCACGGGATCGTCACATCCTCACGGCGAGCACTTAGCTCAGATCCACGTTAAAATATGCCATTCCCGTCCCGACGCACGAAAGGAGATTCCGACGCACACGCCGGCCCCACACAATGCTTCCTACGTCTCCCTTCCGCAGCCCGTCGGAGACACCCCGCCGCGCGTCCACGGCACCCCCACGTGCCGCCCGGAGTCGGTGTGGTTCGAGGACCGCTACGCCATCCCGATCACCACCACGACCCCGCACCAGGCACAGATCGAGGACCTGCTCTTCCTGCGCCGGGTACTCGACGACGCCGGGATCGACTACCTGCTGGTGCGCGACGAGACCACCCGGCCGATCCTCGCAATCGACTGGGCCGACCGGAAGCGGCTGCTCACCGCCCTCGTGGACGGGTGCGGATCCGAGCCGTTCTACGCGAAGACGGTCGGGTCGAAGCACCGCCCGCTGCTGATCGCGGACGGTCGCCTGTCGCACCGCAGCAAGGCGCGGGTCCTGCGGCTGTTCCGCCCGCGGGTGGAACTGACCAGCGGTCTGCGCTACGGCGCGTCGAACGGTGTGCAGATCGAACTGTGGTCGTACACCGACGATGAGGTGATCATGCCGCGTCCGAACGCCCTGAGCCGGGAGACCGCCCTGCGCGACGAAATGCGCCGCACGACGGTCGAACGGTACGGGCAGCTGTGGCCGACCATCGAAGGAATGTTCGACCTGCATCCCTGGGACGTCCCCTTCGAGATCGACATGGTCTTCTCGTGGGTCGACGGATCGTCGAAGTCGTTCCAGGCCGAGCGTGCCCGGCTGATGCAGAACTACGTCGTCGGCGAAGGTGACGATTCACCGGCGCGATACCGGCAGATCGACGAGCTCAAGTACGCGCTGCGCGCGGTGCACATGTACGCGCCGTGGGTGCGTCGCATCTTCGTCGCGACCGACTCCCCCAGGCCGGCCTGGCTGGCCGACGACCCGCGGGTGACGTTCGTGCGCAGCGAGGAGTTCTTCGCCGACCCGACGGTGCTGCCCACCTACAACTCGATGGCGGTGGAGTCGCAGCTGCACCACATCCCGGGACTGTCCGAGTACTTCCTGTACTCGAACGACGACATGTTCCTCGGCCGTCCCGTGAGCCCGAGCCTGTTCTTCACCGGCGGCGGAGTCAGCAAGTTCGTCGAATGCGACGTGCGGATCGGTCTGGGCCGGAACCACGCCGCGCGCAGCGGGTTCGAGAATTCGGCGCGCGTGAACCGCCGGTTGCTGAAGGAACGCTTCGGGGTGACGATCACCCGGCACCTCGAACACTCGCCGGTGCCCCTGCGGCGGTCGGTCATGGCGGAGATGGAACGCGAGTTCCCGAAGGAGTTCGCGGCGACGGCGGCCAGCCAGTTCCGCGGCGCCGAGAACATCTCGGTGACGAACTCCTTCTACCACTACTACGCGCTGATGACCGGCCGGGCGGTGCAGCAGACCACGGCGAAGGTGCAGTACGTCGACACCACCTCGTACGCCGGGCTGCGCGAACTCGACACGATCCTCGCGAAGCGCAAGCTCGACATGTTCTGCCTCAACGACGGCAGCACGCCCGAGGTGGACCTGGAGCTGCGGACGGCGAAGGTCACGCAGTTCCTCGAGCGGTACTACCCGATCCCTGCGCCCTGGGAGACCGACTACCCGGGCTGATACGCGAACCCGGCGGGACCGTTGCGGTCCTGCCGGGTCCGGCTAGATACGCACCGTCAGGTCGGGGTTCTCCGGGATGCGGATTCCGGCCTCGGCGAGGAGACGCTCTGCATCCTCCGCGGAGTGCGGCTGCCCGACGGTGGCGTAGCTGCCCGCCGGGACCACCGAGTGCACGATCGTGTCGGGATAGACGTGCACGAGGTTGAAGCCTTGCGCCCCGTCGTGCCCGCGCTGCGAGCCGACCGGCACGTTGAGGTCCTGGGTGTAGCAGGTCGACGACGCCACCGACACCGGGATGCCCGCGAAGGTCGCCGAGGTGGAGTAGTGCAGGTGCCCGCCGAGGATGGCCCGCACGTCGGTGCCGCGCAGCACCTCGGCGAGGCCCGCCTGGTCGCGGAGCTCGACGAGAACCGCCATGTCGAACACGCTCGGCACCGGCGGATGGTGAAGGGCCAGAACGGTTCCGAACCGGGCGGTGGTGTCGAGTTCGTCGGCGAGCCAGGACAGCTGCTCGGCGGTCACCTCGCCGTGGTGGTGTCCCGGAACCGAGGTGTCGAGCACGACGACGCGCAGGCCGTTGATGTCGTGCACCCGGTCGATCGGCGCGCCCGTCGGTTCCTGGTCGAGCAGCTGGGTGCGGAAGGTCGCGCGGTCGTCGTGGTTGCCCATCGCCCACACGATCTCCGCGTCGAGTGCCTCGGCGAGCGGCTCGACGAGGTCTCGGAGCTTGCGGTAGGCGTCGGACTGACCGCGGTCGGCCAGGTCGCCGGTGAAGACGAGTGCGTCCGGCTTGACCTGCGACGCCCGGATGTCGTCGAGGATCTGTCCGAGCCGGGTGTCGGCGTCCACCGCGCCGTAGAGGCGTTCTTCTCCACCCACGAGATGGGTGTCGGTGAGGTGGAGGAGGGTGTGCGAGGGTCTGGGGTATTCCGCAATGCGCTCTGTACCCGAAGAGCTGCCCATGGTCTCACTTCCATTCGCCCGTTTCGGGCAGGTCGATCGCCATCAACGGTACCGAGGCCGGTTCCACGTCTCCAACGTTGCCGGACCCCTGCGGCGAGGAGAATCGCGGGCCCGCGGCGGGAAACGTCGTAGTGACCAGCACATACTCCACACACTTCAGTATATGTGATCTAGATCACTTCTCTGCGGATCGACCCTCGCCGAGGGCCTCGCGCAAAGCCGCCTCCACTTCGTCCCGCGGGTGCATCGGCAGGCTGTGATGGGTGCCCGACGACAGCACGACGACCCGGCAGACGGGCGACACCTCCCGGACGGTGCGGGCCACGGTCGCGGCGTCGTGGACCCGGCTGTGCGGAGCGAGGACGACGGTCGTGTCCGCAGTCAGGCGACGCAGCGCAGTCGCGGAGGGTCGCTTCGGCACGACCGTCTTCCCCGTCGGAAAGCGTGCGCCGTGGGCCGCGAGGTCGAGCCAGTCCGCGTCGAGCGGAGCCCCGGCCGTCTCCCATGCCAGGAAGGCACGCTGCCGCGCCTCGGTCGGGCGGACGAGAGTCGGCAACGCCCGCAACAGGTAGCCGGGTTTCATGCCGGCGAAGCACGAGTTCGGGTCGAGCAGCACCGACCGGTCCACCCGGTCCGGTTCCCGCAGTACGAAGGCGAGGGCGATCATGGCGCCGTACGAGTGACCCACGAGCGACGGTCGCGCGAGGCCGAGGCCGTCTAGGACCGAACGGAGCCAGTCGAGCAGGTCGTCGACCGTGCGAACCGGATCACCCGAGGGGACGCTGCGCCCGACGTCGCCGATGAGGTCCACGGCGAACACCCGATGGGACGCACTCAGCGCGACCGCGTGGGCGAACCAGACCGTGGAGGTCGCGCCGCCACCGGGAAGGAGCACGACGGGTGGCGCCCCGTCCGGTCCGCAGGCGGTGACGCGGGTGGTACCGAACCGCGAGGGGACGTCGTCGACGGTGGTGCCGTCGGGCCATTTCGCCAGGACGGCGTCGTAGCTGCGACGGAAAGCGCGGCCGGTGGCGGAGTCGAAGAACGGAGTGCGCGGCATCGGGGTCCTCCCGTGTCGGAGCGACAGGTGGGACCGATACTGCCTCGAGCGGAGAATTCTTGTTAACTTTCGACTCCATCAACGCAGGCGAAGGGGATGGGGATGCGTCTACGCACGATTACCGCCACGGTGCTCGCCGCGGCGTTTGCGGTGTTCGGGGCCGGAACGGCGACAGCCGAGGAGAATCGTCCACCGCTCCCGGTGGGAAAGACGTTCCTGGACGGGCTGGCCCACGAACTCGGCAACCCGAACGGCAACGCGCTCGGCACGAACGACTGGGACTGCACGCCGTCGGAGGAACACCCCGATCCGGTGGTACTCGTCCACGGCACGGTGCTCAACAGGCAGGACAACTGGTCGTATCTCGGTCCGCTCCTCGCCAACGAGGGGTACTGCGTCTTCGCGCTCACCTACGGCAACCATGCCGATCTGCCCTGGCCGCTGAACGCCGTCGGCGGGCTGCTGCCGATGGAGGAGAGCGCGCAGCAGCTGTCGGACTTCGTCGACGAGGTCCTCGCCGCGACGGGAGCCGAGAAGGTCGACCTCGTCGGTCACTCGCAGGGCACGCTCATGCCGGTCTGGTACGTCAGGTTCCTCGGCGGCAACGAGAAGGTCGACGACTACATCTCGTTGGGTCCGGTCTACGAGGGCAGCCACGCGTTCCTCATCGCGGCGTCGTTCGAGGCGTTCGGGCACCTCGGCGTGCGGCAGGACATGGAGAATCTCGTCCATGCCCTCGGTTGCGGTGCGTGTCCACAGGTGCTCGCCGGGTCGGACTGGATCCGCACCATCCAGGAAGCGGGCGTGTACGCCGACGAGGTGACGTACACGAACATCATGACGCGGTACGAGGAGATCGTCCTGCCGTACACCAGCGGCTACCGCGAGGCCCCCAACGCACGGAACATCGTGCTCCAGGACCACTGTGCGAACGACTTCGTCGAACACGCCGGCATCGTCAACGACCCGAACGCGGCGTGGTTCGTCCTCGACGCCCTCGATCCGGGCGGGGCCGGACCGCTCGAGTGCGTGTTCGTCCCGCCGATCACCGGCTGGAGCCCGGAGCCCGTGGTCACTCCTGTCACCGAAGAGACCTCCGGGGCCTGACATTCCGCCGTTCCCGCCGAACCCCGCTCTCCCGGCCGGTAGGTTGCAGACCGACAGAGCGTGTTCCGAGTGGTCGAGACGAGGAGGGTTCATGGCGAGGCGAGCAGTACGACGTGCAGGAGCGGCAGTGGCCACCGCAGGTGCGGTGGCCACTGCTGTGATCGGGATGGGTGGTGGGATCGCGTCGGCGGCACCGACGTCGACGACGATGCACTGTTCGAGCCAGAACCCGCTGTTCTGGGCGCCGCCGTTCACGTGGACGGTCACCGCGTCGTCGGGCGAGTCCCGACCCCCGGGTGGCGAGCTCGAACCCGCCATCCTGCTCAGCGGCGGCAACGAACTGCCCGCTCCCCCGGCCGGCCTGTTCCCGAGCCTCGGTCTCGACTGGTACGGCACGCAGGTGCTCGTCGACTGGCACAACCGCACCACCGGCGAGTCCGGCCGTAGTGTCAGCGACCAGGCGGCCTGGCAGCAGAAGCCGGGCATCCCGGTCAACCGCACCTGGACCGGGACGGGCACCGTGGACTTCACCGTCACCGTCCAGACCGGGGGCGGATGGTGGTTCGTCAACACCCAGAACGCGGTGTGCCAGGGCACGATCGACGTCGTGCGGCGCTGAGAGCAGCACGTTCCACAGGTTCTCGACAGGGTGTCGTTATAATTTCCCGTGGGCTCCCCCGGGCCCGTCACGACATCTCAGAAAGGGCCACCGTGTACGTCATCACCAACCGCATCGACGTTCCTGCCGACACCGCCGAAGCATTCGAGAAGGTCTTCGTCGAGAGCATGCGTTCGACGCTCGACGGCGTGCCGGGCCTCAACCGCACGACCCTGCTCCGTCCCGCAGCCGACGGCCTGCCCTACGTGTCCACCATGGAGTTCGACTCCAAGGAGGACTTCCTGGCGTGGCTGCGTTCGGACTCGTTCAAGAAGTCGCACTCCGACGACCAGGCCCCGGGCATGCAGGCTCCGTCCGCGGTCGAGCAGCACACCCTCATCGAGGACATCGTCTTCGAGAAGTAGTCACTGCTCGGCAGACTCCCGCCCGCCGTACCGTATTTCGCCCCACCTGTAGCACAGGCGAAGTACGGTACGGCGGGCGAACTGCTGTAGCGCACGGGTTCTCCACAGCATAGGCATTCATCCACAGAATGCATCCGCGACCGCTCTGCGGCGCTCCGGCATCCGCACGGGCTGCGACGATCGCCTCATGGGCGATCCACCGATACTCACCACCGCGACCCTGACGGCATCCGGCCTGTCCGACAACGACATCCGCAGGGCAGCCAGGACCGGAGATCTCGTCCGCGTCGGACGCGGCATGTACCTCCATCGATCGGACGTCGACGCGCTCGGCGAGGTCGGGGTGCACCGTGTCCGGGCACGGCACTTCGGCCGGCAGCTCTCCGCGGGAACGGTTCTGAGCCATGTCTCCGCGGCGGCCCTGCACGGTCTCGACCTGTGGACGGTGCCGCTCGAACACGTCCACGTCTCCCGGCCACCGCACCGCCACGGACGGATGACCTCGCAGATCCATGTGCACCCGACCGAACTCGGTGACGACGTCGTTCTCGTCGACGGTCTGCCGGTGACGTCGGCGGCACGGACGGTCGTCGATCTGGCCCGCACGCTGCCGAGGGATCAGGCCGTCGTCGTGGGTGACTCGGCCCTGCGGCTGTATCCGGACGTCGCGTCGGACCTGCCCCGGGTGCTCGCCGATTCCGGGCAGAGGCACGGCCTCGCGAAGGCCCGTGCCGTCGTGCCGTTCCTGGACGGGCGGAGCGAGAGCGTCGGGGAGTCGTTGTCGCGCATCCGGATCGCGGAAGCGGGACTGCCGCGTCCGATCCTGCAGCACGAGATCGTCACGGCCGACGGCCGCCGCTACCGTGTCGACTTCTACTGGGAGAACGGTGTCGTCGGGGAGTTCGACGGGCGGATGAAGTACACCGACTCGCGAGTGTTGTTCGACGAGAAGCTGCGGCAGGACGCGATCCGCGACGCGGGTTTCGAGGTGGTGCGGTGGACGTGGGCGGAACTCGAACGGTTCGACGTCGTCGCGGAACGGTTGCGGAAGGCGGCACGACGCGCCGCGGCCGCGAGCCTGACGCACTGAAACGAGGTTCGCCCCCACTGCAGCAGGGGCGAACCTCGTTTCGGCGGGCAAACTTACACCGCAACCGGCTGTCGGGCGGCCGGGACGACGACCGGCTCGGGGGTGGTGGCGACAGGAGCGGGACGGCGCACCAGCGCGACCGTCACGTACACGGCCAGGGAGACCAGGACGCCGAGGAAGGTGGTCCAGCCGTCGACCTCGGAGGTCACCAGGGAGTTGGGGATGTAGAGCAGGGTGTTGTCGACGCCGTAGATCGTCGGGGTCAGGACGAAGAAGCCGACGCGGACGGTGATGCCGGCGATCGCGGCGGCCACCACGGCGCGACCGTCACCGCGCGACCAGAACAGGCCGAGGATGAACGGCACGACCAGCGAGGCGAGCAGCAGGTCGAAGGTGAGGGTGAGCAGGATGCCGGTCTGCGGGACACGCAGGGCGACGAGCGCACCGAAGGCCGCCATCGGGAGCATGCACAGGCGGGTGGCCTTCATGACGTCCGAGGACATCGCGGCGTTCTCACCGCCGACACGGAAAACGTTGCGCACCAAGACTGTCGCGGTGGACAGCAGCACACCGCTGATGGTGGTCAGCGAGGCCGTCACCAGGCCGGAGAGCACCAGGATCGACAGCACCTTCGGAGTGTACTCGCCGAGCAGGACGTACAGGATCGGGGCGCCCGCCGTGTCGCCGACGATCGACACCGCGGCGAGGGCGACGAAGGACAGCGGCACGCACAGAACGATGATGCCGGTGGCCGCACCGAAGCAGGCCCGCTGGGCGGCGGCCGGGGACTTGGCGGAGAACACGCGCTGCATCAGGTCGATGGCGACGAGGTTGCCGAGACCGAGGGCGGTGATGGTGGCCCAGTTGATCGCAGCGCCCTGCGCCGGGTCGGTGAGCTGACCGAGATCGCCGATGCCGAGCCCCTCGCCGTGGGTGAAGCCGGGAACGAAGGCGACCCAGGCGAGCAACGAGACGATACCGACGGCCATGACCGCGAACTGCACGAGACCGGTGTAGACGCTGGCGAACATGCCACCCGCCATCGTGTAGGCGAGCACGAGCGGGATGATGACCAGGACCGCCGCCGTGTAGTTCAGGCCGAGGAAATACTGCAGCAGGTAACCCAGGGCGACGAGGTTGCCGGCGAGCAGGATGCCGAAGCTGCCGACGGTGAGCGCCGAGGACATGATCTCGGTGCCGCGGCCGAAGCGCCGGGCGAAGAACTCCGGCAGGGTGACCACCCCGGTGGCGCGCAGGCGCTTGGCGAAGAACAGGCCGACGAGCAGGATGCTCACCGCCATGCCGAGCGGCATCGCCGCGCCGGCCCAGAAACCGAATCCGGCTGCGAGATCGGCTGATCCGAGCGTCGCGTTGGAGTCGACGACCTGGGACATGAGCAGGACGGCCAGGACGGGGGCTCCGAGGGAGCGTCCCGCGAGGAGGAAGTTCCCGGCCTCCCCGCGGACCTTGCGGGTGGAGTAGAAGCCGGCCCCGAGGAGTACGACGAGGCACAGGGCGACACCGGTGATGATCATGGCAGCTCCGTGTGGAGAGGGTCAGACGGCAGGAGCGCTGCGTTGGGCTTCGCGTCCGAACGAGTAGAGGACTTGCGGGGACCGGGCCGGGAGGAAGCCCGGCTCCGGTCGGGGCGACGAGCACCGTTCCTCAGGAACCTTACGCACCGGATGTGACATCGCCGTTAAGATCTCTTCGGTCAGATGTACGGCAGATCAACGATTTTCGCGGATCGAATCCGTCAGGACCCGTTCGCCTTCCAGCGCGCCCGCTCCTGTGCGAACGCGACGGACTGGGTCGCCTGGAAGTCGGTGATCGATGCGGCGTTGTCTGCCAGGAACTTCCTGTGTTCGGCGAGCGAGAAAGTACCGTCGGTGATCTCCACTCCGCCCCCGCGACCGGCCGCGAGATCGGCGCGCAGGTCGAGCAGTTCGTCGGGGTCGACGGGGTACCAGGAGATGCGGTCGAAGAAGCGCAGCAGCCAGGGGGTTCCGTCCTCGAACGGGCCGGCGGACTGCGGGTGCCGGTGGTTCCACACCTGGGTGGTGCGGCCGACGAACTGGTAGCCGCCGGGGCCTTCCATGCCGTAGATGCACAGGTAGGCGCCACCGATGCCC
>Ga0182741_1004985_pt1 | contig 12626 bp, 10 predicted proteins | sample eDN5th37CBELigOP_FD_128874 | JGI IMG/M metagenome (GOLD analysis project Ga0182741, IMG submission 128874) | Enriched Organic Plus compost microbial communities from Emeryville, California, USA - eDNA 5th pass 37_C BE-Lig OP (version 2) (version 2) ...
CCGGTACGACGAGACCTTCGACGGCAACGGGCCGCAGCTGAAGCTCACGCGCCGTTATTCCATCGTGCCGCAGCAGTCCGGCACCCTGGCGGTAGCGGGCATCGGCCTGCGCTGGTGGGACGTGCGCGCGGCCGAGGCGAAGACCGCCGCGCTGCCCGACCTGGCCCTGCCGGTGGCGCCGGGGACCGCGGCGGCAATGCCGCCGCCGGTCGTGCCGGGCACCACCGTCGCCGCGGCGCCGCCGCCGGAAGCCGGCGACCGTGCGATCGCGCTGCCCGGCGGCCGGTACCTGCCGGAGCGGCTGTGGCCGCTGCTGGCGGCCGGGTTCGCGCTGCTGTGGCTGGCGACCCTGGTCTGGGCGCTGACCCGGCGGCGTACGCCGCCGGTGCGGGGAACTGCCGCAGGAAACGACGCGGGTCCAGGCGCCACCGGCGCGGCCACGCATTCGCTGGCCGACCTTCGGCGCGCGCTGGACACCGGCGATCTGGACGATGTCGAACAGGCGCTGCGCGGCATGGCCCGCCCCCCGGTCGCCGACCTGGACGCGCTGGCCACGCGCCTGGACAGTGCCGCGCAGCGCGAAGCGCTGGATGCGCTGCGCCGGGCACGCTGGGCCGACGGCAGCGGGACCGCGGCCCGCGCCGCGCTGCGCGCCGCATTCAGCAGCGGCCCCGCATGGCGGGCGGATCGGCAGGCGCCGGCAGCGCCGTTGCCGCCGCTCTACCCCGATCACCGGAAATCCGGCTGAGCGGCCTCCGGTGGCTGGCTTCGCAGGGGTTCGCCTGGAAAGCCGCATGCGGGGCAAACCCGCGCATCTAGGGGAACGCGGCGGTTTGGCAGCGCGCCGCAGGCGCCGGGTGCACTGGCCCATATGGCAGGGGTGGGCCGTGTGCAGCTTTTGTTAAGCTACGCGACCTTTCGCCCGCGAGTACCGCCGCATGCCCAACGCCCACGCGCCAAGGAAGCCCTCCATGCCCCTGCACATCAAGGTGCTGCTCGGGTTCATGCTCGGCACGATCGTGGGCCTGGTCGCACATGCCACCGCGGCCGACGCGGCCTGGGTGAATACGACGATCGACTACGTCACCCAGCCGTTCGGCCAGATCTTCCTCAACCTGCTGTTCATGCTGGTGGTGCCGCTGATGTTCTCGGCGCTGGTGCTGGGCGTGGCCGAACTGGGCGACATCGCCTCGCTGGGCCGGCTGGGCTGGAAGACGCTGAACTACACCGCGGTGGTGACCGCGCTGGCGGTCGGCATCGGCCTGCTCTGCGTCAACCTGCTGCAGCCGGGCACGCACATGGATCCGGCCCTGGTCGAGCAGGCCATGAGCAGCGCCAAGACCGGCGAGATCATCAGCAAGGGCAACGAACTGCGGCTGATGGACCTGCTGGTCAACATCGTGCCGCACAACATCGTCAATGCGATGGGCGACGACAGCAAGAAGCTGGGCATCGTGTTCTTCGCGCTGATGATCGGCATCGGCCTGGTGATGAGGCCGACCGCGGGCACCACCGCGTTCAAGAACGCCGTGCAGGGCCTGTTCGAGGTGTGCATGCACCTGATCGGCATGTTCATCAAGCTGGCGCCGTTCGCGGTGGCGGCCTTCATGTTCAACCTGACCGCGCGACTGGGCTGGGACGTGATCCAGAGCCTGATGTGGTTCGTGGTGACCGTGCTGCTGGCGATCGCCATCCACGGCTTCATCGTGCTGCCGCTGTGGGTGCGCCTGCTGGGCGGCATGTCGGCGCGCAGCTTCTTCCGCGGCACCCAGGAAGCCACGCTGACCGCTTTCGCCACCGCGTCCTCGTCGGCCACCCTGCCGGTGACCCTGCGCGTGGCCGAGGAAAACCTGAAGCTGCCGCGCAAGGTCTCGCGCTTCGTGCTGACCGTCGGCGCCTCGGCCAATCACCATGGCACCGCGCTGTTCGAGGGCATCACCGTGCTGTTCCTGGCGCAGGTCTATGGCCTGCACCTGGGCCTGCCGCAGCAGCTGATGGTGCTGCTGCTGTGCATCCTGGGCGGCATCGGCACCGCCGGCATCCCGTCCGGCTCGCTGCCGGTGATCGCGATGATCTGCGGCATCATCGGCATCAAGCCCGAGGGCATCGGCATCATCCTGGGCGTCAACACCTTCCTGGACATGTGCCGCACCTCGCTCAACGTCACCGGCGACCTGGCCACCGCCGTGGTGGTCTCCCACCGCAGCGGCGTGGCCGACGACGAGGTACCGGACGTGCCGGAAAACGCCGGCCACCATTGACCGGGCCGGTCGTCCGGACCTGCGCGAAGGCCGCCCGATGGGCGGCCTTCGCCGTTGTGGAAACAGGCCTGGCCTGCCCCGGCGGCGGGCGACCCCGGCCTGACCTGCCCGGTGCTCTGTGGGACAATAGGCCGCCCGCAGCTCCGCGGGAGCCTCCCGACCCGACGAACCATGACGCAGCCCTCCCGCCGCCAGTTGGCGAACGCCATCCGTTTCCTCGCCGCCGATGCGGTGCAAGCCGCCAACTCCGGCCACCCCGGCATGCCGATGGGCATGGCCGACATCGCCGAAGTGCTCTGGAACGACTACCTCCGGCACAACCCGAACAACCCGAAGTGGTTCAACCGCGACCGCTTCGTGCTGTCCAACGGCCACGGCTCGATGCTGCAGTACGCGCTGCTGCACCTGAGCGGCTACGACCTGCCGATCGAGCAGCTCAAGGCCTTCCGCCAGCTGGGCAGCAGGACCGCCGGCCACCCGGAGCGCCATGAAACCCCGGGCGTGGAGACCACCACCGGCCCGCTGGGCCAGGGTTTCGCCAACGCCGTGGGCTTCGCGCTGGCCGAGAAGCTGCTGGCGCAGCGCTACAACCGCCCCGAGTTCGAAGTCGTTGACCACCGCACCTGGGTGTTCATGGGCGACGGCTGCCTGATGGAAGGCATCTCGCACGAGGCCGCCTCGCTGGCCGGCACCTGGGGCCTGGGCAAGCTGGTCTGCTTCTGGGACGACAACAACATCTCCATCGACGGCGAAGTGGAGGGCTGGTTCACCGACGACACCCCGGCGCGCTTCGAGTCCTACGGCTGGAACGTGGTGCGCGGCGTCGACGGCCATGACCCGGAGAGCATCAAGGCCGGCATCGACGCGGCGCTGTCGCAGTTCGACAGGCCGACCCTGATCTGCTGCAAGACCACCATCGGCTTCGGTTCGCCGAACAAGGCCGGCCAGGAATCCAGCCACGGCGCGCCGCTGGGCAAGGACGAACTGGAAGCCACCCGCAAGGCGCTGGGCTGGGAATACGGCCCGTTCGAGATTCCCGAGGAGATCTACGCCGGCTGGCGCGCGGGCGGCACCGGCACCCTGCGCCAGGCCGAGTGGGAGCAGCTGTTCGACAAGTACGCCGCGCAGTTCCCGGCCGAGGCCGAGGAACTGACCCGCCGGTCGCACGGCGAGCTGCCGGCCGACTTCATCGCCCAGGCCGATGCCTACATCGCCCAGGTGCAGGCCGAAGCGCCGACCATCGCCTCGCGCAAGGCCTCGCAGAACGCCATCCAGGCCTTCGCGCCGCTGCTGCCGGAAATCGTCGGCGGCTCGGCCGACCTGGCCGGCTCCAACCTGACCCTGTGGAAGGGCGCGCACACCGTGGTCGGCGAAGACCCGCAGGCCAACTACGTGCACTACGGCGTGCGCGAGTTCGGCATGAGCGCGATCGCCAACGGCCTGGCCCTGCACGGCGGTTTCCTGCCGTTCGACGCCACCTTCCTGGTGTTCAGCGACTACGCCCGCAACGCGCTGCGCATGAGCGCGCTGATCCCGGCGCAGGTCATCCACGTGTTCACCCATGACTCCATCGGCCTGGGCGAGGACGGCCCGACCCACCAGCCGGTCGAGCACATCGCCTCGCTGCGCTACATCCCCAACAACGACGTGTGGCGCCCCTGCGACGCCACCGAGTCGGCGGTGAGCTGGAAGGCCGCGATCCTGCGCAGGGACAACCCGAGCTGCCTGATCTTCAGCCGCCAGAACCTGGCCCCGCAGCAGCGCAGCGCCGAGCAGGTCAGGCTGATCGAACGCGGCGGCTACGTGCTGGCCGACGCCGCCGGCACGCCGGATGTGATCCTGATCGGCACCGGCTCGGAAGTGGGCCTGGCCATGGCCGCCAAGGCCGAGCTGGAGGCGGCCGGCATCAAGGCCCGCGTGGTGTCGATGCCGTCCACCAACGTGTTCGACCGCCAGGACGCGGCCTACCGCGAATCGGTGCTGCCCAACGCGGTGCGCGCGCGCGTGGCGGTGGAAGCCGGCGTCACCGGTTTCTGGCGCCAGTACGTGGGCCTGGACGGCGCCGTGGTCGGCCTGGACACCTTCGGCGCCTCGGCCCCGGCCGACAAGCTGTACCAGCACTTCGGCATCACCACCGAGGCGGTGGTCGCCGCGGCGAAGGCGCAGCTGGCGAAGTGATGCGCCGCATCGGGGCGTGGTGAGAAAAGGCCGGGATTTCCCGGCCTTTTCTTTGCTCCTCTCCGGCGGAAGCGCGTCCCGCTCCCTCCGTAGGAGCGACTTCAGTCGCGAAGAGGCTTTCCCGGCGCTGCCCTTTCGCGACTGAAGTCGCTCCTGCGGGGTGGGTTCTCCGGCGTTGGCGCGCGGGTCCAGGTACGACGGAGCCCATTGGCTCCGGCTCCGCCCGCATGCGAGCATCGGCCGCACGCCCCCGTCGCGGGCGGCACATCCGGAGAAGCACCATGAAGCGCGTGACCGGTATCGGCGGCATCTTCTTCAAGGCGAAGGACCCGGCCGCGCTGGCGGCCTGGTACCGCGATCATCTCGGGCTCGACGTCGCCGGCTGGAATGGCGCGGTGTTCCGGTGGGGCGGCGAGGGCAGCGCGCCGGGCATGACGATCTGGAGCCCGTTCGCCGCCGACACGAACTACATGGCGCCAGGCACGGCGTCCTTCATGGTCAACTTCCGCGTCGCCGATCTGGACGCGCTGCTGCCGGTGCTGCGCGCCGAGGGCTGCGACGTCGTCGACAGGACCGAGACCTCCGAGCAGGGAAAATTCGGCTGGGTCATCGACCCGGAGGGCAACAAGGTCGAACTGTGGGAGCCGCCGGCCGGACAGTAGCGCGCACACCTTGGAGAATCCGATGAAAGTGAAGCGCATCGTCGCCAACATCCGTACCGACCAGCTGGACGCCGCTGATGCGTTCTACCACGCGATCCTCGGCCTGGAACCGGTCATGGACCATGGCTGGATCCGCACCTACGCGGCGCCGTCGCGCATGACCACGCAGCTGAGCTTCGCCACCGAAGGCGGATCGGGAACGCCGGTGCCGGACCTTTCGGTGGAAGTGGACGACCTGGACGAAGCGCTGGCCCGCGTCCGCGCCGCCGGCATCGCCCTCGAGTACGGGCCGGCGCACGAACCCTGGGGCGTGCGCCGGTTCTTCGTGCGCGATCCGTTCGGCAGGCTGGTGAACATCCTGCAGCACGATCCGTCCGCCGCGGACGCCTGAGCGACGCGCCGCCGTTCAGGGCCGCGCGGTGCGTGCCAGCGCCAGGCGCAGCAGGCGCGCATCGAGCCACTCGCCGAAACCGGCCGGCTGTTCCAGCGCCATGCGCTGCAGGTACATGGCGTCGTTGTCGCCGGCGCGCTGGCGCAGGGCCGCGAGCACGGTGCGCAGCTTGCCGCCGGCGCTGGCGGTGCGGGTCTTGAGCCAGGTCAGGGCGCGCAGCAGGTCCTGCTCGACCGGGGTGAAATCGCTGCCCAGCGGGTAATCGGGCAGGCTGCCGTCGCGGCGGAACGGCGCCAGCGCGGCGGCAAGCACCTCGGCGCGGTTGCGCTGCCAGCGCGCCGGCGCGGTGAAGCCGCGCGCCAGCTTCTTCGCCGCCTTCGCCTGTTCCAGCAGCGGCGCCTGGAAGGCGGCGTCGGTGATGCCGGCCATGGCGATCACGCAGTCCTCGTCGGTCGCGCCGCGCAGGTCGGCGATGCCGTATTCGTCGATGAAGACATCGCGCAGGTGGCGCGGAATGGTGGTGTGGCCGTAGTTCCAGCGGACATTGGAGCGCGCGCTGCCCGCCGCTTCGCGCACGGCGCGGAACATCAGCACGCTGCGCGCATCCGGCAGCGCGTGCGCCATCGCCACGAAGTTGTACTGGCCGCCGACGCCGGACACCACGCGGCCGTCGTCCAGCGCGTCCGATACCGCCGCGCCGAGCGCGGTGGCCATCATGCAGGAATTGAAGAAGCGCGCGTCGCGGCGCTGCAGCCGCTGCAGGGTTTCATCGCCGCCATAGAGCTGGTTGATCTCGCTGATGCGGCGCATGCCGATGGCGCGGCATTCGTCCTCGGGCAGGTGCCGCAGCCAGTCGTAGAACTCCGGCGAGCCGAGGTAGAACGCGCCGTGCAGGTATTCGCCTTCCTCGGCCAGCCGCGCATGGTCGGCGGTGTAGGCGCTGCCGTTGGCCAGGCGCTGCATCAGCGCCAGGTCGTCGTGCACCTTGCGGCGGATCACGCCGCTCTGCACCAGCCTGCGGAAGCCTTCGTTGAGCATTTCGCTGCAGCCGTACAGGCCGGTCTCGAACGGCGCCAGCCCGCCGGCTTCGCGCACCAGCGGGTGCTCTGCCAGCGTCGGGTCGAGCGCATGCAGTATCTGCCGGTAGCGGGCATTGTCGGTATGCCGCAGCACCAGCGCGTGGCTGAGCGCGTCGGCCAGCGCGCCGATGCCGATCTGCAGGGTGCCGCCGTCGCGCACCAGCGTGCTGGCGTACAGGCCGATGGCGTAATCGGCATCGTTCACCGGCTGCCGCGGCAGCCCGAACAGCTTCGGATACGGGCCGGGCGGGGTGAGCACCAGGTCGAAGAACGCCGCGTCCACCGTGGCGGTGCCGCCCAGCCACGGCAGCTCCGGGTCGATCTCGGCGATCAGCAGCGGCCGCGGCAGGCCGCGCGCGGCGATGGCGTCGAGCGTGTCCTGGGTGATGTCGTTGTTGCACGACAGGGACAGCCGCGCGCTGCCTTCGCGCGCGGCCACCTTCTGCACGATGGCGTGCGGCGCGCGCTGCGCCACCGCGTCGGCGGCGTGGGTGTAGTTGAGGCTGGTGTAGGCGCGCTGCGCCTGCGTGGAGCCCAGCAGCGCGCCGGACTGCATGTAGAACTCCTCCACCTGCACGTGCGCGGGCAGGGCGTCGCGCGCCACCGCCTGCGCATAGGCCAGGAGCGGGAAGTCCGCGCCGAAATGGCGCTCGACGAACGGCCGCAGGAAACGCGCCTGCAGGTCGTTGCCGCTGGCCTGCGGCGGATCGAGCGAGAGCGCCGTATAGAGCTGCAGCGGGCGCGAGGGGTCCTGCTCGATGCGGGCATAGAGCGCGTTGAGCAGCCGGTGCGGCTTGCCCAGCGCCAGCGGCGCGCCGATGCGCAGCGGTCCCTCGACGTGGGCCAGCAGCCACGCCACGGCGGCATCGGGATCGGTCACATGATGGGGCATGGCGGTGCGTTGTTGCGGAGAGCCGGCATTACAGCACTGCGGCGATGAAGCCCCGGTCGGGATGCTTGACAGGCGAATCGTTTACTCGTGTAATCGATAAAAATTACGGGCGTAAACGATGATCCGGATCAGCGAGGCCGAAGCGGTGGTGATGGAGATCCTGTGGGAGGCGCACCCGCTCGCCGCCGAGGACGTGGTGGCGCGCCTGGCCGGCCGCAACGGCTGGGCCGAGGCCACTGTCAAGACCCTGCTCAACCGCCTGCTCAACAAGGGCGCGATCAGCGCGATGAAGGAGGGGCGGCGCTACCTGTACGCACCGCGGGTGCAGCGCGACGCATGGCTGCTGGAGGAAAGCAGCAGCCTGCTTGAGCGCCTGTTCGACGGCCGCGTCGCGCCGCTGGTGGCGCATTTCAGCCAGCACCGCAGGCTGAGCCGCGACGACGTGGCCGAACTGCGCAGGCTGCTGGAGGAACTCGACGATGACCAGCCCTGAGTTCCTGCAGGCCTTGCTGGCGACCACGCTGGCCAGCAGCGCGGCGATGGCCGTGGTGCTGCTGCTGCGCGGCGTGGTGCGGCGCCGGCTGGGCGCCAGCGCGGCGTACCTGTTGTGGCTGGCCGTGCCGGTGGCGTGGGGCGCCGTGCTGCTGCCGGCACCACGCAGCGCGGTGCTGCCGATGACGGCCTTGGACGCGGTACTGCCGGCAACCCCTGCCGCGATGGTGCAGGCCGCGCCGATGCTGCCGTGGGCGCCGGTGCTGGGTGGAATCTGGGCGGCTGGCGCGCTGCTGCTGATGGCGTGGCAGCTGCGCCAGCAGCGGCGTTTCGTGCGTGGGCTGGGCACGCTGCAGCGTGGCGGCGAGGGCTGTTGGCGGGCGCAGGCAGCGGCGGGGCTGCCTGCCGTGGTCGGCCTGTGGCGGCCGCGGATCGTGCTGCCGGTGGATTTCGAGCAGCGCTACACCGCGCAGGAACGGCGGCTCGTGCTGCTGCACGAACAGGTGCACCTGCGCCGTGGCGACATCGCCGTCAACGCGCTGCTGGCGGCGATGCAGTGCGTGTACTGGTTCAACCCGCTGCTGCCGCTGGCGCTGCGCCGCTGCCGCGAGGACCAGGAGTTTTCCTGCGACGAGCGCGTCATCGCCCGCGGCGACGGCGCGCGCCGCAGCTATGGCAGCGCCATGCTCAAGACCGGGCTGTCGCTGTCGCCCTTGCCGCTCGGTTGCCACTGGCGGGGCCCGCATCCGTTGAAGGAGCGTATCGCCATGCTGAAGCGTCCGGTGCCGGGAAAGCAGCAGTGGTTCGCGATGCTGCTGCTGTCGGCGGGGCTGTCGACGGGGCTGGGGTATGCGGCGTGGGCCGCGCAGCCGGCGCGGGCGGAAAAGGGCGCCGCCGGTGCGGTCCATTACGGCGTGAAGCTGCAACTGGACGTGGACGGTGAAGCGCGCAGCTTCGAGGTGCGCGGGCCTGCGGGCAGGCCGTTCGCGTTTTCCATGGACACGCCGGCCGGCCGCAGGTGGGAGGGCGAATTCACGGTGGAACCGCTGGACGCGGCCCAGGCCGTGCTGTCCGGTACCCTGCGCGAAGGCGGGCAGGTGGTCGCCACGCCGACGCTGGTGGTGACCACCGGCAGCCCGGCCGGCATGCGCGTCGACACGAAGGACGCCGGTTCGCTGTTCAAGATGGAGGCCATCGTCGTGGATCTCGGCAGGGAGGCCGGCGCCGTGGCGGCTCCCGCACCTGCATCGCAGGCGCGCATCGGCGCGGAACCGGCGGATGCGCCGGCCAGCACGGTCGGCTTCGCCGACATGTCGCCGCCGCGCTATCCGCCGAGCATGCACACCGGCGAGGTGGTGCTGAAGGTCGAGGTGGCCGCCGATGGCACGGCCGCCGGTGTCGTGGTCGACCGCAGTTCGGGACACGCCGACCTGGACGAGGCGGCGATGGAAGCGGCGCGCGGGTGGAAGTTCAACCCGGCGCGGAAGGACGGCAGGCCGGTAGCCGGCAAGGTGCGCATCCCGGTGCGTTTCGACATGGATGCGCCCGGCACGGCCGGCGCAAGCGCGCCATGACGCGGCGCGCACCGGCGGCCACCATGCTCGTCACGCTGTGCCTGCTGCTGGCAACGGCCGGCTGCGCGACGCGCCCGGCCGCCACCGCCGACGTGGCCGACGTGGCCGACACCTACAACGTGGGACAGCGCCTGCTGCCGGCCGAATCCACCGGCGGACAGGGCGGCGGCGTGCAGCCGTACACGCTGTCGGCCAGCGAGGTCTTCCGCATGCCCCGGCCGACGCATGCGCCATTGCCGGAGCTGCCCGACATGCCGGCGCAACGCTCGCTGCCGCCGGTGACGGTGTGCCTGAATGTCGTCCTCGATGCGCAGGGACAGGTGCAGCGCAGCTTCCCGCTGCTGGCGCACAGCCAGTGCGGTGCCGGCAACGACGCGGCGAATGGCCATCTGCTGCAGGCCGCGGGCGATGCCGTGCGGCAATGGCGCTTCGCGCCTGCGGCGATCTGCCATTTCGCCGCGGGCACCTCGCCGGCCGCGCCGGACGACTGCACCGGCGCCACGACGGTGGAGGAGGTGCCGGTGACGCTGCCTTATGCGTTCACCTTCGAGATCGTGCAGGGACAGGCGCGCGTGCAGCTGGGCAAGCCGCCGCAGCCGTAGGTGCGGGGCTTGCCCGGCACGGCCCGCTGGCGACGCAGCGCCGCAGGCCGGTCAACGCGGCTTCGGCGCCGTATCCAGCAGTTCGTTCAACAGCGCCGCCAGCCGCTCGCCGGCCAGGCGCAGCTGCGCTTCGGCCACCGGGCGCCAGCTGTCGGCGTAGGCCTGGCCGACCTTGCGGTTGGCCGGATAGACGCCCTCGCGCGTGGCGATGCCGCAGCTCTGCTCGGCCCACAGGGATGCATCGCGCTGCAGCTGCGGCGCGGCGACGCCTTCCGGCGCCGGCAGCGCCTGCAGGCGCTGCAGGTACTGCCCGTCGTCCAGCTGCAGGGCGTAGAACATGCCGCTGTCCCACAGCGAGTGCAGGTTGGTGCCGCGCTCGTTGAACTGCAGCTGGTAGGTATTGCCGCCCTTGTCGTGGCCGTAGCCGGCGTGCATGGGCTGGTGCATGTCGCCGACCAGGTGCACGACGAACTTGAGCGCCTGCAGGCGCTCGGCGTCGGAGAGGTTGCGGTCGGCCAGGCGCGCGCTCTGCGCCTTCAGCGCCTCGATCACGCAGTCGCCGTCGCGGCAATGCTTCGGCGGGTCGTAGCGGCAGCCGTCCTCGGCCATGTTGACGTAGTGCCAGCCGGCCGAGCGCTTGCCCAGGTCGGGGTCCTCGGCGCGCAGCTGGTCGGCCCAGGGCGCGATGCTGGCCAGGGTGGCGCCGGCTTCGGTGGCGAGCAGGCGTTCCACTTCCGCCCTTGCGGAAGGGTCCAGGCGCGTTTCGGCGATGCGCGCGACCAGGCGGTGGCCCTGCGCGCCCCAGGCGAAGGCCGGTGTGGACACCAGAGTGGAAGCGGCCAGGACGGTGGCGGAAAGGAGCAGGGGCAGGCGGGCGCGGATTTTCATCGGCGCATTCTAGCGGCCGCACCACCGCGGCCCTGTGCCGAAAGTGGCGGGCCTGCCCACGGTTCCGCCGCGCTTGGCTCGCGGCGGGGCGTGGACAGGCCCTGGGAAGCGGCTTTCCCCGCGCTACCGGGGGAGGCAGGATCAGAAGGTGCGGACGTAGGCCACGCCGTACACCAGCGGGTCGATGTTGGCGGTGCCCAGCGTGTGGCCGTTTACCTTGACCTTGGTGTCGATGTCGGCCCAGCGCAGGTCCACGCGCAGCGCGTCCCTGTCGGTCAGCGCGAAATCCAGGCCGGCATGCGCCGCCAGGCCCCACGAGTCTTCCAGTTTGAGCCGCGTGCCCTGCAGCGCGCCCTTGCTGTCGGTGCTGAAGAACCTGGTGTAGTTCACGCCCAGGCCGACGAACGGGGTGACCTTGCTGCTGTTGGTGAAGTGGTACTGCAGCGAGACCACCGGCGGCAGCTGCTTGGTGCGGCCCACCGTGCCGACGCCGTCGATGCTGACGTCGTGCTGGAACGGCAACGCGGCCAGCACTTCCACGCCCACCTTGTCGGCGACGAAGTATTCGAAGGTCACGGTCGGGCGCACGCTGTTGTCCACCCGGGCCGGCAGCGCGCCCAGGCCCAGCGCCGAGCCGTCGAGATCGCCGGCGCGGGATTTCGGATCGACGTTGTGCACGCCGACGCCCAGCGTCCAGTCGCCCTTGGACTGCGCCATGGCGGGGGAGGCGGCCAGGGCCAGGGCGGCGGCGAGGCCGGACAGCAGCAGGGCGGGGGTCTTGCGCATGGTGCGTTTCCATTGCTTGGTGGGGTTGGCGCCAGTCTCCGCGGCGTGCTCCGCGCACGCCTTGATCCGGATCAAACCTGCGCCCGGGCTCATTGGGCGTTCATGGTCCTGCCCCGCAACGGTCGCCGTCCTGGCCATACGCGGTGCGGTGCGGAGCGCAGGCCAGCGGGGCAGGCCCGGCTGTTACAATGCCGGTCCCTTTCCACCCCCGCCGCAGCGGTCTGCGGCCGCAGGAGTTCGTGAACATGGCAATCAAGGTCGGCATCAACGGTTTCGGGCGCATCGGGCGCAACGTGCTGCGTTCGGCGGTGTTGAACTTCGGCAACGACATCGAGGTCGTGGCCATCAACGACCTGCTGGAGCCGGACTACCTGGCCTACATGCTCAAGTACGACTCCGTGCACGGCCGCTTCAAGGCCGATGTCGCCATCGAAGGCGGCCACCTGCTGGTCAACGGAAAGAAGATCCGCCTGACCCAGGAACGCGACCCGGCCAACCTGAAGTGGGACGAAGCGGGCGTGGACGTGGTGATCGAGTCCACCGGCCTGTTCCTGACCAAGGAAGCGGCGCAGAAGCACATCGATGCCGGCGCCAGGAAGGTGATCATGTCCGCGCCGTCCAAGGACGACACGCCGATGTTCGTGTTCGGCGTCAACGACAGGACCTACGCCGGCCAGGCCATCATCTCCAACGCCTCGTGCACCACCAACTGCCTGGCGCCGCTGGCCAAGGTGATCAACGACAAGTGGGGCATCAAGCGCGGCCTGATGACCACCGTGCACGCCGCCACCGCCACCCAGAAGACCGTCGACGGCCCGTCC
>Ga0182741_1004986_pt1 | contig 12625 bp, 8 predicted proteins | sample eDN5th37CBELigOP_FD_128874 | JGI IMG/M metagenome (GOLD analysis project Ga0182741, IMG submission 128874) | Enriched Organic Plus compost microbial communities from Emeryville, California, USA - eDNA 5th pass 37_C BE-Lig OP (version 2) (version 2) ...
AAGGACTTCTGCGTAAGCTCGAGTCAGAGTTCTGCCATACTTGCGCATTTGCCAATGTACTACAAACCTACGAGCAACTATCCTCGTCACAAGATTGCGGAATGCCTTGCTCTTGTGTGCGTGAATGCCCAGGTCAATCACTCGTAGTGTTAATTGTTGAATTAAGTGATCCTTTCGGTTCAACGTGGACTTGAGCTCAGCTACCTTGGCTTGTAGATCAGTAAGCTGGGCTTCGAGATTCCTTCGAGCTTCCCACAATGCCTCAGACTCATCACCCATCCGTTCGATCCGCGCGTTGAGCGTCACTATTTCTGCGTCCTTCTGCGCCCGAAGTTCAGCGGTCTCATGCTGTTGCGATAACAACTGCTCAGCTTGGGATTCCAAGAGTGCCTTCAGCTGCGCGGATTCGTGTTGCAGCTGCCGGAGCTCCTGCTGCAATTGAAGCTCCCTTTCGCGACTTCGTCGTTGCTCCTGCTCGAGCCGGCGCGTCAACTCCACATTAAATTCCTCTTCACGCTGTTTTAGATCGGTTTGTGCAACCTGGGCAATCTTTGTCAGAGTGGTAATCTGGTTCTCGAGCTCCGCAATGCGAAGCTCATACGCATGATTCTGCTGCTGGACCTGCTGAAGCTGCTGCTGAATGGTTGGGTGCTGGTCATCGCCTCCCGACCCAAAGCCAGCACCGTCCCCTCGTCTTGGGGGGCGAGGTCGACTGACCAGGCCACTCATGCGTCGGATTCGAGCCTGTGGGAGAGGGATGGCTAGGTGTCTTTCTGCGAGATAAGCGCAGGTGGTATGAAGGTTACTTCCGGTTCGTGCATCCGTGGGTGCAACACCTGGATGTCTCGCAACGGACGCTGTCCTAATCGAGTTTCTAGCTGCTGGCTGGTGAGCTAGAATCTGCTAGAAAACATCATTCCGTGTGGGGCTTGTGGCAATAAAGAGGCAATTAATCGGCTTGAGGTAGTGATATAAACTGATCAGCCTGGTTGAACTGTCAGTCGCGTCAGTACAATCCTCCCTTTTAGTGTTTCAGTAAATGTAGCGTTTCTGGTTTCTGCTCCTTCCAGGGCATGCTTGCTGGGGATCATGCCCAGAGCAGCCGCACAAGCGGCGCTTCTGTCACTGACTTCGCTGCTGAGCAACATACCCCTGACCTGCACTGTGCGTGCTCTACAAGGGCCACCCTCGAGCCACCCCCGGGCCAACCTGGACCTGGGCGGAAAACGGGCTCTGAACCACAGTGATGACGCACTTAAAATGCTAAGTGATTGGATGGGTGTGGGAGAAAAATGCGGTAATGCTACGTAGAATTGTTTTCTATTGAGTTTTTTTATACTTTTGAACCGATTACTCACTCCAATCCTGCCCTAGAGTGCTTCAGACCGTCTAGTCTGCGAGAGCCCGTCACCCACACCCGCTTGATGTGATTCTTCGTAGACTCATCACACTCCTCTTGACCCAATGCCTTCCTACCAATCAGATCCTGCGAGAGACGCCCTAGGGAACCACAAGGTGCTCGCCAGCCCAACCAGACTACTCAGAACAATTCTCGAAGAGCATTCTTCGTCACGTCCCTACTTTAACCCGCTCACTTGAGCTCTCACCACGCGACCTCCTCCGGGTAAATCTTAGCGCATTAGAGGATCCAACGGCGTTTGTTGCAGCCTCCGAAGCTGCTTCTAGTGTTGTCGTCCATATCAAGCCAGATCCACAACAATCTAATCTCCGAGACACCCAACACATGACTACCAAACCAAACTCTGGTCCATCGAACGGGCCGGCGGCTGCGAGCCCAACACCAGCAGCCACAGCACCTACACGTACCCCATGGGAGGAGCTGCAACTGCGGTTTCGAATGCAAGAGCGTAAACTGGCCTCACGAATGGCCGAGCTGAGCTCACTAGCTCTGAAGTGCAACCAGGCGGCCAACCGGGCAGTCGTAAGGACACAATACTCGGACCGGGCTGAGGATAACCAAACACGGGAGTGGGACGCATCTCTCAAGCGCCTTGACCAAGCTGTCGGCGAACTACTCACCGAGCTGCAAGGGATTTTGGATAGCCTAGCCCAGGCGACCGCAGTAGACAACGCTCAGCAACAGGCGTTCTTGTCACGATGTCGAACAGTCCTGCAAGACACGGTTCAAGAGAAGGCACGTATTTATGAAATGGGACAGAAGGCGCTATGGCGATTGAGCCTATATGAAGACGACGAGCCCTACAGCTCCGTTGAGGACGGCGGACTCACTAGCACACGGTCGCAGGCTCAGGCCCTCTTGAATGAGCATGCCAAACTCGAAGAGTCCCTTGCGACAATCGAGGAGGTCACACGAATTGGTGACGCTTCCCACAAGACAATGTTGCGAACAACTGAGAACTTTAGGTTGATTCGACGAGGCATCGACAAGGTTGGTGCAGCGTTTCCAGTCATTAATAATCTGATTAACCATATTCGAAGGCACCGTCACCGAGATGCAATCGTCATCGCAGCGGTAATTGCGCTATGTATGGCATTTACTGTAATCTACATATCTAGGAAATCATAGCTCCCGTCTTGTGAATAAATAACGACAACAGGTAGCGAAATGTTTATGGAAATGTCAATGATACAAGAGTAAGTGATCAACCTACGATCACCGTTCATGCTAGTCTCATGATCTGTGAGTGTTATTAAATCTTCTCTGATTCTTCGTCTGAGCTGGTGTCATAGGGCTCGTCGAACCGCCCAGTTGAGATGTCGGCGTAGAGACTATGCGCAGAGGGGGTCTGACTTTGGGCGGGCTTCCACGAGTAGCTCAGTGAGGGACCATTGCGGGACTTCCTGGGCTTAGATGAAGGTGATGAACTTCGGGTGCTATGCCTTCGCTGTCTTTGTGTTGTGGCCTCACTGGATTCGCGACATCGGGCCGTTTCCATGAATGAGCTAATGTCACTGAATGCAGCGCCAGGCGGAAGTCCAGCTTCGGTAGCTGATGAGATAGATGAATTACTCGACTGCCTCTCCATTTCATTGACGAACTTCTCGAGTTCCTCTTGGGAGTATCGATGTGAGATCATCTGCCCGATTGCAGCACGTGTGAGTGACGCGGATCGTGGCGGCACTGGCTGAAGTAGAACAGCCTTGGATTGCAATTCGTTGAGTGCCTTGGTCTTGGTGCTTGCATTATTTATCGCTTCTGCGTGGGCTCGCAACACAGGGTCCTCATGAGATGCAGCGGCCTCGCTAAGTTCGGCTCCAGTAATCGCAACAGCGGCGGCCGTGGTTGCCACTTTTGCCTTGGCCCCAGCTGCTGCCGCAGCAAGGGCTCGCGTCTTCGCTGCCACAGCATGGATCGCGATCTTCGTTGCCTTCGGGCTGTGGTTTACGAAGGCTCCTTCCTTGAGACACTTGCCACAAACCTTGGGATGTCCACCAGTCAACACACCGTGGGGGCATGCTGGTCCTGCTGATCCGTTGTCCAATATAAGCAGCGAGGACTTCTTAAGGGCCTCACGCTGCCAAAGATCAACGACTTCCAGCACCTTACCTTCGTCCTCTTGTAAAATCTCTTTGGGGTCTTGGACCTCATTCTCGTTGGCTTTCTTGAGTGCGTTCAATGCCTCCTGCTCATATCTCAATCTCTCTCCCACAGGCTCACCCAGGATGGCCTTGGGAATGTACATATCCCATGCGCCGTCATACTTTGCGAATTCAAGGGCACGCTTTCTCATTGCGGCTTGTTCTTGCTCCAGCTTGCTTTGTGCTCGTGCCATACGTTGCTGAGCGAGTTGCTCCTTCGCTGTTTCAACAAGTGATTTGTAATGACTGGGAGCAGAAGCACATCGAGGTAGTGGCTGAGCTCGCGCGGTGGAAGTTGCTTCGAAGTACTTCTTACTGGTGAGAGAATCCTTGCGATCCCGGTCGAACGTCAGACGAATTGGCATTTGATGCTGTGAAACATTGGATGGGAAGATGTACTTGGGCTTTAGTATCCTAGGATCGATGGTGGTTGACTTGTTCCATTCAGACACCACCCTCGCTTCCATCTTGGCTTTGTCACGACGCAGCTCGCGAAGCTCCTGTGCGAACGAATCTCTTGCAGCTCTCTGGGACTGGACCCGAGCTAGAGCATCCAGCTTTCTCAACTCAGCAGACTCTCGTTGTTGATCCGGGTTGTCCCAGGGACATCCTTGCTTGAAAGAGACTGAAACACGATCTGATCGTGTAGACGGGTGGTAAACAGGCTTCGTGATGCCTAAAACATCACCGAGGGTGTACTCCTTAACTTCTTGCTTTGCTCGCCTCGCCTTCTCAGGCACATCGCTTGGATGGAACACTCGCTAGAGAGAGGGAATAGATCCAGATCAAGGAAGAGTTTGAATTAGGGGGGCATAACGGGATGTTCAAGCTACAGCATGACGACACCAGGTATGGACTTCGCGGGACTTGCCCACCTAACGTACCTCATTAAGATCGTAGCTTACTCGGCCATGGATGCTTCCGATGCGGAATTGTGATTTGAGCTGACTCGACCCGGGGGTCATCCGTGAGGTCTGATCCAGCGTGGTCATGGCTGTCGGCGGACGTGGCTTACACTCGCTCAGATGTAGCGTTTAGCAAGATGTGCGACCAAACGCAGGCTTGGCTCTTTCCTGAAACTCCAAGAAGGTGTCAGAGTGATTTTCAAGGCTGTGTGGGAGTGTCTACCACGACTAAGTTGTAATTTGAACGCAGAGTAATAGCTTGAGTCTGTCTACGTCGTTTCTAGTCAGGCTGCACTCGTTGCGCTGCGCCTAACAGATCCCCTTAGGAGTGACCGAGAAACCGAAAAACCCTATCTGTCCTGGCCTTGATTCTGATCTCCTGAGTGGGACTCCATCCACCAGTCCCTGGCGAGCACACCTAAGTTCGTTGTCTTCATTGAAATACATGGGAAAGCGCCGTATCTCACAACTGTGGCTCAGGTTCAAGTTGTTCATCGTGTTGAGGGCTACAATGGCGGTTGAACTGTATCTGTTTCACTGCCACTTCTAGGATATACGTCCAGAAACTCCACTCAGAAGTGTATCACAAGACAACCAAGTATGAAATCTGCACACTCACAGCCGGTTTGCTGGCCGCCTTACACGACTCTGACTCTCACGATATAGCTACGCCGTACAATGTTGGGGAAGCTAAAGGAAACGCTCGGTTTTAGCTACTTCCAGGCGCGGTTCCATGCCTACACTGAGTAAGTTTCCCGGTCTCGAATCTGCTTCACGCACCTTACAACATTCTGTCTACCTTGTTGGACGTCTTCTAACATGCTATGCGTTCCTACGAATGCTCTATAGAATGTCATGGTACTTCGGTATCATGTGCGTAGCTGGCATGATCTCCACCATTTGGTCTGCGGGTGTCATGGAGCCGCGGTCGATCCGAGATCTTCCCGAGCCGACACAGCGGTATGAGTGCGGCAAGATCAACGACTTCCTCTACATTTACGCATTGGTGTACGTTCCACTTGATTGCTTGTGGCAAGATCTAGCTGTTCCTTTTCTCGGCGCGTGATCTGCATCCTGATTGGATCGGCTTTCAGAGCGATTTCCAGCGATCGAACAGCCGAACGATGCTCCTCAACACGAAACCCACCGCGCATACTACATCTCCCCTACTTTAGCGCGCTTGCGGAATCGGCAACCTCATTCCTTGTCTCCATGAGCCTGCCATCCATCATGCGCTCAGCGAACTGGGCCATCTTCGGCTTGACTTCACTGTCTCTCCTCTTCCTCACATATCTCGCCAAGCTCGGTGGCATTGTCCTTGGCATGGTTTGGGTTTGGGGCAAGACCGATGTTTCGTGCGAGATCAATACGCCACGTCTCTACGATAACGCCTCAACATTCCTCATCTGTATGATCACTCTGTACGTGTTCCAGTTGCTCTTCGGTACCTCATTCCTTATGTGCTGTGGTATTGAAGATGCCGTTGGTGAGGGTGTTTATCTGTTCACATCCAAGTACGGTCGCAAGGACACTGAGGAAAATGCTGACCTGCTCGCAGTGGAAGAGGCTGACTAAGCCCCGAAGCGAGTTCATTGTTCAATGTTCAGCTTCGAGACCAGACAAAATTCTCGAAGATCCCACACCCGCGTGCTCAGTGTTGTCGCTTGACGCGGATGTCCTCCCAGTGATGCGTTTACGCATTGGCTTGAGATATGCTGATCTCCACCTGTCTTGTTTGCCCTGATTTTGGTTCCGGTGCTTTGCCCAAGGCCCCTGGGCAGAATTGTGACGATTACGGTTTTTTCGTCTGATCGTCACTTTACTCTTCTCCTACTCCTTGTCCATTCATCCGTCTCGGCAGATTGGCTTTGCCAAGATGAAGCCCACTCGCAGCCTCTCGCTTTCAGAGGTGATGGCGCCCAGCCAGAGCTTATGCCGATTGTTCCAATCGTGATGCGCTCTGGCTGTGCGACCACATCGATGTAATATGTACATACCCTGTTTCAATATTCCCCGTAGTTAGTATTTCCCACACCAAAGGCAACACGAGCAGGACCACAGCTTGTTGATCTAGCCCCCTGGACCCGAATTAATACAACAGCCCAGCACAGCTGATGAATCCTTGATTGTCCCTCGGCTCTGTTCAGAGCTGTAAAAGAGGTGAATTTAGCCGTATCCGGCTAAAGTAGGCAATCAACCACGTTTGCGTCGGATTGATTGAGACGAGCAAACGGGCCTTGCATCAGGTGCACACGCATTCCGATGGATGTCCACGACTTGTCAGTACTAGGCGGTACGTAAAACCAGACTGTCAGCATATTCCATGTGAGATCTGTATCGAATTCTGACCTTCACCACTTGCTCCCCGAAAGTTTCCCGGGAGTAGCTTTTCAGTCACGTTTTCTCTGCTTACTGAGCCCGCCTGCTTGTTCCAATCCGGTATAGTCAGTCTGGTCAGTGCAGAGGAGATTGCCAAGCAAGTGCAACAACAAATCGCGGCTTCCTCTGGCGCATCAGCGTCGCGACCAGATGCAGGAAGGCAGGACTTAAGAAGTACGAGCACGGAAGCGGTCACCCAGGAGGCGAGTTTGGACGCAAAAAAGGATATTAATGTGATCACTATCGATGATGATGAAGACACTGCGTCTGACTTGAAGAAACCTCAGCCGGTCCGCAACGTTCAGCTGGATCAGATCCGCAAGCTGGTGAGTGGTAACAAAACCGCGAAGGCCAGCGTGGGACAGGGAGGAGGCTCAGATGCCGCTCCAGATTCAGCGGCCGGATCAATCAGCGGCCCCGCGTCCAAGAGAGCAGGATCCAAATCAAGCGGCATCCCTGACGCGCGAGGTATCCTCAGCGATCTTCGAGGTTCAGGAGCTCAAACCACGCTCTTCACTCCATTTGCTGCGGCCGCCGCTGCTGGCACGAATTCCGAGAGAACAGGTGTTGCAGCGAACATGGTTGCTCACGTCACACGTGGCGGTGTCCGGCTCGACCAACCGGCGGAGCAACATGAAACCTCCAAGCGACCACTCCAAAGTTCTGAGGTCGATGTCAAGACAGGCTCTGCACTCGGATTAGGAATCCCCCGCAAGAGGGTCTCAGCGAATTCCCCCGACACCACAACCTCACTAGATGGGGGCGCACTAACCGCGGATTCCCAGTGCAGTCCGCATCCTGACCACTCTGCACCAATCCCTAGTGTGAGCTCCAGACTCGATTCAGGTAGAATCGGATCTGTGATATTCCCCTCCACACCACCACCGCCACCACCGCCACCTACCCTGAACTACAAAGCGACAGAAACAGAGGACGATATCATGGCGATTGATCACAAGTCCAAAAAAACAGGATCCGTCCCCAAGCTCTCTCCGTCCCCGAGCCCAGCTTCCTCAGCAGCAGCAACGAGATCCGCCGAGATGGCATCGCCAACCTCCAGTGAATCAGGTGCAAAGTCGGTACCAACACTCAAACGTCGTAAATTTACTGAGCCCTCGACAACTTCTGGGCCTGTGAGACCATCTCAACCGACTCGGGAAGACTCAGCTACCAGTCTGGCCGCTGCCACTGAACCACGCATTCCATATGATTCTTCAACAGAGTGGTCGTGTCAACGCTGCACATACTTAAATCCACTTACGGAGCGTGCTTGCCAAATGTGTGGTGGTAGAAGGCCACAAGTCAGAATCGAAGCGGAGTCTGGAAGCAGTAGTGACCTCGAGGCGACATCTTCTGAGCTCGACCGAAGGGTTCGGGATCCGCGTCAACGTCAATCAGGCCGTAATGCCAGATCTGAGCCACTGTCAGCACCACCAACAGCATTATCTGCGTCCTCTTCGCCGCGAGGGTCCCTTACCAGCCCGAAACCGACAGAAGCAAGGAGAGCCAAAGGCCCAATGTTTCGAGATTCCGAAGGAGAGGAGGCAGAGCGGGAAACGCGTTCACGAGATGACAGGCATCCATTCTATACTCCTTCTCGAGCATTTCGTCCACATCCTGCAATGGAGCTAGATGCTGCACGGAGGCTGCAAGAATGCATCGCTTGGGCAGCTAGTGACTCCAACAACAGGTCGGAGCTACGAGCTCGGATTTCCTCCTCACACAGTTCAGAAAGTCGCAAAGCAGAGCTACTTGATTTACAAGATGATGTGGATGATGAGTTCTATGAGCAGCGTCTGCGCCGGTTGTATTGGTATGGACCCGAACATGTTTTGCGGGCTGCACGAGCGCATGCCACTCTCAGTAGCCAGATGCCAAGTCCGTCGGCTCATCCAGTGGATACGGCAGTGCAGCGCAAAATTGCAACGTTTCGCCTGCGGAGTTGGCTCATCAATAACGAGGCCACCCGGATCTATTCACGAGCGCATGTTCGTGCTGAGCTCAATGGAACAAGCCATGCTGCTGTGAATCGGAGGCTAGTAGGATTGTTCCAATGCACTGACCTTTACGGAGATTTGCAGCAATCCACGGGTGTCGGTATTGTACGAGGATCTTCCACAGCGCGACAAGACTCAGAAGGGCTCGAGGACCCCGTAGACCCTTCTGCGAGTGCTTCTCGGTCACAAAACGGCCACAACGCTTCGCGTGCGAATCCTCCTCGCTACTGGCCATCTCTACCACTTCCATTCCAGGACGACGTACTCTTCGAAGGGGGTCTGGTCGTAGACAGTGCAACATGGGATGCTCTGCTTCCGCACCAGCAAACAGGTGTGAAGTGGCTTTGGGAGCTGCACATGCAGCGCGTCGGTGGTATTATCGCAGATGAGATGGGCCTTGGAAAAACAATCCAAATTGCTTCGTTTCTGCACGCACTAGCGTATACCAAGTACCTTTCAACCCTGCGAGTCAATCAGCAAGTCCGCTCAGAGCTTGATCCGTACAAGTGTGTCGAACACCCTCCTCAGCCAGGAGATATTGTGGCCGGCATCGAAGCGGCAGAAGGCAAGCAACTTGACGCGCATCCACTCAAATGCAAGCTCGACTTACAGCACCCGGTTTTAATTATTTGCCCAGCAACCATTATGACGCAATGGTTGCAGGAACTCCATGTCTGGGCCCCGCTCTATCGAGTGGCCCTGCTGCACGAGTCCGGACGATCCCAGATAAAATCCAGGGAGGCACTTTTGCAACGAATCGATGCCTGGCAACAGGATGGCTCATTGGCGCCTTCTCCTTCTTCTCTTAGCGAGCGAGCACGAGAAGTTTTGGAACGACAGCACCAGGATAGAACAGATACGAACGCTCCCGATGGAAAGCTAACATGGCACGGACAACCTCCCTGCATTCTTGTGACTTCCTATCAAACCGCCGTTCGTCACCACCTTCTACTGCTCCCGCGAAAGTGGAGCTATGTTATTCTAGACGAAGGCCACAAGATCCGTAATGATGCAGCACTTGTGACTCAGGTCGTGAAGCGACTGAATTCACGACATCGCATAGTTGTCACGGGAAATCCTGTTCAGAACAATTTGCGTGAGCTTTGGTCTCTTATGGACTTCGTATTCCCCGGAAAGCTTGGCGCGCTCTCCGTTTTTGAAGAGGAGTTTTGCGCTCCCATTGCACAGGGTGGATATGCTAACGCGACCGAATCACAGGTTCGGCTTGCGATCCGTTGTGCCACCTTGCTGCGTGATATGATTTCACCGTTCATTCTACAAAGGTTCAAGAGCGACGTTGCCAAGGCATTACCCCCCAAGTCCGAACAGGTACTATTCTGTGAGCTTACTCCATACCAGCATGAGGCTTACATGAAGGTCCTGTCGACACGCGAGGCAGCATTCATTCGTAGGATGCGTGATGAGGCCGCTGAACAGACTTCTAACTGGATGCGAGCTATGGGATCTGATGAGGCTCAGGAGCGTGGTGGAAGCGACTCAGCGTATTCTCGATCGCTGGTCTACGCGGCGTCGGGCCATGGTCGCAATTTGCTTGGGTCTGATCTGTATGCAAACTCTGGCATGGGTCAGCTGTTCAGTATGCTTACGACGCTACGGAAGATTTGTAACCACCCCGATTTGCTTTGGCTGGGTAAGGGTAAGCGAATTGGGCGACGCAAGAGGCAACGCACAGGCGCCTTTGCAGAGTCAGAACTCGATCGCACGATCCGCCGTCGACGCGCGGATGAAAAGCGGCGTATGCGCGAGGCCTCCAAAATGGTTGACTCAGCGCGTGAAGCGATCGCAAAGTTGAAAACAAGTGAGGAGGACAGGAAATCACCAACTGAACTTCGTGACGGTGAAGAGTCTGACGACGAAGGGGAGGGTGCCTCAAAGTGGAAGTCTCAACGAAGCAAATTAACATCTAATTCAGAGAAAAACACAAAATCACCTGATCTTCGGCGGAAGCGATACAAGTCCGACTTGGACGATGACATCGATGAGGACTTTGAGACAGATGATGATGATATCGATGAGGAGTGGTCCGACGAGACCGACGACGATGAAGACGAAGTGTGTGACGACGACGCTGACGACTTTGACGAAACGAACGATATCTTGGCCTCATACATTGAGGGTGCCGTGCGGCCCTCTGCAGCGGATTTCGGCTCTCCAGCCCGGTCAGATAAACTCTCCGTGTTATTGCGCGTGCTCGATGTCTGGCAGCGACAAGGTCACCGTGCACTCGTGTTCTGCCAGACTCGACAGATGCTGGACATTGTTGAGAAAGCCGTCGCTCGTGCGACGCCAAGAAACATGTCCAAGCTCTACTCTGAGGCCGCGCGTGCGCAGGGACAAAGGTCTTCCGCTTTGAACAATCCGTACAAGATCAAAAAGGAAAACCCAACTGAAGACGAAGCCGATGACACTCGCCCACTCTTTACGTACACCCGACTCGATGGTGCAACGCCTGTTCGTGCTCGTATCCCCTTGGTCACTCAGTTCAATACTGATCCAAGGATTTTCTGCATGCTTCTCACTACAAAAGCCGGTGGTCTCGGCATCAACCTTACTGCAGCGGATAGAGTCGTAATCTTCGACCCCGACTGGAATCCCAGTACCGACGCTCAGGCTCGTGAACGCATCTATCGTATCGGGCAAACACGGCCCGTTACGATCTACCGGCTGATCACTCGGGGCACAATTGAGGAAAAGATTTATCATCGGCAAATTTTCAAAGAGTTGCTTGCGGGCAGTGTCCTGAGCAAACAAGCTGGAACAAACGGTCAGCCATCGAAGCATCTGGGCCAGTTCAAACGCCTGTTTACTCGTGGTGATCTGCATGATTTGCTTGCCGCACCACCGCCACTACGCGAGACTGCACCAAGACTAGCAGATGAACGGCGACAACAGCGCTTGGGCCGAGTTGTGGGTCACGTCGACGCTGCTGCCCCGACACAGTCTGCTACAACCGAACTAGCCGGTCTTCTGAAGGGCGCAAATGACGAAAAATCTCAGAGTGGACGTCTTGCGGTTCAGCCAACTTCAGAAACAATCAAAGTCGAAGAAAAACAGCACGCAACCCAGCGGCATGAAGATACGGCACCAGTGGAGTTATCTCAGGCATCGGGCGCTTTTGTCAAGAGCGAGTCTTCCATGGAAGTTGCCTCCTCGGAACCAGTTAGATCGGTGTCCTTACCGCCACTCGAACCCTGGACAGCACTCGAGCCCTCGACACTTGCCCCATCGGAAGCCGAAGATGAGGCGGATATGGATGGTATCGGCGCAGATGTCGATGAGACCAAGAGGCTTCAGGTGCTGGACCAAGAGATTTTTGCCAACGCAGAAACTTATTTCGAACCCTCTGTTTCTGACGCTGCTGTTCCGGAGCATTTGAGACATGTCAAGACAGAGGAAGACGCCGTGAGTGTCATCTTGGCAACGAATCGGAAGAAGCAACCTGGTACATCGCAAGCATTGGCCCCCAGCGCCGATGAGGAAACCGGAGCCGAACCCATCAACATAATGGAGCACATTATGCGCCTCCAGCCATCAGAGAGTTCTTCCTCGAGTGCAGCATCTGCTCCCCAATCCTCTGCGGCACTGCATGCTGAGCGTCAGGCCTTAGCAGCGAAGGCACGACTAATACGATCTCGTAAGGAGTTGCTTCCACTGCAGCTCGTGTCACCGAGGGCTGCTGAATCACAAAGTACTACATCCTCGGCGTCTCCAGCTCCAAAGGTGGTTGTTGTGCCTGGTATTGGCACATCTTTGAGTAACGTA
>Ga0182741_1004992_pt1 | contig 12610 bp, 10 predicted proteins | sample eDN5th37CBELigOP_FD_128874 | JGI IMG/M metagenome (GOLD analysis project Ga0182741, IMG submission 128874) | Enriched Organic Plus compost microbial communities from Emeryville, California, USA - eDNA 5th pass 37_C BE-Lig OP (version 2) (version 2) ...
ATGGCACGCGCATCTCGCTTGGCGTGGGCGTCGTCTCGGTGCTCGTCGCGGCGGCGGCGGGCACGCTCATCGGGCTTGTCTCGGGGTACATGGGCGGCTGGCAGGAGTACATCACCATGCGGCTGATGGATGTGCTCTTCTCGTTCCCGTCGATCATCCTCGCGATCCTGATCGTCTCGATCGTCGGCGCCGGCTTCACGAGCATCATCTTCGCGATCGCGCTTGTCCAGACGCCGATCTTTGCCCGGATCGTGCGGGCATCGACGCTCTCCGTGAAGGAGATCGAATACGTCCACGCGGCGCAGGCGTCCGGCGCGAAGACGTCGAAGATCCTCTTTCGGCACGTCCTGCCGAACGTGGCCGCGCCGATCCTCGTCCAACTGGCCCTGAGCATGTCCGGCGCGGTGACCATGGAGGCGGCCCTCAGCTACCTCGGCCTCGGAGCCGTCCCACCGACGCCGTCGCTCGGGTCGATGCTGAGCGAGAACCGGACGGCGATGGAACTGGCGCCGTGGACGGTGCTCTATCCGGGGATTGCGCTGGCGATCCTGGTGCTGTGCATCAACATGTTCGGTGATGCTGTGCGGGATTACCTCGATCCGCGCCTGCGAACGGCGACGAATCCGTAAGTGATCTGATCCAGAAGTCCATTGTGCACCGGTGAGGAAGAGCGGGCGGGAATGTTGCAACATTCCCGCCCTTTTTAACGTGATGGATGCTGTTGTTCCGGGGCAGAGAGGCCTCCCTCCCTAGGCGATTGTGAGCACTTCCTTGGCATATATTGACATAATCAAATAGTTCGAATATCTTAGTGGCTGGCAGTTATAGTATTATGTCACATCGATAAGAGGTAACGCATGTATTCCAATGTCACGTCACTACCGGTCACAGGTGCGGGTTCCACCGCTTTCATGGCTGCCATGACCGGACACCTGATCATCGCTCTTCTCCTGGCGTCGCTCTGCGCGCTCACAACGGCTCTTTTGATGTGGCAGCGGACTGACGACGACCTCGAAGAAGAGAGCTAGACCGCATCTTCATCGCCGCACACAGTGCACCTTCTCCCTTCAAGAGTCGCCAGGCATCCGGAGCAAACAACCTGTGATCCCTCATCAGAGACCAACCGTCACGCTTCTGGTCGGTACACGACCGGAGGCAATCAAGATTGCGCCCATCGTCCATGAAATGCGACGTGACGGGCGACTGAATCCCATCCTGGTCAGCACATCCCAGCAGGCACACCTCATCGACGATACTCTCGCCGCCTTTGGACTCTCTCCCGATATGACGATCCCCCTCGTGCGGGATTCGGGCTCGATCACCGAGCTGACCGCGCGTCTCCTGCCTCATCTGGAGGATGTGTTCGCCGACCTCCAGCCCCAGGCGACCATCGTGCAGGGAGATACCGCAACGGCGATGATCGGTGGCCTTGCCGCGTTCTGGCGACACATCCCGGTGGTCCACGTCGAGGCGGGGCTTCGGTCGGGCCGGCTGGACGCTCCCTTTCCGGAGGAGGCGAACCGCAAGATCATCAGCCAGGTCTGCAGCCTGCATCTCCCGCCTACCGAGATGGCTCGCCGAAATCTCCAGCGGGAAGGCATTGACGGTGAGAACGTGATCGTGACCGGCAACACATCGGTCGACGCGATTCTGGACATGGCGAGCATGCGACAGCCCTATGACGTGCCGGAGCTGGCGGCCATCGAGGAATCCGGCCGGCGGATCGTCCTGGTGACCTGTCACCGGCGCGAGATCTGGGGTGAGCCGATGCGCCGGTTGCTCAACGGCATCCGCGGCCTCGTCGAAAAGCATCCAGATATCCAGCTTGTCGTGCCCGCGCATCCCAATCCGGCCGTGCGGGCAGACGTCCACGCCGCGCTCGATGGATCGGACCGCATCCTCGTTTGCGAGCCCTTGTCGTATCCGTCCCTTGCGCGCTTGCTGAGTCGGGCGTCGCTCGTCCTCTCCGATTCCGGCGGGATTCAGGAGGAAGCGCCCTCATTCGGCGTCCCGGTCCTGGTGATGCGCGAGGTGACCGAGCGTATGGAAGCCGTGCAGGCCGGGTGTGCCCGTCTGGTCGGCGTCGACCCGGACGTTGTGGTCCAGGCGGCTCAGCGCGCACTTACCGGTACGTCGATCCACCATACGACCCGGAATCCGTTTGGTGATGGCTTTGCGGCACGGCGCACGGTGGACGCGGTGGCGTGGCACCTGGGTTTGGGCGAGCGCCCGCTTCCCTTCAGCCCGGAGCGTTCCATTTTCCATCCTTTGGGCTCCAGGCCTGAGCAGGTGGTTGCCTGATGGACGGAACATTGTGGATCGTTCAGGTCGTGGTCATCGTGGGCAGCTTCATCGCGATGATTCACTACAATCTCGTCGCCCTGGCTTCGAGGACCGGAGGCAGAATCCGGAAACGACGACCCGACACACCCCTGCGGTACGTCTTCATGGTGCCGTGCCTCAATGAGGAAGCGGTGATTGCCGCGACGATCGAGCGGCTGCTGAAGTACCGGGAGCAGCCAGATATCTGGGTCATCGACGATGGGTCGGACGACGCCACGCCGCAGATCGTCCAGGCGTATGCGGCGCGGACCGGCCGGGTTCGCCATATGCGCCGCGATCTCCCCAACGCCCGCCAGGGTAAGGGAGAGGCGCTCAATGCCTGTTACCGGGAGATGGTGCGCGAGTATACGGAGCAAGGCATCGACCTGGACCACGTCGTTGTCTGTGTGATGGACGCGGACGGTCTGCTGGACCCCAACGCCTTGCAGGTCGCAGATCGGCTCTTTGCAGACCCGAAGGTCGGAGGCGCGCAGGTCGCTGTCCGGATTCGCAACCGCGAGACCTTCCGTGGACGATTGCAGGATATCGACTTCTTCGTCTTCGGAACGATCTTGCAGAACGGCCGCAATCGAATCGGCTCGGTTGGCCTTGGCGGAAACGGGCAGTTCACCCGGCTGTCGGCGCTGATGTCCCTCGGCCACACGCCGTGGACCGACTGTCTCACCGAGGACCTGGACCTTGGGCTGCAGTTGCTCATTAAGCAGTGGCGGCTGGTGTTCACCAATCGAACAGCCGTCCATCAGGAAGGGTTGGTCGCGATCGACAAGCTCGTCCGGCAACGAACCCGCTGGGTTCAGGGGCAATTCCAGTGCTGGAAACGGGTGCCCGAGGTCGTTCGCATGCAGGGTTCCTGGTACACGAAGCTGGATCTCGTCTATCACCTGCTCTGGCCAGCGATGACGTGCCTGCTGTTCCCGATCGCGGTCATCGTCGCCTGGGGATACTTCTTCCTGAGCATGTGGTCCGGTGAGGGTCCCGCTGTTTCGAACCTGCCGTTCGCTGCCCTCACCTACGTCATTGCCTTTTTGCCCAGTGTGATGGTGACCCTCTACTACCGGTCCCGGTCACGCGACATTTCTCTCTCGAGTACGATCGTCCTGGCGCACCTGATGCCCTTGTACCAGATGATGTGGCTGGTCGCCGGGTGGAGAGCGGTGGGCAGGATGATCTCAGGCAAGAACGGTTGGGCCAAGACGGCGCGAATCGGCCAGCCGCCTTCCGAACGCCTCGCCGATACCGGAAGCCGGGCGTAGGCATCCGCGCGACGACCGGAATCGCGTAGACTCGTGCTCAACTTCACGGGGATCGACAACATCACGACGGACGCCGGTGCTCCATTCGGCGCTGGCGACTCGATGAAGGAGGCGCGATGCGATTCCGGCACGACGAAGCGATCTGGCGCGACTTCCCGGAACTGGTTCCGGGCGTCATGGCCGTCGAGGGCATCCACCCGAACGTCAACGTGGATGAGCTCATCGCCGGCTACGAGGCAATTGCCCGCGAGCGGTTGGGCGACGGGACCGAATCCGGGCTGCCGGAGATCCAGGCGTGGCGACGGGCGTTCTCGAAGATGGGCCTGAAGCCGACGCAATATCGATGCGCGTCCGAGGCGCTGCTCCGCCGCTTCCGCAAGGAGGATTCGCTCCCGCGCCTGCACCCGCTGATCGATCTCTGCAACGCCGTCTCGCTGGCGTACGCGATCCCGATCGCGGTGCTGGACACGTCCCGGATCGAGGGTGACCTGACGGTCCGCTATGCGAACGGTGACGAAACCTACGAGACGTTCGGCGGCGATATCGAGCATCCCGAGCAGGACGAGGTGATCTTCGCGGACGATGCGAGCCGGGTCCATGCCCGGCGATGGACGAACCGGCAGAGCGGTTCCTCGGCGGTGCGAGACTCGACGTCGTCCGTGCTGATCGTCTCCGAGGCATTGCACGAGACCGCCGGGGAGGATGTCCGGCGGCTGATGGATGACCTGTCCCGGGGCATCGACGCCGTATGGGGTAGCATGACATCGCCGACGATCCTGACCGCGGATGCGCCGGTCTTCACGATCAACCACCACACCCCTGGAGCCGCCTGAGATGAGTACAACGAAACACCGCATCTACACCACCAGCTTTGCCAGCGTCTATCCCCTCTATGTCACCAAGCTGGAGAGGAAAGGCCGGACAAAGGACGAACTGGATGAGGTCATTCGGTGGCTGACGGGCTACAGCCAGCAGGAGCTCGACGCCATCCTCGCCGATGAGACCGATTTCGAGACCTTTTTCGCCCAGGCGCCCCAACTGAATCCCTCCCGATCCCTCATCAAGGGCGTCATCTGCGGCGTCCGGGTCGAGGAGATCGAAGAGCCGACGATGCGGGAGATTCGCTACCTCGACAAGCTTGTCGACGAGCTGGCCAAGGGAAAGGCCATGGAGAAGGTCCTGCGGAGCTGATCCATACCCTTTCCCCTGGACTGTCGGTCAGGACATCAACACCCTGGCCGATCGCGCGACGCCATCCCGCGCCGGGATGGCGTCATGTGCTTTCTCCCCACAGGCGACGCATCTCCTCGCTGGACGCCAGTAGCTCCGGCAACGCGCCCTGCGCCATGACCCGGCCATCCCGTAGCAGGACGATCCGGTCCGCCCGGGAGAGCGCGGCGCGACGGTGCGAGACGGCAAGGCAGGTGACGTCTCCGTCCGCGAGGAGGCGATTCCAGAGCGCGGTCTCGGTCTCGACGTCGAGCGCGCTGGAGAGATCGTCGATCACCAGCAGCCCCGCGTTGTGCGCGAGCATCCGGGCCGTGGCCGTCCGCTGGACCTGACCGCCCGAGAGCCGCACGCCCCGCGTGCCCACCATCGTTTCCAGCCCCTCGGGGAAGGTTTCGAGATCCGGGCCAAGCATGGCCCGGTCGATCGCGTCCATCAGCCCGATTTCCGGCTTACCGAGCAGTACGTTGGCCCGAACCGTGTCGCTGAAGACCTGCGGCACCTGCCCGATGAACGCCGCGCGAGGCGGAATCATCTCGTTTGGCAGGTCCTTCAGCGGCTCGCCGTTCCAGCGCACCTCGCCCGCATCGATCGGCAGCAGGCCGGTAATCGCGCGCAAGAGCGTCGACTTCCCTGCCCCGACCTCGCCGGTGATGACCACCAGCTCGCCTTTCTCCACCGTGAACGAGACGTCGAAGACACCGTGAGCCCCCTCCGCGTGCTGGCAGGTGAGACCATCGATCTCCAGCCGTTCCAGCGGCGGGAAGAATGCGTCCGTTGCCGGTTCGGGCGCCGGTGGCTGTGGTCCGCGAATGTGGATCGGCACGTGCCGGGTCAGCGCGTAGGGATCCTGGTCGTCCGCCAGCGCGTTCAGGCGCTCGATGGAGACGGACGACTGGCGGAAGTGCGCGAGGAACTGCCCGAGGTCGGTCACGAAGGTGGTAACGAACGCGAAGTACATCGTGAACAGCACGAAATCGCCGATGCTCATCGCGCCGTCCTGCAGTCGACTGGCGGCCAGCAGCATGATGGCGGAGGTGCCGATCGCGACGAGGTTGCCGCCGAGGGCATCGACCACCCGGCCGATCACCACATCGAGGAGCGCGGCGCGCTTCCGGCGCTGGCCGAGATTCCGGAAATGGGCGAGGGCGCGCCCGGTCGCGCCGGCGGATTGCAGCGTCGTGACCCCGGCAACGAGGTCGCCGATGGCGCCGGTGACCTCGCTGGTCGCCTTGCGGCTCTCGGCCCGGAGCCGGCCAAGGCGCTCAGAGGCCACTCGCGCAAGCGCCGTGATCGCGATCACGGGCAGGACCGTCGCCAGGGCGATGACCGGGTCGACCCAGATCAGCACGCTGAACGCGATGAGGGCGATGATGCCGTTCATGACGATCTCGTCGCGCCAGTCGAGCGCGTCCTCCGCGGCGTAGACGTCGTCCCGGAAGCGGCTGATAGTGTCGCCGACCGGCCCGGCGAGCGGCACCGAACCCGGCCGCCGGAGCACCGCGCGCAACAGGTTGGTGCGCAGCAGGGTGCTCATGGTGAAGCGCATCCGGATCTCGGAGTAACCGGCGGCCATCCAGATGATCGTGTCCAGCGCGGTGACGCCGACGAGGATCCAGAGCAGCCAGGCCCAGGCGTCGTTGCCGGCCTCGAGCCGGTTGAACAGCTCGCGGGCAACCAGGCCCTGCACAAGGCCGGTGACCATGAAGGCGGTCCAGCCGAGCATGTGCAGGGTGCTGAGGATCGGCGCGTAGCCGTAGAGGCGCCCGAGATAGCGCCAGGTCATGCGTGCGTTCATGCGAGGGCTCCTTCCGCCGTGGCGAGCATGCGCGAGAAACGGGAGCCGGGATCGGCTTCAAGTTCGTCGCGTCCGCCATGCTCGACAACCCGGCCATGCTCCAGCACGAGGATTTGGTCGGCCAGATGTAGCGTGTCGATACGGTGGGCGATCATCACCCCGGTGCGCCCTTCCAGCATCCGGGAGAAGGCGTCGTGCAGGTGACGCTCCGTGGCGGGGTCGAGCCGCGCCGATGCCTCGTCGAGCACGATGATGGCCGGGTCTCGCAGCAGGATGCGGGCGCAGGCGATGAGCTGGGCCTGTCCGGCGCTGAGCCCAGCGCCGCCGGACGCCAGCCGGGTGTTCAGCCCCTCAGGCAATCGATCCAGCCAGCGGTCGAGCCCGACCTCGGCGAGGACCCGGCACAGCCGGTCGTCCGGTACAGACGGGTCGAAGAGCGTCAGGTTGTCTCGCAGCGTTGTGCCGAAGATGGCGACGTCCTGCGTGATGAGACCGATGCGCCGGCGGATGTCCTCCCGCCGCAGGTCGTGCAGCGATACCGTGGCTCCGTCTGGCTCGACGAGCGCGATCTCGCCGGATTGCGGCTCCCACGCCCGCGTGAGCAGCCGGGCGATGGTCGTCTTGCCGCTCCCCGTGCGGCCGACGATGCCAAGCACGCTGCCCGGCGGGATGGTCAGGGAGAAGTCGTGGACCACCGGATCGGCGGGATCGTAGCCGAAAGTGACGTTCTCGATCGTCACGCCCAGCTGGCCATCCGGGAGCGGAACTCCGGCTCCGGTATCCATCGGGAGCGGCTCCGCACGTAGCGCCGCGACGCGCTGCAGGCTGGCGTCGGCCTGCTGCAGGTCCTGGATCTCGTTCCGAAGGCGATTGACCGGGTCTTGCAGCATCTGGGTGTACTGGAACACGAGATAGATCGCGCCGAGCGACATTGCCCCGGCCTGGAACTGGCTCGCGCCGATCGCCAGGGCTGCGATTGCGCCGAGCCCGAAGAAGGCGGAGGTGGACGCCGCGAGGGCGTACCCGAGCATCCCGGCCTTGCCTGTCGCCGCATACAGGGTGCGGAGCAGGAGGGTTGCCCGGTGCGACGCCCAGTCGACCGCATTGTTCGAGCGGACATCCTCGCGCGCGGAGATCACTTCGCCGAGGAAGCCGTAGTAGTCGGCGCTGGCCTGCCGCTCCCGCGCCCAGCGCGGAGTCGCGGCGGCGCGGATGCGGATCATCGAGATGACCGCCAGCGCGAGCATGGCGGCGACCGCCGACCCGACGCGCCAGTCGACACGGAAGAGCAGGACCATGGTGCCGACCATCATCACGGCGCTGCCAAGGATATTGACCACGAACGACGAGAAGAACCGGGCGAGGTGCGAGACGTCGCCATCGACGCGCTCGATCAGCGAACCGGCGGAATGCCGGGCGTGGAAGGCCGCATCGAGCCCGAGCAGGTGGGCGAGGAGATCGCCTCGCAGCGCGTTCGTCGCCTCCCAGGCGATGTGCTCCGACGCCCATGTCTCGAGCGGTGCGAGCAGGTAGCCGGTGATGGCGACTGCCCCGGCCACCAGCGCGATCGTGACCAGGTCGCGCATCGGCGCGCTGCTGACGGCGCGATCGATGAACCGGGCGGTGAGGATCGGGGCGATGAGCCGGGTTGCGATCGATGCGGCCATGATGAACCCGAGCAGGATCAGCGGCCAGCGAACAGTTTTGGTGTAGGTCGCGAACATGGACCGGCGCGAGCCGGCCGTTGGTACTGTGGAATGCACGGATTGGTGACTCCGGAAGTTTGGGCAACACGAAGAATCCTACGTGAGGTCACGCAAGATGGCTTGAGGCGCAATCCGGAGTACCGGGGTCTAGTCCGCGCGGAACTCCGTGTTGCGCAGGGGCATGATTCTGGACTGCATGGTGATCCTCCCGCGCACAGGTGTTGTAACGGTTGTCCTGTTCCGCAGGATATCAGGTCTTGTCAACCGGGCCTTGCCGGGCACCCGGAACCGTGCGACAGTTCCTTGCGGTGACATTGGGAAATGCATGAGGAGAAACGGGTGCTTCGGCGGCTGATCGCGAACCAGAAATTTGTGGTGGCGGTCGTTTACGTCAGCTCCATGATCCTCAACTCGCTCGACTCCACGATCGTCAATGTCTCCCTCGCCACACTGGGGCGGGAATTCGGCGTCCCCGCGTCGTCCATCGAATCGGTCGTCATCGGCTACATCGTGAGCCTTGCGGTGTTCATGCCCGCTTCGGGATGGCTCGGTAACCGGTTCGGCACGCGAAACGTCTTCCTCCTCGCCCTGGCGCTCTTCACGCTTGCGAGTGTCATGTGCGGATTCGCCCAATCGCTCAACCAGCTTGTGCTCTTCCGCGTCCTGCAGGGAGCTGGCGGCGGATTGCTCACTCCGGTCGGCATGACACTGCTCTACCGCACCTTCCCTCCCGCCGAGCGCCTCGGCGTCGGCCGTGTGCTGATGTTCGCAACGATTCTCGGCCCGGCGCTGGGACCGGTCATCGGCGGCGGGATCCTCGAGGTTGCGAGCTGGCGCTGGACGTTCTGGGTAAAAGTGCCGATCGCGGCCAGCGCACTCCTGTTCGGGTGGCGGTTCCTGCACGACGAGCGCGATGAGGAGCCGGCAGGCGCATTCGATTGGGCGGGATTCGCCCTGGCCGGTGCCGGGCTCGGGTCCACGATGTTCGCCGTGCTGGAGGGGCCGGACATGGGTTGGACCTCGCCAGAGATCCTCGCGACGGGGATCGTGGGGATCACCTGCCTCGTGCTGCTGGTGCGACGTGCGCTCCGGATCCCGGCGCCGATCGTTGATTTTCGCCTGTACGGGAATCGCCTCTTCCTCGCGATCAACCGCGTCGCGTTCTTCGGCTCGGCAGGATTCCTCGGCACGTTGTTCCTCGTGCCGCTCTACCTGCAGGACGCGCGGGAGCTCTCTGCGCTGACCGCTGGCCTGACCACGATGCCGGAAGCGCTCGGCGTGGTGATCTCGACACAGGTGGTGGCGCGACTCTATCCACATATCGGGCCGCGCCGGTTGCAGGCATCCGGGCTGTTGCTGGTGACCGCAGCAATCGCCTTCCTCGGCATGGTGCAGATAGACACCCCGTTGTGGCAGATCGGGGTCAACATGTTCATCATCGGTGTCGGGATGGCCTTCGTCTTCCTGCCGAACCAGGCCGCCAGCATGGCCACGATCGAGCGGCCGAAGCTGGGGGGCGCGAGCATGTTGTTCAGCGTCCAGCGGCAACTGGGCAGCGCGATCGGCGTGGCCCTGACATCGACAGTACTCTCGGTGGTCGGCGTCTCCGTCATCAGCGGAGATGTTTCGGCCCCGAACCTGGACGCCTACCGCGCCGCTTTCTGGGCAGCGGCCGCACTGTCGTTCATCGGTTCGCTCTGGGCCTGGAAGGTGCCGGACGAGGATGCGGCGGAGACGATGAAGCGATAGTCACGCTTCCTTGTGGACCCCGTACAGCGGCGCTCGACCTTCCCGAGTGACCGGGCGGAGGCGACCGTAGGTGGTCAAGGGGAGCCCTTCCATAAGTGGGTGTTCAGCGGTTGACGTCGGGTATCATCATCCTATGATCGCATTCTCCTGAATCTCGATTCGTAAGAGAAGAAAGCCCTTCGGGCCGATTCGACGTGCGTTGCGCAAGATTCCTTCGCGTCTGCCAGGGACGTCTGGGCGTGTGCAGGAGATATCAGGATGACGATTCGCGAATTGCGGCGAGAGGATGCGGATGCCTGCGAGAGGATCGTACGGGCGCTGCCTGACTGGTTCGGGATCGAGGAGGGGATCGCCGAGGCGCGAGGCTACCTCGATTCTCAGGAGGGGCTGGTCGCCGAAGAGGATGGTCAGATTGTCGGGTTCCTGACATTCGCGAGCGAGTTCCCGGAGAGCGCGGAGATCACATGGATGGCCGTCGCGCCGAATGCGCACCGGAGAGGCGTCGGGCGCCGTCTCGTGGATGCGCTCGTTCGCGCACTGGATGCGCGCGGGTGCGAGCTCCTGCTGGTGAAGACGTTGGCGGATACGCACCCGAGCCCGGAATATGCCGCGACCCGGGCGTTCTACCGGGCGATGGGGTTCCGGCCATTGACGGTGCTCCCTGATCTGTGGGATCCGGCGAATCCGTGCCTGTTGATGGTGCGGACGATATAGGGAACGAGACAAGGGCGGACCATGAGTCCGCCCTTGCTATTCGGATCCTCCCGGTGCGCCTACGCCACCGTCTCGTGCGGCTTGAGAACCACCTTGATGCAGCCGTCTTCCTTGTCGCGGAACTTCTTGTAGAGATCCGGCGCCTGTTCGAGCGGAGCCGTATGGGTGATGACGAACGACGGGTCGATCTCGCCGTCGACGACCTTCTGCAGCAGCGGTTCCATGTAGCGGTGCATGTGCGTCTGGCCGGTCTTGATCGTCAGGCCCTTGTTCATGATCGTCCCGAGCGGGATCTTGTCCGCGAAGCCGACGTAGACGCCGGGGATGGAGATCGTGCCGCCCTTACGGACGCACTTGGCGATCTCGCGGATGACCTGCGGTCGGTCTGACTGCAGGTTGAAGGTCTGCTTGACGCGATCGTAGACATCGACCACGGCCTCCATCAGGCCGCCGGTCGCATGGGCTTCGGAGCCGACGGCGTCGATGGCGCGATCTGGGCCGCGTCCATCGGTCATCTCCTGCAGCGTGTCGTAGACGTTCTGCTTGCTGGTATCGATGACCTCGGCCTTGCCGATGGTGCGGGCCATCTCGAGCCGCTCCGGCACCATGTCGATCGCGATGACACGGCCGGCGCCCATCATCCAGGCACTCTGGATCGTGAACTGGCCGACCGGTCCGCAGCCCCAGATCGCGACCGTATCGCCGGGTTCGATATCGGCGTTCTCGGCGCCCATCCATCCCGTCGGGAAGATGTCGGAGAGGAACAGGACCTGCTCATCGGCGAGGCCATCCGGCACCTTGATCGGTCCCACGTGGGCCTGGGGGACTCGAAGGTACTCGGCCTGGCCGCCGGGGATGCCACCCAGGAGGTGGGAGTACCCGAAGAGCGCGGCCGGGGAGTGGCCCATGATGGCGCTGACCATCTCGGCGTTCGGGTTGGTGGTGTCGCAGAGCGAGAACAGCTGGTGCTCGCAGAACCAGCAATGGCCGCATGAGATGGTGAACGGGACGACGACGCGGTCGCCCTTCTTGAGGTTGGAGACACCTTTCCCAACCTCGACGACTTCGCCCATCGGTTCGTGGCCGACGATGTCGCCTTCCTTCATGGCAGGCATCACGCCGTCATACAGGTGGAGATCCGAGCCGCAAATCGCGGTCGACGTCACCTTGATGATGATATCCGTCGGTTCCTGAATCTCGGGGTCGGGGTGGGTATCGACGCGCATATCGCCGATGCCGTGCCAGGTGACAGCTTTCATGAACGCAGGCTCCTGTTGACGTGTCTCGAGAGTCGTCGGTCGGAGTTGTTCATGCACGGGCGGTGCCAGCGTGGCGCGGAAAAGTCTGGCCCATAGGAGCCAACCCTCTACAACCGAGCAAGTCGCGTTTTTATGCGGGTGGGGATGCGTCAGGGGTCGAAGAGAGCGCAATGAATTCGACGTGCGCGAAGTAGGCGGAGAATCCTCCGGTTGCCAGGTTGGCGGTTTCCGCTACTGCGGCCTGGCCCACTTCCGTCGCGAGAGCCGCCTCCATATCAGCCTGGCTTTCCCAAACGAAGGTACCGACCTGGTACACGTCTCCCGGTGTGCCTTCGCGGGTGATGAGCCCTCGTTGGACGATGAAGTCCTGGATACCTGGCATTTGGGAGACCAGCGGAACGTACTCGTTCATCAGGCGATCCTGGAAGATGACCGGATCCTCGGGTTGGTTGTACAGGACGACGACCGAGTTGAGTTCCTCCATTGGCATTGGTGGAGCAGCCGGCGTCGCGTCCTGCGCATGTGTTTCAACGGTCCATCCCGCGGCTGCCAACGCGGTGG
>Ga0182741_1004993_pt1 | contig 12606 bp, 5 predicted proteins | sample eDN5th37CBELigOP_FD_128874 | JGI IMG/M metagenome (GOLD analysis project Ga0182741, IMG submission 128874) | Enriched Organic Plus compost microbial communities from Emeryville, California, USA - eDNA 5th pass 37_C BE-Lig OP (version 2) (version 2) ...
CGGTCTCAAGGTGCGCTGGGGGCCATCGCTGCCGTGAAGCGACGTGACTTGATCGACCAACGAATTATGCTTGCACAGGCACTGCAGCGCCAGCTTCTGCGTGAGAAACACGCAGAGAAACGCACCAAGGAACGATCGAAGTCTCCAACAAGCATTGTCGTACCTGTCACCTATCCATGGGAGTTAGATTTGAAGAATCTCACTTACCCTTTGAGCACTCCTGACTCCGATGGCCACAGCGCATCTACTCCGGAGCGTCTCCCGCTTAACTTTGATCCTCTCGATCCACTCACACTGAGGTCCTTCTCACCCGACGTGTCACCCTTCCAATCGAGCGTGCCTCAACCGTCTAACTACAATGCAGGTCGCAAGCTCCTTGACATGTATGGATCAGCGGTAAGATATACCTCCGCCCTGTTCAACGCGAGGTTTGGGTATACCGACCGAAAGGTCTACGCACACGCTCCACTCTTGATGGACAGACATGTTGTGCAAGAAATCGTTTCGACATGGCCTGAGCAGTTTGAGGCCACTGCTCGCCACCGCTTTCGTCACCCACTTGATATGCAATATGAACTAGCTTATGCATACTACCTTTTGAGTGAGCCTGCACCGCTTGACGTCCCTGCATTCTTCCAGCAAATGGATCTAGACGGCGATGGTTATTTAGATATTCATGAGGTCAATTATCTTGCGTATGCCCTGAATAAGAACGCCCGTCCTAAGCCCAATGCTCGGGATGAGTTAGCCAGAGCACTCCATGAATCGCAGATGGCAGTCGAAAGCCGGTCTCAATCCAAGGCACAAAATGCAGTAGCACCAGATCGTTCAGGCATGAACAGCAAGCCAGTCGAAAACGCAAAGTTGGCAAGGGTCCTTGGACGGTCCTCTACACCTCCTCCGGCGCAGGTGAGGATATCTCTGGATGCCTTTGTCCGCACGCCGCTGGTTGTGGAATCATTGAAGGTCCTGAATAGTGGAAAGAAGAAGTATCGGGCGACGATCGAGCCAAATCCAGACGTCTGCTTCATCAAGATTTCTGAAGATTTAGCGGCAGCGACTCGTAGTTTGGACAACTGCCGATCAAAGATGCCACGGTTTATTTGCCTTAACGACGACGTAACTACTGAAGGTGAGAAGTCAGCTCGTGTTCGAGAGGTCATGCGCCAGTTCTATGAGAGTTACTTCCCAAAACCGTCCCCTTTTGAGCTGACCGAAGGCGAAAACCCATATTTGCACATCCAGCCTCTGCGAGAACATCTCAAGCGGCAGACTCACAAATCATCCCCCTAACCAGTTCATCATGCTACGCGACTCTACCTCCTGTTGCCTGCATCCGAGGCAACGCACCCAGTCATTCGGGCATTTACCCAGCTTTCACTACACTTTAATACGATTTACTTAGGTACTTATCGGCTTTTGTTACTGTAAACAACATGCTTTATTGCTCTGTCCGGAATGCTTTGTCTGTTGAATAATCCACAAATTATCTCATCTTCCTGTCTGTCTTTCCGAGCTCCCTTATACTTGTGGGAATGAAAGCCTTATTCTACCTGTGTCTTTGCCATCTGACCTTTTAAATCTTTTTCTGTCCTCCTGTCCGACTGTCCAACATATGCCATAAATATTGTGAGTATCTTAGTTTATGCCGTGATTCGTTAGTACTTTGTATCTGTTCTCAATATGCGGGGCCGGTGAGACTTTGTTACAGCCATCTCGTATGTTTAACATGTGGTAGTGGCTCGTTAGGCCTGTGCAATTTTAACATTTCGTTGGGCAACTCCAATATGTGTGGCATTGACCTTAGCAGCGAAGCGTAGTGAGCACAGTGACTCACTCGCGTGGGCTTCTGCGGGAGACAAGTTGACCAACATCAGCGTTTTGGAGCCTGGTCCCAAGGAGCTCTGCAGTAGCATGGTAAGCTTCGAGTCGCGGAATGGTACATGAGACTGGCCCGAACCTAGGGCTGCGATCACGTTACCTAGTGCTGACAGGGATTGGTTGATCGAGGTTGCTTCTTCGAAGCTACGGCCAGAGACCTGAGATTGCTTAACGCGCTCTGATCCAGCTAGATCTACCAGTGTCAATGCACCTTGACGCGTCTCACCTGTTTTAGGGTGGGTACCAGTGACAAAGAGTTGGAAAAGGACGTGAGAACGCGATGACCGCGCATTCATTGCAGTGTCACGAGTCTTACGCATCGCAGCTGCAACGGAAAGCAAGGCAAAGACCTCTTGGGCGGAGCCGACAACAATAGGTTCGCACCCAGTGACCGGCGACTCATTTGTAGCACCATTGCTTGCCGCAGCAGCCATTGCTGCCGCTGACTTGGCTTCAACCAAGTATGGTTCCCAACCGCCTTGGATTGCTTTCGCGGCATCAAGAGGAGACACAGCTTCGCCAGCGTCGTTGCGGCCAGAAGGCAGTAGTGTGTAGACAGTGTCCATATACACCTCCAGAATCTGGATGCTGCACGTATGCTTCCAACCTTGCTCCTTCTTGAGCTTTTGCGTTTCTGCGAAAATGGTATGAACAGTGCGGGAGATAATACCAACACCTTGGGGGAAGTTGATTGTGTCACTGTTGCTCGTATCGATCTGGAGTGACGTCAAGGTATCAATGCCATCACCTTCCATGGTATGGGTTTTGCCGGAGCCAGTTTGACCATATGCAAAGATACAGATCTTGTAACCATCGATTGCTGATTGAACCAATTGGGCTACCTCTGAGAAAACTGTTGCATTGCCATCCTCTGGAGTGAAGACACGATCGAACGTGAACGTATGCCTCTTGGAGGTGACTCGCGTTCCGTCGAGGCTTTTCTCTTCCGGACCGCGAACAATCAATGTGTTCCGTTCGATAAGACCGGCTTCGCGGATCATTGCACCGACAGCATCATCTGCTTTCGACTCCGTGCTGGCTTTGCCGTCCTCATTTGACGGACTAAGGACGAGGTTGCCAAGACCTTCTGCTGCAGTAACAGGGAAGGTGAAGACAGGTCCCAACGTTGCAACGGTATTTTGTGGGCCATCGGAGGCAAGCAAGGGACGTACACGACAGAAGACACGAATGTTACCCTTGAGCTCGAGCACCTGGTTATGGAGATGCCGACGAACTTTGTCGCTCAAACGCAACTGCAGCTGCAGCTGCTCGATCTGTGCCTGCATTGCTGCGATTTGCTGTTGATACGCACTGACCTGCGCCTTGCAAACTTGCCAGTCCATTGACTTCGCCTCACATTCTTTCGTAGCCTCTTCAAGCAAGGCCCTAGACTGTTGGAGGGCCTTCTCCAGTTCGGCCTTGTCGACCGTGTACTTTCGTTCGAGTTCTTGATTGCGCTGCTCTGCATCCTGCGCACGCGCCGTGAGTCTTTCACAGTTTTCAGTAAGCTGTTGCGTGCGCGCACTGTACGCTTCGAGCTGGCGACGTTGCTCTTGTGCGATATCTGCCAATGTAGGAGCATTCAATTCTGCCGCGCGACGTTCAAACTGCGCAACCAGTTGGGACACCTTTGAGCCGGCAAGTTGGCGTGGTGCTGGCAGTTCTACTTGTGGAAGTGCCAAGCGGCCCGACTTGGTTCGCGAGTGAACAGGATTCCTTGGCGACTGTTGCTTGTTCACAGAGCTTCGTCGGCGATGGTGCTGATTCGCAGGGGCAGTTTCCTTCATCTCAACCGAGGGGGCGACGACAGATGCTGGGGCGCTGCTGCCTTCCTGCTGCACGCGTCCAACTGTGGCCTCAGGATTCGATGGGTCATAGGTATTGGCCAAGAAGTCTTTCATTCTCTGCGACAGACCCTCGCTCGTACCCTGTGCGCCAGAGACAGGATCGATGGCGAGACGCTTCAGTGAGGTCAGCAAATTTTGGATAAAGTCCGGGTCTTGGCTCAAGTCGCCCTTGCTTTCATCTCCGCCGCTGGACGTGTTGTCAGCAGCAGCTGCAAGTGCTTCTTGTAGCTGGGTTGTCACGGAATCCGAGGCAGCAGAGGAGTCCCTGGCACCACCGTTGTTGGCAGCAGCCTCTTCGATCAATCGAACAGCATTGATTGCTGCTCGTGCTCTCTGCTTGGACTTTTCCTTGTCTGTAGAGCTAATGGGGCGGCTGGTTCCAATCATTGAAGTTCTACGAGGAGTTGCAAAGCTTGGGGCAACGTTGATAGAGGTAGGATCAGCTGGTGTGCGTGCAGCAGGAGTAGCAGCTGCCGGGGTAGCAGCGGATGACGCACCGGAAGTAGGCTTTGCGGAGGCAGCCGATGTCCCGCGAGCGGTACCAGGTCGATTCGAACTCGGGGTCTTTGACGTACTGACCGTTGTCGCCGGCTTGGCACTAGTAGCGGTAGCAGTTCGGGCGCTCAACGGCGCATTAGGAGTGCGTGCAGACGCAGACGTAGCGCTAGTGGAGGTCCGAGCTGGGGTCGCACTGCTTGCAGAACCACGTTGCGTCGCGGGTCGACTGACGCTGGAGGATGCTGCCGCCGTCGGACGTGCGCTTGCAGGACGAGCCGCACCCGATGACGCGGCGGTGGTGGAGGCTGGCACTCGAGAAGCACTAGTTGCAGTCGTGGGACGCGCGGACGTGGTGGAAGCAGCTGTTCTCGCCCCTGCAGCCTTGGCTGCTGACGCAGTGCTCGTTGGAGCAGCAGTAGGCTTAGCCCCAGGTTTGGTGGCCGTGGCACGTGTCGTGGTAGCACTTGAACGGACAGTAGAAGGTGGAGCCGTTGCTCTAGACGACGCCACTTTAGTATTAGACGCAGGTGCGCTAGGGCCAACTGCAGTCGACAGGGCAGCACCACTCTCGGCATCCTCGTCGTCATTGACACTCACGCTGAGTTGTTGCTGCTGAGGAAGTGATCCAACTACGCTCTCGCCTGCCTCCCCATCGATCTCGCCGACCTTTGTCTCCTCTGGAGAGGCTGTATCCTCAGGTACTGAGTCCTCCTGGGGCCCAGCACCCTCTACCTTGTTCGCAAGTTCTGGGTACTCCGAAGGATCTGCCTCATGAGGGATTTGATCCATGGGGGATTCCTCGTTGGATGACATCACGTGTGGGTTACTAGTCGCGTAGTGAGTGACCAGCCGTTGTAGGAGTTGTATAAATGGGGTGTAAGCCAAATTATGGTTGTATCTACCCCGATTTCAAGCCAAGATATGGGCTTGAAAGAACTGTAACGGTTGGAAAAACCGCGAAAACTAGAATTATCGAGGGTCGTACATGTTATTCACGAATATAAGCCATGATATATCAGTATAAATCACTGTAATCTATTGCATGAGCAGACTATCTCACACATAACACATGCAGCACTCCGATTTTCACGCAGTCAAGTCTCCAGTAGATTTGATGGGCACGCGACGCTCCAGCTCGCCAGGAACATGTGGATGGGGTCATTTCCCTCGCTTCGCTGCCGACTCGACTCGTGCTACGTGGATGTGTTAACTGCAATACGCTTCTCGTCTTCGGGGCGCATGCTACTTTTGGGCTGGCGGATGTTGGGTTGGGGCTGGCCCAGGTTGTGGCGCTGACTCTGGCTCTGGTAGCGACCGCCGACGCCACCCTCTCCAGCTTTGGAACAAATCTGTCTTTTTGAAGACAAACCACAGAGTCGCACTCGCACACATTATTCCCACTGCAATATGCAGAGTCATGGGTATCACCTTCGAAGCGAGGCGCAGGTGTGAGAGGTTGCAGTGGTAGAGCTGCTGGATCTTACCTCTCACATCGAATCCGGCACCCGAACCTGAAACCTTTTCGCCACTACTGCATAAGGGCGCGACGAACTTGTGGAAAGATACACTAGTTGTGAACCATGATAACAGCAGCAGAGCGAGTGTGGACGAGCTCGGAAACAGCTGCCTGCGTGAGAAAGAGATCTGGTGCTGTTGTCTAAAGTACTTTCCAATGTACCACAGCGAACGAATTGTGCGTAGAGCCATTTCGAGAATGGCTACATAGATGAGTCCATCCGCATCCGTCACCAGGATGACGCGGATAGCCATGGCACAGGCAGCAATCAAAAAGAGCAGGACATTTAGCAGATTGATGTCGGCGGGATGCACGCAGGAATCCACGAATGCCTCTGTCACTCCGTTCAAGGCCATAGCTAAAACATAGAACATGTACAAAATCAGAGCGCGAGGCGCCTCCGTATTCGACCACTTACTTCCGTAGACTATGTCAAAGAAAGGCAGAGAGTAAGCAAATGCAAAGGAGACCATAAACAACGCGATAAGTGTTACGACTTGGACGAGTCTAGCCAATGTGTTTCCAAGCGAATGAAGGGCTGCTGTTTTTGGTGTCTCAGCGCTGGCATCTTGGTACTGAGACGAAGCTAGGGACGGCCGTTCGAGCTTTCGCGGCGGATCGCTCTGGAGGGCATCGATACGTCGCACCTGCAACGCGAATTCACTCGCAGCACCCTCTTCAATTGGTTGGAACAGAAGCCTCGCGACGAGTGAGCCGAGATTCTGTACCAGAGCAAAGAAGCCTTGCTCGTTGAGTGATATGCGGGAGCTCGAAACCATTACGATTTTCTCTCCCTCACCCAGCACAAGCTTAGATGCAGTCTGGGCCAGGTAGCTTAGCGTAAGTTTAAGCAGTGGTCGATCAAAGGCTCCGCCCATGTGCGCGGGCACCGAACGCGGGAAAAGTGATCTAAGTGAGGTGAACTGAATAGTACCCATCTCTGAGTGCTCTTGTAGTTCCTGGTTCTTTGATAAAATGTCTCGCGCATACGCCCAGTAAAAGATCAAGCCATAAACAAAGCCATATGCGAGTTGCGAGTAAGCGAAAGCTCGCAAGCCACAGACCCCACAATTCTCGGGGCTGATGTTGACTGCCAAGTATGCTACGACGCACTTCGCAAACATGCCAAGCGACTCTGCACGCACACGCAGCACAACTCGGCCACACCGCGCAGCGTGCACATATAACGGCTCTGCGATGGCCTCAAACAACGCTGCGACCGCAAACATCACAGTGACAGAACAGTAGTCCGCTGAGCTGATCCCCATCTCTTCAAGTCCGGATGGAGGAAACCACGTGTATACACCAATCATGATAATAGCAAGAATGGTTGCGAGTGCTACTGTGACCCAAGCGACATTATGTGATTGCGCCAGAGCCCATGCTTCCAGCTCCTGCGAATTCTTCTTTGCACGCTTGAGTTGGTCTGAGGAGAGGTGTTGAAGACTATATCCCGATCGAAGGGTAGCTCTACGGTGGTATCGATGACAAACAGATCGAGGTATTTGGGTCGGGCCATGGCTTCAAGTGAGCTAATGTGAATTCTCGTCGTTAACCCATCAAAGTCCAGACAGATTGGAGCGCAAGAGCTTACAATAAAGAGAATTACTTACCTTCGAAGCGGTTCCCGACTAAGCATCAGCACCACGGCATTGAGAAGCTGAAAATTAATAGAGGCAAGGCCAAAGACGCCAACCCCTACGCGACGTACGACAAGAATGTTCAGTGCAAACGTCAGTGCCCTGGAGATGACCTGGTTTCCGATCAGCAAGTGCAGTTGCCGGAGTGCGGACATGGTCTCTCTTGGCTAGAGCGTGGAGCCTCCACGAGATACCCCGTCAGAACAGCTAATCAGGGCTTAGACTACCTCAATAATGTGTTGGACCAAACCCACATACACACCCTATTCAGATCTCGGTGTTATGGAAATGTGCACAGATGCCTGAGCCAGACCAAAATCCAGGCCAGGACAGAAGGGCCTCCTGGCAAAGTCGGAGTTGGGGGGATTAAACGGTGCATGCGGGATGACAAATCAATTTCGGACGTAAGAGCGATGCCGAAAACGCAGTGGAGAGTCTCTATCTCACTTGATAAGGAGCAACTACATTCCTGTGATGAAGATTGCTGAGACACAATTCTCGGCGAAGCTTGGCTGATGGAAGGCCCGCGGCTTGGATATAGACGCTTAGGCCTTCGTAATCTCCAAACGTGGATATTAACCAGCCGATGATCATATGTTTATTTTGGACCTTGGATTCTTCTCCTTTAGCATGCGCGATCTAAGGCTGTCTTGGCTGCACCCATAAACCCAGCTGCGTTTCCTAGCTGTGCCTGCACAATGCGGAGTTTGTGTGCGCGCTTGATGTCCCACCACATTCGATCTACATGCTGCTGAATCAGTGATATGAATGGAGCACCAGCATCGGATACACCGCCACCGATGACAATAATTTCAGAGTCAAGAACACGAACGAGGTTAAGGATGCTCTGAGCTAGGATATGACACGTCCGGTTGACAACTGAAAATGCGAGTTCGTCCCGCTCTGTGGGATCTGTTGCACCAAGAGCTGCGGCAAAGATCTTGTCACACGACAAATTGTTCGATTCCAACAGTGGCCGGAGTTGGGATTTCGCTTCGGGATGCTCTGAGAGCGCTTGCTTTGCACTCGCGACGATTCCTGGGGCACTTGCGTACTGCTCTAGACAACCCTTCTGACCGCATCCACACGGCCTAGCAGTATCTGAGATATCAACGATGGTGTGGCCGACCTCGCCTGCCATGCCCATCCCCGCTACAAGTTTTCCATCCACAATGAGACCACCCCCGACACCTGTCCCTAAAGTGATCAACGCCATATGTTTAACGCCTCCACCAGGCTGGGAGGTGGACGCACGCCACCACTCGCCAATAGCAGCTGCAGACGCATCGTTCTCGAGGTACGCGGGACATCCCAGCGCATCGCTCAAGAGTTTGCATAGCGGCGCGTCTGACCATGTAGGAAAGTTCGCAGCCTGGTTCACAATGCCATGCTCTTGATCCACGAGGCCTGGGGCACACACTCCCACGGCCATGACTTGTTGAAGTGTGATGCCTGCATCTTGAACCAGTTCCTGCACGCCCTGAGCGATTTGTGACACAACATCTTGCAGTTCTCGAGTGGGGAAGGGACGGATGCCTTGCTTGACGATGTCGCCTTCAGTTGTCACGAGACCCATTTTGGCGGAAGTGCCACCGAGATCAACGCCTAGAGGTGAAATTACGTTACAATGGTGTGTGGGGCAAGTGCACCAGAGTGAGTTTTGGCAGAGATAGCAGGGAGGGCTAAAGAATCCAGAGTTAAGACGATCGCTTCATGATATGCAGAGCGAGGGGCGCAAAGTCGCTCACAGAACACGACGAATATCGACATACCTACAATATACTTTTTCTCTGTCATGTGAGATGCGTGGGAAGGCACGAAATCAGAGTGGGGGTGAGCGCGAAGCCATGAAGCCTGGTCATGTGGTGGCAGATCTAGCGGGTTAGATCGGCATATATCACTATAAATCAGGTCGCTTACTCTGGTTTTTCTAGTTACCTACCAGCCTGCATGATTTGTTTACGAGGTAGTTTAGCGGCACTACCTAGCCAGATGCTTTGGAAATGTATCCAAACTTCGTTCTGAATCACCCCGCACGACCACGAAAAGGCGGGGTTCTGGAGGGTACTGACGCAGACAAATCACACAAACAGGGTTCAAGCCTCAGTGGGAGCCGATATTCCCACCTGTTATTGAAGATAACCCACTGATACGCAGCAGACAAGACCACTCCTCCAGCTCGGGTTTTCGGAGAAGTATAATCCGCACTCGATCCACCTCACTATCATGGAACAACAGGTGCTGGAGTATGCCGAGCAGGTGGCTCGCGGACTCTTTCAAGTCTCAGAGCTCCGTCCGCACCAGAGGGAAGCGATTCTCGCTCTCCTAGGAGGCAACGACGTACTCGTGCTGGCGCCGACTGGTGGCGGGAAGAGCTTGTGTTATCAGCTTCCCGCGATCCTGATGCCTGGCATGGCTGTCGTGTGCTCCCCGCTCGTTGCCTTGATCCAAGATCAAGTGGAGGCACTATGTAAATTGGGTATACCTGCCGCATCGATTAGCTCAGCGATGTCTATGAAGCAGCGGAATCAGGTGCTCTCACGAATCAACCAGTGGCTCTCTCGAGGACCTGATACGACAACAGGAGTAGCATCGGGGTTGGCTCACGGGTTCTCTCACACCCCAACCGGTACAGCTAAGGTTAGTAACAGTAGCACTAACCGTTTCACACAAAGCCAACTTCCTTTGACTACTACCTCACAATCGATCCTGCTGGCATCATCACCACTACCAAGTGGTGGCAGCAGCAGTGGTCTTTCGTCATTGACAACTCTCGACAATTTAAGCAATGTAAAAAGCAGACCAAGCGCTCCGAAAGCCCGTACAGATGCTAAATCTGCCAAGCAGGCCGAGATTGAAGCGAATAAGGCTCGAATGCGAGCCTTCTTCGGACAACCTAAGAACGCATCTTCGAACGAAAACAAATCCACTCCGTCCAATGTTGAATCAAAGAGTGCTGACGGTGACGACATCATTATTCTCGATTCTGACTCTACTTCAAGTGCGGAGATCAGCTCTGCAGTGATCCACTCATCCTCTTCAGATGGTCTATCTGCATCGGCAGCGAGTTCATCTGTTGGGGAAGATAATTCGATCGAGCCAACTCAGCCAGTTGATGATATGCCGATGTTAGAGCCCTTGATCTCAAGAGAGGCAAGTATACTCGACGCGTTTGTAGATACGCTTGGCGATAGTGCTCTGACGTCCATCGACGCTGTGCTCTCCCAGGAGACAAGTGTCGTGAACCTGGCAGAGCTCCCCCTCAAAATCCTGTTTGCTGCGCCTGAGCAGCTATCAACGCAGTTTATGGGCTCTGTTCTGTCAAAGCTCGCGAGAAGGCGACTCATTTCTTTCCTCGCCGTGGATGAAGCCCATTGTGTTTCTCAGTGGGGCCATTCCTTCCGTCCCAGCTTCTTGCGGCTAGGGAAGATTAGGGCCGACATCCTGTCGAGTATTCCTTGCATCGCGCTGACAGCTACCGCCACTCACCGTACGGCCACTGATATCATCAAGCAGTTGCAGCTTGGTGCTAAGCCACCCGTTGTTGCTCCGATGTTTGCTGCGCTTGTTCGACCCATCTACCCTGCGGTCGAAGTCCAATCACAGCTGCTTCAAGAGTATCAATCCTACTTTAACTCAAAGCGATCCCAGTCTCTCAAACGCGACAGTCTGTATCTCTCGAAGATCTGCAGATCCTTTGACCGCCCCAATCTATACTTCTCAGTCATCTATCGCGATATCCGGTGCCCAAGCGACGTTGAAACTTGGAGCAGTATCTCAGACGTCGTATGCTCAATGTTCCGTGGGCTTTCAGGAATCGTATACGTTTCCACGCGAGCGATAGCCGCTGATCTTACTGCATATCTGATAGCAAAGGGTGCTCGTGCAGCGGCGTACCATGCGGGACTTAGTGCTCAGATTAGAACGGTTGTTCAGGAAGGCTGGATGCGAGGGGGCACAGGATCTGCTCCATCGGGCCACTCAACAAGTGATGTGCCTGTCTTTGATGTTGTCGTAGCGACTGTGGCTTTTGGTATGGGTATTGATAAGGCCGACGTACGGTATGTGATTCATCACTCTATTCCACAATCCATGGAGCAATACTATCAGGAGGCTGGGAGAGCAGGCCGCGACGGCCAAAATGCCGTTGCACTACTGTATTACTCCAAGTCAGACGCCGTTCACCGAGAATCATTGCTTCAATCTACAATGCGCAAAAAGCGAGCCGCGCTCATGGCAAAATTAACAAAGGCGTCGGATGCAGGAGATAGCCCTCCTGACGCAGCAATGCAATTAACGGATGATTCATTCTTTAATTGGGATGATCAGTCTGGCGCTCCGGTCACGAACACTCGCGAGCCCTCGGCGCAACTCTCGAAAAGCCAAATCGAGAACATACTGCGTAATTTAGAGGCCCAATATCAGGGGGAAGTGCAGCGTTTGAATTCAATCATCAATTATTGTGAAGAGGCCAAGTGTAGAAGGAAAGCGCTTCTAGCATACTTTGGTGAAAAATTGATCGGGTCTTCGGAGGACCTACCTGGAGGACCACAGGGAGAGGTCTCTGTTCCTGGGGTTAAGTCGAAAATGGAGGATTCATTCTCTACCTCCCAGCCTCAAAGCGTCCGACGAACACTTGGCATGCCCAAACGACCAGCACATCCACCCTCCACAGCGCCTCCCGCAGCAACGGTGAAAACCGAGGATGAACAGGCAGCCTATGAGCGTGCCAAACTACTGTTGGCTCGGCGGCGAGGTGAAGTTAACCTCCTACAAACAAGTTCCAAGGACACAGCCGCAGCAACATCGGCCTTTCGCAATCCTCAGATCGTGCAGAACCACGACACAAAAGCAGAGCCAAGTCGGGGATTACAGATGGAGTCCATGAAGATGAAGGAGGATCCGGGGATTGGAGCCGCCGAAATTGTGACTGTAAAGACTGTGCCCGACCGACTGTGCTGTGACTTTTGCCGTAATCCTTCTGCGACACGTGATTACGTCAACCAGCTAAAAGGAAGGCTTGCGGAGATGCGAAGCTCTGGCCAGTTCTACCATAACGCGTACAGTGGACAGCATAGCGAGATTCTGTATAAGGACCCATCATTTAGTTCTGAGTATGTTAACAAGTTCCAGAATCAGTCTGCCGTTGTCCAAGCGTACACAGAACTCCGCCGTCGCGCCGGCGCGGTGGCTGACTTGCTTGAAGCTCAACGTCTGGGGGCTC
>Ga0182741_1004997_pt1 | contig 12599 bp, 11 predicted proteins | sample eDN5th37CBELigOP_FD_128874 | JGI IMG/M metagenome (GOLD analysis project Ga0182741, IMG submission 128874) | Enriched Organic Plus compost microbial communities from Emeryville, California, USA - eDNA 5th pass 37_C BE-Lig OP (version 2) (version 2) ...
ACGTCAAGGAGCTGGCGGAAGACTGCGCGGCTGACGGCGTCTACGAATTCTTCTTCTGCGCGCCGCCGCTCAACCTGCCGGGCGGCGCCGGTTCCCCCGTCAATCCCCAGGCGATCAAGTAGGGTGGACATGGGAAAGTCATCGGTCGGCCTGATCGGGCTCGGCATCATGGGAAAGGCCTATGCCCGGAACCTGCTGAGCAAGGAATTTGAAGTCCACGGGTATGACCCGGTTGCCGCGAACTGCGATCAACTCGTCGCTCTGGGTGGTACCGCACACGGGTCAACCCGGGAGGTCGTCGCGCACGCGCGGTTGATCATGCTGGTGCTCCCCAGTGCAGACGCGCTGGCCACAGTGATGAGTGAAATCCGGGATTACCTGTCACCGGACCATGTCCTGGCGGACATGGGCACGCTTCCCGTTAGCGCCAAGGAGGCAGCGCGCCAAAGCGCCGAAGCTCAGGGCGCCGCTTATCTGGATTGTCCGGTATCCGGCACCGGTGCCCAGGCCGAGAAGGCTGACATTGTCATCTATGTCTCTGGGGACAAGGCGGCATCTGCCCGCCTCTCTCCAGTCTTCGAGGCCATCAGCAGCAGTGTCCGCCCTGTTGGCGCCTTTGGCAACGGCATGAAGCTCAAGTTCATTGCCAATCTGCTGGTATCCATTCACAACCTGGCGGCAGCTGAAGCCCTGCTCCTGGCGGAACGGTCCGGCCTCGACCTGCAGGCGGTTTACGATGCCATCGCTTTCGGCGGAGCGGCCACCTCGCGCATGTTCGAGGTCCGTGGACCAATGATGATCGCAGGTTCCTACGAGCCCGCGACGATGAAGATGGACGTCTTCATGAAGGACGTTTCCTTGATCATGGAACACGCCAGGGACCTCAGGTGCCCAGTGCCCCTCATGGCAGCCAGCGTACCGTTCTACGCGGCCGGTCTTGCGCAGGGCCGCGACAAGCAGGATACCGCCGCGCTTTTTGCCGTCCTGCAGCAGCTCGCGGCAGGTCATAGGGACGCTTGACGATGACGGAACTGACATTGGCAAAAGCCGATCTGATTGCGGAGGGTACGCTCAGAGCGGGACAGGCAAAGGGGGCCAGCCCGCTTACGGTGGTGGTGCTGGACGCGGGTGGACACATTGTCGTGGCAAAGCGGAGCGACGGATCGGGCATCCTAAGGGTCGAGATCGCACTCGGAAAGGCCTACGGCGCCCTCGGTTTCGGGCTTCCCAGCCGCACGCTGAACCAGCGCGCGAAGGACAATCCGAACTTCTTCGGGGCAGTCGCGGCAGCATCCGGTGGGCGCATGATACCTAACGCGGGCGGTGTTCTGCTGCGTGATGATGCGGGGATTATTGTGGGCGCAGTGGGAGTGAGCGGCGACACGCCCGACGTCGATGAAGAATGCGCTCTGGCAGGCATTGCTGAAACAGATCTGGTTGCTGACAACGGCCTCTGAGGAAAAAGTCCAGCATCAATGGAGAAGGGGGAGAGGCTCTTCTTCCGAAGATCGGCTTCAGTCTCGATTGGTACTGCCGGCAGCTGCACGAGTACAGGTCAAACAATTTCTATATTCTCATGGAGGAACTACGGATGGTTCATAGCACCCTGGATACGCCTGAGCTTGGCGATAACTTGAACCGTTACGGCCCCACTTCGGCCCGACCGGCTCCGGCGACCAAGAAGCGTCTGAACAGCCGCGCGATCGACATTCACGCGCACGTGGCTGTGCCGGAAGCTGCTGCCTACGCGGCACCATACGGGAATCTTCAGGATATCGCGATGGTCCGGTACAGCAACGACGAGACCCGGAAGATCAATGCCGTACAGGACAAGGACCGGCTTATCGCGATCACCGATTTCGACGATCGCATGGAAGTCCTCGATGCAATGGGGATTGATTTCCAGGTTGTCGCTCCCCCGCCAGCCCAGTGCTACTATCATCTTCCGGCGAAGGCTGCCGTTGAAGCGTCCAAGATCGTCAACGATGGTATCGCTTCCTTCGTGGCCCGCCGGCCGGATCGCCTCGCTGCCCTGGGAACAGTTGCGCTCAACAGCCCGCAGGACGCGGTCACCGAGCTCACCCGCTGCGTGACTGACCTGGGAATGAAAGGTGTTCAGATCCTGACCAATGTTAACGGCAAGGAACTGTCTGACCCCATGTTTGAGGCATTCTGGCGCCGAGCCGAAGAACTGGGCGCCCTGGTGATGATCCATCCCAATGGCTTCACGCATGGTGAGCGCCTGAGCAACTATTATTTCTCCAACATCGTCGGCAATCCCTTTGAAACGACGCTGGCACTGCATCATCTCATCTTCTCGGGAACCCTGGAGCGGATACCCAACCTGAAGATCCTTGCCGTGCATGGCGGCGGCTACCTGCCAGCCTATTCGGGCCGCATTGATCATGCCTGGGGCGCCCGTCAGGACTGCCGCGCAGGACTTCCGAAGCGGCCGACCGAATATCTGAGGAAGATCTATTTCGACAGTGTCGTCTTCACGACGCATCAGCTGGAGTATCTGGTCAAGCTGTATGGTCCGGAGAAGATCGTCATGGGCACAGACTATCCCTACGACATGTGTGACTATGATCCTGTCGAGCTGATCGTTTCCTCGGCGCTCTCTGACGAGGAGAAAGCGATGGTCGCTGGCCACAACGCGGCCAGGCTGCTCGGCATCGAATAACGAGGTGGCCTCTTCGCGCCGGACATCCGGTTCGCGAGGAAGAGGCTGCTGGCTTCACACCCGCCATCTGAATATCCAGGGCCGATGCAGCCCAGAGCTTGCCTTCTGGACTGCATCGGTTCACGTGCGTGCGAGTTATCGCCAGCCGAGTTCCGGTGCCACGTATTTCAGGATCGCCTCTATGCAGTGGGCACAGTAGGTCACCCCGAGCTGGTTGGGAATGGTCAGCAGCAACGTATCCGCCTCTGCAATGGCTTCATCCTCCTTCAGCTCCTTGATCAGCTGCTCGGGCTCGGCGGCATAGGATCTGCCAAAAACGGCCACTGTACCGGGCTCGATATAGCCGAAATGATCCTCGCTGCGGTCACGGCCGAAGTACATCCGGTCAAGGTCCGAGACCAGCGCGAAGATGCTGCGACTCACCGATACGCGGGGCTCGTGGGCATGGCCCGCTTCCCTCCACGCCTTGCGGTAGGCGCGGATCTGCTCCGCCTGCTGCACGTGGAAAGGCTTGCCGCTCTCGTCGAACTTCAGCGTCGAGCTCTGCAGGTTCATCCCCATCTTCGCTGCCCATTCTGCCGTTGCATTCGTGGCTGAACCCCACCAGATGCGATCCCGCAGGCCCGGTGAATGCGGTTCAACCCGTAGGAGGCCGGGAGGGTTCGGGAACATCGGCTGAGGATTGGGCTCTGCAAAGCCGTTGCCCTTGAGAACTTCCAGCAGCACCTCCGTATGGCGCCGAGCCATGGAGGCATCGTTTTCACCCTCTGCTGGCTGGTAGCCGAAGTAACGCCAGCCGTCGACTACCTGCTCCGGCGAGCCACGGCTGATGCCAAGCTGCAGGCGTCCGCCGGCTATCAGGTCGGCGGCGCCCGCATCTTCCGCCATGTAGAGCGGGTTTTCGTAGCGCATGTCGATGACGGCCGTGCCGATCTCGATGCGGTTCGTCCGGGCACCCACCGCTGCCAGAAGCGGGAAGGGCGATGCCAGCTGACGGGCGAAGTGATGCACACGGAAATAAGCGCCATCAGCCCCCAGTTCCTCCGCAGCTACCGCCAGGTCGATTGACTGCAGAAGGGCATCTGATGCGGACCGCGTCTGCGATTGAGGAGAGGGCGTCCAATGGCCAAAGGACAGAAAACCGATCTTTTTCATGGAATTGTTCCCGAGATGACTTGGCCGCGAATCTAGAGGCTCTGGCGTGTATGTACAACGCAGCCACAGAGAACGCTGTGTTATCACAATGTTGACGAGAGAAACCCGGCCAGGGACTTCCCGGAATCGTATACTTGATTTGAAAGCTCCACTCATATAGCCGAAGAGAAAAGCAGGCGTGAGAGGAAGTGCACGTGATGGATCAAGTCCGGGGCGTTGAGGGCGCGGTCCAGCCAATGCTGGAAATCGAACAGCTGACACGCAGGCTTGGTCCCGGTTTCGTGCTCGGACCGCTCGATCTTTCCATCGCGCCGAAGGAGATAGTCTGTCTCGTCGGTCATTCGGGGTGCGGAAAATCCACGCTGCTGCGCCTCATCGCTGGTATCGAGCAGCCTGACAGCGGCGTCCTGCGGCTGGACGCCAAGGTTCTGGCGGGACCAGGCGTATTCGTCGAACCCGAACAGCGCAACATCGGCTTTGTGTTCCAGGATTACGCGCTGTTCCCCCACCTTACAATCGAGCAGAACATCATGTTCGGTTTGCGCAAGTGGTCGCGCGCGGAGGCGAAGGAACGCGCACAAATGCTGCTTGGCCTGACGGCGCTCTCCGCGATGGCGGACCGCTATCCGCACATGCTGTCGGGCGGTGAGCAGCAGCGCGCAGCCCTGGCCCGAGCGTTGGCGCCGGAACCTGCCATGGTGCTGATGGACGAGCCGTTCTCCAACCTTGATCGCGATCTGCGCGAACGCGTCCGGAGCGATACGCTGGCACTGCTCCGCCGCACCAACACGACGGCCATCATTGTCACCCACGATCCCGAGGAAGCGCTTTCCACCGGCGATCGTGTGGTGCTGATGAAGGGCGGCAGGGTCGTCCAGAGCGGCACCGGCCGCGAGCTCTATGACCATCCGTCTGACCCCTACTCAGCGGAATTTTTCAGTACATTCACCCGCGTTCCGGGTGTCTATCGCGACGGTCACGTACACACGGTTCTTGGCGCCTTCCCCTGCTGGCAGGAGGTGGCGGATGGAAGCGCGGCCGTCGCCTATATCCGCCCGCAGGCGGTCTACCCTACCGTCGCCGGCAACGCGCTGACGGGTATCGTCCGCTCCCGCAGCTTCCGCGGCGAGATCGAACAATTGGAGCTGATCGTTGACGGGCTCGAAAGCCCGCTCATCATGCGCACGACGCAGCACCTGGACGTCGTGGAGGGCAAGCTGCGCTTCCGCATCGATGAAGATGCCGTGTTCACCTTCGCCGATCCGCAGCCGTAACATTTTGTGATCGCGGCAATATCAACAAAACTTGACTAAAACGATCATAAATAGAAGATGCGCTCGACTAACCCCGAGGGAGGACTGGTTTTCATGCGCGCATACCTAACCACGACGCTGCTTTCCGTTGCATCGATCTTCACCATCGCCGGTGCGGCCAGTGCAGCCGAACTGAGCATCTACACCACCCGTGAGCCTGGCCTGATTCAGCCGCTTCTCGACTCCTTCACCGCCGAGACGGGTATCCAGGTCAACACGGTGTTCCTGAAGGACGGTCTCGTGGAACGCGTCGCGTCGGAAGGCGAGAGCTCGCCGGCTGATATCCTGATGACGGTGGATGCCGGCAACTTGATCGACCTCGTCGAAAAGGGACTGACACAGCCTGTCGATTCCGCCGCCCTCAAGGAAGCTGTGCCTGAGCAGCTGCGCGATGCCGATGGCAACTGGTTTGCGCTCTCGATGCGTGCCCGCGTTGTCTATGCGGCCATGGATCTCGACCTCAACGCCATCAACTATGAGGATCTGTCCGATCCCAAGTGGAAGGGCAAGCTTTGCATCCGCTCCGGTCAGCATCCCTACAACACCGCGCTAATCGCTGCCTACATTGCCCATCATGGTGCCGAGGAGGCCGAAACGTGGCTCGCTGGCGTCAAGGACAATCTTGCCCGCAAGCCCGCAGGTGGTGACCGTGAAGGTGCCAAGGATATTCTCGGCGCCATCTGCGATATCGCTGTCGGCAACTCCTATTACGTCGGTCTTATGCGCTCCGGCCGTGGCGGTGAGGAGCAGAAGCAGTGGGGCGACGCCATCAAGGTTCTGCTGCCCACCTTCAAGGACGGCGGCACCCATGTGAACATTTCCGGTGCGGCGCTCGCCAAGCATGCGCCGAACAAGGAAGAGGCAGTCAGGCTTCTTGAGTATCTGGTGTCCGACGACGCCCAGGAGATCTACGCAAAGGCCAATTTCGAGTATCCGGTCAAGGCTTCCGTACCAGCTGATCCGATCATTGCAGAGCTCGGCGAGCTGAAGATTGACGCGAAGCCGCTCACTGAAGTGGTAGCCAACCGCAAGCAGGCGAGTGAGCTGGTCGACAAGGTCGGCTTCGACAACTGACGCGGGTGAGGGCATCCCGTAACGGGGGGTGCCCTCTGATTTTGATCATGACGGAACCCGGACTGATGCGTAAGGCGACGTGGCGCTCAGGCGCTCTATGGCTCATCGTGGCCGGGTTCACTGCTGCTGCGGTACTCCTGCCCTTCCTGGCGCTGGCCTTCGAGGCACTGCAGGGATCGGAAGGCCTTTGGGCACATCTTTTCTCGACGATTTTGCCCGTGGCGTTGCGGGACACGCTCATCCTCCTGTCGGGCGTCGGCATTCTGGTTGCCATGCTTGGAACCGGAGCCGCATGGCTGGTGACCGCCTACGATTTTCCCGGCCGCCGCACGCTCGAATGGGCGCTGCTGCTGCCGCTTGCAGTGCCCACCTATATTGTCGCCTATACCTATCTCGACATCCTGCACCCGATCGGCGCGGTGCAGGGCACGATCCGCACGCTCCTCGGCTATTCGAGCCCGCGCGAATTCCGCCTGCCGGACATCCGCTCCATGGCGGGCTGCATCATCGTGCTTGCCTTCGTGCTCTACCCCTATGTCTATATCGCTACGCGGTCGATGTTCCTGACCCAGCCGGGAAGTCTGATCGAGGCTGCCCGGACGCTCGGCGTGTCGCGCCGCTCCGTGTTCTGGCGCGTGGCGCTGCCGCTTGCCCGTCCCGCCGTCGCGGTGGGCATGAGCCTCGCGCTCATGGAAACGCTGAACGACATCGGCGCCGCAGAGTTCCTGGGCGTTCGCACGCTGACTGTTTCCATCTACACCACCTGGATCACGCGGTCCGATCTGCCCGGCGCGTCGCAGATCGCTCTGTCGCTCCTTGTCGTGGTGATGGCCGTGGTGGCGCTGGAACAATATGCGCGCCGCCGACAGCGCTTTGCCGCCAGCACCCGCGGGGGAAAAAGCTTTGAGCGCCAGCGGGTCTCCCTGCCAGTGGGGTTGGCCCTCCTTGGCCTCGGCCTCGTTCCGGTCTTGATCGGCTTTGCCGCCCCCGCCCTCTATCTTGCGACGGAAGCCTTTGCCCGCCTTGGATTTGCGGGCATTCCGCCCCGCTTCGGATCGATCATCGCCTCAACGGTGGTCTTCTCCTCTGCTGCAACGCTGATGACTTTGGCGCTGGGTGGTGCTGCGGCCTATGCCGCACGGGTGTGCCCCGGTCCATTCTCCACGACGTCGTTCCGCCTTTCGGCCATCGGCTATGCCGCTCCGGGTACTGTCATCGCGATCGGCCTTGTCGTGGTGCTCGGGGCGTTCGACCGAACGGCCAATTCTCTGGCCCAGTCCTGGTTCGGTTTCTCCACCGGGCTCATCTTCCTCGGCTCCGGCGCTGCGCTGGTCTACGCCTATTCGGCGCGCTTCATGGCCATTTCATCGGGCGGTATGGCGGCTGCGCTGAGCCGCATACCGCAGTCGCTGGACGAGGTCTCCCGCACGCTGGGCGAAAGCCCGTCCGGGACGCTACGCCGCGTCCACCTGCCGCTCTCCAAGACGGGCCTTGCCGCTGCCGCATTGCTGGTCTTCGTGGATTGCGTGAAGGAACTGCCAGCAACCCTGCTTCTGCGCCCGCTCAATGTGGAGACGCTCGCCACCCATCTATATGGCGAGGCAGCCCGCGGCACCTACGAGGACGCCTCCATCTCGGCGCTGGCGATCGTCCTGATTGCAATGCTTCCGGTAGTCCTGCTCTCCCGCGTGGGCTCCGAGCGCAACCTCCGCCGGCATCACCTGACTACCGTATCACAGACACAACTGCCAATGCAGCAGCAAGCGGGGTGAGGGGAGTTTGCCTCTGGATCAATCCCGCGCCCGTGCTATGTCAGTTGAACCTATGGACACGGCGGTGGGCTTATCGATTCCGCTCAGGTGATCTGCCAACGCAAGCACGGTTTGCGGAGCCGTCGTTTCGATACGCATCTGGGCAGTCAGATGGCTGCATGCATTCTGAGGCACGTTTTTCGGTATCGGCGATTGTGGTGTTCCTACATGGGCTGAAAGAAGTAAGCGAACTTGGGATTCTGGCTGATGTAAGGATTGGTCGGCATCGCCTCTGTCCCTGACCTGCGGCCAATCTCTTCTGCAAGAGACTTCAAGTCGTCTGTCTCAACCTCGTAGATGGCGAGATACCTGTAGGGTGATGGAGCCGCCATCCGCTGCGCATCGGCAAGTATGTACCGCTTTGCCGTCTTGATGCCGGGGACGTTCAAGACATCAGGAATATGACGGTTTGAGTAGAAATCGTTGTAATTTTCTTCTTCACCATCAACCGGATTGGATAGAACGACAAAAAGATACTTGCTCAAAGATCTACTCCGATTGTGCGCATTCTACTACGACACCTTCATAGGTGATGGCGAAAATTCTTGCCGGAAGTCGGGCATACAACCTGGTGCCGTCTGGCAATCGAGGTCGCCATCACAGAACAGGCGACGACGGACCCGTCAGCCGTGGCTCAACTAGCCTGAGCGTGATTCACCAAGCCCCGTTCGGAAATGATGTCGTCCGCGATCTTTTCAGCGACCATGAACACTGGCATGTTAGTATTGGCACTGGGCACCGACGGAAACAGAGATGCATCGACGACTCTCAGTCCTTGAACGCCGTACACACGGCCTGAAGGATCTGTAACTGCCATCGGATCATCAGGTGCGCCCATGCGGCAGGTGCAGGACGCATGGAAGATGCCCGCTACGGCATCATGGATAAAGGCGCGGGCAGCACCATCGTCCCGCATCACTGCGGTGAAGTCGTGCTCTGACATCACAAGACGCTCCATCAGGATCTTGCGCAGTGGCGCCGGTCCATCAAGCAGGCGCGCCATGAGATTGGTGATGATGCGATTGCGTGTACTGACCATGCCGACCTGCTTTGCCTTGTCAGTATAGCAAGCCGGGAACGGCAGTTCGGCGACTTCTCCCATCACTTTCGTCATGTAAAGCTGGCCCAGAAGACGCAGGCCGTCGATCAACCTCGTCATGTCCCGCTCGTCAGAGAGCAGCCTGAAGTTGACAGAGGGTGTAACACGCCAGTCGGGGGAGTTAAGCCGCACATCTCCATCGCGCGAGAAGGTCTTGTTTGTCTGCTGACCCAGCATTTCGCATCCTCGCCGACCGGACTCAGTAGATAACCGGCTCATCGACAGGACGGCCGTGTTCGGTGCAAAGGAAGTCGAAGTCGCACCCCTTGTCCGCCTGTTCGATGTGCCTGGAGAACATGAAGCCATAGCCGCGTTCGTAGTGCGGGGGCGGCGGCGTCCACCCGGCCCGCCGGCGGGCGAGCTCCTCGTCGCTCACGAGCATGTCCAGCCGGCGTTCCGGCACATCGAGCTCGATCATGTCACCGGTTCTAAGCAGCGCCAGCGGCCCGCCGACATGGGCTTCAGGCGCCACGTGCAGTACACATGCTCCGTACGACGTGCCAGACATGCGTGCGTCGGAGATCCGAACCATATCGCGCAGGCCAAGCTTCAGGAGCGCCTTGGGCATCGGCAGCATACCCCATTCCGGCATGCCCGGCCCGCCCTGGGGCCCTGCATTGCGCAGCACCAGAACCGTGTCCGGCGTCATCGGATAATCCGGATCATCGACGATCTTCTTCAGTTCGGGATAGCTGTCGGCGACGAGCGCCGGCCCCCTGTGCCGCAGGAATTTTTCATCGCAGGCCGCCGGCTTGATCACCGCCCCATCCGGGCAGAGGTTGCCTTTCAGGACCGCCAGCGATCCTTCGTGATAAACCGGATTGGAGAGCGGGCGAATGACGTCCTCATTGTAGATCGGGGTTTCGGCGAGCCCTTCGACCAAAGGGCGTCCGGTCACCGTGATGGCAGAGGGATCAAGCTTGTCACCCAGCTGTTTCATGAGTGCGCGGATTCCACCGGCATAGAAGAAGTCTTCCATCAGATAGGTGGTGCCGGAGGGACGAATGTTGGCCAGCACTGGCGTGGTACGCCCGATGCGGTCGAAATCATCGAGCTCGAGCGGAATTTTCGCCCGGCGCGCCATGGCGATCAGGTGGATGATCGTGTTTGTGGAGCAGCCCGTGGCCATCGCCACCGTGACGGCGTTCTTCACGGCCGCCGGCGTGATGATCCTGTCCGGCGTCAGGTCTTCCCAGACCATTTCCACGGCCCGCCGCCCGCACTGGGTGGACATGCGCTGGTGGGCCGAGTCCGCAGCGGGGATCGAGGAGGCGCCCGGCAGGGAGAGGCCCATCGCCTCGGCGACCGCCGTCATGGTGCTGGCGGTACCCATGGTCATGCAGTGACCGTAGGAGCGGGCGATCCCTGACTCCATGTCGAGCCACTGCTCCTTCGTGATGTTGCCGGCCCGCCGCTCGTCCCAGTACTTGAACATGTCGGTACCGGAGCCGAGATAGCGGCCGGCGTAATTGCCACGCAACATCGGACCGGCGGGGAGGAAGACGAAGGGCAGATTCATGGAGATCGCGCCCATGATCAGCGCGGGAGTCGTCTTGTCACAACCGCCCATCAGCACCGCGCCGTCGATCGGGTGGCAGCGCAGCAGTTCCTCTGTTTCCATCGCAAGCATGTTGCGGTAGAGCATGGTGCTGGGCTTGACCCAGTTTTCCGAAAGCGACAGCGTCGGCAGCTCCACGGGGAAGCCGCCTGCCTGGAGGATGCCACGCTTCACAAACTGGACCCGGTCCTTGAAGTGGGCGTGACAGGGCTGCGCGTCCGACCAGGTATTGATGATGGCGATGATCGGCTTGCCTTCCCAGTCGGCCGGATCGTACCCCATCTGCATCGTGCGGGAGCGGTGGGCCGACGACCGCCAGTCGTCGGGCAGGAACCAGCGCGCAGAGCGAAGCTGTTCATATGTCTTGCGGGTCATTCTTCAGCCTCCCACTGAAAAGCAGATGCTCGAGCGCAATGCAATTGCGCCGGAAGATCAGCACCCGATGCAGGCACTTCCGGCGCGGTGCCGCAGCCTCACCATCCCGCGACGTTGATGCAATAAGCCACACATCTTGTTTCGTACGGCGAAAGAGGGTGATCAGAGGCTGCAGGCGATGGCTTCGAAGACCCTTGCGAAGGCAAGAGAGCTGGAGAGATGGGCAGCAGGACCCAAGTATGCCTCAGCCTGCGGTCCAGCCGCCGTCAACCAGCAGCGCCGTGCCTGTGATCATGGCGGACGCATCGGACGCCAGGAACACCACAGGTCCCATGATGTCCTCGATCTCGCCAATCCTTCCGAGCTTGATCTTGTCCGTGATCCATTTCATGCGGTCGGGATTCCGCAGGGTCGTTTCCGCGAGGGGGGTCCTGATGAAGGTCGGGCAGATCGTGTTGACACGGATGCCGAAGCGGCCCCATTCGATCGCCATGCCCTTCGTGAAGCCTTCGACCGCATGTTTCGTGGCGCTGTAAACCGCCCGGTCGACGCCGCTGACATGCCCCATCTGGGAGGAAATGTTGATGAGGGATCCCGGCCTGCCGGCAGCGATCAGCCTTCTGGCCACGGTGCGGGTCAGGAAATAAGCGCCGCGCAGATTGACGTTGACGACCGCATCGAAATCGGAGGTCGTCGTTTCGAGCGCCGGCCCGTGCCTGGCAAGACCGGCGCTGTTGACAAGGATATCGAACGGCTCGCAGGCCTCGACCAATCTCTCGGTGGCCTCCGCGTCCTGGACGTCGAGGCTCATCGCCTCCGCCGTATAGCCGGCCTCGCACAGTCTGGCCGCAAGCTGCTCGAGCCGGTCCCGGGAGCGCGCCGCCAGCGTCACGTGCGCGCCGGCTTCGGCGAGCGCCATCGCAGCGCCTTCGCCGATACCGGAGGAGGCGCCGGCAACCAGCGCCCTTTTCCCGTCAAGACGGAAGGATGGTGTGCGGCGAAGAACGATATCCATGACGTCACCCGATGCTCGTGTTGGCCTGATTATTCGGCGGCTGCGCCGTAGGGAATGTTGCGGCCCCCATAGCGCCTCACGCGTATGTTGGCCTGTTCCGCATGGCCGATGAATCCTTCCAGAATGCAGAGCCGCGAGCAATATTCACCGACCAGGGTGGCGGCCTCGTCCGTCAGAATCTTCTGGTAGGAGTGCGTCTTCAGGAACTTGCCGACCCAGAGACCACCGGTATAGCGGCCGGCCTTCTTTGTCGGCAGCGTGTGGTTGGTGCCGATGACCTTGTCGCCATTCGCAACATTCGTCCGCGGACCGAGGAAAAGGGCACCATAGGAATGCATGTTCTCGAGGAACCAGTCGTCGCGATCCGTCATGACCTGCACATGCTCGGACGCAATGTCGTTGGCGACGTCGAGCATCTCCTCATAGGTGTCGCAAACGATGATCTCGCCATAGTCCTCCCAGCTCCTGGCGGCCGTGTCGGCGGTCGGCAGGATCTTGAGCAGCCGCTCGACTTCA
>Ga0182741_1004998_pt1 | contig 12598 bp, 12 predicted proteins | sample eDN5th37CBELigOP_FD_128874 | JGI IMG/M metagenome (GOLD analysis project Ga0182741, IMG submission 128874) | Enriched Organic Plus compost microbial communities from Emeryville, California, USA - eDNA 5th pass 37_C BE-Lig OP (version 2) (version 2) ...
AGGTGGTGCTGGCCCGGTTGCGGTCCTCGCTCGCGACCGCGCTGCACGCGGCGGCGACCGGTGCGCTCGCGAGCCTGCCGCCGCTGCGCTGGTCCGACGAGGCCGCCGTCACCGTCGTCGTCTCCGCGCACGGCTACCCCGAGGCGCCGCGCAAGGGCGACCCGATCACCGGCGTCGAGGCAGCCGAGGCGCTCGACGGCGTGCACGTGCTGCACGCGGGCACCGCGACCGACGACGCTGGCCGGCTGGTGACCGCGGGCGGCCGCGTGCTCTCGGTCGTCGGGACCGGTGCCGACGTCGCCGCCGCGCGGGCCGCCGCCTACGCGGGCGTCGCCGAGATCGCGATCGACGGCGCGCACCACCGCACGGACATCGCCGCCGGCCGCTGACGGCGCCCCCGCCGCAGCGGTCGTCAGGTGGTCAGGTGGTCGCGACGCGCTTGGTGAACGTCGCCACCGTGCGGACCGGGCGGAACCCGGCCGAGGCGTAGAGACCGCCCGCGCCGGTCGGGTTGTCGGAGTCGACCGAGAGGTCGACGACGTCGTAGCGGCCGGACGCCGCGGCGTCCGCGACCGTGGTCACGAGAGCGGCGCGCCCCAGCCCCTGGCCGCGCGCCTCGGGCCGCGTGCCGACGAGGCTGATGTAGAGCTCCCGCTCGACCCACTGGCCGCACAGCACGTACGCGAGCACGACGCCGTCCTCGACGACCACGCGCGAGTCGGCGGCGCGGAACGAGCGTGCCGAGACCATCTCGTCCCACGCCTCGCGGGTGCGGGCCGTCGAGCCCCAGTGCCCCGCGAACGCCTCGTTGTGCGCGAGCCGGGTCGCCTCGGACACGTCGTCGCCGAACGGCCGGATGCGGGGGTCGGGGACGGCGGCGACGGCGGGCCCGGGCAGCGGACGCGCCATGTCGGTGAACCAGCGGGCGGGTGCGTAGCCGGCGTCGGTGAGGAGCGGGCGCGCGTCGCTGCCCTCCTTGCCGCCGGAGGCGCGCATCAGCAGCGGCGCACCCGGGTGACGCTCGCGGGCGACCGCGAGCGCGCGCGGCTCCATGCGGGCCAGCAGCGCGGTGCCGATGCCGCGGCCGCGCCAGTCCGGGTGGACGCCGCCGGTGAGGTCGGCGCGCGCCTCGCCGTCGGCGGTGAGCTGCAGGCTGACGCGCAGCTGGCCGAAGGCGACCATCACCTCGCCGTCCCACACCGCCCAGGAGTCCTGCGCGGCGTCGAACCCGTGCTCCTCGAGCTCCTCGGCGAGGTCCTCGGCGTCGTAGTACTCGTCGGTGTCGTCGACCTTCGCGAGCAGGTTGGTGAGGTCGGCCCACTGCGGCGTGGTCTCGGCGGTGAGCGCGGTCCAGGTCAGCACCGCGCCATCCTCCCTGCCCCGCCCGCTCCCCGCCACCGCAATACCCCGCACCCCACCCCCACTTTCACCGCACTTTGCAACAGCCCCCACTTTCACCGCACTTTGGAACAGTCCTACTTCACCGCACTTCCTGCCGCGGCCCGGTTTCACCGCACTTCCTGCTGCCTCTGCCGGATGGTGGTCAGGCGGGTCTGCCCCTGGCGGCCGCCGACAGGAGCCTGGACGCGGTCGTCGCAGCACGACGGCGAGGTGAGACGGCGCCGCTGTCGCACCCGAGCCGGACGGTGCCATCGGCAGAAGTGCGGTGAAACCAAGGGGCGGCAGAAAGTGCGGTGTAAGCGGAGCCTGTTGCAAAGTGCGGTGAAACCGCAGGGTGTTGCACAGTGCGGTGAAAGTGGGTCAGGCGGGCGCTGTGGTTGTGGTGGGCGTTGTGGTGGGGGTGGGGATCGGGGCCTGGGTGGGGGAGAAGGCGCGGCGGTAGCGCTGGGGTGAGGTGCCGAGGACGGTCTGGAAGTGGGCGCGGAGGACGGCGGCGGAGCCGAAGCCGACCTCGCGGGCGATCGTCTCGACCGAGGAGTCGGTGGCCTCCAACAGCTCGCGGGCGCGGAGCACGCGCTGCTGCAGCAGCCACTTGTGGGGCGTCGTGCCGGTCTCGGCGACGAAGCGGCGCGCGAAGGTGCGCTCGGACATCAGCGCCCGCTTGGCGAGCGTGGGGACCGTGTGGGGCTCGTGGAGAGTCGCGAGCACCTCGTCCAGCAGCGGCTGCAGGCTCTCGGCCTGGCACTCCGGCACCGGGGTCGCGACGTACTGGCGCTGGCCGCCGTCGCGCTGCGGCGGCACCACCATGCGGCGCGCGATCGTCGTCGCCACCGAGGCGCCGTGCTCCCGGCGCACCAGGTGCAGGCAGGCGTCGATCCCGGCGCTCGTGCCCGCGCTGGTGATGAGGCTGCCGTTGTCGACGAACAGCACGTCCATCGTGACGTCGACCTGCGGGAACCGCTCCTTGAACTGCTGCAGGTAGCGCCAGTGCGTCGTCGCGCGCTTGCCGTCGAGCAGGCCGGTCGCGGCGAGCACGAACGAGCCGCTGCAGATCGACAGGACCGTCGCGCCGCGTGCGTGCGCCTCGCGGACGACGTCGAGCAGCTCGTCGGGGTAGTCCTCACGGATGCCGGACGCCGGCAGCACGACCAGGTGGGCCGTCGCCGCCTCGGACCAGTCGTGCGTCGGCAGGAAGGCCCCGCCCGTCCTCACCTGCACCGGCTGCCCCGCGACGGGGCCGGCGCTGATGAACTCGAAGTCGGGGACGCCTTCCTCGGTGCGGTCCATGCCGAACACCTCGGACGCGACCGCGTGCTCGAAGGGCGCCATCGGCTCGGTCAGGAGGGCGACCACCCGCTGCAGTGCCATGCACCCACCGTACGTGGCAGGAATCCTGCGTGCCATGGCATCTCGGCCACTCGTGGCAGAAACCGTGCGAGCGCAGGATGGATGCCATGGACATCCTGCTGATCGCCCTCGTGATCCTCGGCCTGATCTACCTGCTGCACCGCGACGACGAGACGGTGCCGATGGTCCCCTACACGCTGGTCGACCGCGACGTCGAGCGCGTGCAGGCCGACTTCCGCGCCGGCGCCGACCGGCTCGCCCGCGACGCCTACCCCAGCGCCGTGCTCAGCGACGCCTGGGAGCGCCGCGCATGACACCCGCCCACCACGCACGACGGCGGCCGGTCACCACGAGGGTGACCGGCCGCCGTCGCGTCGGGCGGCTCAGCCCTTGACGGCCCCCGACGTGAGACCGCGGACGAAGAACCGCTGCAGGAACACGAACACCACGATCGGCAGCGCCATCGAGATGAAGGCGCCGGCCGTCAGCAGCTCCGCGCCCTGACCCTGGGTGCCGAGCAGCTGCTGCAGCTGCACGATCACCGTCGCGTTGCTCGGGAGCAGGAACAGCTTGGCGATCAGCAGGTCGTTCCAGACCCAGAGGAACTGCAGCGTCGCGAACGCCGCCATCGCCGGGATCGACATCGGCGCCACCAGTCGCCAGAACGTCTGGTAGTGGCTGGCGCCGTCGATCTTGGCCGACTCCACGACCGAGTACGGCAGCGTCGCCATGTAGTTGCGCAGCGTGTAGAGGCACAGCGGCATGCCGAACCCGGTGTGCAGCAGCCAGATCGCCACGAACTGCCCGGAGATGCCGATCCCGTAGGGGCCGAGCAGGTACAGCATCGGCTGCAGGGCGACCTGGATCGGCACCACCATGACGGCGACGATCACCACGAACAGGATCTCCTTGCCGGGGAACTCCATGAACGTGAAGGCGTAGGCCGCGAACGCGGCGAACATGATCGGCAGGATCGTCGCGGGGATCGACACCACGAGGGTGTTGAGGAACCCCATCGCCATGTTCGAGCCCTCGAGCACGCCCGCGTAGTTGTCGAGCGTCCAGCCCTGCTCGACCGGGTTGAACAGCGCGGTCCACCAGCCCGAGGTGGAGACCGCCTCGCGGCTGCGGAACGAGCTGACCAGCAGGCCCAGGGTCGGCACCGACCAGAGGAAGGCCAGCACGACCATCACGATGATCGAGGTCCAGCTCCGGGGCCGGCCGTCCTTCATGTACGACGGCTGCCGCTTGGACTTCTTCGCGACCCGGGGGGCGTCGGCGACGGCGCTCATCGGCCCTGCTCCTTCCGGAAGTGGCGCACCTGGTAGATGAGGATCGGCGTCACCAGGATCAGCAGGATCACGACGATCGCCGAGGCGCGTCCCGCGCGGCCCTGCGTGAACAGCTCCTGGAAGAACATCAGCGCGATCACGTTGGTGCGGTAGTTGCCGTTCGTGAGCACGTAGACGATGTCGAAGACCTTCAGCACCAGGATCACGACCGTGATGAAGACCGTGATGATCGTGCCCTTGATCTGCGGGATGATCACCTTGAAGAAGACCTGACGCTCGTTGGCGCCGTCGATCCGGGCGGCCTCCAGGGTCTCGTCCGGCACGGCCTTGATCGCGCCGGAGAGCAGCACCATCGCGAACCCGGACTGCATCCAGATGAGGATGACCATCATCAGCAGCGAGTTGAGCCGCGCAGTGTCCTGCTGGATCCAGTCGATCGAGGTCCCGAGGATCGCGTTGAGGATGCCGATGTTGGGGTTGGCGCTGTAGATCAGCACGCCCCAGATCGTCGAGGCGCCGACGAACGAGACCGCCATCGGCAGGAAGATCAGGCTCTTGGCGACGTTCTCGCCCTTGGCGGAGAGTCGGTCGGCGAACAGCGCCACCGCGATGCCGATGACCACCGTCAGCGCCGGCACGATGATCAGCCACAGCGCGTTGTTCGTCAGCGCCAGCCAGAACGCGGAGTCGGCGAAGATCGACCGGTAGTTGTCGAGGCCGACGTATCTGGTGCTGTCGTTGTTGGCGAAGCTGTAGTTGATCGTCTGGATCGTCGGGTACAGCAGCATCAGCCCGATGAGCCCGAACGCCGGCAGCACGAACGCGTAGGGGATCAGCCCCTGCGACAACCGCTGCGGCAGCGACTCGATCGTGACGTTGATGAAGTAGAACAGCAGCGCGGCCCCGCCGAGCCCGGCGACCATGCCGACCAGCGCCATGAGGACGCGGTTGTGGAAGTACCACCCGGGGTAGTACGCCAGCGACAGGAACACGTTGGCGGTCAGCCACGCGACCACGCACACCCCGAGGATCCCCACGAGCATCCGCAGGGGTCGAGCGGGTGAACCACCTCGCCTGACGGTGGTCGGAGGTGTCTGGGCGACGGCGGTCATGACTCCGACTCGTCCTCGGCCTCGTCGTCGGTGGGCCACGTCCGCTCGATCTCGGCCGTGACCTCCTCCGCCGTCTTGTCGCCGCGCAGCCACTCGACCATGCCGGTCCAGAAGGTGCCGCCGCCGACGGCGTTGGGCATGAGGTCGGAGCCGTCGAACCGGAACACGTCCGCCGCGGCGACGATCTCCGCCGTCTGGCGGGTGATCTCGTCCGCGTACTGGCTGGCGTCGAAGGTCGTGTGCGGGGACAGCCAGCCGCCGGCCGACGCCCACTCGCCGCCGAACTGGTCGGAGGTGATGAACTCCATGACGGCGATCGCGTCGGGGTCGTTGCCGTTCATCAGTGCCGCGATGTCACCGCCGCCCATGATCGGCTGGCCGTCGTACTCGGAGTCCGCGGCCCGCGGGAACACGAACAGCCCGACCTGGTTGTCGAGGTCGGCCTGCACGTCGTCGGGCAGGAAGCCCGTGACGAAGTTGCCCTGCCGCTCCAGCATGCACTTCGGCGGGTCGTCGAACGCCGGGAGCATCGCGTCGCTGAACGGTGTCGAGAGCACCCCGGACGGGCCGCCGAGCACGTTGCCCTCGGTCTGCAGCAGCTCGCCGTAGGCGTCGAAGGCGGCGACGACGCGCTCGTCGTCGAACGGGATCTCGTGCGAGGTCCACTGGTCGTACACGTCCGGCCCCCAGAGCCGGAGCATGTACTCCTCGATCCAGTCGGTGCCGACCCAGCCGGTCGCCTGGTCCGAGCCCCAGCCCATGCACCAGGGTGTGATGCCGTCGGCCTTGATCTCCTCGGCCACCGCGTCGAGCTCGTCGAGGTCCGCCGGCTCGGTGTTGTAGCCGCCGGCCTCGTACGCCTCGGCCGGGTACCAGACGATCGACTTGACCGCCATCCGCATCGGCGCGCCGTACACGCGGCCGTTCATGCGGGCCGACTCCAGGAAGCCCGGCACCAGCGTGCGGTCGAGCGCGTCGAAGTCGAGGTAGGTGTCGATCGGCTGGATGTAGCCCTCCTCGGCGAGCTCGAGCAGACCGCCCGGCTGCGGGAAGATCGCGATGTCCGGGGCCTGGCCGGAGTTGGTGCGGAGCCGGATCGTGTTCGTGAAGTCCTGGTCGGCCGTGTACTGGATCGTGATGCCGCTCTCGGCCTCGAACTCCTCCAGCGACGCGAGGAAGCCCTCCTGCTCCTGGCCTCCGAACGCGCCCAGGATCGTCACGACGCCGTCGCCGTCGGCCTCGGCGTTGTCGGCGATGCCCTCGCCACCGCCGCCGGGTGCGCCACCGCCGCCCTGGTTCGGGTTGTTCAGACAGCCGGTCAGGATCATCGCCCCGGCCGTGGCGGTGCACGCCAGCGCCACCAGGCGTCGCCTGAGTCCTCGCATCGCGACTCCCTCGTCCGTGTGTGCGAAAGGGGTCGCCGACAGCCACCCCCGATCGGCACGGTACAACCGGACAACTACCGGTGTGGGGGAGTGCCGGGGCCGCCGGGCGCTGTTATCGAACTGAGACCTCGCCGGGCGTAGTGCTCGACGGCGTCTCGCCGGTGCCCGAGGTGCCCGACGGCGCCCGGTCGCCCGGTGGTCGAGCGCGCGCTAGGCGTACCCTCCGCCGGACTCTGCCCAGTCGCCGCCGCCGAGCAGGGCGCGGGTGATCGCGGAGGAGTCGGCGGTCATCTCGGCGAGCGCGTCGCGCAGGTGCTGGTCGCCGAGCTCCTCCTCGGCGACCGCGGCGAGCAGCACCGCCCGCCGCACCAGCTCCTTGGCGAACGAGGCGGTGGTGCCGTCGGAGTCGCGCGCGACCTCGTCGAGCACGTCGGCGCTGAACGGCAGCCCGCGCCCGTAGAGCGCGAGCAGCGCGCGCCGGGCCGCCCGGTCGGGACGCGGGATCTCGACCGCCAGGTCGACGCGGCCGGGACGCTGGGCGAGCGCCGGCTCGAGCACGTCGACGCGGTTGGTGGTGAGCAGGAACGTGACGTCGGAGTCGGAGGCGAGGCCGTCGAGGGCGTCCAGCACCTCGAACAGCAGCGGCGAGGAGTGGAAGTGGTCGCGCTGCTCGGCGACGAGGTCGCAGTCCTCGAGCACGACGATCGCGGGCTGCAGCGCCCGTGCGGTCTGGGTCGCGAGCGAGACGAGCTGCAGCGCCATCCCGGAGAGCATGATGACCGTCGCGTCCTCGGCCATGCCGAGCAGGTGCCGGACCGTCAGCGTCTTGCCGGTGCCGGGCGGGCCGAACAGCAGCACGCCGCGCTTGAGGTGCTGGCCGGCGCTCGCGAGCCGGTCCCGGTGCGCGCCGATGCCGAGCACGTGCCGCTCGATCCGGGCGAGCGTGCCGGCGGGCAGCACGATGTCGGAGGCGGCGACCTGCGGTCGCGGCTGGAACGTCACCTGCCCCTGGCTCGGCATCCCCAGGCTCGCCTCGAACTCCGAGCCGCCGAACGTGACGATCTGGCCCCGCAGCACGCTGTGGGCGTTCATCAGCTCGTGCACACGGCCGAGCAGCGCGGCGGCCACGCCGTCGGCGGCCGCGATGACCTCCAGCCGCGGCGTCGCGCCGTACTGCGGCCGCGCACCGCGGATCGCGACCGCGACCGGGTGCTCGGCGCCGTCGTGCCGCCACCGCAGCAGGTAGATGCCGAAGGAGACGGCGGAGCGCTCGCTGTCTGGACCGGTCGCGACCTTCGCGTAGTCGACCGGCCCGACCGGCAGCTCGACGTAGGTGGTGTTGAGCATCTCCGACAGGCTCGAGTGCCAGCGCTGCTCGCCGCCGCCCACCCCGATCAGCTCGGCGCCGTCGGTCTCGCGCGCGACCAGCTCCAGCGCGAGGTCGACGTCGGCGAACCGGAACGGGCTGACCTCGTCGGTCAGTACCGGCAGCGCGGAGGGGTCCTCGCCGAGATGGGCGCCGAGTCGCTCGACCAGGCGCTGCCGGTCGCCCAGCCGCTCGCGGGCCGCGTACCCGCTCGCGGCCTCGGCGAGCCGGCCGAACTGGGACAGGAACCGGCCGAGGTCGTCGGGTGCGCTCACGGTGAGATCCAACACCACGCCGTCAAGGGACGACGTCGACGACGGCCAGCACCTGGTCCCGGACCAGGTCGCGCACCGCGCGACCGCCCTCGACGTGGAAGCGGATGCCGCCGCCGGGCTGCCCGAACCACGGCGCGACGATCTCGGCCTGCACCTCGACCGGCCGCAGCGCCACGAAGGTGACGACCCGGGCGCCGGGCGCGTTCGCCGTCGGCGGCAGCGACCGCATCTCCCAGGGCGTGCCCCAGGCGAAGAAGTACAGGCCGTCGAGGCCGCCGAGGCGGTCGTAGGGGACGCCGGTCGCGAGGTTGGTGATGAGCCCGCCCTGGCCGACGTTGCGCAGCCGGTCCGCGAGGTGCTGGTAGGACTCCTGCGCCTGCGCGGCGCGGGCGGCGACCTCGTGCGAGGTGAGCCGCACCGGCGCAGGCAGCGGCGCCGTCAGGTACTGCCACACCGCGAAGCAGGCGTCCCGCTCGCTGCGGAACTCGCCGAGCAGGTGGTGCTGGCCGTAGTCGGTGATGCGCAGCGCCAGGTGGGCGGGGGAGTAGCGCACCACCTCGAGCGCGCCCTCGAACGCGGGCCCGGCCGGCTCGCCCGGGAGCACGACGGCGGCCCGCGGCACCCCGAGCCCGTCGAGGGCCGCGCGCAGCTCGGCCACCGCCTCGCCCTCGACGGCGTCCGGCGCGAGCCAGTCCGGCAGGTGCGCGCGGTCGCGCGGGTGCCGTCGGAGATCGGCGAGCCAGCGCTCCTCCGACGGGACCGGCGGTGCGGGTGGTGCCCCGTCCGGCCCGGCGGCGGGCGTCTCGAGCATCGACAGCCCCGGCGCGTCCCAGTCGGGCCGGCGGTCGTAGTTCGGCATCAGCACGACCTCGCCACCGTCGAGGACGGCACACGCGGAGAACCACGCCCCGGTCGTCGGGGTCGCCATCTGGGTGCGCAGCGCGGCGAACGCCGCCACCGCGGCGTCCGGCAGCAGCACCCGGCGGGGACCGTCCGGCTCGAACCGGAACGCGCGCCCGCTGTGCTGCGTGCCCGCCTGCGACCACTCGGCCTCGACGCGCACCGGCGGCTCGCCCGCGAGCGCGGCCAGCGCGTCGCGCAGCGCGCGCAGCAGGCCGGGGTCCGGCGCGGGGGCGGCCTGCTGCATGGTGGCTCAGGCTAGCCGCAGCGGCCCGGCCCGCGGGGCGGCGGGCGGTGCGAGGTCGGCGTCAGCCCTCGATCTCGACGACCGGCGCGTCCGGGGCGTTCCTCTTGATCGACTCGATGCCGTTCTGTGCCGCGCTCTTGCTCTCGTAGGCCTCGCCGGTGGCGATGACCTGGCCGTTGCCCGCCTTGAGGCGGAAGCGCCACTTGCCCGCCCTGTCCTTGTAGTGAATACCTCAGCGCGCTGACCTGCGGAAACAGCTCCTGCGAGGGCTCATGGGGTGCACTCGGTACGCTCAGCATCGCGTCGATGGCCGCCTTCGTACGCTCCGTCGACGACGGCATCAGATGTGTGTAGGTCCTCAGGGTGAAGCCTGGGTCCGCGTGCCCGAGGTACTCGCTCAGCGCGAGGATCGACTCACCCGCATCCAAGAGCGTACTCGCGTAGAGGTGCCGCAGTGCGTGACAGCCGTTCTCGCGTTTTGCCTCCAGGCCCGCCGCGCGTAGCGCTGGGCGCCAGATCTTCGGGTTGAAGTAGTTGCGGTTGAGTGCACGCGACTCCCGCGAGTACAGGATCAGGTCGAAGGTCCGCTCCGGCCCATCGCTCTTGTCCCAAGGCAGTGTCACCGAGCGCGGCGGATAGCGCGTGACATGGTCGTTGATGAGCTCGAGAACGCGGTCTGGGATCGGGACGGTGCGAATCTTGCGCCCCTTTGGCAGTCCGAACAGTTGCCGATTGCTCCCGAGCAGTTTCACTTGGCGCTTGATCTCGATCTCACCGGTGTTGAGGTCGATGTCGTCCAACGAGAGCCCGAAGATCTCGCCCTGCCGTAGCCCCAGTCCGATCCCGAGATCGACGACGAGCTTGAACTGGTCCGGCAGGTGGTCGCGTACCGCCATAGCCTGCTTGCGCGTCCAGGGCTTCAACTTGCGCGGATCTGACTTCGGTCGCCGAACCGATGGCGCCTTGCACGGATTCTTGGGGATCAGGCCGTCGTCGACGGCGGCCGTGAACACCGACGACACGTTGGCGTACATGACCTTCTGATAGTTCCCCGAAAGCCGGTGAGGGTGCGTAGCTATCCCTGGATCGTCGATGGCTGAATGTCGGCGGGGTTGCGACTTCCCAGATGAGGCATGACGTGAAGTCGAAAGCGGAGTTCGACCATCTCGACGGTTCCCTCTTCGAAGGTCTGCGCGGCCAGCCACTGTGCGGCGTAGTCGTCGAAACGCACCTTGCCGGCATCGGGGTCGATGTAGTGGCCGCGGACGATGTCGGCGGACACCATGGCGGCGAAGCGATCTGCCTCGACCTTCCTCCGGAAGGTCTTGGCACGGGCTCGGCCATCGCTCTCCCGCCAGCGGACCCGGTAGGTGAGGGTTCGCTTCCCGTTGGTCGACGTGCGCTCCCGTCGTTCAACCCACGCCACGATCCACCGCCAGATGCTCCTGCAGCCACGCGCGGACAGTCGCCGGGTCGTAGCGGAGATGCCGCCCGACGCGATGCGCGTCTGGGCCACAGCCCTTGTGTCGCCACTGGTAGAGCGTGGCGACCGGGATGCCGAGGAACTCGGCCACTTCGTCGGCGGAGAGAAGTCGCTCCATGTTCTGCCGCGCCCTGGGGACGCCGCCCTTCGCGTTAGAGACCTGGGACATCGGGCTGCGCTCCCTTCGCGGGCGGACGGTGGATCAGGGCGGCATGGAGGTCTGCCCGGCTCGTCCCCGCCGACGAAACAGAGGGCGGTTCCGGGGGTCGCAGGTGCTCGCGGGCGGTCCGGATGACCTCGAGGTCAGCCGCGCGTGCGACGGGCACGAAACGTTCGCGGACCGGATGGACCAAGCGCCCGTCGCCGCTCACGAGCCGAGGGACCGTCACGCGCTGGACGAAGGCTCCTCGTTCGACTCCGGATTCGAGAATGTCCGTGATGCGCGAGTCGACCCGACGAAACAGCGTTTGGAAGCCGCCGAGCATCCTCGGCTCGATCACCGCCTCCGGCCGCAGCGCCTTCAGTCGGCTGACGGCGTTCGCCGCCTCGCCTGCGGCGGCCGTGCCGTTGCCGAGCCGCCCTCCGATGTTGCGGAGTTCTCGCTGGATGCGCGAGTAAGTCTCCGGCACGGGCACCCCATTCCTCAGCAAGGTTGGGGTCGATCCGCTTGGCGTATGGCACCAGACCGGCGCTCAGCAGTCGCTGCGAGTCGACGACCAGGCGGAGATTCATCGCATCTGGGAAGGACGCGAGCCTCACGAGGAGGTTGTGCTCGGCCTGGAGGACGCCGAGGACTCCCAGCTTGGCGGGGCCTCCAATGGGTTTGGTCCGCGGGCGCCAGCCCGTCTGGTCCACGCTGTAGTCGGGCTGCCCGAGGCTGACGTCCAGCGCCGTGGCGAGCGCCGCCCAGCCGAGTCGATCGCACCCGGCGAGGGGCTCCCATGCGGGGGTGTTGCGATACCGGCGATCGAGCACGACGAGGGCCTGGCTGATCGCGGCGACGTCGCCTGCGATCGTCCGCGCCTGTGCTGCGGTCAGGTGGATCGCCTGATCTGGCGCGGTGTCATGCTCGGCGAGGGCTGCAGCGCGTGCGGCGAGGCGCCAGTGCTCGACGGCGCTCGGGGTCGTGAACTCCTTGCTCGACGCCTGCCGTGTCGTCGCCTGATCGCGAGCCGCCTCCAAGGCTCGAGCGAGCTCAGCCACTGCGGCGCCGTGATCGCTCGCCGCACGGAACGGATCGGCAGGCTTCTGCGGAATGTTCGGGAACGTGAGAGGTCGCGCCACTCCATGGCTTGCGCACACCAGACGAGAACGGTCTGTCGGAACCGAAGGATCTGTTGGCCGGCCGCGGCGCGCTCAGGGGACGAAGCATCAGCGAGGCGGCGCATGATGCGGTGTTGACGCAGCAGTGCCGCCAGCTCTGTGCGCATCTGGGCACCGTTCTCGCCGTACATCAGCCGCATGCCCAGGCACCGAGCAGGCAGCCGAGGGCGGTGACGACGACGGCGGCGACGACGAGACCGGGTCGCCTGCCGAGCTTGGGCGGGGGAGTGACAGGCGGACCGGCATCGGGCGCGGTGCGGTGGGGGCCGGGTCTCCGGTCCTCTCGGGCAGTCGTGGTCACTTCGTCCCTCCCGCGCAGGTGCTCGTCAGTTCACGAGCACCTGCGGGGCCTGACCCCGGTTCTTGGACACGCTGAATCCAGCATCTGCTGGGGAAGCGAGATGATCCAGGAACCATGGCCAGGAAGAACTACTCCGAGGAGTTCCGTCGTCAGGCCGTCGACGCGG
>Ga0182741_1005001_pt1 | contig 12592 bp, 9 predicted proteins | sample eDN5th37CBELigOP_FD_128874 | JGI IMG/M metagenome (GOLD analysis project Ga0182741, IMG submission 128874) | Enriched Organic Plus compost microbial communities from Emeryville, California, USA - eDNA 5th pass 37_C BE-Lig OP (version 2) (version 2) ...
ATGAGCGTGATGAACGTGCCCTACGTCGAACCCGAGGACGTCACCGACACGGTGCTGTTCCTGCTGTCCGACGAATCGCGGTTCGTCACCGGCATGCAGATGCGCGTCGACGCCGGCGGCTACGTCCGCAACCGTCCCGCCACCCCGGCCTTCTGAACCGACCCGGTTCCTGTTGAGTACGGAGAATATTGTGACACACGACTTTTCACGACTTTTCATCGACGGGGCCTGGGTGGAGAGCGACGGGGGCGAGGTCCTCGACGTACTCAACCCCGCCAACGGCGAACTCGTCGGCCGGGCACCGCAGGCCACCGTCTCCGATGTGCGGCGAGCCGTCGCCGCGGCGCGGCGGGCCTTCGACGAGGGACCGTGGCCGCGCATGTCGCCCCGCGAACGCGCCCAGGTGATGCTGCGCATGGCCGACGCCCTCGACAAGCGCCGCGCCGAACTCGTGGACCTGAGCATCGTGGAGGCCGGCTCGACCCGGGCGCTGGCCGAGTACCTGCAGGTCGGTGTGCCGCTGCAGCACTTCCGCGACATGGCCGAGCGGATCCTGCCCTCCTTCGAATTCGAGAAGCCGGTGCTGCCCACGGTCGGGCCGGGCATCGGGATCGGCCAGGGCGTCGTCCTGCGCGAACCCGCCGGTGTCGCCGCGCTGATCTCGGCGTACAACTTCCCGCTCTTCCTCAACATCATGAAGGTTGCGCCGGCCCTGGCCGCGGGCTGCACCGCGGTGCTCAAACCCGCCCCCGCGACCCCGCTCGAGGCACTGGTCCTCGGTACCATCGCGGAGGAGGCCGGACTTCCGCCCGGCGTGCTCAACATCGTCACCGGCGACATCGACGCCGGTCGCGAGCTGACGACCAGCCGCGACGTCGACCTGGTGAGCTTCACCGGCTCCGACACGGTCGGCCGCGCCGTCTACGAGCAGGCCGCACCGACGCTGAAGAAGGTCGTCCTCGAGCTGGGCGGCAAGTCCGCCAACATCATCTGCGAGGACGCCGATCTCGGGAAGGTCGCCGAATCGGTCATCGCGAACATGGTCACCCACGCCGGGCAGGGCTGCTCGCTGTTCACCCGCACGCTCGTGCACCGCTCCCGCTACGACGAACTCGTCGCCTACGTGACCGCGGGCCTGGGCACGATCACCGTGGGTGATCCCGCCGATCCGAGCGTCATGATGGGCCCGCTCATCAGCGCCGCGCAGCGCGACAAGGTCGAGAAGCTCATCGCCCGCGGTGTCGAGGAGGGCGCGAGGATCGCCTTCGGTGGCGGACGCCCGGCCGGCCTCGACAAGGGGTACTTCGTGGAACCCACCCTGTTCGTCGACGTGGACAACTCCATGGACATCGCGCAGAAGGAGTTCTTCGGCCCGGTCGGTGTCCTCGTCCCGTTCGACGACGACGATCACGCCGTCCGTCTGGCCAACGAGAGCGATTTCGGGCTCGGCGGAAGCGTCTTCGCCGCCGACCCGGTGCGCGCCTACGAGATCGCCAAGCGGATCCGCACCGGATTCGTGTCCCTCAACGGCGGCGGTGGGGGAGTGACCCCGCACGTGCCGTTCGGTGGCTACAAACAGTCGGGTCTCGGCCGGGAATGGGGTGCGGCGGGCCTCGACGAGTACCTGGAGACCAAGGCGGTGACCTGGAGCGCCGCATCCGGGGGATGACCGTGCGTTCCCGCCGACGTCCCCGTCGGTCCCGTTCTCTTTCCCTACGTCCGTGAGGATCTGTCATGACCCGAGCCGAATCCGACCGCGCCACCGGCACCTCCGGGTGCCCCGTCCACAACTTCAACTACACCGAGCTGCAGAAGGCCGGCACCTGGTTCGAGAAGTACGACCGGCTGCGCGACGAATCCCCGATCTACCGCAACGAATTCGGGCCGGGCTTCTACACGGTGGTGAACCACGAGGGCATCCTCGACCTGCTGCAGCGGCCCGAGACGTTCTCGAACAGCGTCGTCACCCCGCTCGACCCGAACCCGCCGTTCAAGTGGATCCCGGAGATGCTCGACGGTGACGAGCACTTCCAGTGGCGGCGCCAGCTCGGCCCGCTGTTCTCCCCGAAGTGGGTGCAGTCGCTCGAACCGCACATCCGCCAGTGCGCCGCCGATCTCGTCGACGAGATCGCGTCGCGCGAGGGCATGCAGGTGGACTTCATGCGCGAGTTCGCGCAGGTGTTCCCCGCGACGATCTTCCTCGAACTCATGGGCATGCCGGTCGAGGAACTCGACCAGTTCATGGAATGGGAACACGCGATCCTGCACGGCAGCGACGACGACGTCGAGGCCCACGGGCAGCGCCAGTTCGCCGCCATGCAGGCCGTGATGGGACGGTTCGTCTCCATCATCGCCGAACGTCGTGCCGAACCGAAGGACGACATCGTCAGCAAGGCACTGCAGTTCGAGATCGACGGCAAACCCGTCACCGACGAGGACCTGCTGTCGTTCTGCCTGCTGATGTTCATGGCAGGCCTCGACACCGTCGCCGCCACACTGGGCTGGACCTTCCACCACCTGGCGTCGCATCCGGAGGACCGTGCACGCATCGTCGAGGATCCCTCGGTGATCCCGACTGCGGTGGAGGAGTTCCTCCGCGCGTACGCGATCGTCGTCCCGGCCCGGAAGGTCATGGAGGACACCGAACTCCAGGGCATCTCCCTCAAGGCGGGCGACATGGTCAACTTCCCGCTCAGCGGCGCCACCCGCGACGAGGCGGTCTTCGAGAACGCGAGTGAGGTCGACATCGAGCGCTCCCCGAACAACCACATCGCCTTCGGTGCCGGCCCCCACCGGTGCCTGGGCTCGCACCTCGCGCGCCGGGAACTGCGGATCGCACTGGAGGAGTGGCACAAGCGGATTCCCGAGTACCGGATCGTGCCGGGAGTCGAACTCATCGAGACGGGTGGGCAGCTCGGCCTCACCTCGTTGCCCATCGAATGGGACCGGGCCTGACCCGAGAGCAGGACAGAGCCCGACCCTCGTTCCACCGCACATCCAGGAGGACGCAATGCCCCTGCAGGACCACATGCACCTGATCTCCACCGACGACCACCTCATCGAGCACCCGGCGTTGTGGTCGGACCGGTTGCCGTCGAAGTTCCTCGGGGCCGCGCCGAGGATCGTCGAGAAGGAGATGCCCAAGGGCATCCACGTCGGTGACGGCGACCGCCCGCTGGACACCGCGACCAAACTCGCGCAGGTGTGGGAGTACGAGGGCCGGATCTACCCGTACATCGGGCTCAACGCGGTGGCCGGCAAGAAGCCGGAGGAGTACGGCGTCGAACCCACCCGCTACGACGAGATGCTGCCCGGCTGCTACGACCCGCGGTCTCGGGTGCAGGACATGGACATCGACGGGGTGCAGGCCACCCTGTCGTTCCCGTCCTTCCCGCGTTTCGCCGGCACCGTCTTCCTCGAGGGGCAGGACAAGGAACTGGCCCTGCTGTGCGTGCAGGCGTGGAACGACTACATCCTCGACGAGTGGTGCCCCACCGCCCCCGACCGCCTGATCCCACTGACGATCCTGCCGTTGTGGTCGGTGGAGGAGGCGGTGAAGGAGGTGCACCGCACCGCGGCGAAGGGCTCGCGCGCGATCTCGTTCGTGGAGAACCCCGTTCCGCTCGGGTTGCCGTCCTTCCACACCGACCACTGGGATCCGCTGTTCTCGGCGGTGGAGGAGACCGGCCAGCCGCTGTGCGTGCACTTCGGCACCTCCGGTCAGGCCCCGATCACCGCACCCGAGGCGCCGATGGCGGTGATGATCGCGCTGTTCGGCTGCAACTCGATGTACGCCACCGCCGATCTGTTGTTCTCTCCGGTCTTCCACAAGCATCCGCGGCTGAAGTTCCTGCTCTCGGAGGGCGGCATCGGCTGGGTGCCCTATCTGCTCGAACGCATGGACCAGACCTGGGAGAAGCACCGCTTCTACCAGAACATCCATCAGACGGTCCGGCCGTCGGAGCTGTTCGCGAAGCACATCTACGGCTGCTTCATCGACGACCGGTTCGGTGTGGACAACCGCGACGCCATCGGCATCGGCAACATCACCTGGGAAGGCGACTACCCGCACTCCGACTCGAACTGGCCGAACAGCCGCAAGGTGGTGCAGGAGCAGATGCGCAACGTCCCCGACGAGGACGTGCACAGGATCGTCGAGCTCAACGCGCGCGAGCTGTTCCGGTTCCCGCGTTCGTGAACCGGTCCGGACGGGAGGTACCCGACATGGAGGAACCGATCACGCAGATCCCCCAGGACGACTGGGTCGACCAGGATCTGCTGACCCGCGAACTGGCCGGCTCCCTGCTCGACCAGGAGATCGAGGCCGAACAGGAACGGCTCGCGCGGTTCGACCGCGGGGAGAGGGGCGACGACATCGTGATGTCGCGGGAGGACATGGAACGGCGGCTCGCCGCGATGATCGCCGTACGCGACCGGGTGCGCGGCGACGGCGAACGAGTGCGGATCCGGGGACTCCCGTGACGGCCGCGGGGGAGGGGTTCACCGCGGCCGACGACGGCCTGCATCCGGTCTCCGGCAACTTCTACGAGACGGAGACCTTCTGGTTCTCGTTCTTCGTGCCGGAACGCAACATCGGCGCCTGGGTGTACGTCAGTGCCCGGCAGAACGCCGGCACCACCTCCGGTGGCCTGTGGCTGTGGGACCACACCGGCTCGGCCCCCTGGGAGGTGCCCTTCTTCGAGGGGTTCTCGCATCTCAAACCGCCGCGATACGAGAACGGGGTGCTCACCAGCCCCACCGGCGCGACGATCACCGTCGTCGAACCGGCGATGGAGTACACCCTCCGGTACGACGACCGCGACCGCATCACCGCCGACCTGCACTTCCGGGGACTCGAGCGGCCGGTGCCGCTGCGCAGCGGGTCCCCGCCCTATCCGGTCGCCTCGCACTACGACCAGACCGGTCACGTCACCGGCACGGTGGTGCTCGACGGGGAACACATCGACGTCGACTGCTACGCGATGCGCGACCGGTCGTGGGGACCGCGCACCGAGCGGGGCTACCACCGCGTCGGCTACACCTGGCTGGCCGATCCGCAGCTGAGCCTGCTCACCTATTCGGCCCCCACCGACGACAGCGACGACATCCACTCCGGGTACGTGCGGCGCGGCCGGGACGTCGTGGCGGTGCGCGGCGGGCACCGCAAGGTGGGGCGCCACCCGCAGCGGGGCTGGATCGACTCGCTGGACGTGACAGCGGTCGACGAGAACGGCACGGAGATCACGGTGACCGGCCGCGCCCGCAGCCGGCTGATCCTGCCGGGGTCGACGAACATCTGCATCAACACCCTGCTGGAGTTCGACGTCGACGGCCGCACCGTCTACGGAGAGGACCAGGACGTGTGGCCGATCAAGGAGTTCCGCCTGGTCGGCCGCGCGGTCTGAGCCACATGCACGGGTTCGTTCGTGCCCGGAGGGGGTACCTCTCCGGGCATGAACACACGTCACGCATGCCTCGTCGCGGGGTTCTCCGCAGCGGCCCTGGTGGCCGCCGGATGCGGTAGCGACGACACCTCCACGGACACCGAGACGGTCGAGACCCCACCGACCTCGCTCACCACGACCACCACCGACTCGTTGCCCACCCCGGTGCCGGGGATGAGCGGCGACGCCTTCGGTCCGCCCGGCGAGGCGGGGCCCGACGACGACAACGCCTTCACCTACGACGAGGCCGCCGTGCCCGTCGGGGCGACCTTCGACGTCGAATCCGAGGACGAGAACGGCCGCACCACCGTGACCTTGCGGGTGATGGGGCTGCAGCCCGACCGCGACTTCGGAGTGCACGTGCACACGCGGCCGTGCGGGCCGAACCCGTCCGATTCGGGGCCGCACTACCAGAACCAGGCGGATCCGGCCGCCACGCCCGACTCGCCGTCCACCGATCCGGCCTATGCGAATCCGCAGAACGAGATCTGGCTCGACCTCACCACCGACGCCCAGGGCAACGGGGAGGCGTCGACGACCGTCGACTGGGAGTTCCGTGACGGTGAGGCCAACTCGGTGGTGCTGCACGACCGGCACACCGGCACCGCGCCCGGGGAGGCGGGACAGGCGGGGGATCGGCTCGCCTGCATCGACGAGGACTTCTGACACCGCATGCCGAACCCGGACGGGAACGGGGAGCGCACCGCTCGGTTTGATCGGCGGCGCCCGGGGTAGTCGCTGTAGAAGCCAGCCCCACACCACGATCGGAGTTGCCGAATGTCCGGTGAGATCCCCAAGGTTCCCGGTGTCCCCTCGACGACCACCCCGCCCGTCGACGAACCCACCAGCCCGGTGGAGCCGCCGGCCGCCAAGCCGGACCAGGCCGAACCGGCGGTGGCCACCGCAACGGGCACACCCGCCGACCTGCCCCGTGGCCGAGCCCAGCAGGGGGCGTATCTGACCACGGCGCAGGGCGCGCGGCTCACCGACACCGACCACTCGCTCAAGGCAGGGCGTCGTGGTCCGATCCTGTTGCAGGACCATCACTTCCGCGAGAAGATCACCCACTTCGACCATGAGCGCATCCCGGAGCGGGTGGTGCACGCGCGTGGTGCCGGTGCGCACGGTGTGTTCCGTGCGAACGGTGCGGCGAGCTCGATCACCCGCGCGCAGTTCCTGCAGAAGGACGTGGAAACGCCTGTCTTCGTTCGGTTCTCGACCGTGCTCGGGTCGCGTGGCTCGGCCGACGCCGTGCGCGACACCCGTGGGTTCGCGACGAAGTTCTACACCGAGGAGGGCACCTTCGACCTCGTCGGCAACAACATCCCGGTGTTCTTCATCCAGGACGCCATCAAGTTCCCCGACATCATCCACGCGGGCAAGCCGCATCCGGACCGGGAGATCCCGCAGGCGCAGAGCGCGCACGACACCTTCTGGGACTTCGTCTCCCTGCACACCGAGGCCACCGCGCACACGATGTGGAACATGTCCGACCGCGGGATCCCCCGCTCCTACCGGACGATGGAGGGCTTCGGTGTCCACACCTTCCGGCTGGTGGACGCCGACGGTGGGACGGCGCTGGTGAAGTTCCACTGGAAGCCGCGGCTGGGTGTGCACTCGCTGGTGTGGGAGGAGGCCCAGATGGTCAACGGCTTCGACCCCGACTTCCACCGCCGTGACCTCGCCGACGCGATCGAAGCCGGTGCCTGTCCCGAATGGGATCTCGGGGTGCAGGTCTTCCCGGACACCCCGGAGCAGACCTTCGAGGGCATCGACCTGCTCGATCCCACCAAGATCGTGCCCGAGGAACTCGCGCCCGTGCAGATCGTCGGCACGATGGTGCTCAACGCGAATCCGACGAACTTCTTCGTCGAGACCGAGCAGGTGGCCTTCCATCCGGGTCATCTCGTGCCGGGTATCGACGTCACCGACGACCCGTTGCTGCAGGGCCGGTTGTTCTCCTATCTCGACACGCAGATCACCCGTCTCGGCGGACCGAACTTCGCGCAGATCCCGATCAACCGTCCGCACGCACCCGTCAACGACATGTTCCGTGACGGCTTCCACCAGCACGCCGTGCACACGGGTGTCGCGCCGTACAAACCGAATTCGCTCGACGCGGGCTGTCCGTTCATGGCCGCGGTGACCGAGGGGGCGTTCGTCGACACTCCCGTCCAGGTGCCGGCGGCGCAGAAGGAGCGTGAGGTCTCGCGCACCTTCGACGACCACTACTCGCAGGTGCGCCAGTTCTACCGGAGTCTGACCCCGATCGAACGGGCGCACATCGCCCACGCCTACACCTTCGAGCTGGGCAAGTGCTACGAGCAGTCGATCAAGGAACGGCAGCTGCAGATCCTCGCCAATGTCGACACCGAGCTGTGCGAGACGGTGGCCGCCGGTCTGGGCCTGCCCGCGCCGAAGGCGACGGTCGAGGTGCCGGATCTGCCGTCGAGCCCCGCGCTGGCCCAGGTCGGTAAGGAATGGCCGGTCCAGGGCCGCCTGATCGGCATCGTCGCCGACGACACCACCGACGTCGACCAGCTGCTCGAGGCGGTGCAGGCGATCGACGCGGCCGACTGCGTCCCGCTGGTGATCGCCCCGCACGGCGGCATGCTCGGTGGCGCGGTACCGATCTCGCGGACCTTCCTGACCGCCCGGTCGATCGAGTTCGACGCCGTGATCCTGGCGTCCGCGGCGCCGGACGCGCGGGTGGGGATCCTCGTCGACGAGACGTTCCGGCACCACAAGGCCCTGGCCGCGTGGGGTGCGGGAGCGAAGGCTCTGGAGGGTCGTGAGGCACCCGGTGTCGTGGTCGCGGACGGCCCGCAGGCCGCCGTCGGGCAGATCCTCGAGCTGCTGCGTACCCACCGGGTGTGGGAGCGGAACGCCGTGTGACGGAGTTCACCCGAAGTCGACTTACGTGAGTCCGCTGCGGCCGGTTATTCTTTCGTTACCTCTGGTCGCAGCTGATGTTCATCGCTGCGGCCAGTTGTTATTCACGGGTCTTTCACCCTCCTGTGCCGGTGTCATCCGCCCAGCCGCGTGGCAGCACCGACGAGGGCGTCGCGTAGTCCGGTGAAGCGGCTCGCCGTCGCGATCCGGGACAGCGCGTGGGAGGCGCGCACGAGGCGCCGGGTGCGCCGGCGCCGGGTCTGGTCGTAGCGCTGCAGTGCCTCGTGCACCGGGTGCCTGGCGAGCAGGTCCGCGAGGGTCGCGCCGTCGACCATCGCCTCGCAGGCCCCGCGGCCGAGGTTCGGGGACATCGCATGGGCGGCATCGCCGATCAGGGCGACGTTGCCCTTCACGAAGGCCGGCAGGGGAGGGGATTCGTACAGGTCGTGGTACAGGACGGTCTCCGGGTCGATCCGGTCGAGGACGTCGCGCACGGCGGGATGCCAGTCGCGGTAGCGGGCGCGTAGCTCGTCGATGCTGCCGGTGCCGCCGGCGGGACCGCGCACGGCCGCGAACCAGTTGGTGAGCCCGCCGTCGCGCGGGGTGATGCCGAACAGTGCGCCCGGACCCCACGTCTCGCTCATCGACGCGACGGTGCCGTCCACCCAGCCCCGCCAGGCCGAGCAGCCGGTGTACACGGGGCGGTGGGACGGGCCGAACAGCCGGTCGCGCACGGCGCTGTTGATGCCGTCGGCGGCCACGACGACGTCGTAGGCCGCGAGATCGGGCAGATCGGGTGCGGGAGAGCCGAACTGCAGGACACCGGAGGGGAGGCCGTCGGCGAGGATCCCGAGGAGGGCCGGTCGGGACAGCAGCACCACACCCCGCGCCCTGTCGCCGAGGCAGCCGATCACCTTCCCGTCCCGGCGCAGGAGGGTGGCGTCCTCCTGCCGGGCACCGAGTTTCTCGACCCGGCCGCCCAGACCGCAGCCCCGGCCGGCGACGGTGAGGGCGTCGATCGCGTCGGGCCACATGCCGAGGGCGGTGCCGGTGCCGGGCAGGGTGTGCGCGCGTTCGAACACGTCGACGTGCCAGCCGCGGCGGACGAGCGCGTTGGCGGTGGTGAGCCCGCCGATCCCGCCTCCGAGGATCGCTGCTTTTCCGTGTCGTGTGGTCATGCCCGAACGTTACTACGGATGTAGTGAAATGTCACTACTCCTGTAGTGTCGGGAGCTGTGACCGACAGACGCACCGTAGTTCTCGATGCTGCGATCGACCTGGTGGGCAGCGAGGGGCTGCGGGCCCTCACCCACCGCCGTGTCGACGCGGTCGCGGAGGTGCCCGCCGGCTCGACCTCCAACTACTTCCGCACCCGCCACGCCCTGGTGGAAGGGGTGCTCGACCGGCTCCTCGAACGCGACCGGGCCGAACTGGCCGCCATCGGTGAGGCCGCGATGCCTCGCGACCTCGGTGAACTCGAGGGCCTCGTGTACGGCTATGTGATGCATGCCACCGGACCCGACCTCGTGCGGACCCGCGCGCGCCTCGCGATGTTCGTCGAGGCCCTGGCCACCCCGGAACTGCGCGCCGGGGTCGATGCCCGCAGGGGCGAGCTGCGGGGGTGGATCGCCGTGCTGCTCGCCGGGCTCGGCGTCGAGGATTCCTCCACGGCCGCGCGGGTTCTCGTCGACTACCTGGACGGGGTGATCCTGCACCGGTGCACCGCCGCCGACGACCAGCCGGACCCACGCGAGGGCATCGCCCGCATGCTCCGCGGGATCGTCACGAAACCGGCATGACGGCCGCGCTTCGTGCGCGTTACGGCCGTGTTTCCGCAGTTCAGGGCCAAGGTAGGGCAGGCTTGCTTGCGTCACCCCCCGCTACCTGGCATATCGTACTTTTCGAGAACGGTGGGCCCACGACGTCCCACCGATCGCCGGGTCCACGCTCGTGCTGCCGAAAAAGGCACCCGCACCGTCGCGGATGAGCGGATACTGGCGATGTCGAAAGGTGTCGGGCACCCGGCCGACACCTGATCTACGGCAGTAGATGGCCATCAGCGCTGCTGGTCGTCGGTGCTATCGCATCAACGAAGGCTAGGTATGACTCATCTCCCCGGGCCTCGAGGGCTCTATCATCCCGCGAACGAGCACGACTCCTGTGGTGTCGCGTTCGTCGTCGACATGCACGGTCGCCGCAGCCGGGACATCGTCGAGAAGGCAATCACCGCCCTTGTCAATCTCGAGCATCGCGGCGCCGCCGGCGCGGAGCAGAACACCGGCGACGGCGCCGGCATCCTGATCCAGATCCCGGACGCCTACTTCCGCGAGGTCGTCGACTTCGACCTGCCCGCCGAGGGCGCCTACGCGACCGGCATCGCCTTCCTGCCCAAGGGCGAGGAAGCCGCCGCCGAGGCCGCCGCCGAGGTCGACCGCATCGTCCAGGAGGAAGGCCTCGAGGTCCTCGGCTGGCGCGAGGTGCCGGTCGACGACTCCGATCTGGGCTCCATGGCCAAGGACGCCATGCCCACTTTCCGTCAGATCTTCATCGCGTCGGGTGCCCGCGCCCTGACCGGTCTCGAGCTCGAGCGCCGCGCGTACGTCGTGCGCAAGCGCACCGAGCACGAGCTCGGCCACCACGGTGCCGGCGAGGACGGCCCCGGCAGCGAGACGGTCTACTTCCCGTCGCTGTCGGCGTCGACCATCGTCTACAAGGGCATGCTCACCACGCCGCAGCTCAAGGGCTTCTACCGCGACCTGCAGGACGAGCGTGTCGTGTCGGCCCTCGGCCTGGTGCACTCGCGCTTCTCCACCAACACGTTCCCGTCGTGGCCGCTGGCGCATCCCTTCCGCCGCGTCGCGCACAACGGTGAGATCAACACCGTCACCGGCAACGCCAACTGGATGCGGGCCCGCGAGGCGCTCATCGACACCGAGGTCTTCGGCGGTCGCGAGAAGCTCGAGAAGATCTTCCCCGTCTGCACGCCGGGCGCTTCGGACACCGCGCGCTTCGACGAGGTGCTCGAACTGCTGCACCTCGGCGGCCGCAGCCTGCCGCACGCCGTGCTCATGATGATCCCCGAGGCGTGGGAGCGGCACGAGTCGATGGACCCGGCCCGCCGCGCGTTCTACGAGTACCACGCGGCCCTCATGGAGCCCTGGGACGGACCGGCCTCGGTGTGCTTCACCGACGGCACCGTCATCGGCGCCGTGCTCGACCGCAACGGTCTGCGTCCCTCGCGTGCCTGGGTCACCGACGACGGTCTCGTCGTCATGGCCTCCGAGGTCGGCGTGCTCGACATCCCCGCCGAGAAGATCGTCAGCAAGCGTCGCCTGCAGCCGGGCCGCATGTTCCTGGTCGACACCTCGAAGGGCCGCATCGTCGAGGACGAGGAGATCAAGCGCGAGCTGGCCTCCGAGCACCCCTACGAGGAGTGGGTCGCCAACGGTGTCACCCGCCTCGAGGACCTGCCCGAGAGCAAGTACACCTACATGTCGCACGAGCGCGTCGTGCTGCGTCAGCAGGTCTTCGGCTACACCCGTGAAGAGGTCGACCTGCTCGTCAAGCCGATGGCGGCCTCCGGCGCCGAGGCGCTCGGCTCGATGGGTACCGACACCCCCATCGCCGTGCTGTCCTCGCGTCCGCGTCAGCTGTTCGACTTCTTCTCGCAGCTGTTCGCACAGGTGACGAACCCGCCGCTGGACGCGATCCGCGAGGAGATCGTCACGAGCATGGGCACCATGCTCGGCCCCGAGGGCGACCTGCTGAACCCGACCGAGGCGTCGTGCCGGCAGATCCTCGTTTCCGCGCCGGTCATCGACAACGACGACCTGCAGAAGCTCATCCACGTCAACGACGAGAAGCAGTTCCCGGGTTTCAACAGCGTCATCATCCGTGGCCTGTACCCGGTCGCCGAGGGCGGCGAGGGTCTGCGCCGGGCGCTCGAGTCGATCCGCGCCCAGGTCTCGCAGGCCATCGAGAAGGGCGCACGCCTGATCGTGCTGTCCGACCGCGAGTCCGACGAGAAGCTGGCGCCGATTCCGTCGCTGCTGCTCACCTCCGCGGTGCACCACCACCTCGTCCGCGAGAAGACCCGCACCAAGGTGGGTCTGCTCGTCGAGGCAGGCGACGCCCGCGAGGTCCATCACATCGCCGCCCTGTGCGGTTTCGGTGCGGCCGTGGTCAACCCGTACATGGCGTTCGAGAGCATCGACGAGCTGCTGCAGAACGGCGACCTGCCCGAGGGCATGACCCTC
>Ga0182741_1005002_pt1 | contig 12592 bp, 6 predicted proteins | sample eDN5th37CBELigOP_FD_128874 | JGI IMG/M metagenome (GOLD analysis project Ga0182741, IMG submission 128874) | Enriched Organic Plus compost microbial communities from Emeryville, California, USA - eDNA 5th pass 37_C BE-Lig OP (version 2) (version 2) ...
CGAGGCGGCCATGCTCGGCCAGCCCGTGTCGATGCTCATCCCGCGCGTCGTCGGCTTCAAGCTCACGGGCGAGATCCCCGCGGGCGTCACGGCGACCGACGTCGTGCTCACGATCACCGACATGCTCCGCAAGCACGGGGTGGTGGGCAAGTTCGTCGAGTTCTACGGCGAGGGCGTGGCATCCGTCCCGCTCGCCAACCGCGCCACCATCGGCAACATGAGCCCCGAGTTCGGCTCGACCGCGGCGATCTTCCCGATCGACGACGTGACGCTCGACTACCTGCGCCTCACGGGTCGCTCCGACGAGACGGTCTCGCTCGTCGAGGCGTACGCCAAGGAGCAGTCGCTGTGGCACGACCCGGCCAACGAGCCGAACTTCAGCGAGTACATGGAGCTCGACCTGTCGACGGTCGTCCCGTCGATCGCCGGTCCGAAGCGCCCGCAGGACCGCATCCTGCTGTCGGAGGCGAAGGAGAAGTTCGAGGAGGACATCCTCGCCTACGCCGATCCGTGCACGTCGGAGGACATCGTCGACCTCGAGTCGAAGCACTCGTTCCCCGCATCCGACCCCGGCGCCGTCCCCGGTGAGGAAGACCCCGTCACGCGCCCCGTCCACATCAACAGCGGCGGTCCGAAGTCGGTCACGAAACCGATCACGATCGAGCCGAAGGACGGTCAGCCCTACATCATCGACCACGGTGCCGTGACCCTTGCAGCGATCACGTCGTGCACCAACACGTCGAACCCGTCGGTCATGGTCGCCGCCGGTCTTCTCGCCCGCAAGGCGCGCGAAAAGGGCCTCAAGCAGAAGCCGTGGGTGAAGACGACGCTCGCGCCCGGCTCGAAGGTCGTCACCGATTACTACGAGAAGTCGGGCCTCGACAAGGACCTCGAGGCGCTCGGCTTCTACACGGTCGGCTACGGCTGCACGATCTGCATCGGCAACTCGGGTCCGCTCATCGACGAGGTCTCGACCGCGGTGAACGAGCACGACCTCGCCGTGACCGCGGTGCTCTCGGGCAACCGCAACTTCGAGGGCCGCATCAGCCCCGACGTGAAGATGAACTACCTCGCCTCGCCGCCGCTCGTCGTGGCGTACGCGCTGGCAGGCTCGATGCACTTCGACTTCGAGACCGACCCGCTCGGGAAGGACGAGGACGGCAACGACGTCTTCCTCAAGGACATCTGGCCGGCGCCCGAAGAGGTGCAGGAAGTCGTCGACTCGTCGATCTCGCGTGAGCAGTTCATCACGCAGTACAAGACCGTCTTCGAGGGCGACGAGCGCTGGAAGAACCTGCCCACGCCGACCGGTCCCGTGTTCGAGTGGAACGAGGACTCCACGTACGTCCGCAAGGCCCCGTACTTCGACGGTATGACGATGGAGCTGGAGCCGGTCACCGACATCACCGGCGCGCGCGTCATGGCGACGCTGGGCGACTCGGTCACGACCGACCACATCAGCCCGGCCGGCTCGATCAAGGCCGGCACGCCTGCCGCGCAGTACCTCACGGAGCACGGCGTCGCGCAGAAGGACTTCAACTCGTACGGGTCGCGTCGCGGCAACCACGAGGTGATGATCCGCGGCACGTTCGCGAACATCCGCCTGAAGAACGAGATCGTGGCAGCCGTCAACGACGGCCAGATCGTCGAGGGCGGCTACACGCGCGACTTCACGCAGCCGGGCGGCCCGCAGTCGTTCATCTACGACGCGTGCATGAACTACCAGGCGCAGAACATCCCGCTGGTCGTGTTCGGCGGCAAGGAGTACGGCTCCGGCTCGTCGCGCGACTGGGCGGCGAAGGGCACGCGCCTGCTGGGCGTGAAGGCGGTCATCGCCGAGAGCTTCGAGCGCATCCACCGTTCGAACCTCATCGGCATGGGCGTCGTTCCGCTGCAGTTCCCGGCCGGCGAGAGCTGGAAGTCGCTCGGTCTCGACGGCACCGAGATCATCTCGATCGAGGGCCTCGAGCAGCTCAACAAGGGCGTCACGCCGAAGACCGTCAAGGTCACGGCGGAGCCGAGCGAGTTCTCGCCCGAGGGCAAGCAGACGGTCACGTTCGACGCCGTCGTGCGCATCGACACCCCCGGTGAGGCGGACTACTACCGCAACGGCGGCATCCTGCAGTACGTGCTCCGCTCGCTCGTCTGAGCGTCGCACACCATGCGCGTCAGGCCCCGGAACCCCGCGGTTCCGGGGCCTCTCGCATGCCCAGGAGGTCGAGCACGCTCGTGAGGTGCTCCTCGCCGTATCCGCCGTACTCGGCGAGCTCGGCATCCGTCGTGTCGTCGAGCCAGGCGGCCCACGTCTGCGAGCGGTTGACGGCGTGCGTGAGCATCGCGTCGGCGAACAGGCTGTCGCGGTCGACCTCGATGTCCCACTCGGCGAAGTAGGCGTCGACGACCGCGTCGATGTCGAGGGCCGGTTGCTCTCCGGGCCACGCGGCCTGCCGGCGCATCCACGCGAGCGGGATCGCGAGCACCTCGAGCGCATTCGCCCACGACGAGTCCCCGAGATCGAACGCGCGCACGCCGCCGGAGGAGCGGTAGACGTTGAACGGATGCAGGTCGCCGTGCACCCACGATGAGGGCAGCGGGCTCGCCTCGAGGCGCTCCGCCGCCGCGGCGATGGCTGGGCGCGCGTCGTCGAGGAGCTCGTCGTCGGCCGGGTCGAGCCGGCCCGGATGCCCCACGGGGTACGCGCGAACGCGGGAGCGCAGCGCGTCGAAGAGCCCGATGACACGTGCGGGAGAGCGGTCGGGCAGTCCGGTGGAGAGCAGCTCGGCGCGGCATCCGGCGAGCCGTCGCTGCGCTCGCGCCGCGCCGACGATGAGCTCGCGCCACTCGTCGGCGTCCGGGTGCTCGGTGTCGCCCATGGACGGTCCGTGGTCGAGCGTGATCATCCACCCGCGCCGTCCGTTCACGGCGACAGGCGGCTGCACCGCATCGGCCACGAGCGTCGCGAGACGCTCCTGGAGCGCCGCTTCGAACGCGAAGTGGGGCGCCCCCGCCTTGAGCCACACGCGGCCCGCATCCGTCTCGATCGAGAACACCGTCGACCAGGGCCGCACGTGCACCTGCTCGGGCTCCCCGAGCGGCTCGATGCCGTGTGTGCGCAGGCTCTCTCGCGCCCACCGGGCGATCTCCCGCCGCCAGCGCGAGTCGGTCACACGGACGGAGAAGGGAGCTGTCACCCGGATAGGGTACGGGCTTCTCGGACGGGTCGTACAGGCCCCGCGGACTAAACTGTGTCGGGTCATCCGATCGTCGGGTGCGCCACGAGGCCGACTGCGAAGGGAGACGGATGCCGCTTCTTCCGTCGATCAAGGGTCCGCGCGACCTCGATGCGCTGAGCGCCCGCGAGCTCGAGCAGCTCGCCGCCGAGGTCCGCGCATTCCTCGTCGAGAACGTCGCCCGCACAGGCGGCCACCTCGGGCCGAACCTCGGCATCGTCGAGCTCACGATCGCGATCCACCGCGTGTTCGACTCGCCGGACGACCCCATCGTCTTCGACACCGGGCATCAGTCCTACGTCCATAAGCTCCTCACGGGGCGTCAGGACTTCTCGAAGCTCCGCGCGCGCGGCGGCCTCGCCGGCTACCCGCAGCGCTCCGAGAGCCCGCACGACGTCGTCGAGTCCTCGCATGCGTCCAGTTCGCTGAGCTGGGCGGACGGCATCTCGCGCGCGCTCACGCGCACCGGCCGTCGCGACCGGCACGTCGTGGCGGTCGTCGGCGACGGCGCGCTCACGGGCGGCATGACATGGGAGGCGCTCAACAACATCTCCGACGACAACGACCGCAACCTCGTGATCGTCGTCAACGACAACGGCCGCTCGTACGCTCCGACGATCGGCGGCATGGCACGTTATCTCAACCGCGTGCGCACGGCCGAGGCATACCGCAACCTGCACCGCGGCTCCGACAACCTCTTCCGCAAGCTCGGGCCCGCTGCGCGCGCGGTGTATCGCGGCGTGCGTGGCGGCACGCACGGCTTCCTCTCGCGGTTCACGAACAACGCGGCGCTGTACTCCAACCTCGACATCAAGTACTTGGGCCCCGTCGACGGGCACGATCTGCCGTCGCTCATCGAGACGCTCGAGCTCGCGAAGCAGTACGGCGCACCGGTCATCGTGCACGCGATCACCGAGAAGGGCCGGGGCTACCAGCCGGCGCTCGACGACGAGGCCGACCAGTTCCACGCCGTCGGCAAGATCGACCCGGTCACCGGCAAGACGGTCGGCAACAAGGCCGCGACGGATGACTGGACCGACGTCTTCGCCGACGAGCTCGTGCGCGTCGGCGAGGCGAACGACGACATCATCGCGATCACGGCCGCGATGCTGCGGCCGACGGGGCTCCTCCCGTTCGCGCAGCGCTTCCCCGACCGCGTATACGACGTCGGCATCGCCGAGCAGCACGCGGTGGCGGCAGCCGCCGGACTCGCGTACGGCGGGCTGCACCCCGTCGTCGCGATCTACGCGACCTTCATGAATCGCGCATTCGACCAGGTGCTCATGGACGTCGCTCTGCACCGCGCGGGCGTCACCTTCGTGCTCGACCGCGCGGGTGTCACCGGCCCCGACGGCCCGAGCCACCACGGCATCTGGGATCTTGCGATGCTCCAGCTCGTGCCGCACATCCGCATCGCCGTGCCGCGCGACGGCGAGCGCCTGCGCGAGGAGCTCCAGGAGGCGGTGGCGGTGACGGATGCCCCCACTGTCGTCCGCTATCCGAAGGGTGCGGTCGCGCCCGAGCTTCCCGCGATCGAGCGCCTCTCCGACGGCGTCGACGTGCTCGTGCGGTCCGACGCGCAGGACGTCCTCATCGTGGGCATCGGCCCGATGGCGCACATCGCCGTCGACGTCGCCGACCGCCTGCGCGCGCAGGGCATCGGAGCGACCGTCGTCGATCCGCGCTGGGTCATCCCCGTGCAGCCGTCGATCGTCGAGCTCGCGGCGGCGCACCGCCTCGTGATCACGATCGAGGACGGCATCCGGGTCGGCGGGATCGGCACGCGCGTTCGCCAGGTTCTCCGCGAGGCGGGGATCGACACCGCCGTCGACGAGCTGGGCGTGCCCGACGAGTTCATCGATCATGCGAGCCGCGAGCAGATCCTCGCCGATGCGGGGCTGACTCCGTCGAAGATCGCGCACGACGTCGTGGCGCAGGTGCTCGGCACGCGCGTTCCCGTCGCCCGCGGCGCTGCCGCGGACGAGCTGCCCACACTCAAGACGTTCGCCCGCGCCGACGAAGAACGTCGCTGATGCTGCCCGGCGCAGCGAGCCGGGTACAGCCGCCCGGCCGTGGAAGCATGGACGGGTGAGCACCGCCAACCTGACCCGGGAGGAGACCGCGGCGCGGTCCGCCTCCGTGATCGTCTGCACCGCCCGCATCGAGCTGGACGTGAGCGGCGCTGCCGACCCCGATGAGAGCGGATTCGCAACAGTCAGCACACTCGAGATCGAAACGGATGCCGCCGGTGCCGGCGTCGACACGTGGGTCGACTTCATCGGCGAGAGGGTGGAAGCGGTCGAGGTCGACGGCGTCTCCCAACCCGTGGACTGGGATGGCGCACGCATCCGGCTGACCGGCCTCCGCGGACGCCAGACGGTGCGGGTCGCGGCGCGCGGTGCGTACAGCCGCTCCGGGGAGGGGCTGCACCGCTTCGTCGATCCCGTCGACGACCAGACCTACCTGTACACGCACTACGAGCCCGCCGACGCCCGCCGCGTGATGGCGTGCTTCGAACAGCCCGACATGAAAGCGCGCTACGCGTTCGCGGTGACCGCCCCGACGGGCTGGCTCGTCCTCTCGAACCAGGCGGTCGCCTCGACCGATGTCGACGGTGACGTTCAGCGCGTCGAGTTCGCCGAGACGCTTCCGATCTCCAGCTACATCACGGCCCTTGCGGCCGGGCCGTATCACCGGGTCGAGGGGGAGTGGGGCCGTGGCGACCAGACAGTCGCGCTCGGCGTGCACTGCCGGGCTTCCCTCGCCGAGCATCTCGACACGGACGAGATCCTCGAGATCACGCGACAAGGCCTCGACTTCTTCACGGATGCGTTCGCATACCCGTACCCGTGGGGCAAGTACGACCAGATCTTCGTGCCCGAATACAACATCGGCGCGATGGAGAACCCCGGGCTGGTCACCTTCACCGAGTCCTACCTGTTCCGCGGTGCCTCGACCGTCGCGCAGCGCGAGGCTCGCGCGAACACGATCCTCCACGAGATGGCCCACATGTGGTTCGGCGATCTCGTCACGATGCGCTGGTGGGACGACCTGTGGCTCAAGGAGTCCTTCGCCGACTACATGGGCGCACACGCGACCGCCGCGGTCACGCGCTTCCCGGATGCGTGGGTGACGTTCGCGACCCGGCGCAAGGCCTGGGCGTATCAGCAGGATCAGCTGCCCACGACGCATCCGATCGTCGCCGACATCCACGACCTCGAGGCGGCGAAACTGAACTTCGACGGCATCACGTACGCCAAGGGCGCGTCGGTGCTGAAGCAGCTCGTGGCGTTCGTCGGCGAGAAGGCGTTCTTCGAGGGCGCCCGGCGCTACTTCGCGGCCCACGCATTCGGGAACGCGACGCTCGACGACCTGCTTCGCCACCTCGAGGAGGCATCCGGGCGGGATGTGCGCGCCTGGTCCCGCGCGTGGCTGGAGACGACAGGTGTCTCGACCATCCGGATGGAGCGCGACGGGGAAGTTGGTGTGCTCGTGCAGACCGATCCGCGTCCGCACCGGCTGCGTATCGGACTGTACGAGCTGCGCGACGGTCGTCTGGTGCGTGCCGATGCCGTCGAAGCCGATGTCCGTGCTGAGCGCACGCCGCTCGGCGTACTCGCCCCCGCAGACCTCGTCCTCCCCAACGACGGCGATCTCACGTACGCGAAGGTTCGGCTCGATGGTGCGTCGCTCGACTCGGTCGAGAACGCGCTCTCGACCCTCGACGACGCGCTCGCCCGCGGACTGGTGTGGTCCGCGCTGTGGAATGCGGCGCGCGACGGAGAGCTGCCTGCCGCGCGCTACCTCGACATCGTCCGGCGCCACACCGGGCCTGAGTCGCACTCCGCACTTCGTGCCGACGTGCTCGCCAACGCGGCGTTCGCGGTCGGACACTACGTCGCAGACGACGCCCGGCAACGCGAGTGGGCCGCCTGGCTCGAGACCGCGTGGCAGGGCATGCGGGCGGCCGGAGCAGGCAGCGATGCGCAGCTCGCCTGGGCGCGCTCCGTCGGCGTCGCGGCCGCGCACTCCGACGCGCGCGCAGATGAGCTGCGCGACATGCTCACGGGCACGCTCTCGACCCCGGACGGACTGCACCTGGACCCGGAGCTGCGGTGGGCGTGGCTCGCAGCACTGTCGGCGACCGGCTACGCGACCGCGGAGGACGCCGACGAGGAGCTCCGGCGCGACCCGACCGCGAAGGGCCGCACCGCGCACCGCACCGTGCTCGCGGCGCGACCCGAGCCTGAGGTTCGCGCTGCCGCGTGGCATGCAGCGTGGGACGACACCACGCTCACGAACGACCACTTGAGCGCGACGATCGCCGGCGTCCGCGCGGGTGGGCGGCGCGATCTCATCGCCGCGTTCGACGAGGAGTACTTCGCGCGCATCCGGGGCACGTGGGAAGACCGGAGCATCGAGATCGCCGCGCGCCTGGTACGCGGACTGTTCCCCGAGCGTGACTCGCTCGACCTCGTGGATGGCTGGCTCGCCGCGAACGAGGATGCACCTGCGGCGCTGCGCCGCATCGTCGTGGAACAGCGCGACCACCTGGCGCGGGACCTGCGGGTCCGCGCCGCGCAGTCGCGATGACAGCCGTGCGACTCGCTGACAGCGCCCACATGAGAAGGGCGGCCCCCGACGGGGCCGCCCTTCACCTGTCAGTGCTGGAACAGGTCAGACGCCGACGCCCTTGATGGGCGGATGGTGGAACGTGTCGCCGAAGACCCGCTCGGAGGCGCCCTCGCGATCGAGGTACGGCGATGCGCCGCCGTCGATGAACGGCCAGCCGGCGCCGAGGATCAGGCACAGGTCGATGTCTTCGACCTCAGGGACGACCCCTTCATCGAGCATGATCTTGATCTCCTGCGCAAGGCCGTCCTGCACTCGGCGGAGGATCTCATCCTCGGTCGCGGGAGTCGAGCCCACCGCGCCCTTGAGCGTCTTCTCTGCGGCCTTCGTCCAGCCGGTGACCTTGCCGTGCTTATCCTTCTCGACGACCTCGGGCAGCTCGGCGAGCGCGTGGAAGTTCTCGTTCGCATAGAAGCGGTCGGGGAACGCGCGCACCATCGTGTCCTGCACGTGGGCCGCGACCTTCCACCCGACGAGGTCGATGAGCTGGAACGGAGTCATCGGCAGGCCGAGCGGCTGGAAGGCCTTCTCGACAGTCAGCAGGGGAGTGCCCTGGTAGACGGCGCGGGCAGCTTCGCCCATGACCTTTGCGAGCAGCCGGTTGACGACGAAGCCCGGGGCGTCGGCGGTCAGGACCGCGTTCTTGCCGAGGTTCTTCGCGACGACGAACGCGGTCGAGAGCGCGGCATCCGCCGTCTGCGGCGTCTTGACGATCTCGATGAGCGGCATGACGGCGACCGGGTTGAAGAAGTGGAACCCGACGAGTCGCTCGGGGTGCGCGAGCGTCGAGCCGATCTCCTCGACCGAGAGCGACGAGGTGTTCGTTGCGAGGATCGCGTCCTCGGCGATGATCTGCTCCATCTCGGCGAAGACCTGCTGCTTGACGCCGACCTCTTCGAAGACGGCCTCGATGACGAAATCGCAGTCCGCGTACAGACTCCTGTCGGTGGTGCCGGTCACGAGCGCACGGAGTTTGTTGGCGGTGTCGCCGTCGAGGCGGCCCTTCGCCTCGAGCTTGCCGATCTCCTCGTGGATGTAGGCCACGCCCTTGTCGACGCGCTCCTGGTCGAGGTCGGTGATGAGCACCGGGACCTGCAGCTTGCGGACGAACAGCAGCGCGAACTGGCTCGCCATGAGGCCGGCGCCGATGATGCCGACCTTCGTGACCTTCTTCGCGAGGTCCTTGTCGGGGGCGCCGACCGGGCGCTTCGCGCGCTTCTGCACGAGGTCGAACGCGTACATCGACGCGGCGAACTGGTCACCGGCGACGAGCTCCGCGAGCGCCTCGTCCTCGCGCTCGAAGCCTTCGGCCTTCGTGCCGCCGCGCGCCTTGTCGAGCAGGTCGAGCGCGACGTACGGCGAGCGGGGAACCGTGCCGATCTTCGACTCGAGCATGCCGCGCGCGACCTTGATCGCGACCGGCCACTTCATGGTGCGCTCGAGCTTGCCGGGCTTGTTCTTGCGCTCGACCTTGATCGCGCCCGACAGCACACCGTCGGCCCAGCGGAGGGAGTCCTCGAGGTAGTTCGCCGCGGGGAAGATCGCGTCGACGATCCCGAGCTCGAATGCCTGCTGCGGCTTGAGCGTGCGGTTCTGCTTGAGCGGGTTCGAGATGACGACTTCGAGGGCGTTCTCGATGCCGATGAGGTTCGGCAGCAGGTAGGCGCCGCCCCATCCGGGGATCAGGCCGAGGAACACCTCGGGCAGCGCGAGCGCGGCAGCCGACGCGTCGACGGTGCGGTACGTCGAGTTCAGGGCGATCTCGAGACCGCCGCCGAGCGCGAGGCCGTTCACGAACGCGAACGACGGCACGCCGAGCTCGTCGAGCTTCCCGAACACGTGGTGGCCGAGCTGCGCGATGAGACGCGCGTTGTCCTTCGAGCCCACGCGCGAGATATCGGAGAGATCCGCGCCGGCAGCCAGGATGTACTGCTTGCCGGTCACGCCCACGGCCTGGATCTCATCCGCCGCGGCGCGCGTCTTGAGCGCATCGAGCGTGGCGCCGAGCTCCTTGAGCGTTGCGGGCCCGAGCGTGTTCGGGCGCGTGTGGTCGCGGCCGTTGTCGAGCGTGATGAGCGCGAGGACCTTGCCGGAGGGCAGGCGGATGTCGCGCACGCGCGAATGCGTGACGACCTCGCCTTCCGCGAGCGCGTCGAGCGGCGAGAAGTCGACCTTTTCGTAGTCAGTCATCGATCGTCTCCCGGTCCTCAGTGCTTCTTCTTCTTGCCGTCGTAGTGCGGGTTCTCCCAGATCACGGAGCCGCCCTGCCCGAGGCCGACGCACATCGCGGTCAGGCCGTAGCGCACGTCGGGACGCTCGGCGAACTGCGCCGCGAGCTGGATCATGAGGCGCACGCCGGATGCCGCGAGCGGGTGCCCGAGGGCGATCGCGCCGCCCCACTGGTTGACGCGCGGGTCGTCGTCGGCGATGCCGAAGTGGTCGAGCAGCGAGATGACCTGGATCGCGAAGGCCTCGTTGAGCTCGAACAGACCGATGTCGTCGATCGTGAGGCCGGCCTTCTTGAGCGCCTTCTCGGTCGACGGGATCGGACCGATGCCCATGATCTCGGGCTGCACGCCCGCGAAGGCGAACGAGACGAGCTTCATCTTGGGCTGGAGGCCGAACTCCTTGACGGCGGCCTCGCCGGCGAGAAGCGACATCGTCGCGCCGTCGGTGAGCGGCGACGACGTGCCCGCGGTGACGCGGCCGTGCGGGCGGAAAGGCGTCTTGAGGCCGGCGAGGTCCTCCATCGTCGTGTTGGGCCGGCGACCCTCGTCTTCGGTGGCGAGGCCCCACGCGCCGTCGGCGTCCTTGATCGCGACGGGCACGAGATCCGGCTGGATCTTGCCCGCGTCGTAGGCCGCCTGAGCCTTGTGCTGACTCAGCATTCCGAAGCGGTCGGAGCGCTCCTTGGTGAGGTGCGGGAAGCGGTCGAAGATGCGTTCCGCCGTGACGCCCATGTTGAGCGCACCCGGGTCGACCATGCGCTCGGCGACGAAGCGCGGGTTCGGGTCGGCGTTCGAGCCGATGGGGTGGTGCCCCATGTGCTCGACGCCGCCCGCGAGCGCGAGGTCGTACATGCCGACGCCGATCGACGCGGCCATCGTGGTGACGCTCGTCATCGCGCCGGCGCACATGCGGTCGATCGCGAAGCCGGGAACGGTCTGCGGGAGCCCCGCCAGGATCGCGACCGAGCGCCCGAGCGTGAGCCCCTGGTCGCCCGTCTGCGACGTCGCCGCGATGGCGACGTCGTCGATGCGGTCCTTCGGAACGTCGGTGTTGCGCTCGAGAAGTCCGATCGTCGCCTTCACGGCGAGGTCGTCGGCGCGCGTGTTCCAGTACATGCCCTTTTCGCCGGCGCGCCCGAACGGGGTGCGCATTCCGTCGACGAAGAAGACGTCCGAGGTCTCGGCCACTCTGCCTCCAAGTATTGGGATCGCGTCCAGCCTATTGTGGGACTGGGTATCACGAAATCGGTTGATGCAACCTACGAAGCGGCATCCGAACTGGTCGTCGTGGTTTGCGCGGAAGCCACAAACGCGTCGGCGATCACCTGTGCCGTGTGTTCAATCTGCCACGCCCTGGCGCCCAGTTCAGCGAGCGCTCGGGAGATCGACTGCGCAGTCACAGGTTCAGGCGGCGACCATGCGACGCGACGCAGCAGATCGGGCGTGAGCAGGTTCTCGACCGGCATCGACAGTGACGTCGCGACCTCCTCGACGGCGGGACGCGCAGCCTTCAGTCGCGCGTCGGCCTCGGGATTGCGATCCGCCCACGCGCGCGGGGGCGGAAGCGAGTCCCCGCGCGGAGCGCGCTCGAGCGGCAGGTCCTTCTCGGCGCGGCCGCGTTCGATCGCGGCCCACCACCGGTCGAGCTGCGTGCGGCTTGCGCGCCCGGTGAACTCCTTGAGACCGGCGAGCTCGTGCTTGCTCTGCGGGTCAGCGAGCACCGCGGCGACGAGCGCCCGGTCGGGCACGAGCCGGCCGGGGGCGACGTCTTCGGCCTGCGCGTACTCTTCGCGCGCCATCCACAGGGAGCGGGCGATCGCGAGAGCCTTGCGGCCGCGCACGGCGTGAAGCCCGCTCAATCGGCGCCACGGCTCCTCGCGGGCGGGCTTCGGCTCCCGTTCGAGCACGGCGCGGAACTCCTCCTCGGCGAAGCGCGTCTTACCCTGCTCGGCGAGCTCGGCGGCGAGCGCGTCGCGGACGTCGACGAGGTGCTCCACGTCGAGCGCCGCGTATTCGAGCCACGCCTGGGGGAGCGGTCGGGCGGACCAGTCCGACGCGGAGTGCGCCTTCGCGAGCGAGATGCCCAGTGTGTCCTCGACGACGGCGGCGAGTCCCACGCGCGCGTGGCCGAGCAGGCGCGCCGCAAGCTCGGTGTCGAAGATCGACACGGGCTCGAGCCCGAGCTCGCGCAACGACGGGAGGTCCTGACTCGCGGCGTGCAGCACCCACTCGACATCGCCGATGGCCTGCTGCAGCGGGCCGAAGTCGCCGATCGCGGGCGGATCGAAGAGGAAGACGCCCGCGTGGCGCCGGAACACCTGCACGAGGTACGCCCGCTGCGAATAGCGGAACCCGGACGCTCGCTCGACGTCGACGGCGACGGGGCCCGTGCCCGCGGCGAGTGCGCGCGCGGCGGCGACCAGGCCCGCGGCATCCGCGAGCACGTCGTATTCAGCCACGCGTCGTCCTTCGTATCCCGATCACCGCGATGTCCTCCGAGCC
>Ga0182741_1005004_pt1 | contig 12590 bp, 8 predicted proteins | sample eDN5th37CBELigOP_FD_128874 | JGI IMG/M metagenome (GOLD analysis project Ga0182741, IMG submission 128874) | Enriched Organic Plus compost microbial communities from Emeryville, California, USA - eDNA 5th pass 37_C BE-Lig OP (version 2) (version 2) ...
ATTGCCGCAGGGCAGCGCCACCCGCCTGTGCGCCGACATGGAACGCAACGGCATCCACCTCGCGCCTGGCCCCGTCTTCAGCGTGGAAGGCGGCGCCGATGGCTGGCTGCGGATCCCGTATGCGAAGCCGGAGGAAGATCTGGTGCGCGCGGTACGGGAAGTCGCAAAGGTGTGGGCGGTTGCGCCACGCGATGCACAGGGCCGGCATGAGACGCCACGACGCTTGATTGCGTGAGGGTGCTGCGCGGGATGGCGCCGTGATCCTGCCGCCACTGGCGCACGACTCGAATCCGACGTCCGGTGATGCCTTCTCGAGGAGCAGTTCCACCGCAGTGCTTCATTTCGACGCGACCGGCTCGACGTGCCTTGCCGGCGCAAGATTAAAGGATCCCGACACGGCGGGGCATCCGTCGAACAGGACGGATACCGTGTTGGCCTGAACCCTGATCCGCTTTCCTCCCTGATGCGCCGGCCTTGGGCCGGAAACCGACGAGGGCCGCTTTCGCGGCCCTTGTCGTTGATCACTCCACCGTCACCGATTTCGCCAGGTTGCGGGGCTTGTCCACGTCCGTGCCGCGTGCCAGTGCGGTGTGGTACGCGAGCAGCTGGACCGGAATCGTGTGCACCACCGGGCTCAGCACGCCGGTGTGGCGCGGGGTGCGGATGACGTGCACGCCTTCGGATTCGGTGAAGTTGCTGTCCTGATCGGCGAACACGAACAGTTCGCCACCGCGGGCGCGGACTTCCTGCATGTTGGATTTGACCTTTTCCAGCAGGGCGTCGTTGGGGGCGATGACGACGACCGGCATGTCGGCATCCACCAGCGCCAGCGGACCGTGCTTGAGTTCGCCGGCCGGATAGGCCTCGGCGTGGATGTAGGAGATTTCCTTGAGCTTGAGCGCGCCTTCCAGCGCGATCGGATAGTGCAGGCCGCGGCCGAGGAACAGCGCGTCGGACTTGGGCGCGAAGCGCTCGGCCCAGGCGGCGATCTGCGGTTCCAGGTTGAGTGCGTACTGCACGCTGCCGGGCAGGTGGCGCAGCTGTTCCAGGTAATCGGCTTCCTGCTCCGGGGTGACCTTGCCGTGCAGCTTGCCCAGCACCACGGTGAGCTGGAACAGCGCGGCGAGCTGGGTGGTGAAGGCCTTGGTGGAGGCCACGCCGATTTCCGCGCCGGCGCGGGTGTAGCAGACCAGTTCGCTGGCGCGCGGGATGGCGCTCTCGGGCACGTTGCAGATCGACAGGCTGTGCCTGTGGCCCAGCGACCTGGCGTACTTCAGGGCTTCCATCGTGTCCAGGGTTTCGCCGGACTGGGAGATGGTGACGATGAGGTGCTTCGGATTGGCGTAGGCGGCGCGGTAACGGTACTCGCTGGCGATTTCCACGCTGCACGGCAGGCCGGCGATGGATTCGATCCAGTAGCGCGCGGTCATGCCCGCGTAGTAGCTGGTGCCGCAGGCCAGGATTTGCACGCCCTCGATGTCCTTCAGCACCGCTTCGGCGTTGGCGCCGAACAGCGTGGGCTGGAAGCCGCCGTCGACGACCGCTTCGATGGTGTCGGCGATGGCGCGCGGCTGCTCGTGGATCTCCTTCTGCATGAAGTGCCGGTACGGGCCCAGTTCCAGCGAGGCCAGCGACACGTCGGATACGTGCACGTCGCGTTCGACCGGGCGGTCGTTGCCGTCGAACACGCGCACGGCCTGGCGGGTGACCTCGGCGGTGTCGCCTTCTTCCAGGAAGATCACCCGGCGGGTCGCCTGGACGATGGCCGACACGTCCGAGGCGATGAAGTTCTCGCCCTCGCCCAGGCCGATCAGCAGCGGGCAGCCCATGCGGGCGCAGACCATGCGCTCGGGTTCCTTGCGGCTGACCACGGCCAGCGCGTAGGCGCCGGTGAGTTCCTTGACCGTGCGTTGCAGCGCGGTCAGCAGGTCGTCACCGCCCTTGAGGTGGTGGTGCATCAGGTGGGCGATGACTTCGGTGTCGGTTTGCGACTCGAATTCGTAGCCCAGCGCGCGCAGTTTCTCGCGCTGCTCCTCGTGGTTCTCGATGATGCCGTTGTGCACCAGCGCCACGCCGTGGCTGATGTGCGGATGGGCATTGGCCTCGGTGACGCCGCCGTGGGTGGCCCAGCGGGTATGGCCGATGCCCAGGTTGGCGTTGAAGCCCTCGGCGGCGGCGGCGTTTTCCATTTCCGACACGCGGCCGGTGCGACGCACCCGGCGCACGTCCTTCTGGTCGACCACGGCGATGCCGGCGGAATCGTAGCCGCGGTATTCCAGCCGCTTCAGTCCCTCGATGAGTACCGGTACCACGTCGCGATCGGCGATCGCTCCCACAATCCCGCACATAGAGTCTTGTCCACCTGAGTCAAAACGAGTCCCGATTGTAATGGGGGTGGACAGAACGGACAGTGTCCGCGCCGGTGTCCGCGGACACCCGGACACGGTTCCGACGCCCCTCTCCCCCTTTTCAATCAATCAGTTGCGATTGGCACGCATTCTGCATTGATGGGGCGTCTTTCCAATAAACGCATGCCACCGATGATTCGGGACACCTCCGCGCAAGACCGCCCCCTGAGTGCCGGCCCCGCCGCCACCGCCACCCGTCCGTGGAAGCGCTGGCTGCTGCCGGCGGCCGGCGGCCTGGCCCTGCTGCTGGTCATCGTGTTCGCCGTTCGCGGCTGGGTGGGCGGCAGCCGTTCCTACGACGGCGCGCGGGTCCGCATTGCCGAGGTCAAGCGCGGCGATCTGGTGCGGGACATCTCCGCCGACGGCCGGCTCATCGCCTCCAACAGCCCCACCCTGTACGCCATCGCCGGCGGCGTGGTGACCCTGAAGGTGGTGGCCGGCGACAAGGTGAGCAAGGGCCAGGTGCTGGCCGAAATCGACAGCCCGGAGCTGCGCAGCAAGCTGGCCCAGGAACAGGCGGCGCTGGCCGGTCTGGAAGCCGAGGCCAGCCGCGCGACCCTGGACGCGGCGGTGACCCGCGCCAATGCGCAGAAGGCGCTGGACCAGGCCGAGATCGATCGCCAGGCTGCTCAGCGCGACCTGGAGCGCTACGAGCGCGGCTTCAACGGCGGCGCGGTGCCGCAGATCGACGTGGCCAAGGCCAAGGACGATCTGCGCAAGACCGAAATCGCGATGGAGCACGCCCGCAAGGACGTCAACCTGCAGGGCCAGGGCGCCAGCCTGGACGCGCGCAACAAGCAGTTGCTGGCCGAACGCCAGCGGGCCATCGTGGCCGAGGTGCAGCGCCAGGTCGACGCGCTGACCCTGCGCTCGCCGTTCGATGGCCAGGTCGGCCAGATACAGGCGGTGCAGCGCTCGAACGTGGCGATCAACGCGCCGGTGATGAGTGTGGTGGATCTGTCCAAGTTCGAAGTGGAGATCAAGGTGCCGGAAAGTTTCGCCCGCGATCTGGCGATCGGCATGCCGGCGCAGTTGACCAGCAACGGCCAGCCGTTCCCGGGCGAGATCTCGGCGGTGTCGCCGGAAGTGGTGAACGGCGAGGTCACCGCGCGCATCCGCTTCAGCGACAAGCAACCGCCGGGCCTGCGCCAGAGCCAGCGCATGAGCGCGCGCATCCTGATGGACACCCGCCGCAACGTGCTGATGGTCGAACGCGGTCCGTTCGTCGAACAGTCCGGCGGCCGCTACGCCTACGTGATGGATGGCAGCTCGGCGGTGCGCCGGCCAGTGCAGCTGGGCGTCAGCAGCCTGAGCGCGGTGGAGGTCATCAGCGGCCTGCAGCCGGGCGACAAGGTCGTGGTTTCCGGCAGCGATCAGTTCGGCGACGCCGAGCGCGTCTCAATCAACTGATCGGCCGGGCCGGCGCTTCCGTTGTCCGCCTTTTCCATCCGAATTCCCGCAGTTTCCCTTTCCAGACTTCCATGCTCCGCACCCACCAGAAGGACTTCGCCATGCTCGAGATGCGTTCGGTTTCCAAGGTCTACCGCACTTCCCAGGTGGAGACGCATGCGCTGCGCTCCCTCGACCTGCACGTCCGCGAAGGCGAGTTCGTGGCGGTGACCGGCCCGTCGGGCTCGGGCAAGACCACGTTCCTCAACATCGCCGGCCTGCTGGAGACCTTCACCGGCGGCCAGTACACGCTGGACGGCCAGGACGTGAGCGGGCTGTCGGATGATGCGCGCAGCAAGCTGCGCAACCAGAAGATCGGCTTCATCTTCCAGAGTTTCAACCTGATTCCGGACCTGAACCTGTTCGACAACGTCGACGTGCCGCTGCGCTATCGCGGCATGAGCGCCGCCGATCGCAAGCAGCGCATCGAGGACGCCCTGACCCGGGTCGGCCTGGGCTCGCGCATGAAGCACTATCCTTCCGAACTGTCGGGCGGCCAGCAGCAGCGCGCGGCCATCGCGCGCGCCCTGGCCGGCACGCCGAAGATCCTGCTGGCCGACGAACCGACCGGCAACCTGGACTCGCAGATGGCGCGCGGGGTGATGGAGCTGCTGGAGGAAATCAACAGCCAGGGCACCACCATCATCATGGTCACCCACGATCCGGAACTGGCCGCGCGCGCGCAGCGCAACGTGCACATCGTCGACGGGGCCGCCACCGACCTGACCACCGAACCACGATTGATTTCCACGGTGGGCCTGGACGTCAACCTCGCTCCCGCCCAGGCCTGAGGAGCTGACCATGTTCGGTTACTACTTCCAGCTCGCCCTGCGCAGCTTCAAGCGCAACAAGGTGCTGACCGCGCTGATGGTGCTGGCCATCGCGCTGGGCATCGGCGCCAGCATGACCACCCTGACCGTGTTCTACATCCTGTCCGGCGATCCGATGCCGGGCCGCAGCCATACCCTGTTCTACGTGCAGATGGATCCGCAGAGCATGGACGGCTATGTCGCCGGCGAGGAACCGGAGGAGCAGGTCACCCGTTTCGACGCCGAGGCGCTGCTGCGCGAAAAGAAGGCCGATCGCCAGGCGATGATGACCGGCGGCGGCCTCAGCATCGAACCGGAGAAGCAGGGCCTGTCGCCGTTCGTGGTGGACGCGCGCTACACCTCGGCCGACTTCTTCCCCATGTTCGACGCGCCGTTCGACCACGGCAACGGCTGGACCGCCAGGGAAGACGACTCGCAGGCACGCGTCGCGGTGATTTCGCGGAAATTGAACGAGAAGCTGTTCGACGGCGGCAACAGCGTGGGCAAGTCCATCCGCATCGATCAGAACGAGTTCCGCGTGATCGGCGTGTTGAAGGACTGGCGCCCCACCCCGCGCTTCTACGACATGAACAGTGATCGCTACGGCGAGGTGGAGCAGGTGTTCCTGCCGTTCTCCACGGCGGTGAACATGAAGCTGGGCCGCAATGGTTCGATGAACTGCTGGGGCGACAGCAACGGCGACGAAACCGGCGTCAACGCGCCCTGCACCTGGATCCAGTACTGGGCGCAACTGGACACGCCGGAAAAGGTGGAAGCCTATCGCCAGTACCTGGTGAATTACTCCGACCAGCAGCGTCGTGCCGGCCGCTTCGAGCGCCCGACCAACATCCGCCTGCGCAGCGTCATGGAATGGCTGGACTTCAAGAAGGTGGTGCCCAACGACGTGCGCCTGCAGACCTGGCTGGCGTTCGGCTTCCTGCTGGTGTGCCTGATCAACACGGTGGGCCTGCTGCTGGCGAAGTTCATGCGCCGCTCCAGCGAGATCGGCGTGCGCCGCGCGCTGGGCGCTTCCAAGGGAGCGATCTTCTCGCAGGCGCTGGTGGAGGCCGGCACCATCGGCTTGGCCGGCGGCGTGCTCGGCCTGGGACTGGCGCTGCTGGGCCTGTGGGCGGTCCGCCAGCAGCCGGCCAGTTACGCCGAACTGGCGCACCTGGATCCGGTGATGCTGCTGACCACCTTCGGACTGGCGATCCTGGCCAGCGTGCTGGCGGGCCTGCTGCCTGCCTGGCGTGCCTGCCAGGTGACCCCCGCCATCCAGCTCAAATCCCAATGATCCAGCGGCCGGCCCGGCCCGGGCATCGCGCGGCAGCTCTCTCTCCCGCGCCTGCCCTGGCCGGTTCGGCAACTACCCGGAGTACATTCATGGACATCCGCCCCATCTTCACCGCGCTGCGCCGGCACAAGACCGCCGCCGCGCTGATCGTCATCGAGATCGCGCTGAGCTGCGCGATCATCTGCAACGCCCTGTTCCTGATCAACGGACGGCTCGAACGCATGGATCGGGTCAGCGGCATGGCCGAGGACGAAGTCGTGCGCGTGCAGCTGACCGGCATCGGCCGCGACGACAATGCCGAAGCACTGACCAAGGCCGACCTGGCCTCGCTGCGCGCGATTCCCGGCGTGAAGTTCGCCTCGGCGACCAACCAGGTGGCGTTCAACAACAGTTCCTGGAACAGCGGCGTGCGCCTGCGGCAGGACCAGACCCACCAGAACCTCAACGCCACCGTGTACATGGCCGACGATCAGATGATCGATACGCTGGGCCTGAACCTGGTGTCCGGCCGCAAGTTCAACCCGGACGAATTCATCGAGTGGGAAGCGCTGAACAAGCCGGACGCGAAGGTCAACATCCCGTCGGTGATCATCACCCGCAGCATGGCCAACGCGCTCTATCCGGACCAGGACGCGCTGGGCAAGGTCTTCTACAGCTGGGGCGACGAACCCATCAAGATCGTCGGCATCGTGGAGCACATGGTGCGCCCGAGCGAACAGGGCGGCCCGACCGCGTACGAGTACTCGATGATGTTCCCGATCCGGGTGCACTACAACGTCGGCGGCCACTACCTGATGCGCACCGAGCCCGGACGCCGCGCCGAAGTGCTGAAGGCCGCCGAGGACGTACTGCTGAAGAACAACCCGAACCGCATCATCCTGGAAAAGCAGACCCTGGAAGAGATGCGCAGCAACTTCTACCGGCAGGATCGCTCGATGGCGTGGCTGCTGGTGGCGGTGTGCGTGGCGCTGTTGATCGTGACGGCGCTGGGCATCGTCGGCCTGGCCAGTTTCTGGGTGCAGCAGCGCTCCAAGCAGATCGGCGTGCGCCGTGCGCTGGGCGCGACCCGGCGGCAGATCCTGCGCTACTTCCAGACCGAGAACTTCCTGCTCGCTTCGCTGGGCATCGTCATCGGCATGGCATTGGCCTACGGCATCAACCAGGCGCTGATGGGCAAGTACGAATTGGCGCGGCTGCCGCTGTATTACCTGCCGGTGGGCGCGGTGCTGCTGTGGTTGCTGGGCCAGATTTCGGTGCTCGGCCCTGCACTGCGCGCGGCCTCGGTCCCGCCGGCGGTCGCGACCCGGAGCGCCTGACCGGTCCTTCTCCGCCTCGACTCCCCGCCGGATCGGCGGGGAGTCTTCTTCCGCCGGGTGAACCATGGACTTCCGTTCCCTGTGCCGCCTTCCCCTCCTGATGCTGTGCCGCCATCGCGGCCTGGCCGCGCTGCTGGTGCTGGAAGTGGCGATCGGTCTGCTGCTGCTGTACCTGGCCTGGCAGGCACACGCGAACTGGCGGCGCGCGCTGCAGGCGCCCAGCGGCATCGACGAGGCCGCATTGCTGGTCGTGCCGCCGCTGGGCCGCGCGGGCGGCGCCATCGATGTGCCGGCGCTGATGCAGGCGCTGGACGATCTGCCGGGCGTGCAGGCTGCCGTCGCCAGCAACCAGGCGCCCTATATGCTCAGTTCGTGGAATGCGGCGGTGGGGGATCGGGAGCCGGTCGGACGGGAGCGGATCGCCAGTCTGTACATGGGCGGCGCCACGCTGCCCGCGGTACTCGGCCTGCGCCTGGAGGCCGGGCGCGGCCTGCGCGCCACCGAGGAAGCGGTCGTGGATTTCCGCACGCGGGGCGATACCGAATTGCCGGCCCTGGTCACCCGCGGACTCGCGCAGCGCCTGTATCCCGGTCGCCCGGCACTGGGGCAACCGATTGCGGGATTGCCGCGACCGGTCCGCATCGTCGGCATCGTCGATCAGGCACCGCTGCCGCTGGGAAGCCGTGGCCGTGTCTTGCCTGGCGCGGCGATTTTCCTGCCCTTGCGGCCCGGCGACGCCGCCTGGGCGCATCTGATCATCCGTACCGATCCCCGGCAACGCGATGCGGTGGCGCGGCGGATCCATGCCTTCCTCGTCGCGCATTATCCGGAGCGTCCGGTGGCGATGCCGCTGCGCGTGGATGCACTGCGCCGGCAGGCCCTGCAGGCGGAAAGCCGCTGGCGATGGATGACCCTGGCCTGCGCCGCCGGCTGGTGGCTGCTGACGCTGTTGAGCCTGGGCGTGGCCGGCCATCTGTGGGTGCAGCAGAGCGCGGCGCGGATCAGCCTGCATCGGGCGGTCGGCGCGACCACGCGGCAGATCCGGCTGGCGGTGCGCTGGGAACATTTCCTGATCGCGCTGGCGGGCGTCGGCCTAGGTGCATTCGCCGCGCGCGCGCTGTTCCATCGCCTTCCCGCGCCGTGGACCGCAGAGCCGGCGTCGCCCGGTTGGCTGGCCGGTGCCGCGCTGCTGATCGTGGCGGTGTCGCAGCTCGCCGCGACCTGGCCGGCGCGCCGCGCCGCGGGCGTCCCGCCGGAGCGCGTGACGCGCAGGCCCTGGGTTAGGCTATAGACATGCCCACCATTCTCGTCATCGACGACAACCGCGCCGTCAGCACCGCGCTGGAAGTCCTGTTTTCCCTGCACGACATCCACACCCTGCACGCCGAGTCGCCACAGGCCGGGCTGGCGCTGCTGCGACAGGAACCGGTGGATCTGGTCATCCAGGACATGAACTTCACCGCCGACACCACCTCCGGCGCGGAAGGCGAAGCCCTGTTCTCCGAGATCCGCGCGCAGCGCCCGGATCTGCCGGTCATCCTGCTGACCGCCTGGACGCACCTCGAGACCGCGGTGAACCTGATCAAGGCAGGCGCGGTGGATTACATTGCCAAGCCTTGGGACGATCGCAAACTGCTGGCGACGGTCAACAACCTGATCGAACTTTCGGAAGCGCGCAGCGAGCTGGATCGCCGCCGCAACCGCGAACGGCGCAGCCGCGAGCAACTGGCCGCGCGCTACGACCTGCGCGGACTGGTCTTCGAGGACCCCGCCAGCGAGCGCATGATCGCGCTGGCCTGCCAGGTGGCGCGCTCGGATCTGCCGGTGCTGATCACCGGCCCCAACGGCAGCGGCAAGGAAAAGATCGCCGAGATCATCCAGGCCAACTCCAGCGTGAAGGCCGGACCGTTCGTGACCCTCAACTGCGGCGCGCTGCCATCGGAATTGATCGAGGCCGAGCTGTTCGGCGCGGAGGCCGGCGCCTATACCGGCGCCAACAAGGCACGCGAGGGCAAGTTCGAGGCCGCGGACGGCGGCACCCTGTTCCTCGATGAAATCGGCAACCTGCCGCTGGCGGGGCAGATGAAGCTGCTGCGCGTGCTGGAGACCGGCCGCTTCGAGCGCCTGGGTTCCAATCGCGAGCGGCGGGTGACGGTGCGCGTGATCAGCGCGACCAATGCCGATCTGCCGGCCATGATCCGCGAAGGCACTTTCCGCGAGGATCTGTATTACCGGCTCAACGCGATCGAACTGAACCTGCCGCCGCTGGCCGATCGGCCGGGCGACATCCTGCCGCTGGCGGAACACTTTCGCCCCGCCGACAAGCCGATCGGGGAGTCGGCTCGGGCGGCCTTGGTGCGTCATGCCTGGCCCGGCAACGTGCGCGAACTGCGCAACGTAATGCAGCGCGCCGGTCTGCTGGCGCAGGGCGCCCGCATCGAAGCGGACGATCTCAACCTGCCCCGCTCCGCGCCGGTACGCAGCGCGCCCGTCGACGAGCCGGACAAGGCGGCGCTGGAAAACGCGCTGGCCCGTGCCGGCGGCGTGATCGCCCAGGCCGCCGCCGAACTCGGCCTGAGCCGGCAGGCGCTGTACCGGCGCATGGATCGTTACGGCATTCCACGCGAATGATCCGCCGCTCGCTCGCCGGTCGCCTGCTGCTGTGGCTGCTGCCTTCGATGGCGGTGGCCATCGGCCTGCCGCTGCTGCTGCACCGCTGGCTGGGCGATGATCGGCTGGCCTTCCTGCTGGCGGCGCTGATCGCCCTGCCGCTGGTGATGCTGGCGGTGCGGCGCGCACTGGCGCCGATGAATTCGCTGTTCCGCGCGCTGTCCGGCAGCGTCAACAGCTATCGCGATGGCGAATACAACTTCGGCATCCACTGGGACAGCCCGGACGAACTGGGCGCGCTGGTGGCCTCGCACGGCGAACTGGGCGACGTGCTGCGCGAGCAGCGCCAGAGCCTGGTCCAGCGCGAGCTGTTGCTCGACACGATGGTGCAGAACACGCCGGTGGCGATGCTGCTGCTGGCCACCGGCGGCGACGGCGTGCGCCGGGTGGTCTTCGCCAACGTAGCCGCGCGCAAGCTGCTGCATGGCGGCTGGAAGCTGGAAGGCCAGAATTTCGACTCGCTGCTGGAAAGCGCGCCGGTGGAGATGCGCGAAGCGCTGGCCCGCGGGGGCGACAGCCTGTTCGCCGTCGCCCAGGCCGACAGCGACGACGAGGAACAGGTCTACCATCTCGCGCGCCGTTATTTCCGCCTCAACGGGCGGCGCCACGAACTGCTGCTGCTGCGGCTGTTGACCAGCGAGCTGCGCCGTCAGGAAGTGATGACCTGGAAGAAGGTCATCCGCGTGATCAGCCACGAGCTCAACAACTCGCTCGCACCCATCGCATCGCTGGCGCATTCGGGCAACGAACTGACCCGGCGCGGTCGGCATGATCGGCTGGAGGAGATCTTCTCCACCATCGAGGAGCGCGCACGCCATCTGGAAGGCTTCATCCGCGGCTACGCGCGCTTTGCCAAGCTGCCGCAACCGCAGTTGCAGACCGTGCACTGGAATACCTGGCTGGAAGGGCTGCGCCGGCAGATCACTTTCCAACTGGAGATGCCGGACGAGGATCTGAGCAGCCGCATCGATCCGGCGCAGCTGGAGCAGGCGCTGCTCAACCTGCTGAAGAACGCGCACGAATCCGGCTCCGCCGTGGACGGCGTGAGCCTGAAGGTCACCCGCCTGCCGGACTGGATCCGCCTGGAAGTGATGGACCGTGGCGGCGGCATGAACGACGCGGTGCTGCAGAACGCGCTGGTGCCGTTCTATTCCACCAAGCGCAACGGCACCGGCCTGGGCCTGGCGCTGACCCGCGAAATCGTCGAAGCACACGGCGGACGCCTGTCGCTGCACAACCGCGAAGGCGGCGGCCTGTGCGTGGCCATCCAGTTGCCGGAAGCAGGCGCCTGATCATTCGCGTCCGGCCGTAGAGCGGAGCTTGCTCCGCTTCGTGCAAATCCGGATTCGCCCGGTATCAGCCGAGCAAGCCCCGCCCCGCAGATGCCGTCAGGACTTCTTCTTGGGGCGCTGCCAGCCCTCGATGCTGGCCTGGCGGCCGCGTGCGATGGTGAGCTGGTCGGCGGGGGCGTTCTTGGTGATCACCGAACCTGCACCGATCGTCGCGTTGCGGCCAAGCGTCACCGGCGCCACCAGCGACGAATTGGATCCGACGAACACGCCGTCCTCGATGGTGGTGGTGAACTTGTTGATGCCGTCGTAGTTGCAGGTGATGGTGCCCGCGCCGATGTTGACGCCGGCGCCGATCACCGCATCGCCCAGGTAGGTCAGGTGGTTGGCCTTGCTGCCCTTGCCCAGGCTGATCTTCTTGGTCTCGACGAAGTTGCCGACATGCACGCCGTCCGCCAGCACGGTGCCCGGGCGCAGGCGCGCGTACGGTCCGATCTGGGCGTCGTCGCCGCAGACCACGCCATCCAGATCGCAATGCGCGCGCACCAACGTGCCCGCACCGAGCTTGACATCCTTCAGGCGAGTGAACGGGCCGATGCGCACGCCGTCGCCGAGTTCGACCTTGCCTTCCAGGATGACGTCCACGTCGATCTCGACGTCGCGTCCCACCGTCACAGTGCCGCGTTGATCGAAGCGCGACGGATCCAGCACGCGCGCGCCCTGCGTGCACAGCGCGCGTGCCGCGCGAAGCTGGTAGGCGCGCTCCAGCTGCGAAAGCTGCCAGGGATCGTTGGCACCCTCGGCCTCGATGGGATCGGCCACCAGGACCATTTCCGCCGGACTGAATTCGGATGCCGCCGAAGCGAAGATGTCGGTGAGGTAGTACTCGCCCTGTGCGTTGTGGTTGGACAGGGCCGACAGCCAGCGGCGCAGCGCGGTCGATTCGGCGGCGATGATGCCCGTGTTGATGGTACGGATGCGACGCTGTTCGTCGCTGGCGTCCTTGTGCTCGACGATGGCGGCGACGCGTCCCTCGGCATCGCGCACCACGCGGCCGTAGCCGGTCGGATCTCCGGGTTCGGCCACGAGCACGGCCACCCGGCCCGGCGCGGCCAACAGGCGCTGCAGGGTTTCCGGCCGGGTCAGCGGCACGTCGCCGTAGAGCACGAGCACGTTGGCGGCATCGGGCACCTGCGGCATGGCCTGGGCCACCGCGTGGCCGGTCCCGAGCTGCTGCGCCTGGTGCGCCCATTGCAGATCCGGTTGATCGGCGAAGGCCGCCTGCACCTCGTCCCCGCCATGCCCGTACACCACATGGATGCCGGCCGGTGCCAGCGCCCGGGCCGCGTCGATGA
>Ga0182741_1005005_pt1 | contig 12588 bp, 8 predicted proteins | sample eDN5th37CBELigOP_FD_128874 | JGI IMG/M metagenome (GOLD analysis project Ga0182741, IMG submission 128874) | Enriched Organic Plus compost microbial communities from Emeryville, California, USA - eDNA 5th pass 37_C BE-Lig OP (version 2) (version 2) ...
AGTATTGGGCGGAACGCTTGCATGTCGACGTCAGGTCCGTCGCTATACGTCCCATGACGCGCAAATGGGCTTCTTGCTCCACGAACGGTCGGTTGAACTTCAATGACGAACTGCTGGATTTGGACCGGGAAATCGGCGACTACGTCATTGTGCATGAGCTACTGCACTTCTCTGCGCCAAACCACGGCAAGCTCTGGAAGATGCTGATGCGCGCTCACTTGGGCGATTACGAGCGTATTGAGGAGACACTGAAGACTAGCAGCGTCCGCGACAAGAGCAGCAGGTGATGCTTCTCCAGCAACACTTCATGGGAATCACCGCGGGCGAAGGGGTCGCACCGCTTTTCGCCTGCGTCGCAGGCTCACCCGGCACCGGGTCCGCACTATAGGGAGACAGGCATGTTTGAGCAGGGACGGGAGTATAAGCGGTCTGAGCTTCATGATCGATATGGAGGGTCACGACAGAGTGGGATTAGCACTCCGAGTGAGCACCCTTTTATTTTCCTTTTCACCTCCGACAGTGGCGAACTCTATGGGTATCAAGACTGCCCGCGCTCAGACGGAACATACGAATACACCGGCCAGGGGCAGGTCGGTGACATGGAGTTCAAGCTCGGAAACAAGGCCATCCGAGACCACGAACGCAATGGGAAAACGCTTCATCTCTTCAAGAAGTCCAGGAGATCATACGTTCGTTATGTGGGCGAGATGAGATACGCCAGCCACCGATTCGTTGAGAATGTCCCTGATCGGAATGGTCGCTCACGAAGAGCCATCGTGTTCTTGTTGGAGCCCGTTTGACCTGGTGGTTCCTGGACGTGAGCTGACGTGAAATGAGCTTCGAACACCGCTTCGCGTCGCTCGCAGCTGCGGGGTTCTTCCCCTTCGACACGCTCAGGGTCAGAATGACGGGGGCTTGGGGTACGGGCAACGGGCGGGTGGCTACGGCCATCCGCCCGTCTGTGTCCGTCAGATTAGGGGGCTTCGGCTAGTCCTCCTCGAGGGCGTCCTCGTCGAGGGGGAGCATGCCGAGGGGCCCGTTGTGGATGCCGCCGCCGCCAAGGTCGTCGTAGATCCAGACTGCGATGGTGTTCTCCGCGCCGTACGCGATCAGCTCCGGCGCCAGGTCGTACGCCCGCACGGTGTTCCACTCGCTCGAGAACCCCGCCTCGTCGTCCGGGAAGCCGCCGGTCTCGCCAACCAGCTCGCCGTTCACGAACGTCTTGTCGGCGTCGTCGATCTGCCCGACCAGCAGCCGCACCGGGCGCCCCTCCCATTCGGCCGGGATCGTCACCTGCTGCCGGTACCAGCCGTAGATGTAGTCCTCCGTGTAGTCGTCGTGCTCTTCCCACGACACCGGCAGTTCGACGGTCGACCAGGCGGTGTCGTCGAAGTCCGGCTCGGCCCACGCCGGATCGTCGCCCCGCGAGAAGCGCCATTGCGCCCCGAGCGGCTCCATCACGCTGATCTCCATCGCGATGCTGCCGACCGTCACCGCGTAGGCGCCGGATTCCTCGAAGCCATGGACGAACCCGACCTCGCGCGTCTCGCCGGGCGGGATCGTGACCGCCGCCGTGTCGACCAGCGCGTCGTCGACGTAGAAATCGACGTCCGTCGTCGCCTCGAAGCTGCCCTGGTTCTGCACCCGCGCCACCAGCGGGATGACGTCGCCCGGGTTGATGTAGGGCTCGGCCTCCAGCCCGAGGAAGACCGGTTTCGCCGGCACGCCCTCGACCGTGACGACCATGGGCGCCAGGAGCTGGATGCTGACCTCGTGCTCGCCCGGGGCGTAGAGCCGGTGGTCGAAGGTGACGGCGCGGCTCTCGCCCGCCTGGAGCACCGGCCACTGGGTCGCGACCGGCACGCGGTCGACGTAGAGGGTGACCTCGGCGGTGCCGGTCTCGCCGTTGTTGGTCACGTTCGCTTCGGCCGTCAGCTGGTCATGCGCGACGACGGCCGCCGGCGTCACGGTCAGCCCGTCGACGGCGAAGTCCGGGGTGCCGGTCGACATCAGCGCTACCGGGAAGTGGTCGGAGGGGTAGATGTCGCCGTCGTGGTCGGTGACGACGTTGACCACCAGCGGCCGGGAGATGGGCGATGTGCTGCCCGGATGGTGGAGCACCCAGTCGATGCGGTAATCGGCGTCGTCCGCGACAACATCCTGCTCGAAGCCGCCCTGCGCCTCCAGCCCTTCCCAGCCGTGGAAGGTGGTTGGCGGGCCGGCGTGGGTCTCCGCGACCTGCCAGGCGTCGTGGAACCCGGCCGCCTGGAACGCCTGCCAGACGTGCGTGTGGCGCGGGCGGTTGAAGTCCGCCGTCAGCAGGACCTCGGCGCCGGACTCCATGATCGGGGCGATGCCTTCCAGCAGGATCTCCAGCTGCCTCTCGACGGCGCCCTCCTCGAAGGAGAGGTGGGTGTTGACCATGTAGACGGGGTCCGGGTGGCCGGCGATGGCGAACCGGCCCCACGTGGCGATGCGCGGATGCCCCTCGCCGGGCAGCATGCTCCCCGGTTCGGACGGGTTCTCGGAGAGCCAGAAGGTGCCGCTCTCCTCGACGGTTGCCCGCGTGGTGTCGAAGAGGATGGCGTTGTACTCGTCCTCGGTGTTGCCCTGGCGGCTGATGCCGACATAGTCGTAGTCGGGCAGGTTCTCCTCGAAGAAGTCGAGCTGGACCTTCAGCGTCTCCTGGGTACCGACGAGCAAGGGCCGGTTCTGCTGGAGGATCTGGAGGACGACGTGCTTACGCTCTTCCCATGCCTCGAGGTCGCTGGCGTGGGCGACGTTGAACGTCATCACCATGCGGTGCTCGTCGCTGTCGAAGAGGCTCGGTCCACCGCCCGCAACCGGGCTGGCCGACGGCGCCCCGACGGAGGCCTCGGGCGATGCGGCCGGGGAGGCATCCTGCGCGATGGCCTCGCGGCCGGCGACGATCGCGGCGGCCCCGAGCGACGACGCGCCGATGACGAAGCCGCGCCGGGTCAGGGCATCACCGGGGCGGCGGGAGTCGGGTCGGAACGAGGAAGCGCTCATGCGGGGGACATCCTTTCCTTTATTGAGGTGTCACGCGGATGGATTCCGGCGTGACACGGTCCTGGGTCACGCGGGATACCTTACGCAACGTCCATACCCCCATTGAGTCGGGGATTTCCGCATTTTGCCGGTGGGGAGCGGTGCTCCGCGTCATGTGCCGGACACGACACCGGCTCCCCGTGGGACCGGAGTGGTCCGGGGGAGCCGGCGGGTGCGCGTCCGGAGCAAACGGACGGCTGTGCGGGGCGGATGCCGGTGGTGCGGCCGGTCGGGAGGGCTCGCCTTCCCTCCTGCCCGGCTGGCGGGTGCGCCGTGGATCGGGATCAGCGGCGGGTCGGGCGTCCGGGGCCTATGTGCCGTGCCGCCGCCGTGGGGTGGTGATCCGGGTGGCTCCCGCCGGGTGGTTGTCGGTGGTGCGCCTCCTGTGGTGCTCATTGGGGAGGACATTGCGGCCAATTCGTGCCCTGCAAGGGGTTTTTCAGCGGCCGCAAGTCCTCCCGTACGAAGTTGATGCGCCTCCTGTGGTGCGTGTCGCTCATCGGGGGAGGACATTGAACACGCGCATGTGTGTGGGCGGAGGTTCGTGCCGTCGCGTGTTCACGTCCTCCCGTACGAGAGCATGTGTCCGGTCCAGCCGGATATCGCCCTGCGGGCGATGGGGCCGACCTTCCCGGGTGGATCTCCCCGCCCCGGCGCCGGAGACAAAGGCCCGCTGCCGCTTCTCGCGCTTCGCGCTCGGCCGGGCTCCGGCGGTACGGGGGGAGAGCGTTTCGGGTTACAGCTCCGGGGCGGGGGTGCCGGGGACGAAGTGGACGTCCCGGATGGCCCGCGCCACGGTGCGGTGGTCGTAGAGGGCGACGTCGGCGTTCCATTCGCCGCCGCAGGTGATGAGCGTGATGACCTCCTCCTCCGTGAACCCGAGCGCCTCGTCGGGCGGTTCCTCGTCGATCGGGAAGTCCTGCGTCCACTGGACGATGTAGCGATAGGTCTCGCCGTCGTCGCCGTCGACCTCGACCACGTCGCCCTCGACCAGCGTCTCGAGCAGGAAGAAGGGTCCCTCCGGCATGTTCCACCAGTTCAGGTGGCCGGCGTAGAGGCCGTTGCCGATCTCGCCGAGCCGCGCGGTCTCCTTGTACCAGGCGATGTCCTCGGCGCCGGTCGGCTGGGTCATCTCGCCGTCGATGATCTCGAGGTACTCGATCGGGTAGTCGACGCCGATCTTCTCGATCCGGATGTTCACCGGGACCGCGCCACGCGCGCAGGCCTGCGGGGTGCCGTCGGTGGCGTGCGGCGTGGATTCCTCGGCCGGAGCGTCGTCCCCGATCTCCTGGATGGCGGAGACGGGCTGGCCGTCCGCCGCCGGGGTCGAGGCGAGGCCTTCCGGGGTCGCCGGGTACATGCAGTCCGGCCGCGGGGTGGCGGCGGGCGAGCCTTCCGGCGTGACGGTGGCGTCCAGCGGCACGAGCGTCTGGGCGGCGAAGACCCCGTTCAGGGCGACGGTGCCGCCGCCGATTGCGGCGGTCCCGATCGCGGCGCGCTTCAGGAACGTGCGGCGGGAGACGGTGGCCGTGCCGGTCAGGCCGAGCAGCCCGAGGAGCGATGTGCCGAAGGCGGCGTCCGGTCCCTCGACCGGCGGGACGCCGGTGTTCGGGTACTTGCCGGGGGTCGTCGGCGGCGGCTTCACCGGGGTGCTGCAGTTGTAGACGTGGACGGTCGTCTGCATGCCCGCGGCGACACCGAGGTTGTTCGCCGAGGTGATGTTGCTCGACTTGACGAGGCAGGCGGTCTTGCCCGGCTCGACGAGGCGGTAGTCGCCAGCGTCGAGGCCCGTGAAGGTGAGCTGGCCGCTGACGTTCGTGGTTCCGGACTGGACGGTGGCCCAATTGGAGCCGTTCCACATCTGGAGGTCGAACATCTGGCCGGTCGTGTTGGTGTAGCAGTCGACGTCGGAGACGTAGGTCGGCGTGGTGCAGTCGAACTTCTTGACCAGCATCGAGCCGTCCATCTGCTCGGGCACGTTGTACCAGTAGCAGGTGATCTCGTCGCCGCCCTGGATGCGGAACATCAGGCTCGGGCCGACGCTCAGCGGGGTCGCGTGGACGGACGAGGTGTTGATGCCGACGCAGTTCCAGACGAAGACATCGACGATGCCGGGCGGGACCGTCTCGGTCAGCGTGTAGTCGCCCGGCGTGAGGCCGCCGAAGTAGACGGCGCCGTTGACGCTGTCGCCGGTGTTGCTCTGGAGGTCGGTGTCCGGCGGCGGGACGTCGAGCGTGAAGGTCACCTCGTTGGTGAGCTGGGTGCAGTCCTCGGGCGGGTTCGCGCCCCAGGCGTTGCGGTTGTAGCCCTCGGGGCAGGTGTACTTGTAGACGGTGATCTCGCCGTTGCCGAGGTAGCGGTTGAAGAAGTGGCACTCGAGGTCGACGCCGTACTCCAGCGCGAGGTTGATCACGCCGTTGATGGAGTTGACGGGCGTCCAGTCCTCACCGATCGCCATCAGGATCGGCGGCTGCTGGGTCAGCGGGGTGACGCGGCAGGCGACGAACGGGTGCGGGTCGTAGCCCGGCGGGACCGTTTCCGTGATGCTGATCGGGCCGCCCGGCACGTCTTCCCAGCGGACCATGCCGTTGGCGTCGGTGTCCTGCGGCTGGAATCCCTGGCCGTCGACGCTCGCGGCGAGCGAGAAGGTGACGTCCGGCATCGGGGAGGTGCACTCCGCGCTGTAGGCGGCGTAGGTCCAGTCCGGCATCGCGCCGTCCGGGCAGCGGTACTTGTAGATCGTGACGTCACCGTACTCGTACGGGATGTTGTAGTAGAAGCACTGGATGTCGTCGCCCGGGTACGGGTTGACGGTGATGCTGGCGCCGCGCGCGAGGGTCTCCCACGGGTACGGGCCGACGCCGTTTTCCTGCGGGTTCAGCGGCTGGCAGTAGCGCATCGGGTCGCCGAAGCCCGGGTTCCCAAGCTCGGTGATGGTGAAGGTGCCGTTGGCATCGAGGACGATGTCCTCGACCTGGACGCCATCAACGTCCGAGGTGAACTCGCGGGTGCCGTTCCCGTCGGTGAGGGTGAATTTGACGCCAGGATGCTGGGTGTCGCACTCGGCGGAGTAGTAGTTCGGGTCGGTCTGGTTGTACAGGGTGCCGACCGGGCATTCCCACTTGTAGAGCGTCATCGTGTAGTCGTCGATCGGGGCGTTGAAGAAGGCGCACCCGGTCAGGTTGAACGGCAGGAGCTCCCACGTGATGCCGTTTCCGGTGATCGGGACCTCCGTGAAGAGCAGGTTGCCGGTCATGCGGGCGAGGCTCTCGCGCTGCTGGCGCTGCGTCTCGGATGTGCGGAGCTGGCCGCTGCGGACGAGCTCGACGAGGTCGACGTCGGCGCAGACGGTGCGGACGAGCTCGTAGCCCTCCGGCGGGTTCTGCTCCTCGATCAGGGCCTCCCCGGGCTCGAGGTACGGGAAGAAGGCGGTGTTGAAGAGGTTCGGGTCGGTCGGTTCGTTGTACTGGCTCTCGCCGATGGTGACGTTGAAGGTCACGGGCGGATCCACCGGCTCGTTGCACTGGGTGGCGAGCTGCGCCGGGGCCAGGTTGGCGTAGTCGACGCCCTCGGGGCAGTTGAACTTGGCGACGATGAGGAACGCCGGGGTCTGGTAATTGAACCAGTCGCAGTAGAGCGTGCCGTCGTCGTAGGCGCTGGGGTACTCGCCGTTCGGGCCCAGCGGGATCAGTTCGTAGTCGTTGTCCTCACCCGTGCGCGAGCACAGGAGCGAGAGGAAGACCTGGTCGTCCGGCAGGGTCTCCGACATCGAGAACTGCCCGGGGGTGACGTTCTCGAAGATCGTCGGGTTGCCGTCCGGCTGGGCGGGCAGGGTCTCGTTGTAGCCGTCGTTCGCGGTCACGGTGAAGGTGATGCCCTCGACGCTCGCGTCGCAGAGGTCACGCAGCTCCTGGATGGACGACGCTGCGTACGCCAGGTCGTAGTCGCGCGGGCAGACGTACTTCGTGTTGTGGATGTCGAAGCCGACCTGGAGCTGGGCGTACCAGTCGCAGTTCACGTTCTCGCCGGCGACGAGCGGGAACTGGATGGTGTCGGTGCCGCTCGTGGTGGCGAAGGCGTAGGGTTTGGTGTTGCTCTGGCCCTGCTCGTTGCTGTCGGTGGTGCACTGCGGGAGGCTGTTGACGCCCTGCGGCACGAGGAGCGAGAGAAGGACGTTCCCGTTCTCCAGCGGGTCCAGGTCAGTGAAGGCGGCGATGCCCTGCGCGTTCGTCTGCTCCTGGAAGCCGTACGGCTGCAAACCGAAGGTCGCCGGGCTGGCCGGATCATAGAGCGTACAGTCCTGCGGGCCGACGAGCTCGAGGTTCGCGTCCGGCGGACAGGCATAGAACTGGACCGTGATCGAGCCCGGACCGAGCTGCTGGGGCAGGACGCCCGCGGTCGGCTCGGTGGTCGGCTCCATGTCCGGCGCCTGGGGCGTCAGCGGGTCGGGGTCCTGGCCATCGAACAGTCCGTCGCCATCGGTGTCGGGGTTGTTCGGATCGGTGCCGTTGGCGATCTCGGTGGCGTCGTCGATGCCGTCGCCGTCGGAATCGATCAGCGGCGGGTTCAGCGGATCGGGGTCCTGGCCGTCCGGCATGCCGTCACCATCGGTGTCGGGGTTGTTCGGGTCGGTACCGAGGTTGGCCTCGTCCTGGTCGCTGAGGCCGTCGTTGTCGGAGTCCAGCGGCTGCGGGTCGCCCTGTTCGGGCGCGGCTTGGGCGGCATCCGCCGTATCGGGCGCCGCGCTGACCGGCTCGATGAGGGCCGAGAAGAAGGATGCGACGAGCATGGTCGCGATGAAGGCTCCCCAGAGGCGGGCGAGCCATGGAGTGTCCTGGGTGCTCCGGTGTCTGGGTCCGAAGCCGGGTGCGTGTGTCATCGATGGTGCTCCTGATATCGACCGTCGATCAATGGGGCCGACATTCCTCCGGAAGGACGGCCCGTACCGCGGCGGACGCGTTCGGTCATGGCGCCCGCTCCAGCGGGAGGCCCTGGGCGATCCAGGCGTTGACGCCGCCGTCGAGGTGGGCGACGTCGCGGTAGCCCATGCGCTGCAGCGTCTCGACCGCGAGGGCGGAACGGGCGCCGGAATCGCAGGCGAGAATGATGCGGCGATCGGGGTCGAAGGTCTCCCGGTAGTAGGGGCTGGTCGGGTCCGCGTAGAACTCGAGCATGCCCCGTGGGGCGTGGAGGGCGCCGGGGATGATCCCGGTGTCCTCCAGCTCTGGCGGCTCGCGGATATCGATCAGCGTTGAGGTCCCGGCCTGAAGCTCGTTGGCGACCTGGTCGGGCGAGAGGTTCTGGATCTTCGCCTTCGCCCTGGCCACCATCTGAGCAACGGACAGACTCATATCCTCCTGCCTTTCAGATGGGTGAGAGAACCGGTCGCGTGCGCGGCGCGACACCGGAAACCCTCCGGCTGATTCGATGATGCCGGCGGCGGGATATTCTCACATCGGCAGAGATCACCCAATTCGCGAGACAGGGGGTATGGGGGCATTGGGTAGAAATTGCCCATATCAATCGTGAATACACGTTTCCCCGGTCGCTGCGCAGTGCCCGGTGCGGCAATCGGGCGGGAGCCGCGCCGTCACCTTCGATCACCAGCTCCTGGCGCCGGCGGGCACGGGCTTCGTCCCCTCGGGCGATGCCGGGGGTCCGGACGCCACGCCGGCGTCACCCCGGACCGCGCTGGTGATCGGTCGCACGAGCGTCCTGGACGTGTTTCTACGGAAATTGACGTAGAGAGTGTCGCCGGAAAACTACGTCGATTGCCCGACGCGCTGCCCCTGGCCAGTCGCCAGAATGGACGTATCCCGTTCAGGTGGGACGGGAGAACGACCAACACTCAAGGGAGAGTGGATATGCGCAACATGCTTGTCCGCGGTGCGATGATCGCGTTCGTTTCGGCTATGGGATTCTTTGGAAGCGGCGCGAGCGTCCAGTTCGACGGCCTGACCCCGTCGGTGTCGACCCGGTCGGCGGAGGCCAGGATGAAGGCAGATCCGACCACCTGCGAGGACCCCGGCCTTCTCAAGATATGCGATGGTCAGGGCCCGGATCCCTGGGGGATCGCCAACTAGGTGGCGCGGACGACCAGCTCGGGCGGAGGGCGTTTCACAGCTGAAGCGCCCTTCGTGCGATCTGATCGCCTACGGCGCGGAGAACACCATCGCCGTCCGGATCGATGATGACCTCGGCGGCGGTGGCATCCACAACGGGCCGCTGGGGATGCTGCCCCTCGAAGAGGACGCACTCGAAGAGGAGTAGCGCTCCATCACGATTAGCCCTAATCCAAGGTGATCATGATCATGCTCAATTGCATACCCCGTTACCGGGACGTCTCCCCTGCTTCCGGGAGCCTTGGCTCCAGTCGGTCCCCGGTTCGGTTCACGGTCGGAAACGGCAAGGCACCCAAGATGCCCAAGTTGCCGTGTATAGGGACAACCTGGGCATCTTGAATCTACGGCTCCATCATCAGGTCAGCGATCAGGGGAAAATGCCCAAGATACCCATGTTCCCCCGTACAGTGACAACTTGAGCATCTTGGGTATCTTGACGGTGGTTGCGGCGTATAGGCCGGACGATATCGCCCTGCGGGCGATCGGGCGGACACGGGGTCCGCCCCTGCGAACGGTGACGGATCAGGCGTTTGAGGGTAAGGGCATGGTGTGCGGCGGCACCGGAACGGGTGCATCTTGCTGGCGCGATGTGACCGGGGTGTTCGGGAAGCGCCAATACCAAGTATGGCCGATTTTCACCGCCTCGATACCGAGCGCTTGCTTGGCGCGCCGCATGGTGTTCTCGCTCACATTGTGTGTTTTGGCCTCGTCCATGACGTCGACCGCCGGGACCGAGCCACCCGCAAGCAGCTCCTTGAGGATGCCCTCCGCGAGGGCCTGATGCGTCGCCAATGGCCCATGTTTCGTCCCGCGCCTGGACGGTTGGTAGCATTCCTCGATGGTGAGGGCCGACTCGCCCTTCCACGCGATCGCGCCGTCGATCGGACGGCGGAACAGGCGCGGCATGGGCGGGATGGCGTAGTTGCTCTTGACCACCTGCACCACCTTGAGCTTGCCCTCGGTCTCGGTGTCGGCCGGCTGCTGGTCGTCCGGCAAATCGGCCACCATCAGGACCGAACGGGCCAGGGCGGTGAAGGCCGTGGAGCCAAGGAGTCGTTGGCTGGGCCGGCGACCATCGGCGCTCTTGCCGACGTGCATGATGGCCACCACCGCTACGCCGGTGCGCTCCATGAGCCCCATCAATGGCTGCAAGGCATCCCGGATATCGCCTTCGGAGTTCCGATCCGACGCCGGGAGATACGAGGACAAGGGATCGACCACCACCAACCCGATATCGTGCGCCCGGATCACCCGCTCCATCAGCTCCACATCCCGGCGCAGGTCGAACCAGCGCCGCTTGCCGTCGCGGTGCCGGGTGCCCTTGGTGAGGAAGACGCGGGACGGATCGGCCCCATGCACCCGTAAGCGTGGCTTGATGGCATAGGAGGGATCGTCCTCGGCGCTCAACATCAGCACGTTCATGGGCGAGGCCCGTTCCCCATCCGGCATCGTGCCGCCGGAGGTCAATGTCGCAATCAGCGAGGCCATCATCGTGGACTTGCCGTCACCGCCAAAGCCGCCGAGGATGGTCAGCATGCGGCGAGGAATCCACCCTTTCCAGATCCAGTCGATCTCCTCCTCCACAACATCACTGACGCGGATCAGCTCCAGCTCTTCTTCCACGTCAGCCGGGGGCAGCTCCAGGACCAGGTGGTCGCAGAGGTCGTCGTAGCTCTTGCCCTGCACCAGGAAGTCGTCCAGCCCGCATTTCTCCCCGGAGTCCAACGGAGGCAACACCACGTACCCGATCTCGGCGCCCCTACTTCGCAGGAAGGCCGCGAGGCGGTCCAGCGCCCCACGTACCTCGGGCTTGGTCATGCAGTCGCTGTCAAACGCCAGCACCACGTCCCGCCCGTTCAGGGCGATGGCTTCCCAATCGGGCAACGCCGTCTTGCCGCCGTCACCGTTGGTGCCGCGCCAGCCATACACCCCTTGCAGCCCGATGACGCAACGGATGCCCAGGCTCAATGCCGCATCGACCTTCTTCGCCCCTTCGGTGATCCAGAGCGTCACCTCGGGGTTGCCGAGAAAGGGCCGGACACGTGGGGGAACGTCGAGGCACAGCGGTTGGCCGGGAATGGTCTCGTACTTGACGGGCTTGCCGTCGCGGACGCGCGGTTTGTCCGGCTTGACCTGGAGGGAACCGACCGTGCCCCACACCGAGTGGATGGGGATGAGTAACCCGTCCTTGCGCTGGTAGTCGGGGAACTGGCTGGGGAGACCGTCCGCCTGGACGGTGCGGTAGCCGCGTTCCTGGATGATCTCCGGGGCGATGCCGGAGCCGACTTCCAGCTCGTGACGATGGGCAGGGGATAACGACACGGGCGCACCGGGCGCCGGGGACACAGGAACCAAATCTTCCTCCCGGGACGTTCGCAAAACGTCGAAATAGAACAGGGGTTCTACTCTATATACGCATCGAGCGGGGAAAAGTGCGCCACGGCATCGGGTCACGGCTGCCTACGGCATGCCCCGAAACAGCGGGGAGCAGTCAAGATGCTCAGGTTGGTGCGGTGATGGGTATCTTGGGAAATCCGCGCAGTTACAGGCAAATCTCTCCGTGCACAATCAAGATGCCCAAGTTCCCCCATATACACTCAACTTGAGCATCTTGGCGTCTTGGCAGCGTGCTGGCTCCCGGGTCTTGCTTCAGAAGGCGAACATATGTTCTAATCTGCGTATCGAGAGCGCTGAAGCGCCGGTCCCGCTGGTTGTCGTTTTCCGACCTGCTGAAGGAGCGTCTGCGCCATGGTCTCGACCCCGATTCTCTCTCCCGAATTCACTGTCCCTGTCTATCGCCGCATGACCGAGCGCGAGCTGCTGGCCGTGGTGGACGGCAAGGTCGTGCCCGGGCTGGACGAGGCTGACCCTATCGTGCAGCTGCTGCGGATCGGGCTGCCGACGAAGCTGGCCCAGCGGGCGTTCACCGTGGCGCGGCGCGAGGGCTTTTTGCAGCTCAACCTGGGCTACGGGCTGTATCCGGAACCGGGCGCGCAGCGCCAGCTGGAGGAGATCTGGACGATCTGGTGCGTGGTGCGACATCATCCGCCGATCACGCTGACGGTGCTGCCGGACGGCGAGGGCCAGCTGGCGTGCGACTGGGCTCCGCTGGAGCGCGGCTGGACGGAGGAGCAGCGCGCGATGATCCCCCCGTTGCTGGAGCGGGCGCGGGTGCGGCCAGGGTACGGATGGCGGCTGACGGGCACAGCGCTGGAGGTGGCGGGACTGGACGCCGGGGACGCGGTGGCGCTGGCGCGGTGCCTGGTGTGGGTGGCGACGGACGGGCGGTTTCGTGGAAACAGGGACGACATTGGATGCGCCTGAGGCGGTCGTTGATTTGGGGGCGTGAGCGCATCCAAGTCGTCCCGTACGCGGGGCGGTGAGGGCGAGATGGGGA
>Ga0182741_1005006_pt1 | contig 12585 bp, 8 predicted proteins | sample eDN5th37CBELigOP_FD_128874 | JGI IMG/M metagenome (GOLD analysis project Ga0182741, IMG submission 128874) | Enriched Organic Plus compost microbial communities from Emeryville, California, USA - eDNA 5th pass 37_C BE-Lig OP (version 2) (version 2) ...
GCGCCGTCGAGGAACGGCAGCACCGTGCTGACGAGCTCCGGCGCCAGGAAGATGTCGTAATGGGTGCGGCCGGGCAGGATCGCGAGCCGGTTGCGCGCCATGTGCTCGCGCTGCCAGCCGGCGTCGCGCAAGCCGCCGCCGAGCAGCTGGTAGAACTTCACGATGTGCTCCGGCCGGTACATGTCGCTGTCGCCATAGACCAGCATCACCGGCATGGTGAGCTTGGCGACGTCGGCGGAGAAATCGTAGGGCTGGCGCATCAGCTCGCCCAAGGCGTCGAGCAGGCGCGGGAACTCGCCCGGATCCGGCGCCACGGCGACGTACGACTTGTACATCGGCGTGTCCTTCATGTGCTCCGCCATCGCCGCGCCGACCTGCGCCTGCATCGGCAGCATCTCCGGATAGAAACCGTCCTGGGCGTAGCCGGCCGAAACCATGACGAGCCGGCGCACCTTGTCCGGATGCTGCACGGCGAGCTGGAACGCGGCGCCGCCGCCGAACGAATAGCCGAGCACGTCGACCTTGTCGTAGCCCAGCGCCGCCAGCACCACGGCGAGATCGGCGCCGATCGCTTCCAGCCGGATCGGCCGCGTGCCGAGCCGGGTGCGTCCGTGCCCCTGCAGGTCGATGCCGATCACCTGCCGCTTCGCCGCCAGTGCCGGCAGGATCGGCCTGAACATGTCGATGGAGCCGAGCCCGCCATGCAGCAGCAACAGCGGCTCGCCCTCGCCACGGATCTCGTAGTAGTAGCGCAGCCCGTTCGCCTCGACATGGCCGCTCCGGCTGATTGCGGGCAGCTCGGCGCCTTGGGCTTTCGCCGCCGCGGGCAGGGCGATCGCGGCCGCGAGCGTCATCAGGCTGGCGGAAAGGGTGAATGTCGGCATGTCGTTCTCCCGTCACGGCGCGCTGTGATTGCGCGCGCTTCCGTCAGAACGACGTTCCGGATGCGGGCCCGCCGACATCCGGCTGAAGTTTTTTGCGAGACGGGGCTTCGGCGGCGGTCAGTTCCGCGCCGTCAGCAGGTTGGCGTCGCGGGCAAGGCGCCAGCGCCCGTCGGCTTCCTTGCGCAGGAGCGTCAGCGCGTAGCCGGCACGGCGCACCGGCGTTGCGCCGTCAGTATCATCGTGATGGCGATGTAGCTGCGCAAATAGGCCCAGTCGCCGAGCACCTTCAGCTCGCGGATCTCGACGTCGCCCTCGATCTTGGAATCCTGCCGGCTCGCGGACGCGGCGGCGAAGGCCTCCTTGCCGAACGGCTCCTGGCCCGGAACCATGAAGACTGCATCGTCGGTCATCAGGCTGAGCACTGTCGCGGTGTCGCCCGCCTTGGTCGCGGCGATCCAAGTCGCGATCACGTCGCGGATGGCCCGTTCGTCCTCGCTCATGGCGCCTCCGGAGTTCCGGCGTCCAGGCTCGCAGGAAGGATAGAGGCTGGCGCGCGCCTGTCGATACCGGGCGGTCCGTTCTTGTGATCGCAGGTGCGATGTCTTGATTCGCCAAGACCTCTGCGTGCGGTGTCCGCGCGCCTACGCGGACTATCCCTGCCGAGGCGCAGGCGAACCCGGCGGCCAAGTCGGACGTGAACGGTGATGGCGTGAAAGTCGAGCGGCGCGAAAAGCGCTGGCTCCCCGGGCAGGACTCGAACCTGCGACCCAGCGATTAACAGTCGCTTGCTCTACCGACTGAGCTACCGGGGAACGTTGGGCCTCGGCCCGAACGGGGCCGCGTATAACAAATGGCCCGGCGGTTTGCAAAACCCGTTTTACGGGCAGAGCGATCTTGTGGGCAAAGCCGGTGCTGCGGGCCGGAAACCGCCGCGCGTCGGGTTCGCGGCGCGCCATACGGAACGGCCGCCGGAGCGGGAAGCTGCGCGGCGGCCGCGAAACGGGCGATTCGCTCAGCGGCCGATGCGGCCGCTTGCGGCGACCTGCGGGATGTCGGCGCGGGCGATCCCGAGCCGGGCGAGATCGCTGTTCGACGAACGCGCCAGCTGCTCGTAGCGGGTCGCGATCGCGTGGCCTTCACGCACGCCGGCGGCGATCAGGCCGAGGTAGTTGGCGATGGCCCGGAACGGCGACGGTCCCCGGCGCGGGGTGGAAAGTGCAATCGTGCTCATGTTGGCCCCATCGGTCGGCCGGCCCCTTCGCCGGCTCTGGCATGCCACGGATATAGGCTGGCATACCAAAGAAATCATCAGCACTTACCGCATAGCAGCAATTCGGTGGCGGATGACCTTGGGGACGCTGTCCACGCGCCGATTCTCGTCCGTGGGCGCCCGCCCGGGGACCGGCAGGGCAACCGCGAGGAGGGGCGCGTATGGTGTCCGCCGGCGCCAACAGCGCGAGGACGGTCGCTGTCCATCGAGGATCGCTCTGTGATCGGAAGAACAAGGAAATGGAGGCCACGGCCGGAATTGAACCGGCGTAAACGGTTTTGCAGACCGCTGCGTAACCACTCCGCCACGTGGCCCGCGGCACAGGGAAGGGCAGGCGCGCGAGCGCCGCATTCCGGTGTGTCGAAGGAGTTCATCGCTATACAGGAGGCCAGGCGGCGCGGCAACCGCGCGATCGGCGCGGCGGGGCCGCAGCGGCCTTGTGGGCGCTTGCCTTTTTCAGGACCTTGCCGCACAAGACCGGCCACACAGATTGGGCGTGGGAACGATGATCGATTTCGCCGAAGCGCGTCGCATGATGGTCGACGGTCAGGTGCGGACCGTGGACGTGACCGACCAGCGGATCCTGGCGGCGATGCTTGAGATTCCGCGCGAGAAGTTCGTTCCCAATGATCGCGCGGCGTTGGCCTATCTCGATCGCGACGTGCCGGTGACGGCGCCTGGGCCCGCGCAGCGCTGCCTGCTGAAGCCCATGGTCCTCGCCAAGCTGGTGCAGGCCGCCGAGATCGGGCCGCAGGACCTCATCCTCGATGTCGGCTGCGCCAGCGGCTATTCGGCCGCCCTGCTGTCGCGGCTCGGCGATTCGGTCGTGGCGTTGGAGGAGGACCCGGATCTGGTCCGGACCGCCAACGAGACACTCGACGCCGTCGGCGCGACCAATGTCGCGGTGGTGGCCGGGCCGCTCCCGGCCGGGTGGCCGAGCGAAGGGCCCTACGACGTGATCGTCGTCGCCGGAGCCATCGAGGTCGAGCCGGAGGCGCTGTGCGCCCAGCTCAAGCATCGCGGGCGGCTCGTCTGCGTCCGCCGCAGCGGGGCGGTATCCAAGGCAATGCTATACCGCCGCGACCACGAGGACGTCAGCGGCTGGCCGATCTTCGATGCCGCGGCGCCGCTGCTCCCGGGCTTCGCAAAGACCCCTGAATTCGTCTTCTGATCATCATCCGAACGACGTAAGGACGTGCCGGCGCGCGCGGTATCCGCGCGCCGATTCGCACGAAATTGCATTGGCCTAGGTGTGGCCGAGATGCGCCAGCGTCCATCTTTTTGACACAGCGGAACGGGCCAGGGTTCCCAACGTCGCTGGCGTCCACTTATGGTACGCATATCAACGGGTAGGGATCATCCCAGACGATTCGGCACGCGTCTGGGCCACCGCGGGGGCGGCGGAGTGACGGGAATGAGGCGGGAGTGGAGTATCGGTCGGATCGCTGCGGCGGCGCTCGCCAGTGTGGCGCTTGCAGCGATAGGGCCGACGGGGGCACAGGCTGAGACCCTGTCGTCGGCGCTGGCCAAGGCGTACCGCAACAATCCGCAGCTCAATGCCCAGCGCGCCGTGGTCCGTCAGATCGACGAGACGGTGCCGCAGGCGCTGTCCGGTTATCGCCCGCAGATCTCGGCGACGGCCGATGTCGGCGTCCAATACCAGGATGCCCGCACGTCGAGCGCGCTCGGCGGGTCGGGCCGGCAGCAATCCACCACCTATCCGCGCGGCGTCGGCCTCACCGCCACGCAGACGCTGTTCAACGGCCTGCGCACCGGCAACCAGGTGCGTTCGGCCGAAAGCAATGTGCGTGCGGCGCGTGAGACTCTGCGCGTGTTCGAACAGCAGGTGCTGTTCGATGCCGCGACGTCCTACATGAACATGCTGCGCGACACCGCTCTGGTGCAGCTTCAGCGCAGCAACGTCGAGGTGCTGACCGAACAGCTGCGCCAGACGCGCGATCGCTTCAATGTCGGCGAGGTCACGCGCACCGACGTCGCCCAGGCCGAATCGCGTCTCGCTGCTGCCCGTTCGGCGCTGCTGGCCGCCGAGGCGACGCTGAACACCTCGCGCGCCACCTATCGCCGTGTGATCGGCGAGGATCCGGTCAATCTGGCGCCCGGCTCGCCGGTCGATCGCCTGTCGCCGCGGTCGCTCGACGTCGCCGTTGCCAAGGGGCAGGCGCAGAATCCGAACGTCACCGCCGCCATGTACGGCGTCGATGTCGCGACGCTGCAGGTCAAGATCGCGGAAGGCGCGCTCTATCCGGTCGTCACGCTGCAGGGCAACCTGCAGCAGAACTGGGAGACGTCGGCGCAGACCAGCCGCTCCTTCGCGGCCTCGGCGGTCGTCGGCGTCACGTTCCCGCTCTATCAGGGCGGCGCGGAATACGCGACGATCCGCCAGCAGAAGGAATTGCTGGGCCAACGCCGGCTCGATCTCGACGCGGTGCGCGACCAGGCCCGTGCGACCGTCGTCGAAGCGTGGGGCCAGCTGCTTGCCGCTCGTTCGCAGATCGAATCCGCGCAGGCGCAGGTCAACGCCGCGGAGATCGCGCTCAACGGCGTGCGCGAGGAGGCGCGCGTCGGTCAGCGGACCACACTCGACGTGCTCAACCAGCAGCAGGAACTGGTCAATGCGCGCGTGGCGCTCGTCACCGCGCAGCGCGACCGCGTCGTCGCCTCCTACGCCCTGCTTGCCGCGATCGGCAATCTGAACCCGCAGGTCCTGGGTCTGCCGACGCCGGTCTACGATCCGCAGACGCACTATCATCAGGTGCGCGACGCCTGGAGCGGCGTTCGTACGCCGGACGGCCGGTAAGAGCAGGCGCGAACCGTAGCGATGCGCCGCCTCGTCTGAACGCGATGCGCGGCGCTGCGAACAGAACATATTCGTGAAAAAGCGAACGTTTTTCCAAACAACGCATTGTTGGAACGGGTGAATCTGTGCACAGGCGCTTGTTTCCAATCGCGCTTTGCAGTGAAATTCATGTGTAATGACGGTCAGTAGAATCAGGTGAGCGATTCGTCCGGGAGGAGGCGCCCGGCTCTCGCTCGGAATACGGGGATGCGGCAATGACTCAGGCGGCGAAGGCGCAAGAGCCCTCGATGGAGGAGATTCTGGCCTCGATCCGCAGGATCATCGCGGACGACGATCCCGGACGCCCGTCGCCGAAGCCGGCCGAGGCGCCGGCGGCGCGCGCAGCGCCGGTCGCCGCGCAGCCCGCCGCTCCGCAGCCGGCCCCTTCGACCGCGGCCAAGGCAACGTCAGAGGAGGCCGCTGCGATGAGCCAGGACGACATCGACGCCATGCTGGCCGGGCTGGAGGATTCCGCTTCGGCGGCCGTGAGCTCCGAAGGGGCCGGGGACGAAGGCGGCGCGGACATTCTCGATCTGACCGAAGTAATGGAAGACCCGTCGGGCGACGCGAACGCGTCCGCGGATGCGGCGGACCATGATGCAGAAGAAGAAGCGGCAATGAATTTCGTCACCATCGATTCCAAGCCCGACGTCGTCTTCACCGAGGCCGAGACCACGACACGGTCGCAGGGCGGCGCCGCCGAGGCTGCCGCGCGCGCGCGCTTTGGTGACTCGCCGCTGCTCTCGGGTGACACCACCACGGCCGTCCACGCCGCTTTCAACACGCTCGCCAACTCGGTGCTGGCGCCGAACTCCAAGACCATCGAGGATCTGGTCAAGGAGATGCTGCGGCCGATGCTGAAGATCTGGCTCGACGACAACCTGCCGGGCCTTGTCGAGCGGCTCGTGCGCGCCGAGATCGAGCGCGTCTCCCGCGGCGGCTGAGCGTCACCGCCGCTTCAGCAGCCGCCCGTCGACGATCAGCAGCGCGGCGCATATCAGCGCCAAGCCGGCATAGGCGTTCCAAGAAAGACGTTCCCCCAGCACGAGCGCGCCGAGCAGCAGTGCACTGACCGGCACGAGCAGCGTGACGAGGGACACGTTCGTCGCGCCGGCTGATGCGAGAATCTGGAAGAACAGGATGTAGGCGAGGGCGGTGCTCACGACGGCGAGCCCCGTCACCGCCGCCAGCACCGGTACGCCTGGCATCGGCAGTGCCCAGGGATGGTCAATGGCGAGAGCCAGCGGCAGGATGAACAGGGTGGCCGCCGACAATTGCCCTGCCGACGATTGCAGCGGCGATACGCCGAGCCGGCCGAAGCGGCGGCCGATCACGCTCGAGACCCCGTAGCTCAGCGCGGCGCCCAGCACGGCGGCTTGGGCCCACAGATCCGCGCCGAAGCCGCCCCACGCATTCGGCCCGATCAGGACCGCAACGCCCGCGAAGCCGAGCAGGAGGCCCGCGATCTTGGGCGGGGTGAGCCGCTCGTCGCTGGTGGCAATCTGCGCCACCAGCGCCGTGAACAGCGGCGTGGTGGCATTCAGGATCGCCGCCAACCCGCTCGGGATCTGCGTCTGCCCCCACACGATCAGACTGAACGGCAGCAGATTGTTGAAGAAGCCCATGATGAGGAAGATTCGCCACCGGGCCGGATCAGTCGGCAGTCGTTGCCCGCTCAGCAGCACGACCGCGTTGAGCACCAGGGCCGCAAGGCCGATCCGGCACAGCACGATCGTAAAGGGCGGCAGCCCGGTGACCGCGACGCCCATGAAGAAGAACGAGCCGCCCCAGAGGACGGACAGAACGACCAGTCGCCACCAGTCACCGGCGGAAAGGCGCAGTCCTGGCGCTCGTTGCGGCATGCTTATGGTCTGCTCAGCGATGTCTTGGGAGCCCGATTGGCCGGGGCGGGGAGCGCACATTGCTCAATTGGCCGCGCCAACGCCAGCCGCTTTCGACCGGACGCCTGTGGAGCCCGTTGACAGCGGGCGGAGGCGCGGCTTTGTTGGCCCGCCACAGCGCGAGACCCGAACATGATCGAGAAGACCTACCAGCCGGGCACGGTCGAGGCCCGCATTTCCGCCGCTTGGGAAGAGGCCGGCGCGTTCCGTTGCGGCCGGCCCGAGCGCAAGGATGCCGCGCCCTACACGATCGTGATTCCGCCGCCGAACGTCACCGGCTCGCTGCACATGGGCCACGCGCTCAACAACACCCTGCAGGACGTGCTCTGCCGTTTCGAGCGCATGCGCGGCAAAGACGTGCTGTGGCAGCCCGGCACCGACCACGCCGGCATCGCCACCCAGATGGTGGTCGAGCGCCAGCTGATGGAGCGGCAGGAGCCCGGCCGCCGCGAGATGGGGCGCGAGAAGTTCCTCGAGCGGGTCTGGCAGTGGAAGGAGGAATCGGGGGGCACGATCCTCAACCAGCTGAAGCGGCTTGGCGCCTCATGCGACTGGTCGCGCGAGCGCTTCACCATGGACGAAGGCCTCTCGCGCGCCGTCCTCAAGGTGTTCGTCGAGCTCTACAAGGCCGGTCTGATCTACAAGGATAAGCGGCTGGTCAATTGGGACCCCAAGCTGCTGACGGCGATCTCCGATCTCGAGGTCCAGCAGGTCGAGGTCAAAGGCCATCTGTGGCACTTCAAGTATCCGATCGAAGGTCTTGAAGACACTTACATTACGGTCGCCACCACTCGCCCGGAGACGATGCTGGGCGATACCGCCGTCGCGGTCCATCCGGAGGACGAGCGCTACCGCCACCTGGTCGGCCGGCACGCCATCCTGCCGCTGGTCGGCCGCCGTATCCCGATCGTCGCCGACGAATATTCCGACCCGGAGAAGGGCACCGGCGCGGTCAAGATCACACCGGCGCACGACTTCAACGATTTCGACGTCGGCCGCCGCCATCATCTCCCGCTGGTGAACATCCTCGACGTCGAGGGGCGTTTGAACCTGGTCGAGAACGAGGCGTTCCTCGACGGCGTCCCGGCCAGTCCGGACCTCGATACGACCCTGGGTCATCACGGGCTGGACCGCTTCAAGGCGCGGGCGCTGATCGTCGAGCGGATGGAGGCCAAAGGCCTCGTCGAGAAGATCGAACCGCACGTCCACATGGTCCCGCACGGCGACCGGTCCGGCGTGGTGATCGAGCCGTTCCTGACCGACCAGTGGTATGTCGACGCCAAGGAAATGTCCTACATGGCGATTGCCGCCGTGCAGGACGGCCGCACCACCTTCGTGCCGAAGAACTGGGAGAAGACCTATTTCGACTGGATGGAGAACATCCAGCCCTGGTGCGTCTCGCGCCAGCTGTGGTGGGGCCACCAGATCCCGGCCTGGTACGGGCCGGACGACAAGGTCTTCGTCGCCGAGAGCGAGGACGAGGCGCTCGCCGAGGCGCTCGCGTTCTATGTCGTCAACGACGTCCTCACCCAGGACGAAGCCGCCGCTATCGCCACCGACCCGGACAAGCGCGCCACGTTCCTCAAGCGCGACGAGGACGTGCTCGACACTTGGTTCTCGTCCGCCCTGTGGCCGTTCTCGACCCTGGGCTGGCCCGACGACACGCCCGAGGTGCGGCGCTATTACCCGACCAACACGCTCGTCACCGGCTTCGACATCATCTTCTTCTGGGTCGCCCGAATGATGATGATGGGCCTCCACTTCATGAAGGAGGTGCCCTTCGACACGGTCTACATCCATGCCCTGGTCCGCGACGAGAAGGGGCAGAAGATGTCGAAGTCGAAGGGCAACGTGATCGATCCGCTGCAGCTGATCGACCAGTATGGCGCCGACGCGCTGCGCTTCACCCTTGCCGCCATGGCGGCCCAGGGCCGCGACATCAAGCTCGCGACCTCGCGCGTCGAGGGCTACCGCAACTTCGCCACCAAGCTCTGGAACGCCGCGCGCTTTGCCGAAATGAACGGCTGCGTCCGCGTCGCCGGGTTCGACCCGCGCACCGCGGGCGAGGTCCTCAACCGCTGGATCGCCCACGAGACGGCCAAGGCGGCGCGGGAAGTGACCGAGGCCATCGAGGCCTACAAGTTCAACGAGGCCGCGGGTGCGGTCTACCGTTTCGTCTGGAACGTGTTCTGCGACTGGTATCTCGAACTGGCGAAGCCGGTTCTGACCGGAGCCGACGGCGCCGCCAAGGCCGAGACCCGCGCCATGACCGCCTGGGTGCTCGACCAGATCATGATCCTCCTGCACCCCTTCATGCCGTTCATCACGGAAGAGCTCTGGCGCGTCACGGCCGAGCAGGGGCCGGCGCGCGAGACGCTGCTGGCGCTGGCGCCCTGGCCGGCGCTGGAGGGCCTCGACGACGTCGCGGCCGAGGCCGAGATCGGCTGGGTGGTGGACCTCGTCACCGCGATCCGCTCGGTCCGCGCCGAGATGAACATCGCCCCGGCGACGCAATTGCCGCTGGTCCTCGCCGGTGCGTCCGCCGAGACGCGCCAGCGCGCGGAGCGCTGGGCCGACTTCGTGCGCCGCCTGGCGCGCGTGGCGGACATCACCTTCGCCGACGCGCCGCCGGACGGCGCGGTTCAGCTCGTGGTGCGCGGCGAAGTGGCGGCGCTGCCGCTCAAGGGCGTGATCGATCTCGCCGCCGAGCGCAGCCGGCTGGAAAAGGAGATGGCCAAGGTCGATGCCGACATCAAACGGGTCGACGCCAAGCTCAGCAATGCCGACTTCCTCAAGCGGGCACCCGAAGAGGTGGTCGAGGGCGAGCGCGAGAAGCGCGCCGAGGCCGAGGCGCGGCGGCTGAAGATCGTCGAGGCGCTGGAGCGGCTGAAGGGCGCCGCCTGAGCGGGCACTGTTTCAGGCCGGCGCTGCGCGCGGCAGCGCCGGTGGCCCGGGCGTTTCAGCCTCGTCGGCCGGCTCGGTTTCCTGCGTGACATAGGTCGCCTGCGCCGGCAGCGCGAAGGCGGCGCCTTCCGCGGTGACCTGCTCGATCACCTCCAGGAACAGGGCCTCGCGGATCGCGGCGAATTCCTTGGCGTCGCGCGTGAGCACGTCCACGGACAATTCGATGTCACGGGAATAAGCGCCCAGCGACACGAACCGGACCGAGGCCGTCTTGGGGTCGATTTTCTCGTGCTTCATGACGAGCGCCCGCAGCCGTGCCAACACCGCCCGCATCTGCTCCGGCGTGGTATCGTGGCGCAGCGACAGCACGGTCTTGAGCAGGAAGCGGTCGCGCTGGCTGTTGTTGACGAGCTTCATTTTGGCGAACTCGGCATTGGTCACCGTGATGACCGTCCGGTCTTCGCCGCGGATCCGCGTCGAGCGCAGGCCGATCTCCTCGATCGTCCCCTTCATGTCGCCGAACTGGCAGGAATCCCCGACGCGGACCGGCCGGTCCATATAGAGGATGATCCCGCCGATCAGGTTCTCGATCGTCGGCTGCGCGGCGAGCGCAATGGCGAGGCCGCCGACGCCGAGGCCGGCGATGACGCCCACCAGCGGCACGCCCAGATCGGACGCGCAGTTGGCGAGCAGGATTGCCGCGCCCGCGATGCCGATGACGCGGAAAGCGACACGGATCAGGCTCGCATCGATCGAGTGGGGCCGCAGATGCGCGCCCGAAGCGATCCACTCCGAGAGGCTGTTGCACAGGGCGATCACCAGCCACGCCGCACCGGCATAGGCGACGATCACGAAGAACGTGTCGGCGACCCGCAGCACGTCGCCGGTGATGTGAATCACTTCTTCGCTGACGTCGCGCCCGAGCATGGCCACCAGCGCCAGCACCGCCGGCACCACCAGGTTGCGCAGGCTGCTCCGGAAGCGGTGCACCGGCTCCTTCCCGCGCCGGTGGATCCGGTGGAGCAACAGCGGCACGACGATCGTCAGGAGCATGAGCAGCGCCAGGGCGATCCATTGCCACAGCGCCTGATCGAGCCATTCGGCCTTCAGAACCGGCGGCAGCTGCTCGATTGCGCGATACCAGACCGGCGGCATCAGCCGGCCCGGCGTGAGCGCATAGAACTCATAGAAATTGTGCCCGGTCGCCGCGAGGTCGGGCAGGTGCTTGACCCGCCCGTAGAACTCCGCCGCGCGGTCGACCGTCTCGCGCGAGAACAGCCATTGGCCGGCCCGCGGCCCGCCCGACATCTTGACGAGACGGATCTCCGTGTCGGGAATGGTCCAGCTCGTCGCCGCGCCGATCATGCCGGCATCGGGAATGGCTTCCGATGGCGGCAGCGGGATGCGGTCGAACACCTCCTTGAGGTGGAGCATGGCCTCGAAGCCGACGCGCTGCACCGTCGAGGGCGCCAATCCCGACAGGTCGAGGCAATAGGTGCTGCGCCCGAACAGGGCCTCCGCCCGGCGCATCCGCGTTTCGACGTCGGTGGTCGGGAACAGCGTCCGCTCGGCCAGCATCTCGTCGTAGGTGCGCAGCACCAGCGCGGCGGCGCGCTCGGCATTGTCGCGGAAGCTGGTCAGCGTGGCTCGGGGACTGCTGGTGTCGGGTGGCGCCAGCGGCTTGCTGTCGTCCTGGGCCGCGACCGGGCCGACGACGCCGCTGACGGTCCAAGCCAGCAGGGCCGCGGCAAGCAGCACCAGGACCAGTCCGGACACCACCGCGGGCCAGGCTTCCCGCCGGCTCCGCTCTTCACGACCGGGACGTCCCATGGGGGCCCCCTGCTGATGTGACCGCGGCCTTTGCCCAGTCTCGCTCAATTTCCGGAAAGCGCTGCCGCCGCGCCACGGTTGATCGCGTCCGCTAAATCTGCGACACCCGCGCCACCATGGACAAGCCGTTGCACCCCGAGGGTGCCGTGGGCGCCCGGTCGCCGTTCGCGGCCGAGGTCGAGCGCCGCCGCACCTTCGCCATCATTTCCCACCCGGACGCGGGCAAGACCACACTGACCGAGAAGCTGCTGCTGTTCGGCGGCGCGATCCAGCTCGCCGGTCAGGTTCGGGCCAAGCGCGAACGCCGCTCGACCCGTTCCGACTGGATGGCGATCGAGCGCGAGCGCGGCATCTCCGTCGTCACCTCGGTGATGACGTTCGAATATGACGGCCGCGTCTTCAACCTGCTCGACACGCCCGGCCACGAGGACTTCTCCGAAGATACCTACCGGACCCTGACCGCGGTCGACTCCGCCGTCATGGTGATCGACGCCGCCAAGGGTATCGAGGCGCGCACGCGCAAGCTGTTCGAGGTCTGCCGGCTGCGGGACATCCCGATCCTGACTTTCATCAACAAGATGGACCGGGAGAGCCGCGACCCGTTCGACCTGCTCGACGAGATCGAGAAGACACTCGCGCTCGACACCGCGCCGGCGACGTGGCCGATCGGCCGCGGCAAGGACTTCGTCGGCACCTACGATCTCGCCAGCGGCGGCGTGCGCCTGATGGAGGGGGACGGGACGACGCGCGCCCCGCTGCGGCAGATGGAGATCGCCGAACTTGCGGCGCTCAATCCCAACCTCGATGCGTCGGCCGTCGCCGAGGAATTGTCGCTCGTGCGCGACGCTTGCAACCCGTTCGATCTGGCCGCCTTCAGGGAGGGGCATCTGACGCCCGTCTTCTTCGGCTCGGCCCTGAAGAATTTCGGCGTCGGCGACC
>Ga0182741_1005007_pt1 | contig 12584 bp, 16 predicted proteins | sample eDN5th37CBELigOP_FD_128874 | JGI IMG/M metagenome (GOLD analysis project Ga0182741, IMG submission 128874) | Enriched Organic Plus compost microbial communities from Emeryville, California, USA - eDNA 5th pass 37_C BE-Lig OP (version 2) (version 2) ...
CGAGTTCGTCAGCCTCGACCGGCCCGACCCGCTGACCGACCGCGAGACCGAGATCCTGCGGCTGATGGCCAGCGGCTTCTCCAACAAGGAGATCGCCAATTCGCTGGGCGTGGCCGAAGGCACCATCAAGAACCACGTTTCCAACATCCTCAGCAAGCTGGGCGTGCGCGACCGCACCCGGGCGGTGCTCAAGGCCTTCGAGCTGCAGCTGGTATGAAGCCGGGATGCCCGGCCCGCCGCAGCGCGGCGGGCGTTCGCCGGCAGCACGAGGCAGTGCCTCGTGAGCGCTGCCGCCTCACCCTCGGCAAGCTGGGCGTGCGCGACCGCACCCGGGCGGTGCTCAAGGCCTTCGAGCTGCAGCCGGTGTGAACCGGGCGGCCCGCGCGCGCCATGGCCGTACGGTTGCGTCTGGTGCCGGGCGCCGCGGATGGCGATGCCGACATGGCGGAATCTGCTTTCGAATGAATCTCAAGGAACGGCTGGTGTGAAGACCACGTGTGGAGGGAAAATGGGCGCGCCGGGCTCCTTCGCCACCCGGGCCTTCGCGTGACAGCGCGCACGGCCACCGAGGCAGGAGGTACCCTTTACGGCCTTCGGCCCGCATGCCTGCACCGGACACGGAAACCGGTGCGCCAAATCCGTCAACAACCTGCGCAAAGCCTGATAGGATGGGGGCTTCGCTTCAATCAACCCGGCCGTGGGATCGGCCCCGGAGACTCCTGAATGACCCGTATTATCGAGTTCCTGATCGCCTTGGGGATCGTGGCTGGCCTGTTCGTCATCATTGGCGTATGCCTGCCGGGCGAGCGCCATATTTCCGAAAGCATCGAAACCAACCGCAAGATGACGATCGTGTACGACACGGTCAACAGCCTGCGCCGCTTCAAGGACTGGAACCCGCTGGTGCTGCGTGACAAGGGCATCGAGCTGAAGTACAGCGGTCCGGACGCCGGCAAGGGCGCCCGCATGGAGTACTCGTCCAAGGACAGCGCGCTGGGCCAGGGCAGCTGGGAGATCACCGACACCGAGCAGAACAAGCGCGTGGTGATCGCCATCGAGGACCAGACCAAGGGCAAGGACAAGGTCACCACCTTCACCCTGGAGCCGACCGGCAAGAACGACCGCAACGTCAAGATCACCCAGGATTACTCGGTCAACTACGGCTTCGACCTGTTCGGCCGTTACGCCGGCCTGTACGTCAGCCGCCACATCGGCGACGACCTGAAGCTGGGCCTGTCGCGCATGGCCAACATGCTGGCCTCGGTGCCGAACGTCGACTACCGCGCCGCCGAAGCCCCGCTGACCGACCTGAAGGTCGTGGACGTGCCGGCCGAGGACCTGCTGGTGGTCAACGCCGGCAACATCGACCGCAGCAACGAGAGCATCCGCAAGTCCATCCAGGACAACCAGGAGTGGATCAAGCGCGCGATGGAAGCCAATGGCCTGGAGGCCGCCGGCCCGGTGCGCATCGTGACCACCGACTTCGGCGCCGAGAAGTACGCCTTCGACGTGGCCCAGCCGGTCCGCAAGAAGAGCGGCGCTGCCGCTGCCGGCGACAAGAAGGACGGCGAGGCCGACAAGGCCGAGGCCGCTCCGGTCGCCGCTGCCGGTGGCAAGCTCGACGTGAAGATCCCGTCCGGCAACCCGGTCACCTACGTGCATGCCGACGCGCACCGCTCGGCGTTCGCCTCCTACACCGGCCACATGGCGGGCCTGGACGTCGCACGCAGCGCGCTGCGCGCCTGGGCGACCACCGCCGGCTACGAGGTGACCGACCGTCCGTACGAGTCGTGGAAGGGCGGCGTCGACAAGGCGTTCACCACCGACGGCACCTACGACGTGTACTGGTCGATCAAGTAACCGGACCGTCGCGGAAGAATGAAGTGAGGTACAAAAAACGCGCCGCCTGACAGCGGCGCGTTTTTTTTTGTTCCCGCCGCCCCGTTGCGGGAACCCTGCGGGCCATCGGCGTGCGGTGTGAGAAACCGCTCCCGGCGGTTCTTTTCTGTTGCCTCCCTGCCTGGCGCCAACCGGACGCGCATCCAGGCAAGCGGTACGATCGGCGTCCGGATGGTCATGGGCCGCGCCGCGAGGGCCGGCGAACCGGGAGTAGAGGATGCTGGGAATGGAACGGAGGGTGCGCAGACCCTCGCTGCTGGCCTTCTGCGGCGCGCTGCTGGCGGCGTCGGCGGTCGGGCTGTCGGCCTATGCCGCGCACGCGGTGAGCGACCCGCTGGCGCAGTCCCATCTCGATACCGCCGCGCTGTATGCCTTCGGCCACGGCGCCGTGCTGGCGGTGCTCGGCCCGGCGTCGTTGAACGCGGCCGGGCGCACCGCGCTGTACGTGCTGCTGCTGGGCGTGCTGCTGTTCTCCGGCAGCCTGGCCGGCGGCGCGCTGGGGTGGTGGCCGACGCGGCTGGCGCCGGCCGGCGGCACCGCGCTGATGGCCGGCTGGGTGCTGCTGGCGCTCAGCGCGCTGAAGCGGTAGGCCCGGTGCCCCGGCACCTGCGCGGTTTCGACGTGGACCAGGCGCTGGCGCACCTGCAGCGCCGCGACCGCCGCCTGGCGGGCTGGATCCGCCGCATCGGCCCGCTGGAGGCGCCGCCCGGATGGCGGCGTCCGTTCGATCCGGTCGACGCGCTGGCGCGCGCGATCCTGTTCCAGCAGCTCAGCGGCAAGGCGGCCTCGACCATCGTCGGGCGGGTGGAAGCGGCGATCGGCAGCAGACGCCTGCATGCCGACACGCTTGCCCGCATCGACGACGCCGGCCTGCGCGCCTGCGGCGTGTCCGGCAACAAGGCGCTGGCGCTGCGCGACCTGGCGCGGCGCGAACAGGCAGGGGAGATTCCCTCGACCCGGCAGATGGCGTGGATGCACCACGAGGCCATCGTCGAGGCGCTGGTACCGGTCCGCGGCATCGGCCGCTGGACGGTGGAAATGATGCTGATGTTCCGGCTCGGCCGGCCCGACATCCTGCCGGTGGACGACCTGGGCATCCGCAAGGGCGCGCAGCGGGTGGACGGGAGTGACACGATGCCCACGCCGCGCGAACTGCAGGCCCGCGGCGAACGCTGGGGGCCGTACCGCACCTGGGCCAGCCTGTACCTGTGGCGGATCGCCGACCTGGCCGATGCCGGCGGCGCGAAGACCAACCGGTCGCAGGACTGACGCGGCGACGGAGCGGATGCGGCACCGGATGCGCGCTAGGGCTCGCGGTCGGTCCTGGAGGGTGCGAACAGCGGGTTCTCGCTGAGGGCCGGCCCGGGAACGGGCGGGTTGCGCTTCCATTCCTTCACGAAGCGGTGGTAGCGGAAGGTCGCGGTCATGGCGCGGAAGTAGAAGATCGCGAACACCAAGCCGAACACGAGGCCGGTGGGTTGGCCGGTCTGCTGCATGACCAGGATCTTGGACAGCACGAAGTAGGCCAGCATGAAGGTCGCCGCGGTGCGGCTGCGCCTGTGGATGCCGAACGCCAGCAGGGCGATGAGGCCTACGTCGATGAGGTTGAAGGCGCTGAAGACGGTTTCGTCGCCGCTCTGGCGCAATGACAGGAGCGTGGCCAGCAGGGTCATGGCGCACGACACGCAGGCAGTGATCCAGCCATGGCGGATCGGTGCGGCGATGGTTTCGGGTATCTGCCGCTCGGTGGGCCGGACGTCAGGCGCGGAGACGGGCGTGGTGGGCGGCGTATACGGATTGGAATCGCTCATGGTCTCGTCCTTGTTCATGCGCGTTGATAATGGGAGCGCCGCGCTGCCGGCGGCCATGGCCGCGCCTGGGGCACCGTTGCGGTCCTTCGGCGTCCGTCGCGGTCAGGCGCCGGCTACGTGGCACCAGTGCCACGGCTCGTAGACGATACCGTGCGGGTTGTCGCGCGGGTAGCTCATGCGGAAGCCGAAATCCCCGGCGTTGGCCTGCAGCCACGCGAAGGCGGGTGTGCGCTCGAAGGACTCTTCCGCCGGCGGCTCGCCGGGCGTGCCGATGTCCAGCGCGTTGCCGCCGTGGTGCTCGCTGTAGCCGGGCGCCGCATTGACGGTGAGGATCTGCGCCACGTCCAGGCCGCGCGCGAGCTTGCGTTCGAAGATGCCCAGTTGATAGTCGTGGCTGCGGTAGCCGGAGATCGCGTCCAGGGCGATGCCGTCGGCCGCGGCGGCGCCGCGCAGGCGCTGCCAGGCGCGCGCGGCGCCGCGGGTCAGCCACAGCGCGCGGCGGTAGCGGTCCAGGCCGGCCAGATGCAGGCACGAAGGTTCGGCAACCAGGGCCAGGCCGCTGCGGTCGGCATAACTTTCGTCCAGGCCGAGGCGGTGCAGGCGTTCGTTGAGGCGCTCCAGCGGCAGCGGCGTTTCCGCCGGCGGGCCGCGCCGGAGCAGGGGATCTTCCAGGCGCTGCAGTGCCTCGTCGATGCCGGGCTCGCGGGCCAGGCGTTCGACCATCGGCATCAACCCCTCCGGCAGCAGCGCCGCCAGATAGCGGCCGTCGCGCTTGCGGCGCAGCACCGCGCGCGCGCGGGCAAGCAGGCGCGCGTCGTGGCTGCTGCGCGCGCGCAGCAGGCCGCCGGGCCACAGTTCGATGTCGGGGGTGTTGAGCAGCAGGCGTGGAGCGGGGCGCATGCGGGTAGCTTGGGGCATCGATGCGGGGCTGTCGATTGCCGGGAGGGTACGGAAGGCGCCGCCGGAGGCGGGACTGCCCGCAGGCGCTGACGCAGGCGGAGAGTGCCGTGCCCGCATGGCGTGGATTCGCATGCGGGCAGGCTCCGCACCTACGCGGTGGATCCGCCGGCCTGTTGCTTCAGCGCGTCGAGCAGGGCGCGGGGATGCTCCGGCGAAAGCAGCAACAGCGCGCCGTCGCGCAGCGGCAGCGCCAGCACGCGGCTGCTGTCGGTGACCAGGCAGAACGCCTTGCCGCCGTCGCGCATGCGGAAGTGGCCGGAGCGGAAGCCGGGCAGGCTGTAGCCGTTGGTCTTGACCGCCGGCTTCAGCTCGCCGTGCTCGGCCAGGTCGACGATGCGCGCGCGTTCCAGCCGCAGGGAACCGAGGGCCACGGTCCGGGTGTAGAACGTGGAGCGGACGACCAGGCCGCCGGCGCCGAGCGTGATGCGCCGGCGCAGGTAGGCCACGCTCACCACCACGCCGGTCAGCGTCACCAGCGCCGGGCCCAGCCAGGCGCGGGGGCTGGCCAGTTGCGCCATGCCCTTGTCGCCGAGCAGGAAGGCCAGCGGCAGCAGGATCGCCGCCGCCAGGATGCCCCACAGGATCAGCATCGGTCTGCCGGACGGCGTGGCGACCGGGTAATCCCTGGGGGCTTGGGTCGCGCTCGGCATTGCTCGGGTTCCTCCGGTAAAGGTCATGGTGCGCCGGTCGGCGGCGATGCGGTTCCTGCCCCGCGCCGTGGCAACGGCGCGCGCGCGCCGGCCCTGCGCGGTGGCGGCGGCATCGCGGCGCGCGGATTCACCGCTGCGCCTCCACCCAGCGGGCGATGTCGTTGATCAGCGTGGCATCGACGTGGCCGGGCTTCCGGTATTCGTCCAGCGTGCCGGGGCCTTCGCCGGCGATGCCGAGGTGGTTGAGCGCGGGATAGAGATGGAAGCGGTAGCGTGGGCCCTGCAGGCCCTGTTTCCAGCGCTGCCAGTCGGCGTCGATCACCTGGAAGTCGCGGCCGCCGTGCAGCAGCAGTACCGGCAACCCGCTGTCGCGCGCGTCGGCGACGGGATCGACCTGCTCCATCTGCTGCCAGTAGCGCCCGGGCAGGTCCAGCAGCTTCGCTTCCGGATCGCGGCGGATCTGCGCGATGAGGGCATTGAGCGCGTCCAGGTGCGCCTGTTCCTCGGCGCTGACGCTGCCGTCGAGATTGGCCAGGTAGCGGTTCTGCTCGCCGAGCAGGTCGAGGATCGGGCGCGCGGGCGCGGCCAGCAGGATCAGCCCGGCCACTTTGCCCTGGCTGTTGCGGGCGATGCGGCCGGCGAGCATGCCGCCCTGGCTGTGGCCGAGCACGTAGATGCGGTCGTGGTCGATGTCGGCGTTGCCGGCCAGCGCCGCCACGGCGGCGACGGCATCGTCGGTGGTTTCGTCGTCGATGCTGGCATCGCCGCCGAAGTCCTGCGGACGCACCCGGGTGCGCTTGTCGTAGCGCAGCGTGGCGATGCCGTGCGCGGCGAGGCCGCGCGCGATGTCCAGGAACGGGCGGTTGGCGCCGATGGTCTCGTCCCGGTCCTGCGGGCCCGAGCCATGCACCAGCACCACCGCCGGGAACGGCGCCCTGGTCCGCGGCAGGACCAGCGTGCCCGGCAGCCCCGGCTTGCCCGACGCCGTCGCCGGCAGGGTGACGTCCTGTTCGGTGAAGGGCGCATCGGTGAGCGCCGGCGGGGGCGGGGGCGGCGCCGGCTGCACCAGGAAGCCGGCGATGCGGTCGTCCTTGTCCAGCACCACGCGCGCGAGCACGCCGCCGGCGGCATATTCCAGCGGGATGACGACGATGCGCAAGCCATCGGCTTCGCTGGCCGTGGCCTCGCCGCGCTTGCCGGCCGCCCCCAGCTGCGCGGGCAGCGATTCCCACACGGCCTTGAGTTTTTCGGCGGGCACCGCGGCCTTCATCTGCGGCGAGAACGTGGCTTCGGCGGCGGCGTACTGGCCCGCGTCGAGCTGGTCGAGCAGGCGCGTGGCCAGGGCGACGGGAGAATCGGCCGCGGAGGCGGTGGCCGCGACCGCGATCGCCACGGCGGCGATCCAGAGCTGCAGGCGCCTCATCTCAGGCCTCCCGCTTGAACAGCAGGGTCGGCGAGGAATAGCCGGGCATGGAATGCACCACGTTGACCAGCTCCCAGCCCAGCCGGCCCTGCTTGTCCAGTTCCTCCTGCAGCGTCTCCATCTTGAAGCCGCCGAATACGCTGGTGTCCACTTTGACGACGAGATACTTCCATTGCTTGTTCATGGTTCTTCCTCGCTGGAGTCGTTCTTCGGTGCGGGCAGCCGCCCGGCCTTGCGCAGGGCGTCGCGTATCACGTACTCGATCTGCGCGTTGAGGCTGCGCAGCTCGTCATCGGCCCAGCGCTGCGCCGCCGCCAGCACGTCGGCGTTGATGCGCAGCGGGTAGGCCTTCTTCTCGCTCACTTGCGCATCGCTCCGGTGTCGCCGCGGCGCAGGTGCAGCACCATCGACACCACCAGCACGTTGACCGCCACGGCAAAGCCGATACCGACGGCCATCGCCGCGCTGCGGTTGCTGCCGGCCAGGTACAGAGCGATGGCGGCGATGAAGCTGCACAGCGCGATCAGTGCCCAGCGCAGCCCGGTGCCGCGCGCGTGGGCGCCGCCGCGACGGCCGGCCCAGGCGGCGATGAACAGCGCCGGCAGGCCGGTGATGGCGAGGACGAGCGGGGCGATGGCTTCGTTCATCGCCGGCCTCAGTACAGCGAGCCGGTGTTGACCACCGGCTGGGTGCCGCGGTCCGAGCACAGCACGGTGAGCAGGTTGCCGACCATCTGCGCCTTGCGTTCCTCGTCCAGCGCCACCAGGCCGCTCTTCTGCAGTTCGGACAGCGCCATCTCGACCATGCCCACCGCGCCGGCGACGATGCGCTGGCGCGCGGCGATCACCGCGTTGGCCTGCTGCCGCTGCAGCATCGCCTGGGCGATTTCCGGGGCGTAGGCCAGGTGGCTGATGCGCGCGTCGAGCACCTGCACGCCGGCATCGGCCAGGCGCTCGGCCAGTTCGTCCTTCAGATGCTGGGAGATTTCGCTGGCATGGCTGCGCAGCGACAGCTGGCCTTCCTCGTGCTGGTCGTAGGGGTAGCTGGTGGCCATCGCGCGCAGCGCCGATTCGGACTGGATGTGCACGAAGCTCTCGTAGTCGTCGACGTTGTAGACCGCCTCGGAGGCGTCCACCACCTGCCACACGATCACCGCGGCGATCTCGATGGGCGAGCCGTCCAGCTCGTTGACCTTGAGCTTGCCGCTTTCGAAGTTGCGCACGCGCTGGCTGACCTTCTTCTTGGTGAAGAAGGGGTTGTTCCAGCGCAGGCCGTTGTCCTTGACCGTGCCCACGTACTTGCCGAACAGGCTCAGTACCGCGGCCTGGTTGGGCTGGACCATGTACAGGCCGCAGCTGATGAACAGGCCCGCCACCCCCGCGATCACGCCCAGGACGACGTACAGGCCACCGCCGCCCGCGCCGGTCTTGGTGAGCGCCACCGCGGTGATGAAGGCGGCCACGCCGGCCAGCATCAGGACGAGCGAGCCCAGCAGGGTGGGGATGCCGGGCAGGGAACCGAGGGCTTTCTCTTTCATGGCGCGTCTTCCGTGGTGGTTGCGATGGAGGATATCAAATTGATATCAACATGCAAGAGGGGGCGTGACCGGGGGCGGCGGCTAGAATGTGCGGCCCCGTTCCCGCCCGGATCCGCCCGATGACCTGCCTTGGTACCCCGCTGTCGCCTTCCGCCACCCGCGTGCTGCTGCTCGGTTCGGGCGAACTGGGCAAGGAAGTGGCGATCGAACTGCAGCGCTTCGGCGTGGAAGTCGTCGCCGTCGACCGCTATGCGGACGCGCCGGCGATGCAGGTGGCGCACCGCCGCCACGTCATCGACATGCTCGATCCGGCCGCGCTGCGCGCGGTGATCGCGCTGGAACGGCCGCACCTGGTGGTGCCCGAGATCGAGGCCATCCACACCGAGACCCTGGTGGAACTGGAAGCCGCGCAGGGCCTGCGGGTGATCCCGACCGCGCGCGCCGCGCGCCTGACCATGGACCGCGAGGGCATCCGCCGGCTGGCCGCCGAAACCCTGGGCCTGCCGACCTCGCCCTACCGCTTCGTCGATACCGAAGCCGAGTACCGCGCCGCGGTGCAGGCCATCGGCCTGCCGTGCGTGGTCAAGCCGGTGATGTCGTCCTCGGGCAAGGGCCAGAGCACGGTGCGCGGCGAGGCCGACATCGGCCCGGCCTGGGACTACGCGCAGACCGGCGGCCGCGCCGGCGCCGGGCGCTGCATCGTCGAGGGCTTCATCGATTTCGACTACGAGATCACCCTGTTGACCGTGCGCCATGCCGGCGGCACCGCGTTCTGCGCGCCGATCGGCCACCTGCAGAAGGACGGCGACTACCGCGAGAGCTGGCAGCCGCAGGCCATGTCGGCCACCGCGCTGGCGCGCGCGCAGGCCGTGGCGCGCGCCATCACCGACGACCTCGGCGGCTGGGGCGTGTTCGGCGTGGAGCTGTTCGTGAAGAACGACGAGGTGTGGTTCAGCGAGGTCAGCCCGCGCCCGCATGACACCGGCCTGGTGACGCTGGCCTCGCAGGAGCTGAGCGAGTTCGCGCTGCATGCGCGCGCCATCCTCGGCCTGCCGGTCGGCGCCGGCGACAGCGGGGTGATCGGCCACCGTGGCCCGTCGGCGTCGTGCGCGATGCTGGCGCAGGGCAATGGCGTGCCGTTCTTCAGCGGCGTCGATGCCGCGCTGCGCGCGCCGGACACCGCGCTGCGCCTGTTCGGCAAGCCGGTGGTGCAGGGCCAGCGCCGCGTCGGCGTCACCCTGGCGCGCGCGGCGGACGTGGACCAGGCCCGCGCCATCGCCCGCGACGCGGCCGCGGCCATCGGCATCGAACTGCGCTGACGGGCCTGCAGGAGCACCGCTTTCCCGGCAATGCGCCATGCGGGGCAGCCCCCGCATCCACGGTTCAACGCGTCATCGCATGGCATGACGAGCGCAGGTGCGGGGCCTTCCCGGCACGCGGCTTCCCGGCGATGGCCCGTCGCGCACCAATACGCGCTCATGCGGACGCGAAAACGCCGGCGGTTGCCGGCGTTTTCCTGATGCCTCGATCGTGGCGGGCGACGCTCAGCGCACGTCCACCCACACCAGGTGGTGGTCGCTGCCGTCGGCGATCGCCGCTTCCGCGCTGCCGTCGGCCGGCCAGAACACGCCGCTGCCGACGTAGCTGAAACCGGTCGAGGGCAGCACGTAGTCCAGCCGCATCGTGCCCGAGCGCGGGCCGAAGTCGCCGGTGGCATGCTGCGGCGCGCCGCGGCGCACGATGCCCTTCTCCGCATAGGCCAGGCTGGTCTGCTCGCCGCCGACGCTGGTCGGGGTGGGGTAGCGCAGCACGCGCGGGTGTTCGAGCAGTTCGAGGATGGCGTCGTGGCGGCCGTCGCCGTCCACCGGGTCGTTGTTGAGGTCGCCGACGATCACGAAGCGCGCATCCGCCGCCAGTCCGCCGCAGCGGCCCTGGTCGTCGCACAGCCACGGCGTGTCGCCGCCGTCGAGATATTCCTTCCACAGCCGCAGCTCGTCGTGGTTGCGCGCGGCGTTGCGCTTCTCGCGGCCGTCGAACACCGGCGGCGTCGGGTGCGAGGCCAGCACGTGCACCGTGCCGAGCGGCGTGCGCACCGGCACGTCCCAATGCGACTTGGAGGAAAGCCGCAGCTGCGACCACACCGCGTCGTTCCAGAACGGCTTGCCGGTTTCCGGATCGACGGGGCGCAGCGCGCCGGGCAGCGTGCTCCACTTCAGCAGCTGGAAGCTGCGCACGGCGGCGGTGTCGATCGGGTATCTGGACAGCACCAGCATGCCGTACTGGCCGGGATGCAGGCCATAGCCCCAGGCATCGTTGCCGCGTTCGCGGCCCTTGCCGCCCACGCTGCCGTTGTTGTCCAGGTCCAGGCCGCTGGGCACGCCGGTGTTGACCGGCGCCAGGTAGCGGTAGGGATAGCGCAGCGCTTCGCCGCCGCCGGCCTGCGGCGTTTCCAGATAGCGCTGCTGGAACAGGTCGGCGGCGCGGTGGGCGTCGTCGAAATCGAACTCGTTGAGCAGCACCAGATCCGGGCGCACGCGCTGCAGCACCGCGGCGATCTTGCGCGCGTGCGCGCTGTCGCCTTCCAGCTCGGCGATCAGGCCGCCGGCGTCGTCCGAATACAGCGAGGTGTTGTAGGTCGCCAGCCGCAGCTGCGCGGTGGTTGTGGGCGTGGACGGCGTGGAGGTGGCGGGGGCGGTGCTGGTGCAGGCGGCGCAGAGCATCGTCAGGGCCAGGAGCAGGGTGTGTTTGTTCATGGCGGCATTCTCGCACCCGGATGATGAAGACGGGATGGCAGATGCCGCCGTTACGGGGCCGGGCCGCCGCTGGTGTCCATGTCGAGCCAGCGCCGGCCATCGAAGCATTCCAGCGGCCGGTAGCGGCGCTTGTAGTCCATCTTGCGGTGGCCGTCGATCCAGTAGCCCAGGTACAGGTGGGGCAGGCGGCTGCGTCGCGCCCACTCGATCTGCTGCAGGATCGCGTAGGTGCCCAGGCCACGCGCGTGTTCGTCCGGATCGAAGAAGGTGTAGACCGCCGACAGCCCCAGCGGAGTGACGTCGGTGACGGCGACCGCCAGCAGCCGGCCGCGCCGGCCATCGCCGCCCGCCGCGCGGATCTCAAGGAAGCGCCCCTGCGACCAGCCGCCGATCAGGAACTGGTCGAACTCGTGCGGGCCGTGCTCGTCCATGCCGCCCTTGGCATGGCGCGCGGCGAGGTAGCGCCGGTACAGCGCGAACTGCTCGTCGGTGCGCTCGGCCGGCAGCACCCGGCATTCGAGGTCGCCGTTGCGCGCCAGGCAGCGGCGCTGGCTGCGGTCGGGCGTGAAGCGCTCCACCGGCACCCGCACCGGCACGCAGGCGCGGCACTGCTGGCAGTGCGGCCGGTAGACCAGATCGCCGGAGCGGCGGAAGCCCCAGCCCAGCGCCATCGGGTACAGCTGGCCGAGCCGGCTGTCCTGCGGGTCGAGCACCAGGTCGCGCGCGCGCCGTTCGGGGAAATAGCCGCAGGGGTGTTCGCCGGTCTGGAACAGGCGCAGTTCTTCGTGGGAGTCGCCGTGCAGGGCCATGGCGACAGCATAGCGGGCGACAGTCTCAAATCATGTCGTGGACCAGGCTGATTGCGCGCCGGCGGCCTGTCTGCGCCATGAACACCTCCGGTATCGGCGTCAACGCCCACGGCCGGCGCGCGTTGATTGCCCTGAGGACGCGCGACGCGTCCGATCTTCCACCACCGGAGCCCGACCATGACCCACCGCAAACCCCTGATCCTGCTGGCCGTGCTGATGGCCGCCTCCGCCACCGGCGTTGCCCTGGCCGCCACCGCGCCCGCGCAGAAGCCGGCCCCGGCGCGGCTGGACGCCAACGGCGATGGCGCGATCGACCGCCAGGAGGCCGCCGCCCACCCGCGCCTGGCGCAGCGCTTCGACGAACTGGACAAGAACAAGGACGGCAGGCTGTCGCGCGAGGAGATGCCGCGCTGGCACGCCCGTGGCGGCGACGGCCACCGCGGCATGGGCCGCCACCATCGCGGCCATGGCGGCCAGGGCTTCGTGCGGATGATGGACGCAGACCGCGATGGCCGCGTCAGCGCCGCCGAGTACCAGGCCTTCTTCGAGCGCATGGACGTCAACAAGGACGGCTTCATCGACCAGGCCGACCGTGAAGCGCGCGCCCAGCAGCGCCGCGAGGCATGGTTCCGCGACGCCGACACCGACAAGGACGGCAAGCTGAGCCCGGCCGAACTGGAGGCCGCGCGCGCGAAGATGGGGTCGCATGGCCCGCGTGCGATGCAGGCGCCGGCGAAGTAAA